>Ga0075987_104_pt1 | contig 51568 bp, 44 predicted proteins | sample RifGroA2_FD_68035 | JGI IMG/M metagenome (GOLD analysis project Ga0075987, IMG submission 68035) | Parcubacteria bacterium GW2011_GWA2_48_9
CGTCTCATGACGCGAAACAGTAGATCAGCATCGATAGTAGCGCCGCATTGCCGGCAAGTGAGGTGCCCGACGGGCATTTGGAGAGAGACACCATTCAGGAAGGCAAAGCGGAGTGTTTCAGCGCTCCAGAGATGACCCCCGCCTTGCAGACAGGAATGCTCGACGCCATATTTCTTAACCGCTCGGTACTCAGGCGTCGAGACGCAGACCCACGTTTCTCGGCAAACGACAACTCTCCTCAGGCATTTGGAACAATACCAGTGGTCCCGAAATGTGATGCACGGAGTTTTGCACTCCGGACACTGAAGCTCGGCTGCAGCCGCGGTTGGTAACGCCGTATGCCGCATATATCCCCCTCTCTATGGGCTTTTTAAAGGCCTATGTTTGATGTTTTATAAGACAGCTATACCCTTCGACAAGCTCAGGGTTTAACAAAAAAACTAGCCGCTTGGTGGCTAGTCTGTGGTGAATCCTATTTGTAAATGGAAACCTACAGTCCAGTCATCAAGCTGCTAGCGCCAAGAATAATAATAGCAAGAACAAGTCCCGTGACGACGAGGTTGTAGACATTTTGATTTGTCTGGGACTTTGCCTGTGCCATAGATAATGTTTGAGTACCTAAAAGGATAGCAGAAAAAAAGTGAATCGTCAAGCGACCTTTCAATTAACGAGTTAACGAATTACGAATTTCGCATTCGTTGCTTTGAAGATTCCTCGCTATTCTAAAAAATACCAAAAAAAAACTAATGCGTAATTCGTTAATCCGCAATTCGCCAACATGCAAGCTAATTATACATCAAATCTTCGTCCACCCGTTTATAGTCCTGTATTTCGTTCTTGTGGAACCATAGTTCTTCCTCAAATTTTGCCTCCTCGACGTTTCCTGACGCATGGATCATGTTTTTCACCGTTCGCTTCCGCATGTTGGCGAGAATAGGCGAATCGATGGAAAAGTCGCCTCGTATAGTTCCCGGTTGGGCGTTTCGCGGCAACGTGTGCCCGACCATCATTCGTACGGCATCGACGGCGTGGACACCCTGTAAAAGGACTGCAACAACCGGCCCAGATGTGAGAAAATCGATATTCCACTCACGCACGATTTTGCCTATTTCATACGGATCAGTAGTCCCGAGATGCTCCCCCGGATCTTTACCATATTCTCTGTATGATTGTAAGGTTTTCTCTCCGATGGAAGCGAGGTAGTCCCGGTCATCCGAATAATGCTTGGCTATCACGTCAGCGTCCACGTGCACCATTTTCAATGCAACGATCTTCAAGCCAGCTTTCTCGAAACGTCCGATGATCTCCCCTACGAGCGCGCGCTTCACACTATCCGGCTTGAGTAAAATAACTGTCCGCTCCATGTCGATCATTTCATTTTTTTCTATACCGTCCATATTATTTCTTTTCAAAAAAACTGCGGACTTTTAGCACTACTTCCGCTGGTGTGTGATCCGATTTAATGAAGTAATCATCAGCACCTAAATCTTTCCCCTTGTTCACATCCTCATCCTGCCCAAGGTTAGTAAGAAGAATGATAGGAATTTTCCGTGTCGATGGATCAGACTTTAATTCTTTTAAGACTGCGAAGCCATCTATCTTGGGAATAATTATGTCCAATAAGATGATATCAGGCAACTCTTTTTTCGCTATCTCGAGCCCAGCAGCGCCATCAGCTGCAGTCATGACCTTCACGCCTTCCTTCGAAAACTTCGCGACGTACATTTCAGAAAGCATTTTCTCATCTTCGACGAGCAAGATCTTGAGTGATTTGAGTGATTGGTTTGGCATAGAATTACTCCTTTATGGATTAGAATGATACCAGCGGAGACTTCCCCCGTCAACCCCGTTAAAAAATGTACATAACGCACTTCAGGATACTAAAGGTTTTTATAGAACTAGAGTCTTGAAATAATCATAGAAGTCTTTAGTACATTTTTTTCTAACGGGGTTACATCTCCGGCTTTAATAAATGCCATGATGTTGCCTGTTCGTACGCTTGTGCCATCTGAAGTATAGTTTGTTCTTCAAAAGGCCTGCCAATTACTTGCAGCCCTACAGGCAACTCGTCGATCTGTCCACATGGCACGGAGATAGCGGGAAGATTAGCAATGTTCGCTGGTACGGTAAAAATGTCACAAAGATACATCGTCAATGGATCACTGAATTTTTCACCGAGGGTGAAAGCCACCGAAGGACTTGTGGGTGTGATTAAACAGTCCACCTCTTTAAGGACCTCATGATATTCATGACCGATGATGTCCCTCACTCGCTGGGCTTGCTGGTAATACTGGTCTGCGTGCCCTTTTGAAAGCGAAAAGGCTCCCAGGATGATGCGGCGTTTTACTTCGGGACCGAATCCTGCTTCCCGAGTCTGTCGATACATTTCATCAAGCGACTGGCCCTCAATGGATAATCCGTAGCGAACGCCATCGTACCTCGCCATATTTGCTGATACTTCTGAAGTGACAGTAATATAATAGGCGGGGAGGGCGTACTTCGTATGTGGAACTGACACCTCCCGTACCTTGCATGATAGTTTTTTGAATACATCAAGTGCGTCATACACAGACTTTCTGATCCGTTCATCCATACCATCGACAAAAAATTCTTTCGGTATACCGATCGTCTTCCCGGCAATCGATCCTTCTATGCTTGACAAAGGGAAAAGCGGCTCGTCGGCTGAAGTGGTGTCCTGCCTGTCCTTCCCGGCAACTGCGAGAAATAGCGCCGCCGCATCGCGCACAGAAGTGGCCAGGGGGCCGATCTGATCCAATGAAGATGTCATCGCTATGAGGCCGTACCGGGACACGCGGCCATAGGTCGGTTTCAGGCCTACCACTCCGCACAATGCCGCGGGCTGACGTATGGACCCTCCCGTATCGGACCCAAGCGCCGCTGGAACCATGCGAGCAGCAACCGCGGCGGCTGAACCGCCCGACGACCCGCCGGGAACACGCTCGAGGTTCCAGGGGTTTTTTGTTTTTTGGTACGCAGAATTTTCTGTGGATGCGCCCATACCGAACTCGTCCAAATTTGTCTTACCCACAATGATCGCTCCCTCGTCACGAAGCCGCTTGACTGCGGTAGCATCGTACGAAGCTACGTAGTGTTCCAGAATTTTCGATGCTGCGGTGGTGCGAACACCGCGCGTCATCGTATTATCCTTCACCGCAACAGGCACTCCCGCTAACGACCCGATGTGTTCACCCCGTGCAATACGGTCATCAACGCGTTTCGCGTCTGCCAGTGATTCATCTCTCATGACGGTTAAAAAGGCTCCGATACGTTCATCGAGAGCATCGATCCGCTCCAGTGAAGACATCACCACTTCGGTAGCGGAGAATTTCTTCTGTCGCACCCCGGCGCTGATTTCGTCGATGGATAACTCGTTAGGTGGCATCTTTCACTGGTGGCACTTCGATTGATCTGCCGTTCCTTTTTGGTACGGCGGCTACGAGCCCGTCGGCATCTGAAAACTGTACTATCGAATCCGACTCAGAGATATCCTCTAATGACTTCGGGGGATGGGACGATACTGCCGTAGTGTCGTGAACCTCCCGGATATGACCCGCATACTCGAGTATTGAATCGAGCTGTGTGCGAAAAAGTTCTTTCTCCTCATTGGTGAGGGAAATACGCGTGAGTTTCGCGAGGTGGTCAATTTCAGATATCGTTAATGCCATATCTAAGAATAGTATAGCATATTAACTTATTAACGAATTACGAGTTAACGGATTGGCTCGATATAGTTTGAATGTTCGCAAAAAAATAATGCGCAATTCGTTAATACGTTAACTCGTCAACAACTCCGTAAACTCCTTCTCATCAATTACTTTCACCCCCAACTGTTTCGCCTTCTCATATTTTGATCCCGGGTTCTCACCAACTACCACATAGTCGGTATTCTTCGAAACCGATGTCACCCAGTCGCCGCCAGCTTTCCTTATCCGTTCTTTCGCCTCTTCCCGAGACAGGGATGCGAGCGTACCAGTGACGACAATCTTTTTCCCCGCGAGCGCTCCCGTGTTGTGCGCAGTTGGCTGTACGCGCTGAATATGGATACCGGATCCAATAAGCTTGTCGATCAATCGTCGATTGTCTTTTTCCTTAAAAAATTCATAAATGCTCTTTGCTACCACGCCGCCAACATCAGAGATGCTGTCGAACTCATCAAACGGCGCGTCAACGAGTTTGTCGAATGTTTTGAAATGGTTGGCGAGCGCTATCGCCGTCTCTTCTCCCACATGCCTGATGCCAAGGGAATAAATAAACCTTGCGAAAGAAACGTCCTTAGACGCCCGGATAGCTTTCACCAGGTTCTCGGCGGATTTTTCAGCGAACCGTTCTAGTGGTTCGAGGTCCGCCTCGGTGAGGAGAAAAAGATCTGAAGAGCTTTTTACCAAATCCGCCCGCGCGAGCTGTTCGAGTATTTTCGGTCCCAAACCATCAATATCGAACGCCTGCCGCGAAACGAAATGTCTGAGCGACTCGTGCTGCTGGGCATAGCAAGACTTATTTGAACAGTAATATGCCACTTCACCCTTTTTTCTGACGACGGGCGATTTGCACACCGGACAGCGTCCAGGCATACGGTATGCCCGTTCCTTGCCCGTGCGGAGCTTTGACAACACCTGCACGACGTCGGGAATAATATCTCCGGCTTTCTGAACAATGACCGTATCGCCGATTTTTACGCCCAATCTTTCTATCTCATCCATATTATGCAGCGTTGCCCGAGAAACGGTGGAACCGGCAACCCGTACAGGTTTTAGATGGGCAACAGGGGTGAGAGCTCCCGTACGGCCGACTTGTACTTGGATATCTTCGACGACCGTCGTGGCTTGTTCGGCGGGATATTTGTACGCTATGGATCCGCGCGGCGCTTTGCCGACTACTCCGAGCTCGCGAAACGTAGCGATCGAATTCACTGTGACCACGATGCCATCTGTCCAATATGGCAATTTCGAGCGAATCTTCCCAATCTGCCTATGATACCGTTCAATGGCTCCGACATCATTAAGATATTCATTATTCGTACCGGCCTTGAACCCCAGAGCTTCTAACAACCCGTGAGACTCTTGGTGGGTCTTTTGCCCAAGATCGGTGACCAAATCATACGCCATGAACGACAGCTTGCGCTTGACAGTAACCTTCGAATCGAGCTGACGGACAGAGCCAGCCGCGGCGTTCCGTGGGTTCGCGAACACCGGCATGTTAACTTTCTTTAAATCCGCATTTAATTTTTCGAATACGCTTTTTAACATATACACTTCGCCACGGACTTCGATGTCGCTCAATATGGATCGCGAAACCAACGCGGCATTTGCTCCTGGTCCTTTCCCTCGTTCAAGTGTCAGGGGTATGGCTTCGATGGTTTTAATATTTTGGGTAACGTCCTCGCCAATAGCTCCATCGCCGCGCGTAGATGCACGAACCAGCATCCCCTTCCGATACAGAAGCGACACGGCGAGCCCGTCCATTTTAACCTCTCCGTAGAAATCCAGTACCCTGCCTGGAACTATTTTCTGAATACGCTCAACCCATGACGTCGTTTCTTCAGCCGAAAACACATCATTCAATGACAACATTCTCACCGCATGACGAACTTTTTTGAATTCACCCAGAGGCGTGCCTCCTACCCGCTGTGTAGGAGAATCGGGTGTGACAAGGTTTGGAAATTGTTCCTCCAGCTGCTGCAATTCATGCTTGAGGGAATCCAATGCGGCGTCTGAGATTTCCTGCTTATCCAGAACGTGATAAAGATACCGATGGTGGTTTATCTCACGGCGAAGTTTCTCAATCCGCGCCTTTGCATCGTGTTTGTTCATGTCGGTCAGAAACTAAACAAATGAATCTATGGGACACCAGCTATGACACAAAGCGCCCCTCACCTGTCATCCTGAACTTGTTTCAGGATCTCGTTAGTTTGCTAGTAAAAAGCTTATATTCCGAAACGAGTTCGGAATGACGTGAATAAGAGAGTGGGGCGCATGTGTGTAAGTCAAGTTTCGGCAAGCAATCCGTAATGTATTATTCACCAATTCGTTAATTACAGTCTGCGTTGGTGAAATCAACACAGAATTTATCATCCGGGCCGGTGAGGAGCGGCGAACTGCTCAACGAATACCAATCGAGATAGGTTTTGTACGAATCATACGGTACGCTTGTGTCCGACTGGGCAAGAAAGTAAATCTTCTGATAGTTGTTACATGCGCCTCCGGGACAATCCGCGGCAGTCGTGCATGCTTCCCCGCTATTAGCACCTCCGGTGCATAATGTCCCCAGTTTTACCGGATTCGTGAAAAGGCATTCAAACTGGCAAGGAGTGCCTCCATTTGTAGGAATATTAAATGTCTCCTTATAGGTGGAGTTCCCGGGATTATTGTCCACGTCTTCATCGAGATATATTGCTGAGGGGACACCCTCGTGTCTTCCGTTAATACGAACATAATATTCACTTGGCGCGAGACTTAAGGGCGCCGCCATGATATTGGGTGTCACGTAGAATCCTGCGTAGTTGGACGAGCCGGAATAATTTTGTGAAGTGATGCTGCACATGTTTACATACCCAGGTTGTTTGCATCTCGCCACCTGAAGAGTATTCGACGCCGCTCCGGGATCGCAGGCCCCCTGCCAGCCGGATCCAGTACAAGCGATTATTCCGCCGACCTGTTCAGCGGTGATGCACGAACATTGTGACGGCACCCCTTGTTCTATTTCCAAACGCCCCGAACGGTAAATCGGCGGATTGACGCTGATCGGATTAATCTTCACAAGCGTTTCTTCAGAGAACAGCACATACTCAAATATGCCGGAGAGTGTCGTCTGCCACGGTACGGTCGCGACCACCGACTGCGCAAACCCCTGCTTCTCACCTATAGACTGCACAGTGATAGACGTCGATGCATTTACTATTTCACCGCTGCCAAGATTCCCATCATTCTCCGAATAGGCGACAATTTGAACCGACTTCAATAACTGATCTGTCAAACCCGCTGGTGTTCCTCCGGGATTTTCACCAATAGTCCGGAGACGCACACGGTACATGTTTTGCCTATCTGGAAAATTCAATATCTCTTGGCCACCGCTAAGATCGCTCTCATCGATCACATGCTTCTGAGCGTTTGGCAAAACGGCAATAGGACTTCCGGGCCTCCAACCGACAAAGGTTACTTCAAGGCTAGTCGCAGTTGATTCTGCAGCATCCCAGCTGACTACCCACGAATCAATACATGCGCCTGTCCATCCGGCTCCGCAGTCCGTAGGGTTCGCGATTGTGTAGTCAATTTGTTCAGATTCATTTTCTGTGAGATCATGCGCTGCTGATCCAGAGAACTCCGTCGCATCATTCTGGTACGCCGCGTCACTAGAGAATGCTGTCGTGGAAGAATAGCTCGCAATGTCCGCTACAACCGTTGCTGGCTCTTGGTCATTTTCTTTTCCTACGCGGACACGGTATAAACCGCGTTCGACACCGCTCTCGGCCGCATAATACGCCGATACGGCGTGGCCGATATTGCTGGAGAGCCGCAGCTCCCGAATGATAATCGCCGCGACGCCGAGCCCGATCAGTGTAACGAGAGAGACGATCAATAGGGAAAAAATTACGGCGATACCGCCCTGGTCGCGCTGGCGTTCAGATGAGTTTTTATTAAGGGATTGTGACATCTCCGTGCTTATTTAGAACTTCGAAATTCACTTGACGAGTGGAAACGATGGTCTCGAGAGACAGATGACCCTGCTCCCTCGGCTTTCCTGACGTGCCGCGCACATCGATGACCATACGGACTTTCGGCTGGTACTGTCCACCGTCGGTATAATAGAGGCAAGGGTCGCCAGAACCGGCACAGCGATGAGACCCCCACTGGTACGTCCCGTTGCTGACAATATTGCAACTTAACGAGGGACCGCATGTCCCTGGATACTCGGGATCAAAAAAAGGATCAGCCGAGGGTGTAATGACGAATTGTACGTCCTTAATATCAATTTGTGACGGGGTGATGTTTGTACAGTTTCCAGAGGTAAACGGGTCGACAGGGCTGTCTGTATAACAATATCGAAGAGTGCCTCGACCACCTGTAATCTCATAATCTATATAGATGTACGTGCCGTTTTGGTCAATGAGTGCGAGCGTTGTGACAGGGGCGGCATCAGGATACAAATCAATGAAACAACCGGGACCTGCGCATAATGCCCCATCCAAATTCGGGTCCCGATAGTATGCATAGTGCACTGATCCCAGCCGTATGTTCTGCGCGATGCTTTCTACCATCTGCCGCATGTCATCCTGGATACGCTGGTTCGACGCGATGCGCCGCTGAACACCGGAAACGAGCACAAATAAATTCACCGCCATCAGCACTGCAGCGGAAAAAATGCCCATCGCAACGATGGCCTCGAGCAAGGTAAAGCCACGCCGGTCATTTTTGAAAGAATGTTTTCTGGAAAAGAGTGTCATTTATTGGTGAAAAATATCTTGGGTAAGGGTAATCAGGGGATTTTTGATGAATTTTCTCCGATCGCTGGTTAAATTCACGTTCACGTCTTTTGCTTTCTAATGATTGGACTAGTCTCATGAAAAGATAATCAGTCTTTCCACATAACTCGTCCAGCTTCTTGAATTCCTGTTGAGTGATGAGTCCGTCTTCCCTGCAATCTTCTAGATCTCCATGCAACTCTGATAAGGACGGGGCGCAAATGTTTTTTAACGAGTTGATGTACTTTCCGATACTTTGTCTGTACCCTTCCTGGATGTTTTGCTTGACTGATCGGGCAGCATCGTTCATTTGACTAACTCGTCGATGTTCAGACTTTGGGAATTGTTGCGTGAGCTGATAAATACTCTTGCGAAGTACCCTGGCATTCTTCCAAACAATCAGCTTCTTATACCCCTCTTTGCCATTTTTTTCGTAGTTAATCCTTTGTTCCATATAAGTTCCCCCTGATTTCCCCTCATTACCCATGATAACCCTTGAGGGTTAGAACCACCTAAAACCATCTCCAATCATACAGCCGCTCTTCGAGTATAACTTTATGCGCCGTCGCTGAACTGTTCGGCCACCTGACTTCTGAAATTACTCTGGCACCAACTTTGGCCGGATATGCCGCCACCGTAGACCCTACCTGCCCGCACGCAGCCTGTTCACTATTACCAGCTATCTTTTCAGCACCGCCCGCATTTTGACATATAACATTCACATACATGAGCCGTGAGAATTGAGTGTCTCCCCCCCCAAAAGAACCACCTTGAAGATATTGACTGCTACTTAAATATACATTACTGCACGCCACACCCCCACATATAATATTCGAATAGTTCCAGTCTGCTGCAGCGTTCGGGAAATAAAATGACATAGACGTAGCATTCGATGATACGTCAATACGAGGGAAGGCAATGGGCCAATTATTTGGTCCTTTTAATCCGGCGTCCCACTGGCTGAGAGTGAGCCAATTGCTATCCCGCGTGTTCCGCGCGATCTCTATGCCCTCACGGGCGAGACCCACAGCGGTAAGACGATCAGCGGCGACCCTGCCGGCACGTACGCTGGTCACGATAACCATGATAGTACCAAAGACGCCCGCCGTAATAATGCCGATAGCAATGATTACCTCGATCATGCTCTGGCCTCGTCGGTTTTTTCCAATACTCGTGTGGCCAATGGCCAATCTCATACGCCTTTACAATAAGAAAGGTTTTGATCCTTTGCAGGGCACGGAACTGAGTCAGATGATACATATCCGGTATAACCATCCATAGTGACTAGCTGACATCGGGTATTATCACCAGCTATGGCGAACCAGACTTCCAGACTTTGCCCTTCTGAATCTTGAGAAAAGGTCGCTCCGCCATTGCTGCTCATTATCGCATGTCCTTCCGCAAAAGGCGGTACATACGTCAAATAGAGATAGAAGTTCTTATTGACATTCTGGCCGGGCGTACAGATCGATGAATTGTTGAATGAGAAAGCATAGATACGCACCGGCGGGACAAGTGTAGCGGTAGCCACTGGGATCGACGGGTCATGAGACTGGCCGAGCACGCCATACCATCGCTCGTCGCCATCCGACGGATCATTGCCATCGTCATCGATATAGGTGTCGGCATACATAGTGTACCCGAGCGTGCCTTGGATCTGAATGCCATACCCGCCCTCCGGAACCTCTCCGCAAATACTGGGAGTATAGGCGTTGCAATCAGTCGAGTTGGAGCAGGTGACGCCTTTGGAGGCGAAGTTCGCCTCTCGGACCGAAGCCGAGGCGTTCCATGACGCCGGGTCGGAAGCCCTCGATCAGTACGTCGGCTTCAGCGATCAATTTGAAACGAGTGATATGTCGCATATTGGTACGTATACTATAAAAATTCAGCTTGATACCACCAGATGAGCTGCTCTCCTGCGAGGAAACACACGAACGTTGCCACGGTAAGAAAGGTTCCCAAGGGGATACGGCTTCCCCACCGCTTCTTCTGGCTGAGGACTAATCCGATGCTGAAAAGAGAGCCGGACATATACGACAGGAAAAGGGCGAGGAGAACTAATTTCCACCCCAGCATCGCTCCCATGAGCGCTCCGAGCCGCATATCGCCTCCGCCTATCCACTTCCCGCGTGACACGAAATATTGGAATGCGAAAAATCCTCCGCCGATGAGCATCCCGATCAATAAGTCAACAATCGGAATGTGCAGTACGAGCAGGCTCAATAGGATAGCCAGCGGAATCCCCGGCAAACTCACCTGGTCCAGAATCACCTGGTACCGCAAGTCTTGGACAAATATCACCATGAGAAACATGGCATAGATCGCGTAGACAAAGAACTCCGCCGTCGGTCCGAACTGCCACAGAAGCAGAATAAATGCTACCGCCATCCCCGCTTCTACGAGCGGATACTGCCATGAAATACTTTTTCTGCACCATCGGCACTTTCCCCGAAGCAAGAAAAAGCTGACTATCGGAATGTTATCGTGAGCCTCGATAGAATGTTTGCAAAAAGGACAGTATGAGCGGCCTTTCACAAACCCGACGCCTTTGTACGTACGATAAATTACCACATTCAGAAAACTTCCGACGATCAGGCCGAGAAGTGCGACGAGTATATACTCCATAATGCTTATTGTTTCCCTGAAAAAAAGTGGTGAAACGACATCTGCATACGGAAATTATACCATAAAAGGGTCAGTAGAACAATGCGTGAGGATAATACAAATCCGCCCGCCATTACTTTTTCCTGTCATTCCGAACTTGTTTCGGAATATAATCTTACTGCTAATAAACAAATGAGATCCTGAAATAAATTCAGGATGACGCGAGGGGGGCGCTTCGTTGTGTTTAACTTACAGGCTTGCCGGCTTGGTAATCCGCAATTCGTAATTCGCCAACTCGCCAACTACCTTATTCCGTCCTGCGTCAACACATGCTGCCCTTCTACTAATAACCCATAGGCCCGTTCGAGTGTGAAGCTGACCGCGTATCCGTCATCATCAGGGACTTCGGCCATAACGTACGAAGAACCTCCCGGATCGGCCATGGTCGTGATATCCGGCAAAAAGAATGACACATTGCATGCTGATACCGGCTCGCCCACCGTATCGCATCCGGCCTCTGCCGCAGAAGCATAGCTCGCGGATGTCGCAAAAAGTACTTCAAACGCCGCCTGCACCCTCGTCATGTCGGATACCCGCTTCGCATCCCGCGTCTTCGCACGTTCATTGTTTAATAATATGAAGAAGCCGCCGATAACTGCGCTGCCTATAAGCGCCCAAATGATAATTTGTAAAATAGTGAATCCGTTCGGATGGAGTGCTGAAAAGTTTTTTTTCATAAAACTATAATGTTAGATGGGATTGCAATTCGCACGGATCGAAAACTCACCACTGCTTTCGAGAACTAGAAATTGCCCAGCTGACGCCCTTCCTTCTACGACAGCGCACAGCCGGTAGGCTGTATGCGACCCATTGCTTGTGTCATAGCTGTAATACAGGGCTGGAGTATTTATCGGATCAACGAAGCGCCCTGCCATATACTCTTTCACAAGCGGATTGCCTCCGTCAACGTTGTCAAATATAGTCCCTGCGACACTTGCTGCACTGCTGATATCGGGCCCTGTTCCACCATTTGCGACGGGAATCGGATATCTACCCTGATCGCTTTCATACATGGAAAGTGCCAAACGGATTTCTGCCAAATCAGACTGCCGACGGGCATCGCGAGCAATCTCGCGAGCACCGTACAGCTGAGTCATGCCAATGACAGAGAGATAGCCGATAATAGCAATAACAACCAACAATTCAATGAGCGTGAAGCCGCGTACACTTTTCCTCCAACTTTTCATACAAATAGTATACCAGAAAAAGAACGTTAATACACCACTACAAAACCGCGTAGATGAGATATCAAACGATCTTTCGTGGCAAGGGTCTTTGAGACCCGCAGCGGAAGTTGAAACAGGCCAACCAATTCGCTTGACCCTTGGCGTTTTTCTCCTTGTCATTGCGAGGAATCCGAACGTAGTGAGGATGACGAAGCAATCTCGAGATTGCCGCGTCGCTCCGCTCCTCGCAATGACAATAAAGGGGACTTACCGGGCGTGCTCTTCTCCTGATTAACTGATCAGCTGACTAACCAATCAACTGTCTGGCTCTTTGCTCAAAGCTCTTGGCTCTCTGCTTCTTTATACTATCTAATCGCCCACAACCCAGTGAGTAGTGTCAATTGCGTCCCCCAGAAAACGGTTACGATAACTGCGAGAGGAATCGCTGGCAGCACCACCATGCGATCTGACACTCCTTCTCTTTTTAAAGCAATAAACAGTAACTTCCGAACAACTGTCAGTAAGAAAACAAGCGCCAAAAAGACAAATACTTTTGGCCAACCAACTATGAAGGCGCCGAAACTCAATAAGAGCACTTCGTGTTTTGAAATCAAATAATCCCACCTCTTCCTTACGAAGGTGAGTAAGCTCCACACTACGATACCCACAACAAGCGCGACTCCTTGTAACAGCAGGATATCACCGACAACCACGTATATCTTCTTTGAATAAGCGAGGGTATAGTACTTTTCAATGCCGTCGCTTTTGCTCCACTGCTTGTGAAGGAGAAAAGCGAAAAGACCTGTTCTCAGTAGGACAAGAAAGATATAACAGCCGAAGCTGGCCCACACGATACGTGGTGAAAACTGTTTGCCACGGATAATGAATAAAAATACTACTAGCCAGAATATCGCCAGGAGTATCCCAAGTCCCCAACTGAAGAGAAATTGTATGTACATAGCATAAGTATACCAAAAGACCGACCTAAAACAAGGCCGGTCTTTTGTATTTCTTCACAATGTCAGGATTATAGCAACGGGCACGTCGCTTGTGCTGAACATGCGACGACCGCAGCATTGGTCTGTCTGCTATCACCCTCGGAACCCAATACATACCACTGGTCACCATTGGCACCTTCTATCTGAGTAAAGAGAGTGTAGGAAGTCCGAGCGCTTGCCGCAGCTTCATTCGTGTCATAGCAGTAGTTGTTTTCCATCGCGTCGCCTCCAGTAGGTGGTTCGAGAGCAGCGCCGAGATATTCGGGAATGAGGACACCAGTACTCGTGAAGACATTGTCCCCAGCACCGGCTGCATACGCGAAGGGTCCTGCATACGTCATCTGCTGGGCTGTTGAAGTATTGTTGAAACAATCAGCCATAGTTGCAGCTGTCACTGCCAGTTGCGGCGGATACACAAAGTTATTGTCGTCATAATACAGCGCAAGTGCCGTACGGACCTGTGCCATGTCAGACTGTCTCTGTGCGTCTCTTGCCTTTTCCCGTGCGCCGTTCAGGGCGACGAGACCGATAGTCGACAAGATACCAATGATGGCGATAACCACCAAAAGTTCAATAAGCGTAAAACCTCTTTTTTTCATTCGAGTCTCACCCCCTTTCGTGTACATTGTACGAAGGCCAACCAAATTGGCTGGTCCCTCATCATGTGACTATTATGATAACACACTTTTTGATAAAAGTCAATGGATTATCCACAGACCAGTTTCGCGAGTTAGCGTGTTATGCGGGTTCGCGGGTTGTTATTTCGATACAGTAACTCGTGCAACTCGAATAACTCGAATAACTCGTTAACTATCTTCTTAAATCGCACTCGACAAATTATAAATCGGCAACATGATAGCCGATACCAGCAGACCCACAGCCGCCCCCATGATGATCATGATCACGGGTTCAATCAGCGTTACGAGATTATTGAGGGAGTTTTCTAGGTCGCGCGCGTAGAATTCGCCCACTTTTGCGAGGATTTGATCCAGCCGTCCCGACTGCTCACCGACGCTCATCATCTGAGTCAGCATGAGCGGAACATCCTTGCTACGCAAGAAAACTGTCGTGATGGAATTTCCCGATTGCACTTCGGTGATCGTCTCCCTGACCAGGTCGTGATACACGATGTTGCCGACGACATCGGCCACAATGTCAAGTCCCTGGCCCAAAGGTACTCCCGAGACGAGTAACGTTGAAAGCGAACGGGAAAATCGGACGATATAGGTGCTCTGAAAAATCTTTCCGAAGAGCGGCATATGAATTTTGAAACGGTCTATGAACAGCTGGCCTTGCTCAGAGCGAGTGACGAACCTCATTATCACAACGATAATGGCTATAAAGAGAATAATACTCCACCAATAATTCTGGAGAAAGTTACTGACGAAGATGAGCATCTTTGTACTGACAGGCAGTTCTCCGCCGCCCGCAGTGAGCACGGCAATCAATTGTGGCACGACGAAGATCATCATGGCTGCACCTACTAAAACTAAGGCAGTGAGAATAAATGTGGGATAAATAAGCGCACCTTTGACTTTTCCCTTCAAATCGTAGTCCTTCTCTGTCTGATCAGCGAGATAGAGAAGAATTTCATCGAGTTTACCTGTTGTTTCCGCAGAACGGACCATTTGCGTGAAAAAGTTTGTGTAGACGCTCGGGTATTTGCCTAATGACGCAGATAGTTTTGCCCCGCCTTCCACTTCATCCGCGATGTCTGAGATGATGACTTTAAAGTTCATGTTTTGCGTCTGCTTGACTATCGTTTTCAGCGCCTTCACGAGCGGTACCCCTGCGGAAATCATGACTGACAATTGGCGTGAAAAGAAGACGACTTCTTTTTCCTTGACGCGGTTAAAATAATTTAAGAGAGACTCTGTGATCTGGGATCGAGCACGAAGCCGAAGGCTGATAACATATAAATTCTTGTCGCGAAGGATGTTATAAGCGACATTTTCAGACGGAGCAACGACAGCACCAGCGGCGGGGAGCCCTTCCTGATCTTTTGCACGATAATCGTATATAGCCATAGGGTGTTTACAGTGTTTGGGCAATCATCGCCAACCCGTCACGGTCACGCGCGGCGGCAAGCGCGTCGTCAATCTTCACTTCACCGGTCTTCACTAATTGAGCCAGGGTATGGTCGGCTGACTCCATGCCTTGAGCACGAGAGGTTTGGATGACGTTATCGAGCTGGTCAATGGTCCCTGAACGAATAACACTGCGAACGGCAGAATTTGACAGAAGAATTTCCGCGACGAGAAGATTGCCTCCGCCCATTCTTGGAACGAGCCTCTGGCACACTACGCCCGCGAGCCCTTCGGAGAGGCGCGATTGGGCCATAAACCGGTCTGCGCTCGGATAGCTGCTTAAGATCTTTTCTACTGTCTGGACGGAAGAATCCGTATCCATAGCACCAAGTACTAGTCGCCCCGACAGGGCAAGGTCGACTGCTGCACGAATGACGTCAGGTTCGTCGAGATCGGAAATCATGACAACATTCACATCTTCCTCCGAGAGTGTGGAAAGCGCTGTCATGTGTGATGGTGTATCGCGCCCCACTTCGCGTTGTTGGATAATACTCCGATCATTTGCGAAGGTATGCTCGATAGGCCGCTCGATAGTGAGAATATACTTCTGGTTTGTTTGGTTGATGAGGGTGATCATCCCTGCCAGTGTGGTGCTTCTCCCAGATCCGAAAGGCCCGCTCACGACTACTAATCCGGACTCGCTGCGCGTGAGTTGTGCTACGGCGGGCGGCAGCCCGAGCTGCTGCAGTGTCATGACGCGGTCGTTGATATATCGAAGTGTCGCAGCTATTGACCCGCGCTGGAAAAAGAGATGAATTTTGAACCGACCCTCATGGGCAAATGGATACCCGACCATTATTTCCCGGTCGCGCTCTAGTACCTGTTTTTGTTCCGGAGAGAGAAATACGTCAAGTATGCCATTCATGAATTCCACTGGAAGCTCTGGAAAATCGCTCAAAGGTACTAGTTTAGTGTCAATACGAAGCACAGGTGGATTTCCCACCGATAAATGGAGATCGGAGGCGCGATGTTCTGCGGCTGTCTCGAGAATCCGCCGTAGCGTCAATTCATCACCTGTTTTCATATGGTGTATTTGCGAATTGTCGGATTACTCATTATACATTTGTTGGCATGAAAATTCCATCTGCATATTTTACCGTCGAAGCAATCCGCCATTACCTTGCTCACTTTCCCCACTCTTCTTTTTCAATTCACCAGCTTTTTAATTTTCTCAACAACCTCGGATGGCATGAAATGCGCCTTGATCAGATAGTCATCGGCACCCAGGTCCAAGCCTTTTGTAACATCCTCGCGCTGGCCAAGATTTGTCAAAAGAATCACTTTCGAATTCTTCAGTGAAGAATCTTTCTTTAACTCTTTCAGCACTTCGAAACCATCCTTCTTTGGCAGGACAATGTCTAGAAGAATCAATTCGGGAACGACGCGCTTGGCCTCTTCGAGACCTTGTTCGCCGTCCGAGGCCAGGGTCACCTGGAAACCTTCGAGATTTAACTTCGTCACATACATCCCGGCAAGGAATGCGTCGTCTTCGACGAGGAGGACCTTTACTGGAGAACCGTGAGACGTTGTCTGCTGTTTTGACTTTGGTGGCATAAAATAAAGTGTCAAATAATAATATATATAGTATTTATTCCCTGGTAACCCGTACCACTTCTTCAATTGTCGTGAAGGCCAGGAGGGATTTGAAAATTCCGTCCTGTTCCATGCTAAACATACCCTGCTCCTCAGCTTGCTTGCGAATACGATCGATATCGACTCCACTCGTAATGATTTTTCGGAATTCGTCCGTTATTTCGAGTACCTCGGTAATAACCGTACGGCCTTTATACCCGACATTCTCACATCGCGCGCAGCCCTTGCCACGGTAAAACACGAGTGGGCGCGTGAGCGATACCCCCGCTGGGATTTTGTCTTTGGGGATATTTTTTACCATATTGTATGCATGTTCTTCGATCCCTGCTGGGATTTTTGCCTTTTCTTTGCAGTGCGAACATATCTTCCGGACGAGACGCTGTGCGGCTATGAGTGTCAACGAAGACGAAATCAAGAACGGTTCTATTTTCATATCTATAAGTCGGGGAATTGCCCCAAATGCGTCATTCGTGTGCAGAGTGGAAAATACCAAGTGTCCGGTCAATGCCGCATGCACCGCGAGTTCAGCGGTCTCATTGTCGCGTATTTCGCCGACCATGACGATGTCGGGGTCTTGGCGGAGAATAGCCCGTAAACCCGACGCAAACGTGAGTCCGACTTCGGGCTTGATTTGGGATTGGTTTACCCCGTCGACATAGTATTCCACGGGATCCTCCAGGGTAACGATATTGACTCCTTCCTGATTTACGATGGTGAGCAGCGCTGAGAGTGTCGTAGATTTGCCTGAACCGGTAGGACCGGTCATCAGAATCATTCCTGTTGACTTCTTTACACTGCCTTTCATCATATCGAGACTCCTCCCGACGAAGCCAAGCTTCTCGAGGTCGAGAACGATCACCGAACGGTCCAAGATACGCATGACAACCTTTTCATTATTAACAAGTGGAAGCGTTGAAACGCGGTAATCAATGTTTTTCCCATCAAAATTCGTGCGGAAGCGGCCGTCCTGGGGGATGCGCGTCTCATCGAGCTTCATATTTGCCAGTACTTTTATGCGCGCGACTATTGAGGAGTGAACATATTTCGGAAGCACGAGAGAAGTATGCAAAATACCATCAATACGATAGCGGATGCGCGTCTCGTTCTCTATCGGTTCTATGTGAATGTCCGAGGCATTTCCTTCGACAGCATGGCGCAGGATGACAGACACCATCTTCGATACGGGAGCTGTTTTTACTACTTCCTCCAGCCCCTTCTCTTCTGTGATTTTCTCCAGCTCGTCAGTATCTTCGTCCTTTTTGTCACTGCTTTCGAGGGCTTCCTCTACTTCAGCCGAAAGCGTCGCGAATTGGCGGCTCGCTTTCTTATACCCTGCTTCGGAGACGAGATATGTCTTGATAATGAAATTATTTTTCCTGGCCAAGAATTCAAGCGCCTCGAGTGCTTTGAAGTTTGAGGGATCCACCATAGCGACACTTACTTCATTTCCCTGCCTATCAAAGACTATCATCTGGTAATTTTCCGATAAATCGCGAGGAAGAAGATTTAAAACGCTCCGCTGGATTATTTTTCCGTATAAATCAACGTACGGAATTGACAAGAGCTCACTTCGTGCATGAGTGACATCGTCTTCCGTGATTAAATTCTGGCTGATAAGAACCTCGAGGGGGTCCTTTTTCGACTTATCAGACTCCTCTATGATACGGCCAACAATGTCGGCACCGATCTGCTTTTGCTTAACCACAACAGGAAAGAGGCGATCAGAGTCTTGGCGGGGGGTAATGGCCATAAGCTAGAATGCTATTGGCGCAAAAGGATTCCTATTGCCCGATGTAAGATAGAGAAACCCTATTGACTCATTACCGCTCGTATCGACTGCCACCACCACATAGTAATATGCAATATCGGCAATCAAGTTTTTATCCGTGTACTCGGTGACATCTTTCAAGTTTGTGATTACCTGCGTCCCTCGCACTCCAGGGATGTCAGACCGATAGATGGCCACGTGGCTAAAATCGTCATTTTGGGGATTTTCCCATTTTACCATCACGCTCGATCCATCTCCGATATTCCCGAGTGTGACGTTCGCGGGAGCATCTGGGGCGACACTATCAGTAGCGATTCCGGCATACGAGGTAGTGTTTTCAGACTCACGGGCTTGTAGCTTTGATCCGCAGAATGGAGTGTCATCTGAACTGGTTTGGGTACCGCTTCGCTTACATGTCTTCACAATATAATAGTACTGAGTGCCGTTGACAGCAGTTTCGTCTTCATAATAACTCTCGTTGGAATCAATCTCGGAAACAAGATTGAATGAACCTTGTTGAGCTACGGTCGATCGATACACGCGGATACCATCAGCGCCATGATCATCTGGAAGTTCCCAGAATATAACGAGAACTCCGCCTATTGACGGATCATGAACGCGGATTTTTTGAGGTGAAATAGGGATAGCACTATCGCGTGGCGTAATAGTGGGTTGTTCGGTGAAACGCCCGGTACCGAACGGTAATGTATCGAGCAAGCGTTGGTCATGTACTATGTCTGTTTTAACGTCAGGTATGGGGCGTACGGACAGACCCGATAGCGTGTCAAAAGTGTTCGTTGCGGGAAGGCTCGTCGGAGCGGAATATTGAAGCCACGCGAAAATACCCGCGCCGATCATAATAACAACGAGAACGGCTATTAGAATCTTTCTTTGTACGGTAAGGCGTTTCTGGATCAACATATGCTAAGGATTCGTCCCCTCATCGAGGTAATACGTAATAAGCGTTAATGTGTACGCTGTCGTGGAAGGAGTGTAGATAACCGAGCGGAGATCAAAGAATCGTAAGCTGTCCTCAATAGTGCTCAGCATGAGCTTAAAGGTAGGATATGAATTGATTCCACCGATCTCGACTGCTACATCCAACTGCTTCAAGGCTTCACGCGGCTTGTCACCACCGAAGTCGACAACTGATTCTGTAAAACTCATCGACGCAACGGGAAACCCTTTGGATTCAAAAAATAATGGAATTTCAATCATGAGCTGCGGAATATCCTTAGACAGCGGGAGAGCCCGCGAGAGAAATGATAGACGCTCTGTGTTGATAGATTCTAGGGAGGCCTTCTTCTGACTTAGGTCAGTGAGGTGTGTGCGCAGCTGGGTCAGTTCTTGCTCCCTAAAATCACGGCTCTCGCGTCCAATTGTTTGGATTTCTTTGATGACAGGTGAAATAACGATCACATAACCGAGGCCGAGAATGATAACCATAAATCCGATGGCGAACCACCGGCTGTGGTGCGCCATGATTTGGACAAATTTTCGTATCATCGGCATTAGTGAAGATTCCATAGGAGCAGGTTATTCACTCGACTCGATAAAAAGTGACGGTTGCACGGTTAAGGAAACAGAAAATATTTGGCCAGCTGGCAAACTGGTTTTTGGGTCAAGATACGGTGCAACAGCGCTGATACTTACATCTTGAATAAAATCTTCAGAATTCTGAAAAAGCGCATACTGTCGGGCTACGGTTATAGTGTCTCTCGCTACTGCATTGAGGGCGACCACCCCCCCTGAACCAACTGTCATATCCGTGTAATACACGTCAGCGAGTGTGTGTGTCTCTAGAAGATCGAAGAATGTATTCCAGTGGATATGGTGGTCGAGGAGGAATGCGACATCATCAACACGGCGACGCAAGTCTTCTGCCTCTACACGGAAATCTTCGAACCCCTTGATAGAAGTTCGCACCTGTTGGATTTGCTCATCGATCTCTTTCGTTTCGCCGATCACAATGTTTCGATACCAGTAAAGACCGACATAGGCGAGAATTACGACGAGGATTGCACAAACTCCTGCTATGGCCACTGGACGGACTTTTCGTGCTGGCTGGCTCTCGCCTAATAGGTCATCAGGAACCAGATTCACGTCACGGAGTTGTCCTGGTTGAACTTCAGGAGCATCTGTAAATGGTTGATCCTGGGAAACTATGGGGTGTTTCCCTGTTTTTTTCTTCTGCTTTGGCGCCGGTTTTTTTTCTTCGACCGTGAGGGCCTCCCGTTCAAGGCCTTGATTGGCAGACATGGGTGGGGGTGGTACAGCGGGCATCGCTGGCATCGGGGCCGGTGGCGCTTCAGTTTTCGATTTTCGGAACAGGCGTTTCAACCGCATCAAGAGCCTGGCAAAAAAACCAGGACCCCGCGGCGCGGGTGGTACCGTTTTTTGTACAGGGGGTATTGGTGGTGGAGGAACAGGAGGAACTTGGCGTTTGTCTATCGGAACAGGAGCAACCATTACCGGTCGGGGCGGTGGAGGAGCCGAGACGGGTCGGGAAACTGGTGGGGGCGGAGGTGGTATGCGTCCCGCCTCTTGTGTTTCGACACGCGGAAATGCCGTACGTGGAGGTGGAGGAGCTGGAGGGGGCGGCGGCGGCATAGCGGATGAAATGCGATTTGATTTCAGGCGTGGTTGAAATAAACGTCCGAACCACAATGCGAACCGCTTAAAAAATCCAGGGCCACCGGGGGCTGCCGGTGTTCCGGCTCCCCTCTGCCTCATGTCGGTCATGCGAACTTCTTTTTTCGCTGGCACTTCCTGATACGACCGCGTACTCACTGGCGGAGGCGGCATCGATACAGGGTACGTGCGAGTCTGAACTCCGGACATGTTTTGAGAAGGGCGATCGGATGTTTCTGAAGTTCGTGCTGCCATGCGGGCATCCTCGGCAGTAGGCATGAAGGTTACATGCGGACGGCTGTCGTCGCTCTTCACTTGTGGCATGTGGAATCCCTCACGATCCTTGTGCATCGAGGCAAGTGGCGGGTGCGCAGGTGGGTGAGCGGCAGGCGTCGGCCGTTGAAATACGTTCTTAAAAAACTGCAAGACGCCACCCTGACGCTTCACCGGGCGTTCGGCCTTTTCCGGCTTGGTCATCTCAATGATGACAGGACCGGAGTGGTCTTTGGAATCTTTTCGCTCCTTCGAAGGAAGAAGGTTAATCCCGGACGGCATACAGTAGTGGAAAAAAGATATTAAACTATATCGCGCATGGCGAGTCCGATGGAGACACTCAAGCGCGGACCGATCTCCTGCAGGACTGACTTCAAATCAACCGGATAACTGACGCGGGCCCACGGATCGCCGATGAATACCTTTACCTGAAATACCTTGCTTACATATTCAGGCAAGCTTACGAGGAACGCCGACCCGCCTGACAAAATAATTTTATCGAGCGGCTTTTCCGATTGGCTCCGGAAAATATTCAAAACATAACGAATTTCATTGATGATGGAATTCGTGACAAACTCGATAGTTTTCGGAATTTTTTCATTTGAACCCTGTCCCATCGACAAGCCGAAGTCGCGCTTGAACTGTTCTGCGCGGCTCGCGTCTACGTTCAACGCTTTCATGATGGTCTCCGTGATGCTTTCCCCGCCCATGTCGATGCTCCGAGTCAGGATCGGGATGCTTTCCTGAAAAATCATAATGCTGGTGACGCGAGAACCGATGTCGACCACCATGACTGGCGAGGGATCATTGCCGACAAGCGACCGTTCGAGTGCGAACGCCTCGGTCTCCAGGCCGATGAGCTGCAATTCCGCCTGTTTGAAAATAGTTACGTACCGTTCCACGAGGGCTTTCGGCGCCGCGGTGAGCAGGATGCGTATATCTTTCCTGTGCGTGACTGGCGCCGGTTCCTTCGATTCTTCCGTTTTTTGCTCGGAAACGGACTTTTTCTTTATGCGATCCTCGACGACTTCCCAGTCCAATATCATTTCCTCGAGCGGCATAGGGACAAACTTTTTCGCTTCCCAACGCACGGCTGACACGAGATCCTTTTTTGACATCTCGGGGAGCGAAATAACGGAAGAAAATACCGAAAAGCTCGGCAGGGCCGCTACGGCTTTGGTCGTGACGATTCTGGCCCTTTTTATTACTTCTCTGATAAGCCGAACTGCCTCGACTTGTGCTGAAGCAGCGTCGCTTTTTACGATTTCCGTGGTTTGATCGACGAACCCATAAGTAACCAGCTGGGGCCGTCCGCTGACGCCCCTGAGTTCTACGGCCTTTACCGAAGAGCCGCTTACATCAATCCCTACCACGCTTTTCGTCTTTTGGCCAAATAAGCCCATATCGTGATATTTGTATTATTTACATTATAACACAATTCTAAGAAAATATCCAGTCCCCTGTATCATTGTCGAATTTTCGGATTGCGTATTTCGGATTCGTTGTTTGGAGATTCTGCGCAATGCAAATCTACACTAAAAAGCAATTCGTAAACTCGTGATTCGTTAATTCGAAAATTCCCCTACGGCCTCACCTGATCGAAATCCGGAATCGTTTTCGACAAGTCCTCCAAACCAAGCGGCGGGTTCAAGAGAAGCCGGCCGTCATTGATGACTTGCTCTGATGATTCCGAAATCACCTGTGGATCGTCCCCTACGAACGTCCTTCCGAAAACAAACTCCTTCGCTATCACAAGCCCGCGGATAATCAGCTGATTTTGCTCACAGGGGGTCGTGCCATTCTGAATACAGGTCTGCACGATACCAGTCCCATCGACTCCGACAAGAAATGACCCAGCCAGCTCTGTGACAGCCGCATCAATGTTGAGATTATTTTTTACGATCCAGAGCGGTGATGCAAGCTGTTTAATAGTCGAGGGAGAAATGGGATCACTGGGATGATAGGTAATGTTCTTTCGAATATCCGCGCCATTTGTAACAATCACCCCTGAACCTCTCACACCTACCGCTGAATTAGTTACATAGTGGTTTCTCGCCAATATTTGTGGGGTTGAATTCGGATAATAATACACCTTCCCGCCCAAATTGAAACTCTCATTCACGAAGAGCGGGTGCACCGCACCATTATAACTCTCGAACCTACTATGTGGTGTGTGTCTCACGACGACTTCGGAACCGAAAATATTGATGCCACTGCCATCATTGGTACAAATATGCCACGTCATCGGGTCAGCTGTCTGCGTCCACAGTTCACCATAACACGTATCATCATTGATGCCGTGCCCCGCTCCATCTATATTTCCGCAATCGGCCAGCACACCGTTCGGTCGAGTACAATCCTGTACGCTGCTTGGATCGTCTATTACAGTCGTCAGTTTACTCACGTCCATCTTGCCGAGAGCGTTCGCGTACTGCGATGTCTCATCCGGAAAACCAAATTGACCCGTGGCACTCCTCGTCAGCCCCGTGCTACCACCGATTGGTGTTCCCGTACCTTCCGTACCTGGATCATACCCGCCCTGACTCGACGCCCCGGGTGCGCTGCGCTGACCATACGTAATCGTTGGAACTACATCCCCGTTTGCTTGGATAAGATACGTCGCCGTATACACAGGCCAACCCGTGTCGACATCCAGCAGACCTGCAGGCGGCGCGGGAAGCTGAACATCATTTCCGCTGTAGACATCACCAGCTCGTACTTCGACGAAGGGGAACCCTACGAACCTGAACGGACGGAATTCAACCCATCCGATATGGGGAGAATATCCGAAGTCAAAAAGCTGGTAGGTGCCCTTTTCACCCATGTATTGCGCGCCGACCGAGTAAGAACCGGACTGCATTGCTAATCGAACGGCCGAGCTTATGTCATGATTTTTCGTAGCTCCAGTCGTCAGGGCGAATGACGGCGTGTTGGTCGCGTCCTTACCCGCGTAGCTTATGGTTTCTTGATTCGCTCCCGGCTCGAGGAGCAAGCTACTAGAAATCGGAAATCCTGCGGTGCTGATGACTTCAGTGAGCGTCTGACCGATGCTGACTGCCACGCGGAGATTCGTCGACGTAGTATTTGACCACGTTCCGCTGAACCGTAACCACCCCCAGTTGCAGGCGCTGACTACTGGATCAGACGGGTTACAATCCACATCCACCGTCCCATCGGTAAAACTTCCATCGATCCGCTCTCCTTCATCTTTTAAGCTGATAATGCGTGCCCAACCCTCGAGTTTATTGTTATCCGGCTCGTAGCGGGCGAGTATTGCGGCTGGCAAAGCAGGGCTAATCGCCTCAGGAGGACCGGAACTACATGAGATAGGAGTCGCGGTTTCGATGAGCTGCGTATATACATCATTGTTGCGACCGTCTCCCGTATATCCTTCGCGCTCATCAGTCCATATTACGATGCCATTCCCGTTAGCCGGACCTCTAATAGTTAAAAGATTGCCCATCTGTGTTGGTGCCGAAAGATTTGTCACCTGAAACCCGCTGGTATCCCAGTTGATAGCTCCGCCAGTCACTTGTTGCACATAAACCTGATATGACCCGGAACGGGAGTCAAGCCATGTGACTCGTACGGATCCCCCTCCTAGGTCAGAGCTCAATCGGGGTGATACGGATTCACCGCCATTATCGGTAAGCAGGAGACCGCGCCCGCCTGCATTATCCCATGAGAGGTTCCCATTTTGGTCTACAAGGCGGACGAGCACTTCGTTGCTGGCATTTGCTGTCACATTTGGTTGATACCAGGTAAATACCATCCCACCCGAACCATCCTGCATGGCATCAGTATAATTCTCGAGCGTGTACTCAGAGAGTGTATTTACCTCTTTGTCCCACAGCACATTTCCCGTGGTGGTTTCGATACGATGGAGATTCTTTTCTGTATACCCGCGCCGACCGTGTAGGACTATTGCGTTTGTGGCTGAATTAACGACAAATGGTGAATACCCGTGAGTTTTGTTGCCGCCGACATCATCAGTAAGCAGCAATCCGTTCGCGGCATACTGCGTAGTACCGACACTTGTCACCAGCTGGTAATAAATATCGGCCAGTGCGGAGCCACCCGGGCATGCCCCTGGGAGATCAGTGGCACGGCAATCAGTCCATACCACAAACGCGCTCGTACCCGTGAGGGCGAGTTTATATTGATCCTGCTTGTTCGGCTGTGACGCCACGACGACATCATTTGCCCATGCGCGCGCGCCGGCACTTGTCATCCGTTGAATATAGATATCTGCAGCACCGACGCCCCCGCGCTCATCAGACCAGATGATGTATGCACCGCCAGCGGTGTCTGCCACGAGCTGTGGCTTCATTTGGTGGGCGCTCTGGCCGGCATCGCTTACCTGGTTTCCGTTTGCCACCCAGCCAGCTATCGCGTTTCCATTGATATTTACCTTGTGCGCGTATATGTCGTAGTTGCCGTTCCGATTATCGCTCCAGGCAATGATGAAATTACCATCGTTCGTATACACGATTTGCGGATCACTCTGCGTTCCAGCAGCATTGACTATGGCTTTGTCCGCCCCCATCGTACTGGCACCGGTAGTATTACTCAACCTCTGCATGTAGATATTTGTCCCATTCGCAGAATCATCTCTTTGCCATACGACCTCAAACCCGTTACCCGGCGCACCTTCGGCAACAGCTGCTGTCTTATTAATAAAGCTTACATTCGGATCGGTGCTTGCCGTCGCGTTCACCCGTACGCCGTTAGGTGTCCAGCTGCTCTTTGCCTTGCCCACGCCGCCGCACTGTGTCGCAGGATTATAGTCGAGCGTAACCCACCCGACATTAGACGACCACATCTGTCCGTGGACCACCAATCCGGTTGTCGTCCCGGAATTTGGACAGATGCTGGCTGTATTTTTCTGACAGACAAACATACCGTACCGGCGATCCCCGAGATGGCCTATATTCAGATAATCGAGGCTGATCCACCCTATGGTCGACGCCCACCCCCAGCCGCTGATTCTGATGCCGTCTTCGACTCCTTCGGGGAAAAAGACTGATGCTTTATTGTTTACCCATGCGGTGGCTGGATGTCCGAGACTCGTAAGATATGTCGAGCCCCAGAGAGGAACAGATAATGGTGCGGTGGGATTCTTATCATTTGTGCCAGAAACATTTATCTGCCCTTCGATGGGCAGGCCTCCTGAATCAACAGGATATACAGGTAAATTCGAGGCATCATATTTTCTATACCTTACATCTATATCCGTAGGAGCCCCCAGAGGGTCCCGCTCGGAAATTACCCAGTAGCGGCTTCCTTCTCCGGTGATCACCGGAGAAAACGCATCGTGGTTGCTGAATTCACTCATCCACAGAGAGCTTTTGGTCGTGGTATTTTTCATCTGTGTTTGCCGAATTTTGATCACACCCCCACCGACGACATCGTTTTGGGGATATACGGTACGTAACCATGCCTCATTGACACTACTTGTAGCGGGATCATCTTGGGTCGTAGCTACAGAGAAGTACTTACCCGGATAAACACTCGCTATCGTATCGAGATCGCCAAGCGTGCATGAGGGTGCCGTGCCACTCCCCGGGATATGCCCGCAAGAAAAGTTATCATCGTTTATAGCGAGGTAGGAAAGCGTGCGCTGATACACCTGGCCTGTCGCAGGCCACAGGGGCTCATAGCTCGACTGACTGGGAAATCCGCAGTTGCCGGTGAGTTTTTGGACATTGAAGACGATATAAAACTTGCCATCAGCGGAATTTCGAACAAATGCGGCATACAGAGGGTTGTTTGCCGCGTAGGTTGAGTTTCCTGACGGCTCAAACGAAAATCCTTCAGCACCATCCTCTGCGAATGCTCCGCTCGACGACCACTGCTCATCAGTAATACAGTTCTGAAAATATCCGACGTCACGTTCTGAATTCGCCACATAGGACCATGTCGAGCCGCTTTTTGTGAAGCGTTTCACGCGAAGATACTGGTAGTCAGATCCATTGGTGGTCGTGAGCCAATGCTCATCCGAAATACGAAGATCGTAGAGGACCCATGCGTTGTTCCCTTCTACCCATACTTGGGGCTTTGGTTCAGCAACCGGATTCGCGATACTGAGCACACCCGCACAGCCACTTACGGAACCTGGGTGAGTCGTGGTGACACTACTATAGGTGTCATAGAAGATTTGTTTCCCAAGTGATACAAAAGATTTTGTATTATCAGTAACCTTCACCGGCGCTTGCATCTCCCAGAGGCTGGTCGCTTGCTTATAGGAAAGTTCGACGAACCATACGTCTCCTCCATTGCCGAGGGGGGAATTAGGAATCATGCCACCGCAAGTTGTCCAATAGCCCGCACTGTCGAAGTAAACGATGTAAATATTGCAATCTGATTCAGGCGTACAGGCCGTCCCTCCAGTCATACTGCGAATCACGTGGAAATTTCTGCTGGCAAAAATAGGGTAGACAGTCGGATTCGAGAGCGCTTCCGTCCAAGTGTACCCGTCCAGACTTTTGCGAAACTTGAGCTGGCCGGCGAATGCATTGGCTGCGGCGTTATAATTTTCTAGATACCCGTCAACCATAATATTGTCAAAAAACACCATATGCCGGTCTTTCGGACTGCCGGTAGCAAAGGATGTATTTGTCGTCCCAATTAAAGGAAATTGCACTTGGGCATGGGCAAGGGTCGGACTCCATATGACAACACTAAATACTGCAATACTGATAGTGACGAAAAGTATTGCGAGATTGAAATGTGTGAAGGGATAGAGACGAAGATTCATGGGTCGAAAAAGTAATTCGTGAAAAGGAGAAATTATTCGAATAAGAATCTTTGTAGCAAGGGTCTTCAGACCCGCAGCGAATGCTTAACCGGTGCGGCGGACCTAAAGGTCCTTGCTACGCGGAGCTACATTGGATACAACCAACTTGCTAAACCCGCTATCCGGCTACGGGCATAAGTTCACCCCAGGAATATACGAACCGACGATGCGGAAATCGGCTTGCGAGCCCGTAGTGTTCCTTAATGCGATAGATCCTGCGGCATCAGGGAGATATATTGGCACTGAATATTTTCCTACAAATGTGCCGGTGCCACTGTATATATATCCATCACTTCCTTCAAAAATATTATTAGTATCACTCGTTGCTTGCTGACTTACGGACTCCCACGTACCTCCATTGTCAGTCGACCTATAAATTTCACCAACTCCTCCGGTACCGGCATATATGTACCCATTGCTCACGGTTATTAAACTTTTTACACGCTGAGGAGGAAAGCCAGTGCTTGTAAGAACTGTATTGCTGGCCCATGTGTTACCATTATCTGTCGACTCGAAAATTTCGGTGTTCTCTCCCGTACCAGCATAGAGCGTCCCGTCGCTTCCCTGCGTGAAAGTCCAAACTATACTGACACCTGGAAGCGTTGTAACAAGGTTCCACGTACTTCCATTATCCTGTGATCGGTAAATACTGCCACTATTCATCCCTGCATAGAGCCAGCTGTTGCTTGCTTCAAAAAGGTCCCACACACTTTCGGAGCCCCCAAGGTTGTTCACTTGAACCCACGTATCCCCACCATCTTGCGAGCGATATATTCTCCCGTTAAAACCAAGTCCCGCATAAAGCCAGTCGTTGCTTGCCTGGATAAGAGAATCTACGACGTTAAATCCTCCAACAGTCAATTCTTCCCACGTATCACCGTAATTTTTTGATCGGTAGACGTTACCATTATTTCCAGTGCCAACAAAGAGCCATCCGTTGCTGCTTTGGATAATATCTTCAGTTAATAACGCGCCAACTAAATCTCCCGTAGGACTCCAGGTCCTACCTCTATCTTGCGATCTGTATACTTTTGCGTCATCAGTTGTCGTCGCATACATCCAGCCATTATCGGCTTCAAGGGTGTCCCACACGAGGGGTGCTCCTGGAAAGGTTTCGAGATTAATCCATACGCCTAGCCCGGCACACTGACGGTACGCTGGCCCTGGCGAACCGGCACTGCCGAATACTTTCCATCGTGCCTGCGTATCGGCGCTGTCCCGGTAGAGCACCGAAAGTTGTGTCAGGTAATCAGTCTCTGCGAGGGGAGCGGTGAGTGTTGCGATGCCGTCTGCCGCTACGTCGTCTGCTGACATTGAAAAATACTGCACGCCCGGGGCAGTGGACGGCACCGCCTGCATCTGATCTTGGATTGACAGTGCGTTAATCTTTTCGAGATCAATACCGTCAACGAACACGGATCCACTGGGCACGGATAGGTTGTCCGTCACGGTGACTTCGGTGTTATCCATATTGGCAAACGCCGCGTCACCCTCGACATCGAGCGCGGGAGCAAGTGCACTCACGATCTCTACAGCACCCACAAAGTACCCGGCGTACGAATTCGCGTCCGCGCTGGTATTGCGACCATGAATCGCATAGCTATTTACCCCTTCGGCATCTCCATAGACGCCTCTTGCCGAGTTACTGAACCCACCATCTCCATAGAGCGCCCTCCCGCCGTCGACCGCCGTAGCGCCGTAGATTCCGGTGATCGCGGCACCAAGCGTGCCACTAAAGGTTTCGATAGTATTAATCGGACTCGCTACACGAACTGGCAAGGGCATATCTACGTTTGGGATGTCATCACCAAGAGTTCCATAACCATCATCACCCCACGCCCAGACTGAACCATCACCGAGTACAGCAAATGAGAAATCAAAGCCCCCTCCAACATTACGCGCGTCCAATAAGTAATCCACACCTGCAGGACCTTTCACTTGGACTGGGGTATTCCGATTAGCCGTTGTACCGTCTCCGAGTTGATGTGAACTGTTCAACCCCCAAGCCCATAAACGGTTTTGCTGGTCGACGGCCAGCGTGTGAGTACCGGTTCCAATAATTGTCTGGATATCTTCGAGAAATCCTATACCGCCGGGACCTAGTACTTGGACGGGGGTATTTCTTTGAATACTTGTTCCGTCACCTAACACCCCACCCAAATTATTCCCCCATGCCCACGTGGTACCATCGGTTTTGACCGCATATCCTGAATGAGTGCTCGTACCAATCATCTTTACATTGGTGAGAAAGCCAACGCCACCGGAACCTTTGACTTGGACCGGCGTCGTACTATCAGCATTAGGAGTACCGTTGCCAAGCTGGCCGTCATTATCGTCCCCCCATGCCCAGACAGTCCCATCTGATTTTAGGACAACCGTAAAAGATGATCCGGTAGCCATCTGAGTAATATTCGAAAAAAATCCTACTCCTCCAGGACCGACTACTTGAATGGGGAAAAGTCTGTCAACATTCGTACCATCTCCAAGCTGGCCGCTGCCATTACTCCCCCATGCCCAGGCCGTACCATCTGTTTTTAGAGCAAAGGAAGTATTTCCTCCAGCACCGACCATGAGAATTTGATTTAAGACGCCAACTCCGCCAGGTCCTATGACTTGAACTGGGGTTGGACTGTTGTTTATGGTTCCGTCCCCTAAACCTGCTACATCTCCTTGGCCCCACGCCCACACGGTGCCGTCTTTTTTTAAAGCTAATGAATGGGAAACTATCCCGGCAGAAACACTGATAACATCAGTGAGAAATCCTGCTCCGCCAGGACCGACTACTTGGCCAGGAACTGGACTTTCCCCGAGAGGGGTCGTAAAACCAAGCTGACCATAATCATTGTTTCCCCAAGACCAGACACTTCCGTCAGAATCTCTGGCAAGCACCCACGTGTCCCCTCCATCCATCGTAACCCCTCCTTTGTGCATCCCATATATTCCAAATGAATACGAATTGTATGGCGCACCCGCATACCCATTGACCATGGCGACGATCGGGTCCCCTCCAGATCCGTCCGGATACGTGTCCCTGCCAGCAACAAGCGGGCTCGTCCCATACATTGTATTAGCGACTTCGAGCTTCTCCGTCGGTAGGAGCGTATCACCTACACGCAATCCCGCTGTACGCGCCTGCGCTTCGCCCCCTCCGCATACGCCAGACGTACATCCGACAGACGCGTTAGTCTTTCCACCGGAAAAAATCACCGGGCCGGGGTTAGGACTTCCCGCTTCTATAGGTGGCGAGCTGATCGGCTCTTCCCAGACTTGGGCGAGTGCAGTTCCGCCGACAATAACAAGCACTCCAGTAAGTAAAATGGTTATTAGCAGTATGAATTGGCGTCTGTTGTGTTTCACCGATCTCATTATTGTTCAGTTGGCGAGTTTAGCGAGTTGGCGTGTTAGTAAGTTTGTTTGACTCCCCCCTCATGTCATCCTGAACTTGTTTCAGGATCTCCATTTTCAATCTTCGAAGGTTGTGAGATTCCGAAACAAGTTCGGAATGACGGAGAAAAAAGAGGGTGGGGCAATTTTGTTATTTGTATGTTTTTAGAAAACATTTCATTCGTATATTCGTCTGAATTCGTACATTCGTAATACGCAATACGCCAACTCGTTAATCCGTTAATTCTTAAATATCCGGCCCAACTGCCGCCACTGGCGTGTACGCGTTTCTTCCCCTCCGAATCAGGATATTGTCATACTTTTCCTTCCCCGGTCCTGCAGGAGGATTCGGACCAGTATAATTCAGACTGAACCAGCCGCTGGCCATATCGAAAACAAACGTCGGACCCAGCGTATCGAAGTTTCCCGACTTTACTTCCCCTTGGACGCGCACGGTACTTTGTGGCTGGTAAACCCTGACATACCCCTTGATGGCAGGATTCCCTCCATTTATATAATCAGCGTCGAGCTCGATCTTCACCGGATAATTCGTGCCATTCGTAAACGCTTGTGGGAACGTGCCAATCCGGTTCGTTATAGCGTTGGCCCATGGACAAAAATATGTAGCAACCGGTCGCGATCCGTATGAATATGCAGAAATGGATCCTGTAAAATTGTCACAAGTAGGTCCAAGTCCGATATACACCGACAGTTCATTCGGCTCGTTGTACCATGTAGTCTCGCGAACCACCGTTGGATTGCGCAAGTAAACCCCGTCGTTGCTGGCGTTATACCGCGTATCCGGCTTGAAGTCGAATGTCATCGTATATTTGCCGACTTTCTGGAGAGGTGTCTGGGAAAACGCTGATGCGCCGGAATAACAGCTGGTGAGATGATTGTGCTGGAGTACAAGTTCACCGCTTTGCACAAGTACTGAAGCACCGTCGGCTGGATTCGTGCAATATATGCCGCCTTTTTTAAACGTGGAGGTACCCCATTTCACGGCATTAAATCCGCTTTCGAAGTCGTCCCGGAGCAGATACACATTGTCGAGATTGGCGGGCGGAGGTCCAGCAGCACCCTGGTACCAGAGCAAATAGTTCGTCGCATCAGCTGCGGCAGAATCTTCCTGGGCGCGGAACCATATTTCGATAGTGTTGGCATCATACGTCACGACATGGCGGTTAATCTCTGCCCCTTTCCAAAGGATCCTCACTTCATCAGGATTTGGCTGGAGCGCGAAGAGCGCTGCCGCCGTTGGCGTCGTCGAACTTGTAAGTCGCACCTGCACGCTATCACCTTGGTAGACGGGATCGACACTCAATTGCTTGAAATTGCTGAAAGGATCGCATGTCTGGGCTGTCGCGAATTCTTTATACATGATAATAAGTCGAAACTGCGCCGGCGTACCTAATGAGTTGAGGACTGAGAACTTTCCAAGCGGCGTTTTTCCGCTGCCATTGCATTCTTCATACTTAATGTCCGTCACGACGACAGGCATAAATGAATAAAATACCCTGCCGTCAACTGAATACTGGGCCAGATACGTCTCGACAACCTTCTTGTCAGTAAAAAATCCCGTACCGCTGGGGCCAATATTCCACTCTGCCGTGCTCCCTGCCGGCACGGCACCTGTGCATGCCACCCCTCCTACCTTGCATGGCAATCCACTAGATTTCAAAACAAAGGTTCTGACGCCGGGATCCCCCACGGGACTCGCTGATGCCGCGTCCTGAACCGACCGCGCGTTCACCGTCCGCGGATCAAATGGGTTGCCTGCAAGCGTGAGAAATTGGGTGCTTACCTGCGCCCCAAGCACAGACATATCCCCGTTAAAGTAACCACCGTGGCTCGCGTCAAGCGTCCCGGCCGACCCACCGGCAATACCGGCGACTTTTGTCCTGCCTAAGAAATTTCCTGCGTTGCCTTCTCCGACGTTGACCCCAACTATCGCGATACTTCCATTTCCCCCAGCAACTCCGTATACACCGACGCCGTCACTGGCTCCTGCTGCGCTGCCCGACACACCCGTTCCTCCAGCGATCGTCGTTGTTCCTACCACTCCGTATTTTGAAGCGTCTGCAGTCGCCCCAAATACGCCATGACCAGCCCCGCTAAACGCCGCGATGGCTGACTGCGCCGCGTGACCTGTACTGAAGTCACCGGTTCCGACACGAAGTTGGTCTGCAATAAGCGTTTTCCCACTGATATAGAGAGTTTCACTGCCCAATGAAGTTACACTGCCGATGGTTAATGCTCCGATGCGCGCTTGCGCCTTCCCTCCATATAAAGCGTCACTTCCTGAATACAGCGGGTTATCAACATTTGGGTCGCCAGGAGTGGCAGGGGTGGCTGAAGAGGGATTTTGCCATTGAGCCAGTGCGGTACCGCCGGCAATAACAAAAACACTTATTGCTGTTAAAATTGTTAAATTTCGGATTCTGTATTTTGTGGTATTCATGACTTGCTAGTTGTCGGATTGGCGAATTAACGAATTACGGATTGGTTGTTTGTAAAATTGAACGCGAATTTTTATAATAACGAATGCACAATTCGCCAATGCGTTAATTCGTTAATTCGTTAATTCTCGGGCCCCAATGTCGCCGGCGGATCAAAGCTGTTCTTGCCTCTGCGGAAAGTAAAGTCATTATACCGCTCGTTCCCTGACGTTACGACACCATAGAAAGCGGCATCGTGCATTTCCAAGACAAAGTTGCCGACGATCGTCGCATAGTCGGCTGCATTCGCCGTTCCTGACACGCGAGAAGCACCTATCGGCTGCTGAATATTTACGCCACCTGTATCGGCGTTAAACTCAATTTCAAACGGATACCAGGTTCCTTCGGCGTAACCTGCTCCTGGAAAGGTTCCAATGGTGTTGGCTCCGAACCCACAGGTAAATCCTGCCGCAGCCGCTCCGCGTGTCCGAACGGTAATACCATTAGCCACGCCGCACGGATTTGCAAGCCCAAAGTAAATGCCTTTTTCAGCCGCGCCACCGTAATTCGCCGTGTCTCGGTTCACTGCAGTATTACGGATGAAAAATCCATCATTACCTATCCCATTATCGCTCATTTCCGGATTGAAAAGAAACGAGACGGTATAGCGGCCGTTCTTCGGATAACTACTAGTCGTATAGGCTGATGACCCTGTCCACTGGTTTCCTCCTGGGTTGTTATGACGGATATTCAGTATTTGCGTGTCTTCCGTGACAGAGCTGAAGGCATCCACGGCGTACGTGGTCCACTTCGCCGCATTGAGCGAATTGTCATCGAAGTCATCCCAAAGAAGATATACGTAATTCCTGTCTCGCAGAGCGGGATTGACCCAGTTTCCACCAACTCCGTAATACAGTTTATAATTCATCGAGTCCGCACCTGCGGTAGTACCCTGGGCTTTAAACCATATATCAATGTTAGCCGCGGTAAACTGGGTGATGTCGACATCGATCTCGGTGCTGGTCGGCACATAGAAAAGACGGATCTGATCAATCGTGGTTTTATTGAAGATAGCTGATGCATCCGCCCCTGTCGCGCTGATACGCACAGTGTCTCCCAAGTCTACAGCATCAGACACGGTAACTTGGCGCCATGGCTGTGGTGGAATGCATGTCTCGAGTGTCGGAATCTCCTTGTACCATACTTGCAGGCGGAACCGGGCGTCGACACCCGTGTCGTTAGTGAGACGGAAGAGGCCTGCGGCATCTTCGCCCGTCACATCACATTCCTGATATTCGAGGGTGGCTGAAGCAAAGTCTGAAAGCGTCGCATAGTTGCCGGCGCCACCACCCAGATACTGCGCGGAATACCCGATAACGACGTTTGTCTCGTCGATAAGCCGTTTCGCGCCTAATGGTCCGACGTCCCAGGCAAGTACCGTCCCAGGACCAATAATCCCATCCGAGGTGCAGTTCGGGCAGAATGCAATGTTGTCGGCCGAACTAAGCGTAAACATGCGAATCCCTGGATCATCTGCGGGCGTTGCGGATTCCTGGTCTTGGACCGAAGGTGCGTTTACTTTGTCCGCCTCAAATGGAATCCCTTTGATCGTCAGCGAGCCGACATTCAGCATATTTGCAACGGCGAGGTTGCTTCGAAACGTGCTATCGCCGTCGACAACGACGGTTCCTTGGACACCCGCGAAATCGCCAGTTATCATCACCTTTCCTTCGAAAAATCCCGCGAAGCCAGTAGCACTACTACCCTCAATAGCCATACTGCTGATGCCTATTGCATAGCCATACACACCGACCGCATTTGAATAGGCGCCTGCATCGCCAATAAGCGCTTTGCCTCCAGTGATTAATGTCTCGCCGAATACGCCGGCTCCCGCAGAATTCGAGGATACACCATATATTCCATTCGCCGTCGCACTTAGTCCAGTGATGGCTGAATCGGGAATAGTGATAGCGGGGCCATTCCCGACTGTAAGCTCATTTCGTACAAGCGTCTTCCCATTTACATATAACAAGACTGTCGCGTCATCGAACAGCGTCGCGGAGCCGATGGTGAGCGGGCCAAGACGTGCTTGGGCATTTCCGCTGTACGCGGAATTTGCTCCACCATAGAGCGGCGCGTCGGTATTTGGCCCTCCGGGTGCCGCACCTACCCATGGTTCGAACCACTGCGCGCGCGCTGCAGGAAGTACGAAAAGAAAGCCGAGTAACGCGGCACAGAGCACGCCATAAAAAGTTTTCACCTTCACGTGTGAACCGGCTTTCATGCGTTTCACGCTTCGTGATACCATCGAAGTTCTTTTGTTTTATCCTCCGTGCAAAAAGTTAGGAACGTCGCGAAAAGTGATCAGAAAGAAACCATTTGACCCTTTGGATGGAAAAAGGGATAATACACTCTGAGGGTCTCCCCAAGTGAAGGCGACAAACATCCTAATGTAGGTACTAGTGTACCATATTTACTAGCTCTATGTCAAGAAAGTTTTTTACGAACCTGACAGCGCCTGAACGGCTCATGACAGTGACAGTGGTTGCGCTCGCCGCCATCGCACTCCTGGCGTTTGTCGTAGTACAAAAGGACAAGCTCGCTTCCGTATTTTCTCCTGATGAAGCAGTGAACGCACCCTTGTCCTTCGACACACCGAAGAATATTACTGCCGAGGTAATCGAAGTGAATGCCGATACTCATATTCTTTCCGTCGACACCGACATCGAAGACGCAGCCCAAACGGGCATATTCACGTCAAAGCAACTCACTGTCCAAGTCAACGACGATACGAAGTTTGAAAAATTCGATATATCAAAACTCTATCTTAACGTCGCTCCACAGTCTTTTGCGCTGTCTGAGCTTGAACCGGGGACCGCAATCGTGATATCATCCAAGGACAACCCGCAAGCCGTTACAACCATTTACGCACTTGCGGTCAGGCAATATTTCAATAACTATTAACGCCACATCTACTATGGGTACTGTCACATGGGTCATCATTATCGCCATCGGCGCCGTCGTCCTTTGGCTCGTTTCGGTCTATAACTCACTCATTCGTCTTCGCAACCAGACAAAAGAAGCATGGTCTGACATCGACGTACAGCTGAAACGCCGATACGACCTTATCCCGAACCTGGTCGAAACAGTTAAAGGCTATGCGAAACACGAACGGGAATTATTTGAAAAAGTAACCCAGGCCCGGACCGCGGCGATGGGCGCACAAGGTGCTGAAGCAAAAGGCCAGGCGGAAAACATGCTGACAGGCGCATTGAAATCTCTCTTCGCTGTTGCGGAAGCCTACCCAGACTTGAAAGCAAATCAGAACTTCGCGAAACTCCAAGATGAACTTACCGACACTGAGAACAAAGTCCAAGCGTCCCGCCGATTCTACAACGGCAATGTCCGCGACTTCAACACGAAGATACAGCAGTTTCCGAACAACATGATTGCGAACAGCATGGGGTTCAAGGCGTTTGAGTTCTTCGAAGTGGAGAATGAGGCAGAGAAGCAGCCAGTGAAGGTCGGTTTTTAGGGAATCAGTTAATCAGATATCAGTTAATCAGATATCCCCATCGGGATAAGGTTTTTATGGCACAATCATTCAGGGACTTGAGAATCTGGCAAGATGCATATTCTCTCTTGTTGAAGGTATATAGTCTTTCAAAAGACTTCCCGCGGCATGAATCATACATCTTGGAATCGCAACTCAAGAAAGCCGCTCTTTCCATTGTGGCAAATATCGCTGAAAGTCAAGGAAGATATGGGTATCAGGACAAAATTCAGTTCCTCATCGTTGCCCGAGGATCCGTCGAAGAAACACGAAGTCATCTCTCTGTTGCTCTTGGCCTTGGCTATATAGAGAAAAAACCTTTTCAACTCTTAGATGATTCCTACCAAAATGTTGCGAAGGGGATCAATAGTTTAGTATCATACATACGCCGGCAAAAGAACCAGCAATAGTGGATCTCGGATTAACCGGTTAACAGACTAACCAGTCAACAAATGACCACCTACACTCACATCAATTCAAACAAACGCAAATCTCTTCTTCTCATCGCTGTGTTTTTTGTCCTTATAGCAGCGATCGGCTACACGCTCGATTACTCCCAGGGAATTGGTGGCGCCTTTTTCGTCGTACTTGCCCTGATATACGCATCCATCAGTGCGGTCATCGGCTACTACACGGGGGATAAAATCGCCCTCTGGACATCAGGTGCACACCCAGTCTCCAAAGAAGAGAATCAGTACGTCGTCCGCATGGTGGAGAATCTCGCTATTACAGCTGGCCTTCCGATGCCGAAAGTCTACGTCATCCCTGATGATGATATTAATGCGTTCGCATGCGGCAGGGACCCGAAGCACGCATCCATCGCGGTAACGCAGGGCGCGATAACAAAATTAGAGAATGAAGAGCTCGAAGGTGTGGTTGCCCACGAACTATCACATATTGGCAATTATGATATCAGGTATATGACGCTGGTGATCGTGCTCGTCGGAACGATCATGGTGCTCTCTGACATGTTCTGGCGAGTCCGATTCATAGGCGGGGGTGGACGCGGTAGAAACAGCGGGGGCGGTGCGATTATGTTGATCGGCCTCGCGCTCCTTATCTTATCGCCGATTTTTGCCCAGTTAATCAGATTAGCCGTATCGAGGAAGCGCGAGTACTTAGCTGATGCGTCAGGAGCACTTCTGACACGTTACCCTGAAGGGCTCGCGAGAGCCCTCGAGAAAATAGGCACTCAGGGAGCGCGGATTGAACGGGCAACGCATTCCACAGCGCATTTATATTTTGCAAACCCCCTATCGTCCGGCTTTGGGAACTTCTTTTCTACACATCCTCCTGTTCAGAAACGGATCGAGGCGCTAAGAAATATGGGACATTAATTATCGTATTAACGAATTACGCATTACGAATTAGCCATGATGAAGATTCTGCGAAATAAGAGGGATAAACTAAAAAACCAATCCGCAATTCGTTAATTCGCCAACTCGTCAATGCAACCTTGAATAAACAAGGATCTTGTTTTATACTCGTTGAGCGTATATATGGACAAAAAAATCCTCGACAAATTCAGTACACATTTAAAAGAGGCGTTTCGACAGGCGAATACCATCAGCGCTGAGTTTGGGCATGGTTCGGTAAATCCGGAACATATGCTTTTCGGTCTGGCCATGCAGCGCGGAAGCATCGCAGCTGAAATCCTGGATAAAGTCGGTGTAACGAATGAAAAACTGAGACGGATTATCGCCGAATACAATCAGACAGTCCTGCCATCACAGGAATTAGACAAGCAGCGTTTCGTTCGACGTCTTTCGTCTGAATCGAAACAGGTGATCCAAAAAGCTGCGCTCCTAGCACACCAACATAAGCATAAATACATCGGCACTGAACACGTACTGTACGCGATCCTTCAGCTTGAGACACGCGCGCTTACCGCACTATCTCAGCAGTACATACTGAAAAAGCAGGAAATCCTTGATCACCTCAAGACAGTTATGAAAACAACCTCGCGCTTCCCCGACCTCACACAGCTCTTCGAACAACAGAAGAGTTTTGAAAAGGTTGAAACGGGTACGCGTGACGCTAAAAACCCGGCGCTGCAATTTTTTACGACAGATTTAACCGACCGGAAACTGCAAAAGAGCATCGACCCAGTGATCGGACGAGCAAAAGAGATCGAGCGCCTCATACATATCCTTTCGAGAAGGACGAAGAATAATCCTGCATTGATTGGCGATCCCGGCGTCGGGAAAACAGCGATAGTGGAGGGCCTGGCGAAAAAAATTCTCGAAGGTGATGTGCCGGATATACTACTCACGAAGAGAATACTTGCACTCGATCTCAGTCTAGTAGTCGCGGGGACAATCTACCGTGGTGAGTTTGAGGGCCGGTTTAAGCAAATTATCGACGAGATTAAGGCCGACCCGAATATAATTCTTTTTATCGACGAATTGCATACGATTATCGGGACAGGATCTGCGGCCGGGTCGATGGATGCGGCAAATATTTTGAAGCCCGCATTGGCAAAAGGCGAGATTCGCTGCATCGGCGCAACGACGATGGACGAATACCGCAAACATATCGAATCAGACCCTGCGCTCGAGAGGCGTTTTCAACCTATTATTGTAGAGGAGGCATCGATCGAAGAAACTCGAGAGGTTCTGCGAGGCATCAGAGAAAACTATGAAAAATACCACCATGTGTCTATCACCGATGAGGCTATCGACACAGCGGTAAACCTAAGCGCACGCTACATTCAAGACAAGCAACTCCCCGATAAAGCAATAGACCTCGTCGATGAAGCCGCCTCAAAACTCAAGGTTCGATATTCGAACCAGGGGGTGATCCGCGAAATGAGATCCCTGGAAGATCAGCTCGGAAAAGTGAAAAAAAAGAAGCACTCTGCTGTAAATAAGGAACAGTTCCAACAAGCACTTGCTATAAAAGCTGAGGAAAATGCTTTGCTTGAGCGTATCGCTGCGCTTCGAATCCGCCAAGAACAAGAAGAACAGCGCATTCTTGGCAAAGTAATGAAACGCGACATAGCGGACATTATTTCGAAAGTAACTGGCGTACCGCTCGATGACCTCGTCACTGAAGATAGGGAACGCCTCATGAATCTCGAGAAAATCATGGGGCAAAGTATTTTTGGACAGGATGAGGCTTTAAAGACTATTGCGGATTTCATAAGGCGTTCGCGTGTCGGCCTCACCAATCCGAACAGGCCGCTCGGCTCATTCGTATTTCTAGGCCCTTCCGGCGTAGGAAAAACACAAACCGCGAAAGAACTTGCATTCGCGGAAGAACAATTCGTAGAGTCGCAAACCGCCCCCCAAACATTAGTTGTTCTGTTATTGCTCGTCTGAATTGTATAAGCGCAGGAAACAGGGTCCGTTGAAGCCAAGGACGTGTTGCAAAAAGTCGCAGCGCTTCCCCCTCCGCATCCGGTATTATTTATCGTCGATGAATTGCAGACAAATACCTGTGAACTATCTCCTTCCAAATCATTCCAATCAATAGTAAATACAACACTGTCGAAAACGCCCGTGGATAAGAAAGAGGCCGAAAAGCAGTTCGAGCAAATCTCTTCCCAGGTAAAGAAAAACCTCGAGGAGCATTTCCGTCCAGAATTCCTGAATCGCATAGATAAAGTTGTCGTTTTTAAACCCCTAAGCAACGATGTGGTTCAGTTAGTCGTAAACAAACAGCTAGGTGAGCTCGCCGGACGACTCCGTGAACGATCGATTACTCTGAAATGGGATGCAAAGGTGGCGAAATTCATCACCGAAACAAGCTACTCGCCGAAGCAAGGCGCACGGGCAGTCCGAAACACGATACAAGAGCACATAGAGAACCCACTTGCTCAAGCAGTTCTGGATGCAAACTTCAAAGCTGGAGGGGAGGCCCGCTTGGTTCTCCGCGGTAAAAAGATTGTCATAGAATAACTCGCAGGAAGCCTCTGCTGGCCCGTTTATCCCAATCACTTGGGTATGTTTTCATTGTTGCTCAAAGAATGTATAGATCTTCTCTTTCCTCGAAACTGCCTCGGATGCGGTCGCGAGGAAACTTGGCTGTGTACGCAGTGCGCCAGTCTGATTCAGGAATATGACAATGAGCTATGCCCGATATGTAGGATGGTAAAAACACGCAGCGGCATTGTCTGTTCTGCGTGCATACCGTCTTCGTCGCTCGCGAGCGTATGGATTATGGCGTCATATAAGCAGGAGACAGTGCAGGAACTCGTTCATGCGCTGAAATACCAAGGAGCTCAGAGTATGATGCGTGAAGTCCATATGCTGGTGCTACGGCTCCTGAAAACATTCGATATGCCGACCGACTCGGAAAAAACAGTCATCACGGCCATCCCATTACATTCATCGCGATTTCGAGAACGCGGGTTTAACCAGGCCGCACTCCTTGCACAAAGCGTGGGTGCATGCTTAGATGCCCCGATAGCTCCGGACATTCTGAAGCGCACTCGCAATACGCCGCCCCAAGCACAACTCTCAAAAACTGACCGTTTGAAGAATCTGCAGGAGGCGTTCATCGTTAATAATCCGCTTGCGATTCGAGGAAAACATGTTATGCTGGTAGATGATGTGGCGACAACCTGTACCACGATGCTAGCTGCAGCGGATGTTCTTCGACATCATGGAGCTCTGTCAGTTCACGGAATCGCGTTAGCTCGCGGAGTGTGGACTAACTAGTAGGGAGAGGTGGGTCGAAGCGGAACCGGCACGCCCGGAACAACAGCGTAGTAGTTGCTGAGCTGAATTTTAACAAATAAATACTGAGGAGAAGTGGCCGATCCCGCTTTCAGCGGGACCCCGTCACCGCACTTTGCGGGATCCCGCCGAAGGCGGTGACCGTAGGCGGTGAGTGGCGAATGAATTATGTACACCGTATATATATTACAAAATCAAACGACACAGCGGCACTACATCGGACACACAAAAGATTTGAAACACCGACTTAACCGTCATAATACCGGTCGCAATGTTTCCACTAAGAGTAGCGGCAAGTGGGCCGTAGTTTATCGGGAAACGTTTTCCGATAAAAAGAATGCCTGGACAAGAGAGACGCAAATTAAAAAATATAAGGGCGGAGAAGCATTTAAGAAATTGCTTCAATAATATATTTGGAGAGGTGACCGTGTGGGCCGAATCCACGAGTGAGGCAAAGCAGTTTGCTTCACGAGGGATGAGGCGGGCGTGAGGTTATCGCCGAAGGCGATACGAGCGCCCAGGCAGACACGAGGCACATCGACAAGCCAGGTGAATACACATAAGGAGAGGTGGCCGAGTGGCTGAAGGCAGCGGTTTGCTAAACCGCTAAGGGGCCCTAAAACCCCTTCGCGAGTTCGAATCTCGCCCTCTCCGAAGTGAATTCTGATGAACAAGGAGAGAGCGGCACAACTGCTTGTGCCGCGTGGGAGATTCGAAAGCCACAGCGATGTGCGAGTTTGCCCGGAAGGCAAGGCGAGCACCGCGAGGCGGGGTCGCGAGAAATTTCCGTCAGGAAATTTACTCGTGACCGAATCTCGCCCTCTCCGAATGAACGCAGTGAATGAGGGTCGAGCCCACAAGCGAATAGAACTGCTTCTATTCGCGCGGGGCAAGACGGGCATGAGGTTATCGCCGCAGGCGATCCGAACGCACCGGGTGGGAGCGGCACAACTGCTTGTGCCGCGTCGAGATGAGAACGCCGCAGTGATACGCGACGAGCAATCCGGGCGAGGAGCACCGTGAGGCGGTGGCTAGGCCGAGCTGCCGGAAGACAGTGAGAGCCGATGCCGAATCCTTCTTTGAAATAAACTGAGCAATTTTGGAGGAGTGCCGGAGTGGGCCGAAGGCGGGCGCGGGAAGGCCGCGCCCCGGACGTATGGGGCAGTCTTGTCACCGCCACGGAGCGGTGGGATGGCAGAGTGGACGAATGCGCTGGTCTTGAAAACCAGAGCCCCTGTAAAGGGGCCGCAGGTTCGAATCCTGCTCCCACCGCCCTTTGGCGGGATCCCCGCTTATTAATCAGAATAAGATTTGTGGCGGGAAAAACTACTATACCTGAAAGGGTATCAGAGGTTCGAATCCTCTCTCCTCCGCCAGTCAGGAACTATTTCTCAAAATGCGCTATACTGGTAAGGAGTAAATACTAAGTACCATTTACTATGGCCGATCCAAATCCTGAAGAATTACAAACTTCCACAGCGCCCCTCGAAACAGAGCACGGAAAACTGCTTGCCGAGTGGGAATTTGCTGAGTTTATTCAGTATAAAAGATCGAGGGCGTGGTACATAAGTTCCTCTGTTGTGGCTATTGGAGGATTTGCTCTTTCTGTGTTGAGCAAAAACCTTCTATTCGCTATTATTATCGTCATAATTGCTATTCTATACTTTATCCGCGATCGGCAACGGCCGGGTACGGTAGTCGTTAGTATCACAGAGGATGGCATCAGTGTCGGCGAACGGTTTTATTCCCACGAAAGTTTGAAGCAATTCTGGCTCATCTATGAACCTCCAGCAATCAAACGGTTGTACTTACGATTCCAAAGCGGCTTGCGGCCAAATCTCTCGATTCCTGTCGAGGATCAGGACCCTGTGGCGCTTCGTGCTATCCTCCTCAAATATCTTGAAGAAGACTTGGACCAACGCGGTGAGTCTTTTTCCGACGGATTCCAGCGTATATTGAAATTGTAGGTAGCAGTTCACACTCTACTGAAGAATCGTCGAGTGCTTTTCTTGACCGACGAGCATTTTCAAAATATACTCATCACATTCTGACATATGCCCTCGTCGTTCAACCCCGACGTAAAGTCGGGGTTCCGACCTCCGACGTCACAGTCGGAGCGTCGGAACGGATAGATCAATATCATATGGCGGCATTCGTTTATATCCTTCGTGACCTTCGTGGCAAGTTTTATACTGGAAGTACTGCGAACCTGGAACGAAGGTTACGTCAGCACCAATCAGGAAGTACCCAAACAACGCGCAATATGAAATCACCTGTACTGGTCTTGAGTCAGGAGTACCCCACACTCGTTGAGGCACGTAGAATAGAGCGTAGAATTAAAAAGTTTAAGAGAAAAGACTATATTGAGAAAATCGTTAAGGATGGTTTCATTATAACGAGATAGACTCTTTGCCCTCGTCGTTCAACGGATAGGACGCAGGATTGCGGATCCTGCAATACAGGTTCGATTCCTGTCGAGGGCATGTAAATTACGATATAGTACGGTTATTCTCCTCTAAACGTTCATCGTCCAAGAAGCCAGAGAATCGAAGGGCAGAAGCGAACAAGGAATGAAATGACGAAGTGAGCGTCGATCCCGCGAAGCGGGAGCGCTGCCCAGGACACGATTCCTGTCGAGGGCATGTAAACTACTACGTCATTTGATTGTCACCCGCAACGTTCAATTACCAAGTAGCTGGAGAATCGAAGGGCGCGAGCAGGCGAAGCGCCCTGGCCCGAAGGGCGATTCCTGTCGAGGGCATGAAAGTACCTCTGTGAGATTCTCGGAGCCCCGCGGATGCGGGACTGTCGAGGGGCGCAAGCGGGAATAAGCGACCAAAATGTCCCGTCCCGCTATGCGGGACGAGGATCCCATCGTACGACGGGACTTGAGTCGCGACCGTGAGCGCGGGGCGCGAGACCCAGGACTCAAACGTGTAAGTTTAAGCTCAAGATTGAACAAGCATCGAGGCGAAGCTGTCCTGACCACCAATCAGAAAATACTATGAAAGGGTTTTCAGTTGCAGCAGTAATTTACACCATCATATCTGTCGCACTAGTCGCTGGCGGAGGGTACCTTATCATCAGCCACCTTCCGAGCACGGCACTCCCATTCTCGACGTTTTCAGTCGAAGAACGGGATGGTTATGTCGCTTATGAACCGAGATCGTATAAAAACTCTGAAACGAAGAAAATGGTTCTCATCCTTCCTCCCTCGGATACGGCAAGCGATTGGATGAAGCCATGGCAAGCGCAGGCAGATAAACACGGATTTATGCTCGCAGGAATCACTGACTGGACTGCTGAAGGATTGCAGACTTTCGTACGCGGTGGAAAAGAAAAAGCCCAAGTAGCCAAGATGTATATGAGCGGTTTCTCGCACGGGGGCTACATCAGCTGTGAGTTTGGACTAAAAAATCAGGATGTCGTCGACGGCATCATTCCCATGGGTGCCTTTTGCAGTGATGGCGACCTTGCGGGCTCCGTTCAACGAATACCGATACTTACAATTATAGGCGACCAAGATACCTGGGCGCTAGGAGACGACGGTGATAATTTGAGCACATTCGGGAGGACCATCAACACAGAACTAGTTATGGTTCCTGGGATAGGGCATCAGTTTCCAGACCAGATAATGGCGCGCGTAGGCGACTGGGTCGCCGCCCATTAAGAAGAGCCACCTCCCTAAAATGAGAGGTGGCGGATTTAGCTCATGCCGAGCTTACTTTGCATACGCCGGTAATGCTCCAGATCGTCCGGATCGGCCCACCCCATCGGGGTATAAGCACAGTCAGGGCAGTCTCTCAACCTTTCGCCGTATTCGATCCGGAAGCATTTTGGACATACCTGCATCCCTTGTCCAACCTCCACGTGCAGCGTACTGCTGTGCCGTTCCACCTCATCATCAATGTCAGTTCCAGAGGTGATGCGATGCATTTCTCCGTAATACGCAAGGTGCTCACGTTCGGCCGGCAGCATTTCTGTCGGAACGATATCACTGCATTCGGAGCACGCGGGTGGCTCTTTCGCAATGACGACGATAAAGCACGTTGGACAGTAGTACCTGCGCATCCGAAGAGCATGGATAGCCCTGACGATAAACGGGTATAGAACAATAGTCGGCACAGCGATCAGGGCAGCTATTGGCAGTAGTAAATGGACAAATTCCTGCATTGGTCCCTCCTTTTACAGATAGAACGTGCGTTTTTTTAACTCTGCAACTGTACCAAATGAAGCGTCAATAGTCAAAAACAAAACTAGTCATTTTCTTGCTACAATACGTATATGAGATATCAGCTCTCGACTGAAATACGTTCCCTCCCCGGCGTTGGTCCGAAACTCGAAAAGCGCTTCAGTAAATTGGGTATACGAACAATCCAGCAATTATTGGCTAATTATCCAAAACGGTACGATGATTTTCGGACAACCATTCCCATCGTACGTGTTTCACCCGGATCCCGTGTGCATATCAAAGCAAAAGTTGACCTTATCGATAACCGCCGATCTCCTCGAAGGCGCATGATGATTACCGAAGCGCTTCTCTCCGATGAAACTGGATCGATCAAAGCAGTATGGTTTAACCAGCCCTTTATCACGAGACAGCTTGTACCTGGCGACATCGCCTACTTCGCCGGTAAAGCGGAAAGTGACCAGTACGGGTTCCAGCTCATGAGCCCGACGTTTGAGAAACGGAAATACGAACAGACGCACACGGGCCGTATCGTCCCTGTCTACGGGCTCACTGAGGATTTAACTGCAAAACAGATCAGATACGCGGTAAAGTTGGTCCTTTCGGCAGCCAAGACAATTCCTGACTGGCTGCCTCAGTCTGTCCTGGCGAAGTACAACCTTCTTCCTCTCAACGAAGCTGTAACGAATATCCACTTTCCGTCTTCAGCCCAAAACCTTCTCGAAGCGCAGCGCAGGCTGAAGTTCAATGAGCTATTTCTCATCCAGCTCCGTGCAGCCATCACCCGCGAGGAGCTAAAAAAAGAACCTGCTCCGCCGATACCCTTCAACGAGGAGATAACCAAGCGCTTCACCGGCTCTCTGCCGTTTGTGCTGACTAATGCGCAGAAAAAATCTTCATGGGAAATACTGCAGGATATAGGGAAAAGGCAGCCGATGAACCGCCTGCTCGAGGGTGACGTCGGATCCGGAAAAACGTTGGTCGCCGCAATAGCGATCATAAACGCAGCGCGAGCCGGGTATCAATCTGCTCTCATGTCGCCGACTGAAATATTGGCTGAGCAGCACTTTAAAACGCTTACCAAACTTTTCGAAAAAGAATCGGTTCACGTAGCCTTGCTCACCGGAAGTGTGGCTAAGATAAACCAGCAATCCACTATGACGAAAAAACGGCTTAAAGAGTTTGCAACGGCCGGTAAGATCGATGTCATCATAGGAACGCACGCCCTCATCCAGGAATCGGTGAGTTTCCATCGGCTTGGCTTAGTGATCGTAGACGAACAACACCGCTTCGGCGTTCAACAACGAAAGAAGTTAGTGAGGAAAGCCGCTGCCGGTCAAACGCGCAATCCGCAATCCGTAACCCCGAATAACCTTCTCCCCCATCTTCTTTCGATGACTGCGACGCCGATACCTCGATCGCTGGCATTAACCGTCTACGGCGACCTCGATCTCTCCATCATTGATGAAATGCCGAAAGGGAGAAAAGAAATTATAACGAAAATCATTACGCCCCACAAACGGCAAAATACCTATGACTTTATCCGGCAGGAAATTCGCTCGGGTCGCCAGGCATTTGTCGTGTGTCCGCTCATCGACCCGTCCGACAAGCTCGGCGTGAAGTCTGTGAAACAGGAAGCCGAACGTTTGGACAAAGAGGTATTTCCCGATCTTCGCATCGGCATGCTGCACGGAAAACTCGGAACGCAGCGCAAAGAACGAGTGATGCGCGAGATGCTTGAAAAGAAAATAGACATCCTCTGTGCCACTGCCGTCGTCGAAGTCGGCATCGATATCCCGAACGCCTCGGTGATGATGATCGAAGGAGCCGAACGGTTCGGGCTCGCCCAGCTCCACCAATTCCGCGGCCGGGTCGGCAGGGCGGAGCATCAGTCATACTGCTTTCTTTTTTCCGAAACGGAAAGCCAGTCATCCATTGACCGCCTCCACGCGCTCGTAGCATCGAAAAATGGCTTCGAACTCGCGGAAAAAGACCTCGAATTTCGCGGGCCCGGAGACATGTATGGAAGCCGCCAAACGGGCCTGCCCCCATTGAAAATCGCTTCTCTGACCGACTATCAGATAATCAAAGAATCGAAAGAAGCCGTCACGACGCTGATGAAGGAAAATCCCTCACTCACCACGTGGCCTTTAGTAAAGAGAAAAGCTGAGCAGTTCGAACGGTCTCTGCATTTAGAATAAGGTATTGCCGCATTACGAATTACGAATTGTAAGTTAGCTTGTTGCTAGGTGGCCAACCCCGTTAGAAAATTTTCTAAGAACCGCGTTGCTTACTAAGCGTTACGTGTATATGGAAACGCTATTTTTTGAGTAGATGTTTGAGTAAATTTTCTAACGGGGTTGACAAATTCCCGCTTTTTTGATAGATATATAAGTTATTACTGCTCTCGAACTTAACACGGTGATGGGTGTGGGACTCAGGCGAATTGGGCTGCTCGTCCACTCCGGTCTGGGTCTCCACCCCCGTGTTTAAAAGCTTATCCAGTCCACTGATAAATTCCTCACATTTATCCTGCGCTTGGAAGGAGGGTCAACAAAGCGCAGTAGTAGTACTCAAAACAAAACAGCTCCATAACCGCACTTCATTTCCAGGAGAAAAGAGCGATGTCGCCAAGACAATCAAAACCGAGTCAGGTGGCAGACAAGACAACAACCTGCCCATCCTGTAATGCCAACGCACTCGTGCATGTCGGAAATATGACACAAAGCCCCGCGGTGCCAGTCACGGCATGCATCCCCGAACTATCGGGCTGCGGACGTGAATTCATGGGGGATACCCCATCCGACGATGACGCGTTTGCCAGACCGGTCGCAGAAATTTGCGCACGGAACGGCAAGGACGGCCACCACGGCAATTTCACGCCGACGGCGGCCGGACGGAGGCGAGGCTACCAGAAGATCGTGTTCTAACGAACACGGACCCAGCTCGGTGAGCGACGATAAAACGGCGAGGATCCCTGCAGGTCCCCGCCGTTCTTTTAATTGCAGTAAAAAATATCGTCAGGTCTTACGTATGCGTCCCTATCAGAAAATACTCGTCCCGCCGAAACAAGGCCCGCCCCGCCATTCGAAGTGCATGGGGTCTTTTACGCTGGTCCAGCCGCCTCCCCATTGGAAATTATGCCGGCGGAACACATCGATAACAGAGCCGGGGATATCAGAAATGAGTCCGCCGTCTGCGCAAATTTTTGCTTGGTCAGGATCTGCGCGAACTGGGTCAGGCTGTCGCGAATCACGGCACGGGCCTTGTCGGCGGCTTAAGATAGTGCCGATCTCTTGATCTACCGCGGTGAAAGCCGCTGCGGCCAGCATATGCACGCTGACGGTGTGGCTGGCGAAGTTGACCTGAACGAGATTTGCACGCATCGCCTCTTCGGCATCTTTAGATGCCAATAGGGTGAATGTATTGTCCATATATGCATACGACAACAGTAAACACATATCACCTTCACCGTAATCCTCTGACGGATCCTGGCCGGCGGTGGCGAGACCCTGGAGGATTGGCTGCACCGGCGGGATAGAGAGCGTTTTGCATTTGACCAGGTTCGGACTGATGGTGAGAAGGATCATATAGGCACCGAGCGATAAGGCGAGTCCGACCATGGCTGAAACGATTTGGTCCTGCGCATCAGACATTTTCTGCGCACTACCGAAACTAATGACATATTTATAGCCGCCATACATCATCATCACCGTCGCGACGATGGAGCAGGCGCTCACGAAAAAGACGTACACAGCCGCTATCCACTCGCCGAGCGTATTGCCGCTCACCGCTATCTCCTGGCCGGCAATAAACTTCGATCCCGGAAGGGTAATCTGGGGGATAAAGGAGATATCGGCTTTCACGGGCTCGATGGCGACACTACTGACATCGGCGGGCGCAGCAGAGACGTTGTCATTCCTCTGCCCACCGTTCTTACTGTAACACCGGTCGCCGGGGGGAAACGCGCCAGGGTCGTAACAGCAAAGAGAATCGTTCGGCGCGACATTACAATGACATCCCTGCTTGTTACCGCACGTATCACCGGCAAACTGGCATGTCCCGGGCTGGAAAGCAGGATTAATTTGGTCGCATGCGGTAAATGGTTGCTGGGCAGCTGCGGGTATCAATGGGGTCAACGCGCCAAAAACCAGGACAACGAGGAAAAAACCGGATAGGGATGTTATTTTAAGAAGCTTCATCGAGTGCTTGGTCTATCAATGACTGTAATGAGCCTGCAGACAATGCACCGCTCGCTTGCTGGCCGTTGATAAAAAAATGGGGGGTTGCAGAGATTTTTCGTTCGAGGCCTTCACGGAACGTCCTATCCACTACGGCGGGAAGCGGCCCCTCTATGCACGCCTGGAATTCATTAATATCGAGTTCAAGGGTCTGTGCGATTTGCCTGTATAACTCAGTGGAGAGAAGATCCTGGTTCACGAACAGCGCATCATGATATTCCCAAAATTTATCCTGGAGCTGGGCGCATCGGGCCGCTTGGGCGGCAGAAAGCGCATCGGGATGCACATACGTATCGGGAAAGTCTTTCCACACGAGACGCACTCGTCCTGCGTACCGCACGAGAACGTCAGCAAGCGTATCTCGCATTGACTGGCAGGCGGGACACTGGAAATCCGAAAACTCAACGATGGTCACGAGCGCATCCCCAGGGCCAAGAATTGGATCGTCATCGGTAATCGGGGGCGGAGTATCGACAAAAATGGTCGATTGCGATCCATCGTCAGCCGCAGTACGAATCACCTGTACGCCATACCAAGTCACTACGGCCAGTGCAACAACTATGATTCCGGCTAATACGGCACTTGAACGCTTGAGCACCATGGACGCCTATTTAATCTGCATCTTATGC
>Ga0075987_105_pt1 | contig 47126 bp, 50 predicted proteins | sample RifGroA2_FD_68035 | JGI IMG/M metagenome (GOLD analysis project Ga0075987, IMG submission 68035) | Parcubacteria bacterium GW2011_GWA2_48_9
ATATGGGAGACGGTATTAATGACGCTCCTTCGCTGAAAGCAGCAGATGTGGGTATCTCAGTGGACCACGCTGTTGATGTCGCAAAAGAGGCCGCTGATATCATCTTGACCCACAAAAGTCTTGCACCTATTGCCGTTGGAGTTATTGAGGGTAGACGTTCGTTTGGCAACACCATGAAGTACGTCATGATGGCGATAAGTTCAAACTTTGGCAATATGTTTAGTGTTTTCGGAGCAATTTTTTATCTGCCATTTTTGCCGATGCTGCCGATACAGATCCTGCTCAATAATTTCATTTACGATTTTTCACAAGTAACGATACCGTCGGATAAAGTAGACAGTGAATGGGTACGGAAACCCCGGAAATGGGACCTTTCCTTTGTTCGGAAATTTATGTACATTTTTGGACCAATCAGCTCTGTATTCGATTTTCTTACTTTCTTTGTTTTGTTTTCCGTATTCAAGCTGGGGGAGTCTGCGTTTCAAACTGGCTGGTTTTTGGAGTCACTTGCCACGCAAACTCTCGTTATTCATGTTATCCGCACTAAGCGAATACCGTTTATTCAAAGCAGGCCAAGTAAATTTCTGCTTGCTACTACACTAACTGCGATAAGTGTTGGATGGGTACTTCCCTATACGCCGATAGGACGCATTTTTAAATTCACTCCCCTTCCCCTTCATATCATCGCGACAATTATTGGTCTTGTGGTAGCTTATTTGATTGTCGTTGAAGTAGTCAAAAAGTTGTATTATAGGAAAAACGAATTTTAAATTACCCTTGTTGTTAGAAATTTTTCGTAAGACTCCTGGGAGCATTTATACGTTTAAAATAACTACAACCTGAAATTGCCAAAACATGGTTTATATAAAATTTCTAGCAGGGTTGACTTTTTCGCGCTATTCGATACGTTATAGGAACGACTATTTATTGAACACAACGTATGACCGAACAACAAGAAGAGTTCAAAATCTCCGGAGATGACCTGATTCGCAAGGTAAAAGAGATCATCAAGGAAGGAAACGCGAGAATGATTATCATTAAAAACGAAGACGGCAAAGAGATAGTCCAGTTCCCTGTCACCGTCGGGGTAGTTGGGACGCTCCTTGCAGCCCCCTTGGCTGCACTTGGGGCCATCGCTGCGCTGGTGACTAACTGCACAATTGTCGTTGTCAAAAGGTAGCCCATGCGCATCATTATTCGAAATCTTTTTCGCCGCAAACTCCGTACGGTTTTGACCGTTGGCGGCATTGTCATCGGCGTATTTGCTCTCACGGTTATGGGTGCTATGTCAGAAAAGTTGAGTTTGCTGGTTAAGGGTGGAGAAGAGTATTACGGCACCAAGGTGATAGTTGTTGATGGCCAGTCATCAGCGTTTTATGGCGGCGCACCGATGACGATTGACAAGCGGCCGGATATTGAAAAGGTTAAAGGTGTCACATATGTAACGCCCGAAGTCTCTCTGATGCTGGATGAAGAAACAACGATGTCATTTGGGATGCCAGCCATGATCGTTTCATTCGACGCAGGGGCTAACCAATATGAATCATTTGAGATTAATGTTGCAACGGGACGCATGCTTACTGATGAAGACCGCGGCAAGGTGCTACTCGGCTCGGATATAGCAGATACGATGAAAACAAATGTTGGTCAGATGATCAAACTTCGTAAACAAGATTTTGAAGTAGTCGGTATTATGGAAAAAACGTTGACTGCGCCGGATAACTCAGCTGTCGTTTCGCTCTATGATGCACAACAATTCGTGCATGCGACACTTCCCGATGCGTTTAGGGAAAATTTTCCGGCAGAAAAAATAGTTTCTGATTTTGCAGTGTATTTAGATGACATTGAACAGGGAGAGGCAGTCGCTGAACGTATCAATGCCGAAGTAGAGGGGGTGAAGGCGTATGGCCCGTCGTTTTTTTCAGACCAAATCGGACAGAGCCTGGCTATCTTTAACCTCATTATTCTTTCCGGCGCCCTTATCGCCCTTATCGTCGGGGGATTTTCGATCATGAATACGTTAACCTTTTCTGTCATTGAGCGAACACGTGAAATCGGGATCAAGAAAGCTGTCGGTGCACGCTCAGGCAGAATTCTGAGGGAATTTCTTCTCGAGGCGGCGGTTATCGGTGTTATAGGCGGGATAGTCGGCATCGGCTTTGGTGCACTTATGGCATGGGGTATCAATGAGTCTTCCCGTGAAAGCGGTCTTCTTCTCTTTCAATTGACTCCGCGCCTGCTCGCGGCTGTGTTCATCTTTTCTATTGTCATCAGCGTACTGGCTGGTTTTATTCCTGCCAGGCGTGCATCAAAACTTAACCCAGTAGAGGCACTTCGTTATGAATAACGCCATTGCTCGTACCATCAACCTTCAAAAAACGTACTCGCCCGGAAAACATAATGAAGTGAAGGCACTGAAGGGCGTATCAACAGAGTTCAATTCAGGGGAATTCATCGGCGTGATTGGTCCATCCGGATCCGGTAAATCGACTTTTATGCACCTTCTGGGAACATTGGATTCTCCAACAAGCGGTGATGTTGAAATAGGTGGAAAGTCTTTGACAAAACTCTCTGACAACGAACGTGCCGATCTACGTGCGAAAGAACTGGGGTTTATCTTCCAGGGCTTTAATCTCTTGAGCACGCTTACCGCAATAGAAAACGTCATGCTCGCCGGTGACTATGCTGGCCTGTCTCCAAAGACGACTTGTGAACGCGCTGAGTCGTTGCTTAAGGAAGTGGGCTTAGACGAACGGTTCGACCACACTCCGGCAGAACTGTCCGGCGGTGAACAGCAACGCGTAGCCATCGCACGCTCGCTTATGAATGACGGTAGACTCATCCTTGCTGACGAGCCAACTGGCGAACTTGATACAAAGAATTCCGAAACGATCGTACAGTTACTAAAAGACCTCGTGAAACGCAAACAAAAAACAATCGTCATGGTCACGCACAATGAGAATCTCACGCGCTTCTGCGATCGAGTGATAAAAATCGTTGATGGGCGTTTAGCTTCGTGACGCATGAAAGACAAGATTATCAAAGCGCTCAGCACATTGGTGGGCATCATTGCTGTTTTCGGTTTATTATACCTTGGCATGAACTGGCAAAAAAGAAAGACGCAGAATTTCCCTGGAAAGGTGCTTTTTATAGGATAGTCGATGGATCGCAGTCGCTGACTGATTCGAATGATTTTACAACGCTGGAAGAATGCCAACAATGGGCCGTTGACCGAGCGGAATATTACGACTTTCAAGAAAGTGAGTACGATTATTCCTGCGGCACAGGCTGTACCTACGACGAGGATACGATAGTTTTTGGCGAGAGGACCAAAACCTATAACTGTACTGAACTGACTAAGTGAGTAGCAATGTATTAGTGGGCATTTGCCATATATATTAATGCTTATACGATTGTTCCACTCACATTCCTTTACCATAAGACCCCTGCCGCCATTTCACTTCGACGGCACGTTTCACAAACCCTCACATTTTCCAAACAAACTACAGCTTGACCGATGGGAACCGGGAAAGTACTGGCAAAGTCTGTGGTTGGGAAAGAAACTCTATGGATTGAAAATCGTTGACCGTGGTGCTACGGCAAAACCGGCATTACGTGTTACCGTTTATACAAATACTGCGATTAAGTCAGATGAGATTAAAAGGTTAAAAAGAGAAATTGCGTGGCGGTTTGAACTTGACACGGATCTCAAAGAATTTAACCGGCTTGCCAAAAAAGATAAGCGTTTTTTTCCAATTTTCAAAAAATGGATTGGCATGCGGAATGCGAGCCAGTATACGCTGTATGAACTCCTTGTGATCGCCATTGTTTTGCAGAACGCCACAGTCCGGCGGAGCCAGCAGATGCTCGATGCTTTACTCGCGAAGTTTGGGACCCACATGTTTTTTGACCGGAAAGAGTTTTGGGCGATCTGGCTTCCCGCGGCATTACAGCGCGCTTCAGAACAGACGCTCCGGAACCTGAAGATCGGCTATCGGGCTAAGTTTTTTAAGCGTTTATCAAAAGATTTCTCGGATGGAAAGATCGATGAGCACCGACTTCGAGGGTTATCAAAAAAAGATGCAAAGGAAGAACTTATGCACCTCTATGGTGTAGGGCCGGAAACGGCGCGCATTTTACTTTTCGAAGCATTTCATCATGTCGACACCTTCGACCACGTTGCGCCCTGGCAGGGAAAAATCTACTCGCGCCTATTCTACGGCAAGAAGGCAGTTGCAGCGAGTCAGATACGTAAGGATATCCTCAAGCGTTATGGCACCTACTCCATGCTGGCCGTTCACTACATCTGGGAAGACGTTTTTTGGCGGCGCAAGAACGAACACATCGAGTGGTTGGAACGTGAAATACGGCTGTAAACTTAAACCTTCTCCAATACCTTCGGTATCCTTTTAAAGTCATCGATGAGTGTTTGCCGCATCCCGCCGTTGTATAATGCTGCAGCCGGATGATATAGCGGCAGATAGACCTGCTCCTTTCTCCTGAACGGTTTGCCGTGAACTTGGGAGATTTTGAATGTCTCAGGCAGGAAACGATACATTGAATGCCGCCCAAGCGTGATGATGAGTTTGGGCTTGATGATGGCAATTTGCTTATAGAGATATAATTCCGTACAGGTATCTACCTCGTTCGGTTCTGGATCACGATTCCCCGGCGGACGGCATTTCACGACGTTTGTAATAAAAACATCCTTACGTGTGAGATTGATAGTGCTCAGCAACTCCTCGAGAAATTTCCCCGCCGAACCGACAAAAGGGCGGCCCTGTTCGTCTTCTTTTTGGCCCGGTCCTTCGCCGATGAAAAGTAGTTCAGAGTTAGGGCTGCCTTCTCCCGGTACTGCATGGGTGCGCTTTTCCGACAGCGGGCACTTCGTGCACGTCGCGACTGCCTGAGCGATATCCGCGAGATTGTCCATATTATTTGACCAATATTTTTTCTGCCTCGCGACAGTCTTTCTCGATTTGACGAATAAGTTCTAACGTAGTGCTGAATTTCATGAATGGCCTTATTTTCTGAACTAGCTCTGCTGAAAGTATTTTTCCATAGAGGTCACTGGTAAAATTCAAGATGTGGAGCTCCACTTTTTTATCACCGGGGTGCAGGCGATTGCGGTCCCCAATTATGACCAAACCACGCAGTCGATCGTTTCCTAGCATGATAGAGGCGGCATAAATGCCGTCTGTAAGGTCAGCCGGTGGTACACAGTCAATATTTGCTGTCGGGTAGCCATAGGTTTTCCCAAGGCCGTCTCCATGGATGACGATACCTGATAATTGTATCTCCCCACTCATCGCCGTACGTTACGCAACAGCCTCGCATGAATAGTGCGGTTGCTCGCTACGAGACTTTGGCTTTTCATGTCCCACGGCTTGCCATTTAGGTCAGTCACTATGCCCCCCGCTTCTTTCACGAGGAGCACTCCTGATGTGGTATCCCAAAGATTTGATGTTAAAGCAAGATAGCATCCTTCAACTCGACCTGCTGCCACAAAAGCAAGATTCAAGGATCCACTGCCAAGTACGCGTGTATTTAAAAATGCCTTCCAGAGATACTGAAGTGAATGGGCGATACGCAAACGGGACTTGAATGTATGAGCGTACCCGATGGTAATAATACTATGTGTGGGGCGGCGTTCAGGGGATACGTGTATCCGTTTGCCGTTGAGCGTAGCACCCTTGCCTTTTTCTGCGATATAGAACTCATCGAGCATGGGTGCGTAAATGATGCTCAAGAGAAGGTCATTTCCATGTGCGAGTGAGAGCGTCGTGCAAAAAAGAGGATTCCCTACTGAATAGTTTGTCGTGCCATCAAGCGGGTCTATAAACCATTTGTACGTCTGAGGATTTTCTTCCAGGCCCGTTTCTTCACTTAAGAAATCGTGGCTAGGGAAGTGCCTTTTTAGAATTTTCAATATAATTTTGTTTGCGCCCAAGTCTGCGGATGTGAGCACTTCATGCCTCTTTTTCAAGCGAATATCCTGTTTGCGAATTTTCCGGAAATGCTTGGCCAGATACACGCCGGCGCGATGTGCGGCAAGCACGCCCACTGAACGGTACGTCATCTATGTGATGTCATTAATGCCTAAGAGCGCAACTTCGCCAGTAGCCGTATCATACGTTGCGAGCGTGGCGGGTGCGAATAATCCGGCAAGCGTGCCGGGATTGACAAATGCTGCCTTACCTATGGTTTCAGACGATTGAATATGATTATGACCGTAACACACTAGGTCAAAAGCACCCGATTCAGCGAGCCGCCTAGCGATTTCCGGGTAATGGTTCATGGCTATTTTTCTACCGTCGATTTCTATTTCAGCGAGCTCGCCATGGAGGAAAACGTCATCACGGCCGGTTTCATGTACTTTTTGGAGTGTAAGAAAACGATCGCCATCCACATTGCCAAAAACGCAGTGGATCGTACCAAGGTAGTTTGCTACGATTGACTTTACGAACGTTCCTGGCGCGCAAATATCGCCACAGTGGAGGATAATTTTAATACCCTGCTTCGTGAACCAGGCGAGTGCCTTTTCGATATTAGGAATGTTGTCATGGGTATCGGAGATGATGCCTATTAACATAAAGGGGTAATAAGGGTTATTAGGAGGATTTCCAGTGTTATTCAGTTTGCGAGTTGGTGATTAGAAGTATATCAAGGACGCGCACCTTAGAGAAGGTGCGTTCTGTTCAAAAAACATGGGGTAACTTCTCCTGGGTGCGAATTTATATGTACCCCTGTATCCAATAATACACGGTTGCACCGTATTCGCGAATGATGCTTCGAAATTCGTTGAGCCGGTCTACTGGCGATATGCGTGGCACCAGGCTGGGGTCAGCGGCAACACATGATACTGCTATAGTATGTTTCCGGAACACACCGCATGCCCGCCTCGAATGGAAGCGTGATGTCACAAGCAGGGCAGACTGCCAGCCATTTTCCTGCATTATTATTTTTGCGTAACGAGCGTTTTCTTCAGTACTGGTAGACATTTTCTCAATGGTGACAGATTCGAACGGCATGCCAAGCTCGACGGCGTAATTTGCCATTTGCTCACTTTCATAGAATAATGTTTTTTTCACTAACCCACCGCTCATGAGGAGTGTATGTGCAAAGCCGCTCTGCAAAAACCATGAAGCTTGGATGACTCGTTCTTTTCCGTTTTTATTTAACGAGCCGTCTCTTGCAAGCCCACTACCGAGCACGATGATGATGTCGGCATTTTGGGGGGTTTCTGAAGTGATGAGTGGAAATGTAAGCCAATCGTTCAACGGGGTCAGGGTAACCAGAAATACTACAATCATTACAGTAATCCCCATTGCAGCGAGAATGCGTCGTACTTTTGCCTTTTTCCTATTTTTCTGCGCGAAGCTTTTTAAGCGTTGCCAAATCATCGATTTCTTTGCCGTCATGTGGAGTTTCGAGCACCATATTCACCTCTTTAAGTTTTGGGTGGTTAATGAGTGTCCTGAATCCTTCGATACCGATTTTTCCAAGCCCGATATGCTCATGACGGTCTTTATGTTCTCCGAGACCGGCCATTGAGTCGTTTGCGTGGATCAACTTCAGGTGTTCGATACCAATAGTGATATTAAATGTATCAAGGGTTTTTTTTACAGCCGTTGGTGTACGTAGGTCGTAGCCGGAAGTGAATGCATGACACGTGTCGAAGCAGATGCCAGTTTGAGTTGGCGAGTTGGCGAGTTGCTTCAGTAGGAAGGATAAGTCTTCAAAGTTGTCGCCGATCACTTTTCCAGCCCCTGCCGAGTTTTCTAGCAGTAAGGCTGCAGTACCCCTATATCCGTCCAAAGCTTTTTGTAATCCCTCGGCAACTTGTTTGAGTGCGGCTTTTTCCCCTATATCTTTTGCCGAACCAAGGTGCGTCATGACGTATGTAACGCCGAGAAGGGACGCGCGCTCGAGCTCTTCCTTAATAATGTTAATTGATCCGTATCGAATCCGGCTATTTGCTGATGCGAAGTTGATGTAATATGGAGTGTGAATGTAAGAACCGGCTAGGCCAAATCTTTCACTATTGCTTTTGAAGGCTGTTACCACATCGTTGGTGAGTACTGGTGCGGGACCGCCCCTCGGGGAACGGGAAAACATTTGAAAACATTCACACTTCGCTTCATGTGCGTTGATCGGGGCTGATGCGACAGAGCCGGCGATAGAGACGTGCAGACCGAACTGCATGTTATTAGGTGTTATTTGTGAGTGTATCTATGGCAGTGATCACTTTCTGGTTGTGGGTGATCGTACGGAGATAGTCACGATATCCTGCTGTTTTCAGATTTTTCAAAGCTTCGGGCTGATCTGCAAGGTGTTTTTCTTCTTCGGTTATAATACGGTCAATTTCCTCATTAGTAACCTCAATGCCTTCTTTTTGTCCTATTTCTCTGAGTATGAGAGCGCTCTTAATGCGTTTTTCCGCTTCAGGAAGGAACTCTTGTCGAAGACTTTCTTCCGTTTTCTTTATGCTAGAGAGGTAATTATCATATTTCATGCCGCGTCGTTCTACGTCATGACGAAGCTCGTGCGACATTCGATCAAGCTCATTGTTTACCAAGAAAACAGGCAACTCACCGAATTCAGACTTGCCGATAACTTCTTCGAGTAGGGCTCGCTCGTATCGCTGTTGCTCACGATGCTTTTTTTCTTCTTTGATATTTTGTTCCACGCGTTTTTTCAGCTCATCAAGGGTGGGGAGATTGGCGACAGTTTTTGCAAATTCATCATCGATCGGAGGAAGAGTTATGTTATATACTGCCGTCACTGCTACTTTGAAAAGCGCGTCTTTGGATGCAAGGTCTTTTTGATGGTAATTTTTAGGAAAGGTGAGCGTAAACTCCTTCTTTTCGTTTTCTTTCATGTTAATCAGATGGTCTTCAAATCCAGGAATAAAATTGGATTCTCCGATAATGACCGGGTGGTTTTTTGCCTGGCCTCCGTCGATAGGTACCGAGTCGCGAAAAATTTGAAGATTAACCTCTACTTTATCACCTCGCGTTGCTGCACGCTGTACGCGCGCCTCAGTACCGTGCATTTTTTGAATGTTGTGAAGCGTTTCCTCTACATCTTTTTTGTCAACTTGTGGAGTTTTCTTTTCCACCTTTATTTTTTTGTAGTTCCCCAGCTTGATTTCAGGAATGACTGAAACGGTAGCAGTATAGACAAATGGATTACCTGGTGCTAGTTTCTGTACGCTAATTTCCGGTTGGCCCACTGTTGTCAGTTTTTCCTGTTTAACAGCTCCAGGGAATGAGTCAGCTACGGCGAATTCGGCCGCGTGCTGGTATACCCGCATTTCACCGACTCGTTTTACCACTATGTCATAAGGAGCTTTTCCAGGACGAAATCCGGCAATTTCAACTTCGCGCGATATTTCCTGCACTGCCTGCTGCAGTGCGGGGCGCAGTTCTTCTGGTGTTACCTCAATAGTAAGCGTTACTTGGCTTTTTGGAAGTCTGACAATATGTACATCCATACTCTTCTATTGGTTCGTGCGAGCAATAAGTTTTTATACTATACGCAATGTGCGTGAATTCAGCAATGCCCGGTGAATACAGCTACATTAATGTTCGTAGAAGTTTTTCTCCTTCTTTCCGGCCATGTGTGTAAACTTCAAGAAGTTTTACAGGGTTCGTCTCTCGCGCCAGATAATGAATGCGGTTGTGGACTAGCATCACGTGAGAACGCTTATGCAGTTCGTTTTCTGGAATGATGGTGAATATATTTATTATTTTTTTCCAGGCAGTTCGCCAGCCGAAGAGAATGCTTATCATGGCCGCTTCTAGAAGTGAGGCAGGAGATTCGATGAATGATTCCAGAAAGGTTTTCTTAGTATTCCGCACGTAAATAATTTTTGATTCAGGGTGCTCATCGATGATTCGAAGGAAATCCCGTGTTCTGATAGCGTCGCCATCGAAATATCGCTGGCCATTGATAGTAACCCCATGGGGATACCATGGAGGCGGCGCAGAGCTTGCTTTGATAGAGTCGGGAATGTTTCGATGAACATCGAGATATTCATGCTTTCCCTTGTTGACATTGAATACGCGCACGTAGAATGGTACACCACTTTTAGATATTGCTCCCTCGTCAAGACGTTTATGAGTTTGTTGGATACGCATGAGATAATCCATGTCCACCACATTGAGGTCTGGAGGGTGTTTTGTGAAAAGAGAAAGCAGCGTCTGGAAAATCAGCGGCACAACATTTCTTGTTCTGATAAAGGCGGTATGAACGAGGTCTTGGTAGTAGATGCTTGATCCGAGTGGCGCCTGACCAGCCAAAAAATACGCAGCATTATGTGCACTGGCAGAACATGCATAGATGGCCTTCACTCTCGGAAGGAGGTCATGTTCCTGAAGGGCGGTGACGACACCAGCACCAAACATGCCCATCATGACGCCACCCTCCATAATGAGGATGACGTCTTTTGATGGAGTGGATTGACTCATGTGCAAAAGCTAGTGCAAAGGTGATTACTAGGTCTTCGGTCGTGAATCTATGATCCGTTTTTCTTTGAGTTCCGTTTCCATGCCAAGCTGCTGGAGAAGTTCAGGTAATGTACGTTGCACGATGCGAACAGATACCATGACTTCGTTGTGGACCTTGTGAACTATGGCTTGTTCAAGCGACGTGAAGTCGGTTCCTTCTTTTGGGCAGACATAGAGCGTCATTTCATCAAGTCCGTAAGGGTCGTTGTCTTTCTTGGTGATTTCAAGCTGCCACTCCTCTATTTCGGACATGCCGGAAAGCAACGGAAAAAATTGATTGAGGTTAATGAGCTCTCCCTTCACTTTTGTCAGGTGGAATTCTTTGACTTCTGACGATCGCTGCAGGTCGGGAAGAATTCTTGGCACAGTGAGCCCGCAATGAACACACGGTTCGTATTCAATACCCTGGGTCATGTCGCCAGTTCGGTACCTCACCACAAGAGTTCCTCTCCAGTCCAATGATGTGTAGACGAGTTCGCCAGGATGTCCGTCCGGTACGCGGTTACCATCTTTGTCAATTACCTCGAAGAAATCAAGGTCAGGGTAGAGATGGTAACCTTCCGACTCATGGCATTGGATCCAAGCAGTTTTAGCTTCAGTAAATGCGTAGGTAACGAAAATTTTAACATCTTTTGCCCCCATTGATGCGCATAACTCTCTAAGTTTTTCCCGAAGGCCAGGACTGGCACGCTCACCTCCCAGAATAATGAATTTAAGATTTTCCAGATTGCGGCCTTCACTCTTTGCCGTGCGGAGCAGATGGTAGATGTAACCGGGGATGCCAAGTAATAAGGAGCCTTTTAGACGTTCAAGACCATCGAGAATTTTTTGCGTTCCTGATATCTTACCACCGCCTGTTTGGAGCGTGGTAAGTCCCACGGTCATAAGGCCAAAGAATGCAAGCCAAAAAGCCAAATGAGGAGCGTATGGAAACGCATTAATTGCCACCGTATCGTGTGGGATACCGATGACGCCGAACATTCTCCGTGCGCTCTCTTTCAATGTTTCAATATCGCGCGCCGAGTAGGTAAATGGTGTGGGAAGTGCCGTACGGCCGGTGGTGAAATGGATGTGGATTGGCTTGTATTCCCACTCCAGCATAGGACGTGGGTTCTGGCCGGTGAGTTTCTTGAGAATAATCTTTGCAAGCATGCCAGGAGCCGCGTACTTTTTTATTGAATGTTCGTCAGGCTGGAGGATGAATTGGCGGGGTTTAGCGCGATCCTCTTCTGTCGGGGCGACGTCACTCTTTGAGGTAAAGGGCACTTTCACCAAATCATCAGTGGTCTGGATATCTTTGAAGTCAATGTTATTTTTTTTAAAAAGTTCACGGTAATACGGGGAAAAAGGGAGCTGATGACGCATAAACGTGCGAAGTTTTTGGTTTTGGATCTCCTTTAATTCCTCCTTGGTGAGATGAGATAGTTCTGACCATTCCATATGTGTTAGTTTAATACTTATTTATTAAATCAATGCTTTGCATGATGCGTGATGTCACGTTCCGTAATAGCTCATAGGTGATCGGCTTATCATAGACATCAGAAAATGTCATCGGTTCACCGATAGAGATACGTATTATTCGGGGCCTCGTGAGGTGTTTAATGATAATAGCACCTAAAGTGACAGATTCATGACTAATGAGACCTACTGGCACAACGGGCACCTTTGACCATAGGGCAAGCCGTGCAGTTCCTGATTTGCCTTTACTGCTATTACTTTCTCTCTCATCAAGCAATCCTACTGGAAAGATACCGACAACACGTCCTTCACTGAGATATTGGCGGGCAGTGTCGAGGCATGTCTGTCTATTGTTCTTATCGAATGGGATGCATCCACTCCATCTTTTTGCGACAATCTCTTTCCATAATGGTCCCCATGGAGCGATGCTTGCAATGAAATGAATTTTTTGGTTAATACGAGGGACCACTACTGCGGCAATAAATAGCGCATCTAGTGGACCCAGGTGGTGGCAGGCGAGAATAAAGGGACCACGTTTGGGTATGTTTTCGAGCCCCCTGACCGATCGAATCAAGAGACGGCAAAGAGGGAAGAGGGTTACTCGAGTTATTGGATATACAATCATCTCTGTGTGTATTGGGCTTCCGGTCCGTTATTGCACGCTCAACTCCTCGATCCGGTTGATAATACGTCCAGTCACCTCACGCAACAATTCATGTGAGATTGGCTTATCGTAGACATCGGGGAATGTCATCAGCTGACCAATGGTGATCCGCATGTTGTGTGGGTTCATGAGATGTTTCATAATCATTCTTCCGCGTTTCAGCACGCGGAAATTATGTAGCCCGACCGGCAGTACGGGTACCTTTGACCATAGGGCCAAGCGAGCGACACCAGTCTTTCCTCGGGAATTTTCCGTTTCGCCATGTTCTAACAAACCACTGGGAAAAATGCCCACTATCTCGTTTTTTTTCAGATATTCCATTGCAGCGTTGAGGCATTGACTCGGATTCTTTTTATCAAACCGGATTGACCCTGCCCAATTTTCAAAAATATACTTTTTCCAAAACCAACCGCGGTGGCTGACATTTGCGATAAAGTGTATTTTTTTCTTGATAGCTGAAATAATCACTGACGCGATAAATAGTCCATCGAGCGTCCCTGTGTGTTTGCAGGCGATAATATAGGGTCCTTGCTTTGGAGCATATTCCAGGCCATTGATGGAACGGATGAAGAACCTGAGAAATGGTGGAATGATGTGGCGCGCAACCGGATAAGCCATATATTAGAAGTGATATCGTTTTCCGCAAAGTTCACTGATAGCATACATCATCTTCCTGGTCACAGCACGGAGAATATCGTAGGAGACCGGGATATCGTGAAATTCAGTGAGATCTAAGGCATGTCCGAATGTAATCCGGAAAGGCTTTTTTTGAAAAAAATATATCCATGCGCGCACTACACTCCGCGTCGCAGGTCCCGTAATGCCAACGGGAATCACCGGAACACGTGTCCATAATGCAAGTCGTGCCGCGCCCGTCTTTGCCTTTAGGAGATGTTCGTGTGGGTTGCGCGATCCTTCGGGGTAAACGACACACAATTCACCTTGCGCGAGAAGCCGTTGAAATTTGTCCAAGATCGTTCCGGGTTTACGACCACTTATGAACTGCGTGCCGCTCCAACGCGCGAGGTCATAAGCGCCGGGAAACCACCAGTGGCCCTGGAACGCCATGAAATGCACTGAACGTTTTACTCGCTGGAATAAAGTAGCGAAAAGCATCACAGGATCGAAATAACTGATGTGATTGGGTACCAACAACGCCGGACCGTGTGTGGGAACATTTTCAAGTCCTTCGATATTCTCAACCCGACGTAAGACCAATCGGGCAAGTACATGAGGGAGACCCTCACGCATAGAAGATAATTAGAGAATAAGTCCGACGATCAAAAGCGCGACTATGTTTAGTACCTTTATCATAGGATTCATAGCAGGGCCCGCTGTGTCTTTGTACGGATCCCCGACAGTATCACCAGTGATAGCCGCTTGATGGGCGGGAGATCCTTTACCGCCGTAGTTTCCGTCTTCGATATATTTTTTCGCGTTGTCCCATGCACCCCCGCCAGATGTCATTGAGATTGCGACAAAGATACCCGTAATGATACTTCCCACGAGGACGCCGCCAAGCGCTACTGGTCCGAGGATAAAGCCTACGGCAATCGGAACCACGACCGGAATGAGTGCGGGTACAATCATTTGAGTGATAGCTCCTTTTGTCACGATATCAACTGCACGGCCGTATTCCGGCTTTGCTGTTCGTTCCATGATACCGGGAATTTCTTTAAACTGACGACGAACTTCCAAGACCACTTTCTGTGCCACTTTACCGACTGCTTCCATGGCCCTTGCGCCGAAATAGTACGGTAAGAGCGCACCTATGAGAAGGCCGATGAGTACGATGGGGTCGGACAATGAGAAGAGAAACTCTTTTCCACGATCAATGAGCTCCTGTGTGTATGAGGCGAAGAGTACCACTGCTGCAAGTCCAGCGGACCCTATTGCGTATCCCTTCGTTACCGCTTTTGTTGTGTTTCCTACTGCGTCCAGGGGGTCTGTTACACTTCGTACACTCTCGGGCAAACCGGCCGATTCCGCAATGCCTCCAGCATTATCCGTGATAGGCCCGTAAGCGTCAATTGTGACGATGATGCCTGTGAGCGACAGCATACTCATAACAGCAACCGCGATACCATATATGTCTGCAAGTTGGTAGGCTCCGTATATTCCTGCAGCAATTGCAAGGACTGGTAGCGCAGTTGATTTCATACTGACGGCGAGTCCGGCTATGATATTCGTTCCATGCCCGGTGTTGGAACTTTCCGCAATAGACTTGACCGGCTTATATTTTGAAGATGTGTAGTATTCAGTAAAGATGACAATTAGTGCCGTTACAGCCAATCCCACAATCGCAGCCAAGAAAATATTCAAGGGGTCATATTTTCCATTGTCTTTCATGAGCCACTGTGTCGCCGGCCAGAACCCTGCGGCTGCGAGTACGCCCGACGCGATGAGTCCCTTATACAACGCACCCATGATATTTTTACTTTTTCCAAGCCGTATGACGAAAAGGCTTACCACCGATGCAACTATAGATACAGCGCCGATCAAAAGCGGGTATAGAATAACGTTTTCTGCACCCTGGAACGTTAATGCTCCGAGGATCATGGTAGCGATAGCTGTCACTGCATACGTTTCAAAAAGGTCAGCTGCCATGCCTGCACAGTCGCCGACATTGTCGCCGACATTGTCTGCGATAAAAGCGGGATTGCCGAATGCGAGCCCAATGAGGGCCGTAACGTCTTCAAAAAGCGCGTAGAAACCCGTTACACCTATGAGCCCCAGGCCTACAACAAAGAGACCAGTGACTGCTCCACCACGTATAGCCAGCGTCAGCGCTTGACTAAGCCCCTTTTTAGCCGCTTCTGCTGTGCGCACATTTGCTCTCACTGATACCATCATGCCTATATATCCCGCAGCAGCTGAAAAAACGGCGCCGATCAGGAACCCAAGTGCAATAGAGATACCAAACCCTAACCACAGAAGAATGAACAATATCAGCGCAATCAAGCCGATGGTCCGGTATTGCCGGTTCAGATAAGCACGAGCGCCTTCTTGGATTGCATGCGCGATTTCCTGCATTTTATCATCGCCGCGCGGCTGTGACAGGACCCACTTGATCAGTATAGAACCGACGATGAGTGCGAAAAATCCTGAGAGAAGTGCAAGGATAATGACAAGCGGCATACAAACGTGTTGTTAATGGTAAGTACTTATGGGGCGGGCTGGTCTTTTTCTTTCTGTGTCGGTGCCGCCCCTGTCTCTGTCGGAGACGTCGGTTCGATGGGTTGTTCCGGTACGGTTACTGAAGGTGGCTGTTGGACTTCTGTCACAGTTGCTTTTTCAGCCAGTGGCTTTTCTGTAGTTTCATTCTCTGGTTGTGTCGCCGGAGCAGCCTGAATTTCCGGTTTTTGGGCCTGGGGTTTCGTTCCACCCTCACCAATGATATCGATTTTCCATCCCGTCAACTTCGCAGCGAGACGGACGTTCTGGCCCGCTTTCCCGATGGCTAGCGACAGCTGATCTTCCTTCACCTCTACAAGTGCGGTTTTTGATTCCTCATTCAGCTTAACACTTAGGACTTTCGCTGGTGATAACGCATTGCTTAAAAATGCTTCGGGATCTTCCGCCCATTCAATGATGTCAATTTTTTCTCCGCCTAGCTCAGTAATAACCGTTTGTACACGACTGCCGCGCTGGCCGACACATGATCCAACTGGGTCAATATTCTGCTGATGAGCCACGACGGCGACTTTTGACCGTGCACCAGCCTCGCGAGCAATTGATTTTATCTCGACGGAGCCGTTGTTGATTTCAGGCACTTCAATGGCAAACAGTTTTCTGACTGTTTCAGCGTGTGATCGCGAAATGATGATTTCCGGGCCCTTTGAAGTTTTATTTACCGCAACAACATAGAATTTCATGCGCTGGCCCGGACGGTACCGTTCGTTCGGTATCTGTTCAGGCGGAGGCAAGAGGGCGGTTGTTCGGCCAAGATCGATAAGGATCATGCGTCCCTCGGCGCGCTGTATGATTCCATTGATGAGTTCCCCTTCTTTAGCCTTGAATTCAGTTAGGATGGTCTCACGCTCAGCTTCGCGTAGACGTTGGATAATGACTTGCTTTGCTGTCTGTGCTGCCATGCGTCCATAGGCCGCCGGTGGAAATAATTCTGTTTCAATTACGTCTCCGACTTTCGATCCCTTTTTTATTTTTTTCGCTTCCGTTAATCCAATTTCCTTTTTCGGATCAAATCTGTCTTCTTTTTCTTCTTCATTCTCACCCTCGGTTTTTACCATCCCCTGAGTTTCAATGGCGGCAACGGATTCCTTTTTCTCCACGACAGGAGCAGTTTCAGCTTCCACCTTCTGTTTTTCCCGTTCGGCCATCATTTCTTCATATTTTTTCACCTTTTCATCCTCCACGACTGTTTTCACATCGAAAACGCGCGACACCCCAGTTTCGAGGTTAAAGGTAACTTTGACGTTCTGATTTTTTTCACCGAAGTCCTTCCGATACGCGACAGCCAGCGCCGCTTCGACTGTCTCAACTACGGCTTCGACGGGAATATTTTTCTCCTCAGAGATCTGCTTAATTGCTTGGAATATTGAGGTTTGTTGTGACATAGGGATGTTGGTTGAGGGTATTATTCACTAAAAAACAGCTAGTGTAGGATAACACTAGTCTTCATGAGGCAGTGTACCAAACACACACAAGGATTGCAAGGGGGTATGATTACCCGCACCCGATGTAGTGTCGGACGTCGGACCTAAAGTGAGAAATCACGATACAGATACAATCCAGACGGTACGGTTGATTAATGATGCCATGTCGTTGTACATATTTTGCAATAGCTCTACGAATTCTTTGGAGTTTAAAGGGTGTGAGCGCATACTCTGGCTCACCAAATAACCTACTACGTCTCGTTTTGACCTCAATAAAAACAAATTCCCCTTGATCTAGTGCGATGAGATCCAATTCACCTTCCCGAGCAGTCACATGCTGGTCAACTACTTCATAACCATGTTGTCGTACGAAATCAAATGCAATGCGCTCGCCAATGCGACCGAGTGCTTGATAATACGTTTCACATGTAGGAAGAGAGGCGCTTCGTGTAGCGAGGCGCATAGTGAATATGTGTTATGCGGGATCCTACCGAACAAAAATCATGCCGAAGTGATATCGGCCAGCATCAAACGTTTTCTCGAGATGCATGCCGCATGCCTGTGCGTGCCGTTCCACTTCGCCAGGTGAGACGAGATCAGAAGGATTTGGGCCGAAGCTCAACCCCCCCGTTTTCCAGTCTATGATTACTAGTTTACCTTTTGGTGCGACCATGCGCACGGCCTCTTTAATCATCATTCCTTTATCGTGAGCTTGAAACAGTGTATTAATGATTAATGCAAAGTCGAGGGTACCACTCCTGATTTGTTTCGTGGCGCCGTATCGTTCCAAGTTTGACCAGACCGGCACAACATTCTTAACTCCCTCAAGCGCGATTTTACTTTGTAAACCGGACAATGCGTGTTTCAGCACATCGACACCATAGGAGACTCCGCGATCACCGACGACTTTTGCCGCTTGGAAAACAAAATACCCCGCACCGCCGCATCCCAGGTCGGCAATCTGATGTCCATAGCGGACACCTATGTCATGGAGTATGCGTGCTGGATTGAGAAACTGATTTCCTGAAGCGGCTTTTCCCATAGTACTCTTAGTATATCACTGGCAATTTTTTTTCACCATGTCTCGTATTGGTGCGAATGATAACCGATGAATAGCGCAAGTGCCGAGTGCATACAGCGAAGTCATGTGTCGGGAGGTGCCGTACCCTTTGTGCGCGTCAAATGCATATCCCGGGAAACGTTTGTTAAACGTACTCATCATGCGGTCACGCGTCACCTTAGCGACTATCGACGCAGCGGCGATTGATTCGCTAATCGCGTCGCCATCTATGATAGAACGTGAAGGCATACGGAAATGAACCGGCAAGGCGTCAACCAGGACGAAATCCGGCGGTGTGGATAGTTTTACTACTGCCCGTTTTATTGCCAGCTTATTTGCAAAACTGATTCCGCGCTTATCAATGACAGCTGGTGACACGGTATGTACCGCCCAGGATACGGCGCATTTAGTGATACGCTCAAAAAGTGCTTCTCGAGTTGCCGGAGTAAGCCGCTTAGAATCGTCGATTCCAGTAATACCATGTCTTGATGGTAAAATGACTGCTGCGGCCACAAGCGGCCCAGCCCATGCGCCACGCCCCACTTCATCGACGCCGGCAATGTACGTATATCCTTTTCGTTTAAGCATGCGTTCATGGTAGCGCGTAGCTGGCATAGCATCAGTATACATCACAAACGTTTAGATACGATAAAGGCCGTTGTACGCCTCTATACAAAGTTGTTTTTAAGGCGCAACGGCCTTTGAAACTTCTCAGACATGGCTGTTAACCGCCCGGAGGCAGTTAGCAACACTCGAGTCTTAGAAGTCTTTATCCTCATCGTTAGCTCACTCTTGATGAGTGAAATTCCCCACCACCTCGTGGTTTGTCTCTTCTGACAATTAAGTCCGAAAGGATAAACCTTTTTATTTTGTGTTGGGTTTTCAGCCGGTGAGCACGGCATATTCGGCAGTAGAGAAAGATCCGCCAAAATTGACTTTTTTTTTGAAAGATCTTTCCCAGCTGCCCTTACTGACCCCCTATAGAAGAGCCTTTTCTAAGCTCAACAGCATGAGTATAGCACGATTTGAAGAGGGTGTCAACATCCTTCCATGGTTTACGGCCTACAGTCGGCAACTTTTAGTTGTGAACGGGTAATCTATACTGTCTAATCGACTAAAAAAGCCATAATCGATAGTCTATGGACTGTAGCCAGCTTTCCTAGACTTTTTCTCGTAACTTACTTTCAACAAATTTCAGAACTTGGTTGAATTCTATTTCTGGACTGAGTGTCGTCGCATCCAGGTACAAATCGTAATGAGAGGGTTCGAAAATATTGAGCCCGTAGTATTGCTGATAGCGTTTCGTATCGCTTTGCAGTCGTTTCTTTACTGATGAAAGTACATCTTCATAATTATTAAGACCCGGTGCTTCATTTCGCTTTTGTTTCTGTTGTTGGATGGCACCCCAAATGCGACGCGCACCTTCCTCGTCAGAGACTTCTAGGAAGATTTTTAGAGAGTGAGGGATAAAGTGGAAAGCAGTCCTACTTTCCAATACGATATTATCCCGTTCTTTGCCAATTTTTTCTATGTACTCGTCGAATCCCTTATCGCCTTCCGAATTCGTTTCACTCCAGGCATTGAATTCAGCGAGTGTCATACCTTTTTTACGCGCCATCTCCCGTCGCATTTCGCCGATATAAATGCGCTCAAAGCCAAGAGCCGCGGCAAGCTTCTCCGCCACGGTGCTTTTTCCTGATCCTGGCTTACCACTGACGCTAATAATCATATTCGCGCGTGGTGCGAGTGTTTATTGGAATCGGCGCGGAATCGGCCGCCCACGTCGCGGGCCACCCTGATTAAATCCGCCATGAGGACGCATGGGGCGACGAGGCGGTGGCTCATATCCTTCGATGAGCGCGTTGACAGAGAGTGAGATGCGATTACGCTCTTTATCGATATCCATCACCTTGACTTTCAGCGTGTCGCCAATATTGGCCTTGTCCGTTACTTTGTTCACGTGTTCAGGGGCAAGTTCTGAAATATGCACCATGCCGTCTCTTCCAGGAAGTATTTCAACTATTGCGCCAATTTCATTTCCACTCATGTCTTTAATAATCTGTGTTACCTTTCCTTCATAGATTTCACCAACTTTAACTTCCTTGGTCAGATCTTCAATGAATTTCTTTGCACGATCGGACATTTCGGCGCTGTGCGAAGTGATCATGACGAGACCATCATCTTCGATATCGATTTTCATGACATCAGCTCCTCCACACACTTCAATAATCTTATTAATCGTTTCTCCGCCTTTTCCAATGATTGTTCGGATTTTTTCCGGATCAATTTTGATAGATGTGATGCGTGGCGCGTACGGCGACAGTTCAGACCGCGGCTGCGAGATCGTCTTATCCATCACGTCGAGGATTTTTATTCTCGCCTCTCTGGCAGTTGTCAGCGTATCGCGAACGATAGCCGATGAAATGCCGTGCAGCTTTGTATCCATTTGTATCGCAGTGATGCCTTTCCGCGTACCCGCGACTTTGAAATCCATATCACCGCTATGGTCTTCGACGCCCTGGATGTCAGTCAGAAGTTTGTACTTCGATTCGTCGTGTTCGTCGGTGATCAATCCGATTGAAATACCTGCTACGGCGGCACTGATTGGCATGCCAGCATCCATGAGGGCCAGGCTTGAGCCGCACACCGACGCTTGGGATGTTGAACCATTCGACGAGAGTACTTCAGATACTACCCTCACGGTATATGGGAATGTTTCTTTGTCCGGGAGAAGCGGTAACAGGGCCTTTTCTGCCAGTGCCCCGTGGCCGATTTCTCGCCGTCCCGGGCCTCGCAGGGGAGCTACCTCACCTACGGAAAACCCTGGGAAATTATAGTGGTGCATGTATCGTTTCTTGCCGGAAAGCTCCATCGTATCGAGGAATTGTTCATCTCCGGGCGAGCCAAGGGTAACGACGGAGAGAATCTGCGTTTCACCGCGCTGGAATAGGGCCGATCCGTGAGTTCGCGGCAAGATACCGGCAGATGCCGACAATGGCCGTATTTCATTGAGAGATCGCCCATCGACACGTTGGCCCTTTTCTAAGACCATGGCTCGGGTACGTTCTTCGTAGAGTTTTTCCACGATGCCGAGTGCTTGCGCGCGATCATCTTTTGATACCTCATTATCTGCTTTTAATATGACGTCCAGTTCTTCGGTGATACTCGCTACGGTTGCTACGTGACTGAGCTTATCGGCTGGTTCGCCAAATAGAGTATCAAGCTTCGGTTTGCAGAAATCCATCACTTTCCGGCGGATCCGTTCGTCGATAAGGTCGGCTTGAGGAATTGACAATTTTTGCTGTCCAACTGCAGCTCGCACTTCTTCAATTAACTGCAAAATGGGCTGGATGTGTTGATGAGCGAATTCTATTGCTTCCTGTATGACTGATTCTTCAATTTGGTTTCCTCCAGCTTCAATCATAATGACTTTGTCAGCCGTACCGCATACGACGAGATCGAAGTCGCTCTTTATTCGCGCTTCGTACGTAGGGTTGATAACCCATTCACCGTTAATACGTCCGATGCGAATACCGGCAATTGGTCCTGCCCATGGGATGGGCGAAATAGAGAGTGCCGCGGATGCCGCGACGACTGATTGTACGTCGGGGTCGTTTTCCTGATCCATCGAAAGTACGGTCAACACTACTTGTACGTCTTTTCGCAAGCGTTCCTCGAAAAGCGGGCGGATGGTTCTATCGACGAGGCGAGACGTAAGGATGGCTTCATCTGACGGACGCCCTTCACGTTTGATAAAACGCGAACCCTTGATTTTTCCGGCGGCGTAGAGACGTTCCTCGAAGTCTACGAGCAGAGGAAAATAATTTATTCCCTCCCGCTCTTTTTGGCCCATTACTGCTGTCGCTAAAACAAGCGTATCACCGTATTGTACGGTGCATGCGCCATGCGCCTGTCCTGCAAACTGGCCGGTGCTTATTATAAGTTTTTTACCGCCGATTTCTTTCTCGAACGTTTTCTTTTCACTCATAAGTTATACGCTGTCTCGATCGGCAGGCTTCTGACCTCACGGTTCGCGTCTTTTCGTAGACGATATCGGTGAGTTCAGCGTGTCTGCCGTCCGGGACTAGCAGTTAGTGATTAATTAGTCTTCGTATCGGGCCCATGCGACTGGAACCGAGAAGGTACTTTTTCTTATCTTTACTTAGATCAATGAATTCATCAGCCTGTTCAATGATTTTATGTGAGGATGATTCGCCGAATGCCATAACCTCCACATAATGGCCATGATTCTGTAAGTATTCAATCAGCGGCTCATAATCTCCGTCACCACTAACGAGGATAATGACATCGAGTTTATTCGACATACGGATGGTATCCATGGCAATGCCTACGTCCCAGTCACCTTTTTTCATCCCGGATCCGAAAATCTGGAGATTCTTCATTTTAACCTCGAATCCTTGCAACGATAAAGCTTCGAAAAATTTCTGCTCCTCCGGATTATTAGCTCTAATGACGTAGGCTATGGCGCGAATTAGCTTCCGGCTTGCCACTCCTGATTCTAGGATATTTGCGAAGTTAACCTTTGATCCGTAGAGGTTTTTCGCCGAGTAGTACATGTTTTGAACGTCGACGAAGACGCCGACACGTTGCTCAGTATGCTTCATGATGATTTTTCTATCTTTCCTTCAGTTTCTTCTTCAATCTCTTCTTTGCTGTCTGGACCAAAATCGGATTGCATCGGTGTGCCAAAGCCCGTCGCTTCAGAAGGTGTGATGATAATTTTCAACTTCAACTTTTTCGAAAGCTCCTCGGCGCTTTTCTGGTCCTCTTTTTGCAGATGCTTAAAGAGTCTGCGGCGCATTCCGACCTTACGTAAAAGCCCTCTCCGTGAGGAGAAGTCCTTCTTGTGGGATTTGAGATGGTCGGTCAGCTGGATGATTTCTTCAGTCAGGATGGCTATCTGCACCTCGGGAGAACCGGTATCGGACTCGTGAGTCTTGAATTTCTTTATGATTTTGTCTTTTTGCTCTTTGGTGAGCATGATGTTTGGTCAATTAAGAATTAGCGATCGGTATTCCGAGCTGAAGGGGACCACTCCTTCTAGATAGCCCAGGATACCGAAACGGAAGTAAGTGGATGGTATTCTACCTTAGAGCCTCTCTCCTGTCAACCATGTGGTTGCTTCTCTTGAGAAGTGGATGCCTGAGGATAGCGTTTCTTTTTGTCAATAACTGATAACCCTGCGGCCGACACTACGAAATAGACCGTCCAATCGATCGCCATATTTTTGAAATTGTATGTCGGATAGCCTTTTGATAAGGCAGCGGACAAACATTGATCATTGGACGGCTGAGTTTGTAGAGTCTCTATAAAGCTTAGAGGGAATCCCGCTTCGTTATACACATGGCAGACGTCACTTACCTCGGTTCGAATGATGGCTGGAGAGAGCAAGGTTACGGCGGTTGCACTGATGATGGAGCCGATAATTACACCGACTTTCTTCATGAATTCATTTTCTATAATATTTCTTGATTGACGTAGAAGTGTAGCTCTGTTTTTTACGCACACAGCTTAAAAGTCAATGAGCGTATAATGACTCACCTACGTGATTATGGGCACTGTCTGCATGTCCCAGACCAACCGGAATAGAGATCGCCGGGGCGACCGCCAGACGGGTAACATTCTCCGTTCGCCCTGTATTGCTCTCCTCCGGAATAATACGTGCCAGAGCAACTCCACAGATTTCCACAGCCCGTCGGTGTACATGTGCTGCCAGAGCTATCTCCACCAGGCGATGAGGATTGATCAGTCGTCGTTGTAGAAGTTTGGGAAGCAGCGTAGGCAATGATGAATACAATGATCATGATCATAATGAAAAAGAATACGCCTGCGCTAGAGGAAGAACTTGCGGAAGGTTTGGGGGAGACCTGAGCAGGCTGAACAACAATTTGAGCAGTTCCTGGTCCGTTAACCATCTTTTTCGTATCATCCTCAAGTCCGCCAAATGCGATATAGAGGAAGATTCTCAGAATCGCATTGATGATTATATAATATGCGACGACACCGACTGCCAAGATAATTGCATTTTTTTGTATGTTGTCGGCAGTAATTCCCTTGATCAAATATGCATCAACTCCAACAAATACTGGAAGTATTAAAAACAATACTTTCAATGTACGATAATACCATTTTTGCTCCAAAATCGATTTCTTTATTGACATATATAAACAGTAAGGCTCAGTTTGATTATACATCCTTTATAAAACCCTGGGTAATAGACAGTAGATATTTTCTCTGATGTGTCGTATAATATTATAAGTTATGAGTAGTAAGTATCGAATAGCGAGAAATGAGGGTTGCGAACCTTAACTTATCGCTCACTTCCCATTACTTGCCATCATCATGCCATCACGCCTTAGACAACTCTTAACCCAATTTCTCGAATATTTGGAGATCGAGAAAAATACCTCGCCGCTCACCGTGAGGAACTATGGATTTTATTTGGAACGATTTGTATCATGGGCGAATATAGACCGTCCAGAAGACATCACCATGGAACAAGTCCGTCAATATCGACTCTACTTGAATCGTCTCATGAATCAGCGAAAAGAACTGGTGAAGAAAACAACCCAGAACTACCATTTGATCGCTTTACGCTCGTTCCTCAAATACCTCGCCCGCCAGGATGTGAAAACTTTATCAGCTGAGAAAATCGAGCTCGCAAAAATTCCCGAACGCCAGGTATCGTTTTTAGAGGGTGAAGATCTCGAACGTTTTCTCGAGTCGCCAATGAAGACGAAGGAGAACCCCTTGATTCAAAGCCGGGACAAAGCAATACTTGAAATGCTCTTTTCTACCGGCTTGCGGGTGTCAGAGCTTGTCTCGCTCCAGCGAGATTCGGTAAATCTCAAGAAAGATGAATTTACCGTCCGTGGCAAGGGCGGGAAATTGCGGGTCGTGTTCCTTTCAAACCAGAGCAAGTATTGGATCAAGCAGTATCTCGACGGCAGGAACGACGTTACCAAATATCTTTTTGTCAGGCATGATCGTGCGGCCGGAAATGACGACGTAAAACCGTTGTCAGCAAGGTCGGTCCAGCGGCTCGTCGAACGGTATGCGAAAATCGCAGGGATTACGAAACGCGTAACCCCCCATACGCTTCGCCACAGCTACGCTACAGACTTGCTCATAAACGGCGCAGACATTCGTTCAGTTCAATCGATGTTGGGGCACGCATCAATCACCACTACCCAGATTTACACACATATTACAAACCAGCAGTTGCGGGATGTATATAAGGCATTCCACGGTCGGCGCAGAAGAAAGGAATAGTAGCCATGTACATAATCAACATTTTCTCATATACTCGTTCGATACATACGCCCCAATAGTTCAACCCCGACGTGAAAGTCGGGGCCTGCCCACCATGACCAGTGCCCTTGTAGCTCAACGGATAGAGCACCAGCCTTCTAAGCTGGCCATAGAGGTTCAATTCCTCTCGAGGGCATTGGTGATGGCGGGCGAGACTCACAGAAATATTAACGAGCTAATAATATAATTACTATGGATGAACAACCACCACTACTCAATCCGAAACCCTATAAAGTTTCAAAAACCAAAATATATTTTTGGCTTGCTATATTGGTAATAGGCTTCACTGCAGGCGTGGTGCTTTGGATACGGAATCTGTATAGTGAGAATGCAGCTGCTGAGAAGGTGCTTACAACCTACCAGCAGGTTCAAAATGAAGTATCACGTTGCCAACAGTTGATGGCACAATCTGCGGGTGAGTTTGATCAGTATGAGTATTGTAAGAAATTGCTTGAAACGTTTTCTTCTCGATAAACATCATTTTTTATGCTATTTCTCGGTGCCATTTTTTCCGCTCTCGGAATAACCTTATTTGTTATCGGTGAACGTTTTCGCAGCATTCAAGCGGAAATGCGTTCAGTAAAACGCATGCTTATTCGTGAACTGCGTCCTGGGATTATCACGGAGATTTCAGGCACAGCACAGCTGGATCCTCCACTCCTGACCCCATTTAGCAATCAGCCCTGTGTATATTATGAGTACGAGGTGCAGCGTTATGAGCCAAAAGTACATGGGAAATCGGTCTGGCGCAGAGTATGGCAAGAACAAAGCGCAAAGCGTTTCCACATTTACGATGGAACTGGCGATCTTTCAGTAACACCCGTTGAAGCTTCAATAGATGTCCCGCAGGTCTATGAAAGCCTGCTACAGGCCGGGGATGTTTACTCACAGAAACCAGCTGTCAAGAAACTCGTCAACCTTATAGCTGGGTACCAGGCACGCGTTATTGAACGGGCCCTTTTAATAGGCGCATCCGTTTACGTATTCGGCTCGGTTTTTTCAAATGATGAAAAACTGTACATGATGAAGGGAAAACGGCCGCTTATCATCAGCACAAAGCCAGAGGAGTTGGTCGAACAGGAAGTAGGGAGAAAAGGAGCTTTGTTCACGTTAGGCGGTTTAATCGGTCTTTGTGGCGGCCTTGCCTTGATTGTTTTGCAGTATTTTGTATTATAAGAAGTCGGTTTCATAGGTTAGTCATGAAGCCGTACCCATGGTGGCTATAGCCTGCCTCGCCGGCAGGCGGGCACAGTGGTTAGTGCATCGGTCTGCCCGCCCCGCTCGCCAAAGCCTCATAGGACAAGTTAATATCCCAAGGGATTTACGGGGGTGGCTATAGCACAGTGGTTAGTGCATCGGTCTGTGGCACCGATGACGAGGGTTCGAATCCCTCTAGCCACCCCCGTGCATCTCTTCTTCTGGTTTTACTCTCGATGTGCTCGCGAGCTTTGGCGGGCCTGCCTGCCCGCCGAACTGGCAAGGCAGACGGGGTGGAGCCGCCAGTATGGGGGCAGAACCCATTAGCCACTTTCTCAGTCCTTAATTGAACCAAAACAGATTGTCACAATAATGGCTGGTTTTTGGCATTGGAGTATAATTACCTTATGAATAATCGTCTTGGATATATACATTGGGTTGTGGTTATTCTCATTGCCGTTATAGCCGTGGGATTGGTTGGGGTTGCGTGGTACTACAAGGACAATAAGACTGAAGAAAATACGCCAAATCTATCAGAGACAAATATTTCTATATCCAGAGGTTCGGAAAATACCAATGCTGCCATTCAAGATATTGATGATCACGGATGTGATGTTCCTCAGGGTTTTTATTGGTGCGAACTTTCTCAAACGTGTATTGATCATGCAGTAGAAGATTGCGTTATTACCACATCAAACGCGAGTGTTGCAAGCGCGTTAAATGATGCAGTAATTCCTCTGGAGCCCATCACTGACTCTCACCCCATTTCTTATATCGGTGATTTTAATATTCCCACGAGCTGGAAAGAATATACTGATGACATATCCGGATTCACTTTCCGATACCCTCCCGACTGGAGTGTCTTAGAACCTTCATCAGAAGAAATAGGATTGCAGATCGCACCACCAAATGTATCAGAGCGTGAAGATAGCTTGCGCAATAACCTTCAAATATTAACAGTGGACGGTGGTTATGCAAAAGATGATTTATCTAACATTGAAACTCTCGTCATTAATGGAAACTATGCTCAAGTGGCAACATACGTAAACCAGGGCGGCACGACTGAACTACATACCTATGTTCCGAATGGTGATTCGCACTTTGTCCTCAAGTGGGCATCAGAGAAAGAAGCGCAGTATTCAGAATACCGACGCATTCGTTCAACTTTTAAGCTTGATATTAATACTGTCAGCCAGTGGCCGGTGTACGATAATAATTTCGGCATCTTTGCCCTGACGTTTCCTGAAGAATGGAAAGGGTATTCATACAAAGACACATCAGGTGCTTACTATGAAATAACATTCGCGAAGAAAATAGTTGAAACTCAAGAAACCGTGTCTTTTATGATAGTTGAATGGGTTGGGGATAGTAGCTATTTATTCCCTGGGTATAACTGGGTAAATGGTTATATTGGCAGATTTGGCTATAGCATGAGTAACAAACCAAACGGTAGTCAAGCATTAAAGGTGTGGGAACAGATTCCAGAGATTGTCGCTTCATTAACTGGAGGAAATAATTAAGAAACAAGACCTCTCCTATACCCAAAGTTGCCTCGAGCCTACACCGCGTGTAACTTATTGGTCTACAAAGCAGGTTCTAAGATAAGTAGCCATCCGACCCCACTGAAGCAGGAAGATTGATTTTCTTCCCGCCTTTGCTATCATACATGTGCCTTGGACACTGGGGAGCAAGGAAACGGACGGTCCCGGAAAGGGGCGTTTCCAAACAGAGAACCAGTGTCAATTACAACCGGCCTTCAATCCGGTTTATTTCATATGAAAGCATTCTTAGAAAAATTTACCCGGCCGCCAAAAAAATCTCCGATCGGCAGCTACCGACTGGATGTCATTTCTCTGCCTGAAGAATGTGATTGGGGAAAGTATGTGCCTAAAGAGATACAGTATATTTTTAGTAACAATCCGGAGTACAAAGAAAAGATAAAAAAGATACTATCCTCGGGTAAAGCCATAGGCATCCGGACGGTCTTGCGCACTCCGGAAAACATACTCAAGGCGATCCACGCTGTCAGTGTTTATAGTCAGTCCAATTATATTGTTACCTGGCTGCCTAAACTGCTGCGCGAAAAACACCTGCCGAAAATAGAGCCTGCGGAGTACGAATTGGCAAAAACTCATCATTACGACCTCCATGAGGCAGTGCAGACTATCGTACGGGATCGGTTACGGTTTAAGCGGGTTGTTTTGATCGATGAGGAAAATATCGGTATCAAGCCAGAGGAGCAAATGTTCATCTCGGAGCTTTCAGAGGTTATTTACCCTATCGCAATTGATTACGCCGTGTTCCGTGTAATTGCCGATAACGCCCGTGAGCGGACGAGAATCGCTCAAACCCTGATTAAAATACTTCTTATCGTGGGTCCAATTGCCCACGCACTAGAAAAGTACATTAGCGGTTTGGGTAAACTTTTTGCCGCTTCAGCGGACGATTTGCTCGGCGAGTCGGCAGAGCTGATGGCGCTGCGCGGCTCGGGTTTTTCCTGGAAAGTGCTAGTCCGTCGCGGCAGGATACTACTGCCAGTGTTCGCATTAGCCACTTGGGGAGCATTTTCAGTGGAGGGTCTTCTGGTGTCGGGAAAGACCATCTGGGCTGGAGTTGTATTCGGCCTTTCTGCTGTTGCCCTATCCCTGACGACAGCGATCCAATCAATATTTATGTACCGCCACAATGCATTACGGCTCATGCAGAACGGAAAAATTCCAGAAACCTCCAGCAGACATATTTTTAAACTGGCAATAATCCAAGACTTCACCAACCCTGCCCGCCTCGGCTTATTGATCGGTTCTTCTCTATCGCCGGTGATGGGGATTATCGGAGCCTTAAGCGGACTGATGCACAATGGATGGATTTTGGCCGCTATTGGCTCGACTGAATCAATCGTGGCGGGACTGACGGTAATTTTCGCTGACTATATCAACGAGTGGCGGTTCCGAAAAAAACTCAACACAGCAATCAGATCAACTGGCTGACACTCTAAAGCTTTTTGTAATACTTCTTTAGCAGCGGGTCAAATAAAAACCATACTCAGTGTTGCCACCGAAACGTACGCACTGGTTCTCTATAATTTACTGCCGCTCATCGATCCAGAAAAGCGTATAATGATGTTGATATACTCATCGGAGACGTCGCTGCTGCCGGAAAAGACTCCATCGACTAGTGCTCTACCACCGGAGCAGTAGAAATCGTAGGTAACGTAGGCTGAGGCGCCACCGGAAGCCCCACTGTCCACTGGGACCGGCACGCTCATCGAGACTGTAACAGTCCCATCTGAACTAATGGGGTAAGCACTACCATTATCATCTATAAGTGCATTGTTCCTCACTGAGATGGTGTCACTCTGTTGCTGGCTGAAATTAAGCGCATCGAAGTTACTGCTGACAACAATGGTACCATCGACACTGTAGTCACCATTGAGATCACAACTCCAGCCATCGGCGTCCCCGCCATTAGTTGAACGGTTACTATCTGAGTTGGATGGCTCACTATTGGTATTAGCGTCACCATCATCATCTTTCGGCGGTTCAATCACAACCATGGGTAAAAGGTTATCTTCCGGACAACTGGGATTTCCACCAGCGTAGTAACTACCAGAGTACGTCAACATATCCCAACATTGTTGGCCATTGTTTTCATAAACGCAGGTGTAACCTGATTCGGTAGTTGGCATCCTCGTTTTCACAGTACTTGCGCCGTCGATTGTCCCACCACGTCCATGGCAATCATTCATGAAATTCTGTACGAGTGGTGGATAGGTAACATCTGGAGCTGGTTCGCCAGTGAATACGCAACCATAACACCCAAGGACGTAAGCGTTCTCATCGCTAAGCATGTCTTCCCACTGCTGCTCCCCTTCACCATCGGCAAAGGCGCTGGCAGCATCATACATATCGGTAGTCATCGTTGCCACCTCTTCGTAACAGACGCCATTGCCGCGATAATCACGATTGCAGACTCTACGTGGTGCGTCTTCGTACGCATAAGCTGATTTTGTGAACGCACGCCCCAAGTAACCAGGATCATGGGAATGTCCGAGGCCGTCGAGCCAATGCTTTTGCAACAGCAATTTAGCTGCGATGTAACGCATCGTCTGGCGGTCATTATTTTTTACGGCAAAATCGCCTAACTGTTTCAGCTCGGCTAACTCTTTTATTGAAACGAGTAGGAGTTCACTGGCCTTACGAGAATTAATGGAGAGAGAAAACTCTCTCGGCGCTGCAGGAATAGTTTTCCAATCACTCGACTTCGAGGTGAGATCTCGGATTTGACTCGTCCATGCAATGAGCGACTTTTGGTAGTCGTCGAGCTTTCCGTTGGCGGAATAACGAACGAGCCAGTCAGTTCTGACTCGAGCCGTACTGGCGACCCAGCTCATTGATGCGAATGAAGGCAGATCTTTGTGACTGGCCTGGATACTGTCACCAACTATTTTTGCCATCGTCGCCTCAGTAGCAGTATCCTGGAGACTGAGTAGTGACTGTTCAAAATTAATGTACGAAATAAAAAGGTAGAGGTAGTAGAGTAATCCTATGGTTAACAAAATCACGACTATCGACGCAACCAAGCGAAAAGGGCTCCTCTTGCCATTGGGGGCGGTTTTAAAGAGTATGTCAAAAAGCCATTTCAATGCATGGACAGCGAGGATCAGGGCAAAAATTCCTGCCCCGGCAAAAAAGATCTTAACTGCCACATCCGTAGTCTGGTTTGTTTCCGCGTAGCTGTAAATTAAGACTGCCGAGAGAAAGAACATGATGAAAAAAACAATGGAGAAGGCAATGGGGGATTTGTTGCGCGGTTTTGTCGGTTCCGGTGCTGGGTGTTGTTTACTTTGCTCTTCCATGGTCAGTGATTTAGTAGCTCAACCTTCTAGGTCCAGTCTACCACATACCTAGCAACATATAAAACCTTCATAGTATTAGTTAAAATTAACCTTTGCATTTGATTCTCCCACATCTCATACCCATGGGGATTTACTTTGACTAGTGGATTTTTTAGAGTATAAAGAGTGTATGACACATAGAAAAACCTATACCATCGTAGCTATTTCAGTCGTAATTTCAGCTCTTCTAGTATTCCTTGCATACTACATTCTCCAGAACCGAGGTGGCGCGAACTACGGTGATAATGATGAACTTGATGGATTGGTTCAAAATGCCAATTATTCTGACCCCTTTCTAACAATATATGAGCAGGCGAGTGATGTGTGTGTAAAAAGCGGCGGGACATTTGTTGGATGCCCGCATTGCCAGCCAGGACAGCGTTGCGAATGCACCCCATGCGATTGCCCAGACGGGACTTACATCGATTATGCTATAGGGTGCAGGGAGTATGTGACAGTTATTGACAGTGGAGCATACGGAGATGATGCCTTAACAGATAGTATCAATCGCGCAACAAATCAAACAGCTGAAGAGGTTGTAACGCCGATGAGTTTGTGCCGAATAACTGACGATGGCATTGATCCATGTCTTTCGAATAGTGTGTGCTTTTGGTCTCGGGAATGTCCGAGGGGAGCAGAATGCGGACCAATCACTGGAGATTCTCTCTGCCACCAAACATGCTTGATCGACGATGATTGTCCGTCAACCACGCCGAATTGCCAGGAGATAGAAATGGCTCGAGGAGATATTTTGGAGACGTATACCATTTGCATGTCGTAAGGTAATTATTTTTAGGTAGGCGTACGAATAGCTAGCCCGCATGTAACAAACCAAAAAAGACCCCCATTGCTGGAGGCCTTCTTTGTTTGAAGTCTAGTTCATGTCCCGAGGCTGTCTACGGAATCCACCACTACCACCACGAGGACGATCACCCATCGGGCGAGCCTCATTGACCACGATTGCGCGGCCTTTGAGGTCCTGTCCGTTGAGCATTTCGATCGCCTTCATGGCTTCCTCATCCGTAGCCATTTCTACGAAACCGAAACCGCGGGAGCGTCCTGTCATACGATCCATGATGACCTGGGCAGACGTAACGTTGCCCGCCTGAAGGAAACATTCCTTCAGTTCGTCATCAGAGACATTGTAGGAAAGACTCCCTATATAGAGTTTCTTTGCCATTGCTCTGTCTTAAGTTATTAATGACCTAATCTCTCGATAGGAAGACCTTTCCCTTGCTCATGTTTCCATGAGAATATCCTACGAAGACTGAAAACAGCATACGCCATACTCGTCTTTTTGTCAATGCCCGTCCCCAAACAGCGCGCAGTTTGTGATATGATAGGTCCATGAAACGTTTTTTTGCTATAGCTGAACTTCTGGCAGTCTATGTAACCCCCGTCGCAGTTTTTTACTTTGGGCTTCTGCCGTACGGTGCCCGCCTACTTTTTCTCGAAGTATTCGCCGCCCTGGTTATCCTTCTGACGATCACTCGCCGAATGAACCTGCGCGACATGGGGTTTCGCTGGGACACCTTCGCACCCTCAGCGAAATTACTGTTGCCGGGCACCATTATCGCGGTTGGCGTCTTAGTGGTGAGCTTCTTACTCGGCATTGGGACGGAGTATGTATTTAAAAGTTGGTGGACGAATTCGTTTTTTCTTTATTACCTTGCCGTGGGCGCTTTCTCGCAGGAGTTCGGATATCGGGGGTATTTACTTCAGCGACTGCGTATAGTTTCCAGCAACCCGTGGTTTCTCGTGATTGCGAATTCGATTCTTTTTTCTCTTTTACACGCATTGCACCGTGATAACCTCGTTTTCATCGGCACGTTCATTTTCGGGCTCTATCTGACTTGGGTGTACGTGAAACGTCCAAATATTCTTGCTTCGACACTTGCCCACGGTATTGTCGGTACTGTGGCGATTATCTTGGGATTTTTTTAAAGAAAAAGAAAAGACGGACCGCAGTGGATGCAAGTCCGTCGTTTGAGGTAGCAAGGTGAGGTCAATGCGGCTGCATTCTTCCGAAGCCGAGCCGCAGGCCAATCCTGCCTTCGCTTTCGTAGAATGGCTCGATGAAGAAGACTAGAGCCCCGTATTGTCCAGCCGATAACTCATTCGGCACATAGAAGCAGAGGTTTCCCGACAGTCCCGCGAGGGGATTATCGCCCTCTCTCGAGCTGAAGCTCGGGCCTGCGTACCCTGCAAAGGCGGCTGACCAACTTCCCCCGATACGCTTCAAGTAAGTAACTGAAGCAACGAATGCGCCAGTGCCCTTGCCGCCATACGGAGCGACCCAGTAGAGGTCACCCCCGATTCTCCACCTGTGAAGGAGGGTGGCACCGAGACCGAATCCTGCTCCGCCTCTGGAGTAACCACTGATCGGCTGAATCCCGAAAAACCGTATGTCTGCCGTTCGGCTTTCATGACAACGGCGCACGAGGGCTGAGCCAGTGAGTTGGATGGTATCGACGCCTGGCTTCGAGGCAACACTGTCTGCAGGGCGTGGGACACTGGTCACTGTCACAGGGGTTAGAGGTCCGAATATGGTATCGTGATGTACTGAGTCAGTAGGTACATAGTCCGTTTGCGCATCTGACATGGTAGGGATCACCATGAACAGAAATAACACCAGGCACTTCACACTTTTGAGCATTGCTCCCTCCTTACCGTGGGATGGCCTATAGTTCAGTACTACTCAGGATCAAAGGTTCTATAAAAAATGAGATCACCTCCTATGGTGGCTCGTTTTGTTAACGGGCATGTAGTGTTGGTTTGAGCTGTTTGCGCAGTCAGAGTAGCGGCGATCAGCTACCCTGTCAAACCGTCATCTTGAACGATACGTGAAATTTTCAGGAACGCTTGGTATACTAGGTTACTATGCGTAGTTTCATGGCAAATGCCAGAGTCTTTTTTCAGCGCCGTTGGGTCCGCAACGGTCTCGTCGGGGTTATTTTGCTCGTTATGGGGACGCTCCAGGTCGTTACTATGGTTCAGGAAACACAGACCTTTGATGAGGGTGCCCATCTCGCCGCTGGCGTAAGCTATCTGCAGGCGAGGGATTTTCGTATGAACGAGGAACACCCGCCCTTCGTAAAAATGCTGGCGGGTATGAGCGTGCTTCTGACGAACCCGCACATGAGCTATGATACGCCGGCCTGGAGAGACATTAACCTATGGGAGTTTTCACAGGACTTTATGTATCGCTCTGGCAACGATGCAGACCGGATGCTTTTTTTCGCTCGGATACCTATGGTGCTCATCAGTCTCGGACTCGGACTGCTTATTTATTACGTCGGCAAACGAATCGGCGGTGAGTTTGCTGGATTCTTCGCCCTTGGTTGGTATGCGTTTGATCCGAACTTTCTCGCCCATGGACGATATGTGACTACCGATGTAGCTGCTACGCTTGGCTATCTGGCCGTCTTGGTACTACTCTTACGAGTTCTTGAGCGATGGACTCAGGGGAGGTTGGCGGCATTTGGTCTCGTGTTTGCCCTTGCACAAATGACAAAGTATTCCACCGTATTTCTTTGGGTGCTTATTGTCATTATCCCAATCACATGGATTCTCATTCATAGTCGGGAACGTCCGCTTCTGCGTCTTGTGATGCGACGAGTCGGTGCGATTGTCGGATGGGCAGCTATAGCAACCGCCGTTGTCATGATAATTTTTTATTTCGGCCAAGTGTCCTATGGCCGAGACGACCAGCATATTCGACGGCTTCTCGCCGAGCGCGACCGGTTGGTAGCTAGTGATACACTCAATGACCAGATTTCCGTTTTTCAAAAGGCTGCTCGGTTGAGTGACGCCACGACACCCACGGAACGTTTCATTATGCGTATCGTTCTCGATACACCAATTCCCGCGTGGTCGTACTTTAAAGGGCTGTTTAAGGTAGTTACCCATAATGCTGCCGGGCATACATCCTACTTACTTGGCCAGTATTCGAAAACTGGCTGGTGGTGGTATTTCCCTGCAGCTCTGTTTGTTAAGACTCCTGCTGTAACCTTTGTACTCATGGTATTCGCAGCGTTTTTTTTGACAGCACGGTGGTGGAAGCAGCATATAAGATATTCAAACGGATGGCTGCCGATGCTTACAGTGGCTGCGGTGCTGTATTTCGCCTGGAGCATGACGAGCAACGTCAATCTCGGAGTTCGCCATATTTTTCCAGTCTATCCAATTGCGTTTATCGCCATAGGGTATTTACTCTCCATACTTTGGCGAAACGGCTTCCGCTGGTCGAAAATTACTGTGGTTATTTGCGTTATTCTTTACTTGGTTACCAGTTTTTCGGCATTTCCTGCTTATATGGCTTATTTTTCGGAGTTTGTCGGTGGTTCGAAAAACGGCCCGCAATATCTCACCGATTCAAGTATTGATTGGGGTCAAGATTTGAAACGGCTACAAACGTACCTTATTGACCACAATGTCTCGCATGTCTGTCTAAGCTATTTTGGGCAGGCCGATCTCACATATTACCGTGCAGAGTATCAAAATCCTCCGACGGTGAATGACCCTCATGAACCGACGGATGTGAATTGTGTGGTGGCAATGAGTGTTACTAACTTGTTTTCCCAAGATGGTCTCTACGCATGGCTGCGTGACTACGAACCGGATGAACGTATCGGAGGATCTATCTATGTGTATGATTTTCGGGAAGGCCGAGTGCCCGCTCAGGCCCGGTAATCCATGCATGGAAGGTTCCGCCACCCGGTGGTATACTAGCATCGGAATCATCAATTATCCTCAAAAACTATGAGTACTATTGATTTCAAAGATGACATCGTCGATGAGGACGGTCTTCTCCAGTATTTCAGCTACGGCGAACGGATGGAAAAACTGTACCCGCTTATGAAGAAAGCCAAAGAAACTCATGCTTCGCAAAAAACGACGTTCACCATTCACAGCCGCACATGCGAGTTCATAGTCGATAAGGATGGAACGGCAAGTTTAAGGAAAAAGCCCGTGGCTGGGTGGTGGTAGGTTGGAAAAGTAAGTAGATATGACACTCACGAAATCTCCCGCTCCATCACTCGGAACTCCCGCACCAGATTTTTCTCTGCCGGCAACTGATGGGAAAACATATACATTGCGTGACTTCACTGACAAAGATGTTTTGGTTGTTTTCTTTACCTGCAACCACTGTCCATATGCACAAGCCGCAAAGCAAAAAATAGTCGATCTCTGGAAAGAGTTCACCGGTCAGTCGGTTCAGTTTGTGGCAATCAACCCCAATGATATACACCAATACCCCGAGGATGATTTCGAACACATGAAGCGAATCGAATATGATTACCCGTTTCCCTACCTGCGCGATGAATCCCAAGAGACAGCAAAGGCCTTTGGTGCTGTCTGTACTCCAGACATCTTCGTATTTGACCAAGATCGTAACCTCGTCTATCGAGGACAGATTGATAATGACCGACCGGGGCTCGGGGCCGTTGCCGCCAAGGTGGTGCTCGGAAAAGAATTCCCAGCCCCTTCAAAGACTGCGTCCCATGATCTCGCAGACGCTATCAAAGTAGTTCTGACAAGTCAGAAACCTGATACAGACCAACAACCCTCCCTGGGCTGCTCGATTAAATGGAAATAGTATGCGAATACTTTCTCTTGCTCCATCAAACACTGAAATACTCTATGCTCTCGGTCTGGGAGACCGCGTAGTTGGTGTTACGCACATGTGTGATTATCCGGATGAGGTAGACCAAAAAAAACGTGTGGGAAGCTGGACATCGACTAGCCTCAAAGATATTCGCAGCGTGAAGCCCGATGTGATTTTTACTTCCTATTATTTCCCGCCAGAACTGAAAAGCTATAACGGGCCGGGCGAAGTGGTGCATCTCGAGCCGCGCACGCTTGGTGATATTCTGTCTTCAATCCGTACTATTGGAGCAATTTGCGGCCGGAAAGACGCAGCAGAAGAGCTCGTCGGTGCTCTTGAGCAAGAATTATTTGACTACACGCAAACATTCTCTTTCGCAGAACGCGGCCCGGTTGTCTATGCGGAGGAATGGGGCAAACCGCCGATGGTTGCCGGCAATTGGGTACCACAAATGATCCGACTCGCTGGCGGGCATCAGCCGTTTATTGGGCCAGGTGAAGCGAGCCGCCGCATCAACTTAAGTGAATTGCAAGAAGCCGATCCCGATCTGATCATACTTCACTGGTGCGGCGCTGGTAGTAGGACTTCACCTGATGATGTGAAAAGCCGGCCCGGCTGGGATATACTCAGAGCGGTGCGCAGCGGCAGAGTGTACTCTATCGATGATAGAGCGATTAACCGCCCAGGCCCAAGAATAGTTGACGGCATTCGTTCAATGCGTGACATTTTTCAGAAGGATCAGGGCTTGCATTCTTAAGCATTCTATGCTAGGGTAAGCAGTTCATATGGCCCAACTTTCACAGCCAATTCAAAGGATTCTCGAAGCGTACTTGCGAAAGCTACCGCAAGAAAACTACGGGAAAGATGAGCCTAAAATCAAGGTGCACGCGGCAATCAGCCGTTTGGCTTTTGTGTATGAAAAAATTCGCAATGCTATTGATTATCAGGACGAACATTTATTGCGAAAGAATGCGATTGAACGGATGATCAAGCGCCGTCTGTATACCGAGGAAAAGCGGACACAACTTGGCCGACTTCTTCTTTCCGAATTGATCCGCGGAAGATATCTACAGAACAAAGCCATTCCGGAGCGGCTCATCAATGATGTTGATGGCATTATCAGCAGATACCTTGGACTTTTTGACTCAATAGCGCCAAATCGCCTTACAAAAGAACGCAAACGGGCAAGTGATTGGCTCTTATCAGTCTTATCCACGGAGATCGAACACTTTCTTGTGCCTCCTATTCGCGAGGATGCACTGGTGGAGGCAATGTACGGTGTTATCCGCCAAGACGTGGATTTGGCAGAAAGTATTTCTGACCCCGAAGAACGCGACTTACAAGTATATATCGCCATCCATAGAGCGCTAATCAGATCGGACAATGCCATCATCAGGTATCATCTGGTCAACCACTACCTTCCAGGTTGGCGCCAGGGAAATCCGCGTGATGCGCAAGAACTGCATCTCCATTTCTGGGAGTATATGGCGAATATAGAAGTGCAGATAACCCATCCGTTCGGTCATCGTCTCTTGAGGTTTATGAAGCGGTTCTCAGTACTCTTTGTGGTTTTAAGGGATATTTTTGAAGAAAGCCATGATAAATTTCAGTCTTTAGCTGCTAACCCAGCAGTCCTTGAAGAAAAAGTCCGTGAAGCATGCGAAAAACGCTATAAGAAAGCACGAACTAAACTGCGCCGAAGCTATATACGCACCATTATCTACATCTTTATAACCAAAATGCTTCTCGCGCTGGTCATCGAGTACCCATACGACAAATACATTATTCACAGCACGCACACGCTCCCTTTATTTATCAACGTACTGATTCCTCCATTCATCATGCTGCTCATTGCCGCTTCAATCCAGTTGCCCTCAAAGAAGAATACGGAGAAAGTTGTAGAGTTAATCAAAAAAATATGCTATCAGGAACCAGAGGAAGGTTTTCTCTACAAACGCCGCAAATCTTTCAAGAGAAGCAAAGTCGCCCAGTATGTTTTCAACGCGATGTACTTCGTGGCTTTTCTCGTTACTTTTGGAGTAGTTGTCCTCGCTCTGAATCTGCTCAAATTTAGTTTCGTGAGCGGCGCAATATTTATTTTCTTCATTTCGGTCATCAGTTTCTTCGGGGTGAAGCTTCGACGCGAAGCAAAAGAACTGGTGATTCTGGATGATCGGGATAGCTTCATGACGGTTATCTTGGACTTTTTCTCTTTGCCGGTCTTGCGGGTCGGGCAGTGGTTGTCTGAAAAAACACCTAAGATCAATTTATTCATCTTCATTCTCGACTTCATCATTGAAGCCCCGTTCAAAATTCTCATTGAAGTGTTCGAGGATTGGACGTCGTTTCAAAAAGAGAAGAAGGAGGAGATGTATTAGGTACGAAGCAGAGAGCTTTGATCCAGAAGTCAGTAGATTGGTTAATCAGTTCATCCGTGGCTTGGAGTTGGATTGCAAGCCAGCGCCCTGGCAAGTCAGTTCAAAATCTCAGATTCGTACACTCGTAGAAATTATTAACTACACAAACATATGACGACAGAAGGAAGCATGGGTCATGAAGGCCCGCCAGATATGAAACGAGTTGTTATTATACCACCGCCGGAAGTTCCGGAGGGCGGAAAAGAATATCACTCACCCGAGGGAGCCCAAACAGAGAAGCATCGGATAGACAATGCTGCAGGTTTGCCAATTTACGAACTGAATCGGCATTTCAGAGACGCGAACAGAAAGGAAGTCGCAAGCAGCAGCCAGCAATCTCACTCGTACGATCCTGATAACAGAAGGACTGAATCAATCACGCAAACACTCAAGGATCACCCGAAAGGAGTGAGTCAGACGAGGGAAACGAGCATATATAACGGCAATGAACGTGATCCAGCGCTAATTCGCGGAGAGATCGAAGCCGGACCTGACCAGGGCCACAAGTATGAGAAGCGCATTCGCAAAGCTGCCGTGACTCGGGATGGGCAAACTCTAGGCACGCTAGAAATGGAAACGACCGACTTTATCGCTCAAGGCAACAATCCAGGAAAACCTCGAGAGGGAGATCAGGCAACATGTGTGAAATATATAGATGCAGGCGGCAACTTTTTGGGTCATCGAGGGGTCAATGAAAAAGGTGAATCATATACTTGGCAAGCAAAACCCGATGTACCTCTGCCTCCTGAAGGTGAGTGGGAGAAGCTGGCAGGAATAGCAGCTTAAAAGTTTACATAAACAAAACCCCCACACCAATCCGATTGGTGTGGGGGTTTGATATTTCAACGATTATCGTGTCACTTCAATTGGTGATTGTTCCGCGTCGCATGAGCCGATGGTGATGCGGCCGGTCGTCTGGTTCTCGTCCACGTAATATCGACTGTCAGCGGCACTTCCGCCCTGCGGATCCGCCGGGATCGCCTGGAGGTAGTCTGACACCAATGTACCTGTCAGGTTTGCTCCACATACAACTGCAACAGTTTGTCCAGTGCACGTAGCAGGACACGCGACGCCGGTACCCACTATTTGAACTGTCGCATCATCATTATCGATCACTGCCGGAAATGCACCATCAAAATCAACTGCGTACTGGTGGATCCCGTTCAATAACGCATTTACATCATTCCACCGCTGGGCATCACGCGCTTGCCCAAGCTGTCTGCCGGGATTCACCGCGATGATGACGATGCCAGCCAAGATGGCGATGATACCAATGACGACCAGCAATTCGATGAGCGTAAACCCTTTTTTCATAGGTTGTTTCTCGTTAGTTATGTTTTAACAGGTTAAGCATTGTGTGAGGTGAGTGTGAATCCAATCCTCGCATAGCGAGTCCCAGTACGGTTGCATAGAGCAACGGTGTGTCCGGTTTATCAGTAGCCTCAATTTCTCGCCAGGGGTTCCCTATCTCGATCGGGAGTTTTATCTCACTAGCCAGAGCATCTTGTATTCCCGGCATTAGTGAGGAACCTCCGCACAAAATCACTTTTGTAACTTTTTTACCTACCTTTTTCTCCGTAAACACTGCTGCTTTTCGTATATCATGCGCTATCGTCGTGAGTAGCGGCATCACTGCATTCTGAATCTGTTTCAGCGTCAAGCCATTTTTAATCCTTTTCACTTCAGCTTCTTGTACTGGGAGGTTCAATGCTTTTGCTGTAGCTTCTGTAAAGTGATTTCCCGCGACAGGGACGGAATAGGTAAACCAAATCCCCGTTTGGTCCGTAATGGAAATTGTCGAAGTTCGTGCGCCGATATCTATGAGTGCGACTAACTCATCATGATTATACCACGAAACAAGCGATTTTACCAGCGCTTGAGCTTCAAGCGTGGCAGTCTGAAGCGCAAATCCAGCGTGAGCAATAACTTCAATATAATCAGTGATCAGTTTTTCTGGCGCGGCAGCATACGCAACCATCTGACTCCCCTTGTGCTCTCCCTGGAGGGTAAAATCCCAGTAGGCACTCGAGGTGTCGAACGGAACCACTTTTTCAGCTTCATAAGGAATAGCCTCCTCTATCTCTTTTTCGGTAAAACGTTTCGGGAATGTAAAGGTATACCGTATAGTTCTCGATTCCGGCAAGGCGATGGCTATTCGCCTCGTCGTGAGTGGCGCCGACAAATGTTTTTCTGCCAGTATGCGGATTGCTTCAGCTAATCTTGTATCATTAAGGATAGTCCCGTCTTCGACTATTCCGGGGGCTAATTCCCTATAGCCAACACTGATGAGCTCGAAGCGTTTTCCAGCCTTTTTGAGTTCAACTATTTTAACCGACCTATCAGAAATATCCAGTCCGCAGGCATGTGAGTGAAAAATATCCATGTGGGTCGTTACTATTACTCTCTCCAAGAATCAAACGAAAATCCGCTTGCCAAGTCGACATCCACTGTTATGTGGCGCGTCGAGGAGTCGACTGTCGCTTCCGATGTCAGTTCTCTCTGAGTTCCATTCGCCAGTACGGTAATCGTACAGGATCCATCTATTGCGTTCAAACTTCCTCCCGTGTAGTTCATATCTTGTCTGAGTCGAAGTAAGCCTTCTTCAAGACAGGTGTTAGCGAGTGCGAACGAACTCATCCCATCCTCGAGCGTGACAGATGTCCTACCAGTGTCTATCGACAGCAAATTTGCGCTCATGGCAACTACAAGTGTAGCTGCGAGGATGATCAGCATAGAAGTAAGCGCTATGTAACCGTTTGGTTTCATAATGAGATGGATCGATCGCGGAGCTCCACCGCAGTTGTTAACGTGATAGATGCATCATATTCATTTCTGCTCTCTGGATTGATGCGCTCTAGCGTGAGCGTAATTCCAAGATTTTCTGATTTACCCGATGCAAGCCCGTAGTCATGGAGTGTAAGGTTAGTGATAGTTACCAAGTTAGAACTGATGGCGACTGCTGGTCCAGTGCCTATCTGGAGACGGAGTGTGCCATTGTTTACATCGACGATTGTCGGGTCGTCAGTGGCATCTCGAATATCCAAAGATACTGATTGTCCAGCATTGCCCGGATCAGCAAGGTTCGAATTAAGAAGTGATGAAACATCGACAGACCGTGCGGAACGAATGACTCGCGTAAGGTGTCCCATGATTAGCTTACCATTCATTTCTACTTCCTGGATGGACTGTGATTTTGTTTTGCTGTTTATAATATTCCAAGAAAAGGTGGACGCTGCGATCAGAAGCCCTGAAACTAACGCAATATAGAGCAGTATTTCAATTAACGTAAATCCATTGTTAGTTCTATGTTTCATAGTTAACCATTACGTCATCTATTCTTGGTGTGGCTGTCCCGTTACCAGTAAAAAAAGCGCGCCACTGGATCCATTGGGTTCCAGAGGATCCCGGATCAATCAGGATGAGGCCAGGAGATGTTGTAAAGCGTGTTCCTGAAGTTCCATCAGATCCTACCCATGTGGCAGATGACAAGTTTGCTTGAGTGTCGGCAGTTCGTATTTGGAAATCGAGCGTGGTGTTTATTGGAACGACAGCGTTCCAAGCAATATAGTTGAAAATTGTTGCAGTGGAGTTGGTATCAAGTGCTTGTGAATCGAACGTTCCTGACGTCACGTATGATGAGCCAATACTTGAGAGGTATTCCACTCTGACAGTGTCCAGACGTACCTGGGCGGTGCCATTGGAAACGAGAAATGCGCGGAAAAGTATTTGACGGTTCACCGTTGAAAAGGAAGTAATACTACTATTGATTGTTGAAGCCGTATTGTATTGTGTTGCTCCAGCAGCTGCCCATGCACTGCCATTCCACCACTGCCAGGTAGTGCCGTTATTATTTGAAAGTTGGTAGTAGATTTCTCCGCCCAGATCCTTTTGGGCCGTTTCCACGAATCCAGTCCATTGGAGCAAGTTTGCATCGACGTGCGAAGCTATGGGTTGAATCGTCGGTCCGCTTATATTGTACGTTTGACTCGCCTTTTCCCAATAGGCTGATGCGTTGTCGAAGCTGATGTCGAATCTCCCTGTTTGTGCTGCAGGCGTTTCAACCCATGTGGCAAGCTTCAGATAATACGTGCCCTGCAATGCAATGAGTGGCGTGACATCGATCGACTGGGTGCTCCAGGCTGTTGTTCCGGTGATAGGGCCGGATGACCATATCTCCGTTCCCTGTATTGGTTCGCCTGGTACGGTATCGAGAAAAGCAAAAACTTCCAGAATGATGGGTGTGTTATTAAAGTCCGATACTCTCCAGTCAAATATTACGTTTCCCGACGTGGCGTTATTAGCAGTTACAGCGAACGATTGTAGAAAAAAACCTCCTACCTCATCGCTGTTGCCCTGGGGAATGCGTATTCGCGCATACGCTCCAGGATTGCCCCCGGATGTTTGTCGTGAACCCACTACGTTCACTTCACCAGAGTTTTGGTTCCAGTCCTGGTAGGCCCATGGGTTCAGTGTCGTGTTGAAACCAGGATTGATCGTACCGCCAGTCTGGCTTATTGCGATACTTTTTAGTTGCGCGTAAGAGGTGATCACCTCTACAAGGGCGGGGTTGTAAGAGTACTCGGCAGGCGTATCAAAATTCCAGCTTCTCGATGCCGTCGTAATTCCTGGCGCAAGTTCAACGGCGCCACCACCGGTTCCGTTCACTGACGTGTTTGATACAGTTCCTTGGTTGAAGTCGGCCTGGGTGGTCTGTTCCCAATTCTTACTGCGCCAATTCGTGAGATACATTTCTGATACGGCATTACCCGATCGCGAGGGTGTTATTTCCCAGGTAGTCTGGACAGTAATATGCTTCGTATCAATATCATCTGTCCCTCCCGTATCCACGATGTCGTCATTGCCATCTCTCTCGACGCTTTCGACTATCACACGCCGCGAATAAGCCGCGTCTAGCGTATCACTAGCTCCTGCAAATTCCCACTGTCCGCTAACGTTAGTCACGCCATGCGTGCCATTGGTGAGGTACTGCCATCCCCGGTTTCTGATGGACGTCACGGCCTCAAATGCCTGTTGGTTATACCAATTTGCCATGCTGTATTCCTTGCCACGCTGGGTTGCTTGGACGGCGTCGACGACAACGAATGTAATGCCTGACGCCGCAATAACGAAGATTGCCATTGCAACTAAAAGTTCGATCAGCGAAAGGCCTGATTGGTCGTTTTTAATTTGTCTGGTCAACTGTGCCGTGTGCATTGATCGCTAGGGCGTGAGTCGTAGAATTTGATGAAATCGTAATCGTACCGGTAACATCGGGTATGCCGGTAACCTGTGTGTAGACGATGTTACCGCCGAATGAAGAGTTGAGTTGAAGTGAAGGGGGCAGCGGTGTAACAAAATTGTTCAGATTCTCTGCGGTGTAACTTGTTCCCTGAAATACAACAAATTGTTGCGATTCGATATGTACGCCATGCGCGGCGTCATTGGTGCCGACCATAGCACTCAGTTGAGCAGCTCGCAGGGCACTGAGTATTTCTGCAGTGGTCGAGTCGAGCAGCGATTGCACATGAAAAGTTTGATAAAAAGGCATTGCAAGCACTCCCAAAAGACCGAAAATGCCAATAACAAGGAGCACTTCCATGAAGGTAAAGCCATTTGGTTGATTTGACTTTGTTGTATGCCTCCTCATAGACGCCCAAACCTCCCACTATCAAACCTATGACGATCAGGAGAATCGGTTCAATAACCGTCGTAAGATTTTTTGTCGTCGCATCTACCTCATTCTCGTAGAAATCGGTCAAATAGCCCAGCGTCTCCCCAAGTTTCCCGGTTCTTTCTCCTACGCCTATCATACGTGAGACCACTTTTGGAAAATATTTTTCATGTTCGGCAAGTGAAGTGCCCAGCAATGTCCCTTTCTCAATGTTACCCCGTACCTTTACAATGATATCCTCGTAGACTTGATTGTTTAGTGTGTCCTGGGTGATCGCGAGACTCTCGACTATCGGCAGGCCGCTCCGAAGAAGCGTCCCCAATGTTCTAGTAAACCGCGTGATCGTAATTTTGAGTATTAGCTGCCGTAGTAGCGGGGCTTTGAGTACCAGCATATCCAGAAATTTTTTCACCGGGGCTAATCGTGCGAACACTCTCATGCCTATGACAGCCATGACGAGTAACACAATAATCCATACTGCCCAGGATGCGAGAAACGACGCCATCGCGAGAAATATTTTTGTGAATATCGGTAATTCGACGTTGAGCCCGTAGAATAGATCCACGAGTTTAGGCAGGACAAAAATTGATAGCGCCCCGCCGAGCAGGACGGTGGCGGCGAGAATGATACCGGGATACAGCATTGCGGTGCGTACTTTTTGGCGCAGTTCATAGTCCTTCTCTAACTGTATGGAAAGGTAGTCTAAATTTGCGTCGAGTGTTCCAGACGATTCCCCGACTCTTACCATGCTGACGAAGAGTCCGCCAAAAGTTCTTCGATGCTGCTCGAGACTGTTAGCTAATGATTTACCATTTCGCACGTTTTCGAGGATCTGACCGAGTATTATTTTTAAGGATTCGTTGGATGTTTGTTCGACGGTAATCTGTAGGCTCTCGATAAGTGGTATTCCCGATTTGATCATAATTGCCAGGTGGCGTGCGAATAGCACCTTGTCTATCACAGAAATGCCCCCCACATTAATGGCAGTCATGCGTTCTTTTAACGTGAATGACTCAGGCTCTGCAGACATAAGCAGGAGGCCCTCGGTATTCATATTTCTGCCGAGGTCCTGTTTATTTTCAGCGTAACGCGTGCCTTTGATAATGCGCCCCTCGCGCGTAGAGGCGACGAATCGAAATTTCATATGTTCCTAGGTAGTAAGGGAATACATTATTCCCGCGTGACTCGGAGAACCTCCTCGAGGGTGGTTGTGCCCTGGATGACTTTTTGAATTCCGTCATCGAACATTGTGGTCATCTCTTGAGCAATTGCCTTTTTACGAATTTCCTCGCTGTTTGATCGTTGCATGATAAGTTTTCGTACTTCTTCGGTTATTTCCAACACTTCGAAGATGCCAATACGTCCTTCATAGCCGGTGCCATGACAAAGTTCACATCCTTTCCCTCGGTATAACCGGAGCTTTTCCTTGTCCAGACCGCTTTTTTCCATTTTGTACTGCCCGATAGTTTCCTCTAACTGACTTTTTTCTACAGTTGAAGGAGTGTAACTTTCTACGCATGCCTGATGAATTTTTCTTACGAGCCGTTGTCCGATCGCTATATTAACGGTGGATGAAATAAGAAAGGGCTCGACCCCCATATCTAAGAGACGTGGAAGCGTGGTTGTCGCATCGTTAGTGTGCAACGTCGAGAGTACCACGTGGCCGGTCATGGCTGCATTAATTGCAATGCCCGCCGT
>Ga0075987_102_pt1 | contig 45671 bp, 45 predicted proteins | sample RifGroA2_FD_68035 | JGI IMG/M metagenome (GOLD analysis project Ga0075987, IMG submission 68035) | Parcubacteria bacterium GW2011_GWA2_48_9
TGTCCGCATCCGCCACAAGTCGACATTTGCTGTTGCGCAGAGGAGGCGGTCTACCATCTGTTCTTTTGACATTTCAAGGCTGAAGAGCCCCACAGGGACTTTTGCATTGATGGCAATGTTACGGAGCATATCGAGTGCCAGTGATGTTTTCCCGACAGAAGGACGCGACGCCAGGATGATGAGGTCAGAACGTTGAAAGCCTGCGAGAAGGTTGTCCAGGTCATGGAAGCCGGTCGGGATGCCGCGCAGTTTCCCTGATTCGCGGTGAACTTCATCGATACGTTCGAATGCTTCGGAAAGGATATCGCTCAATGCAACGAAATTCCGCTTGATGTATTTTTGCGATACGTTAAAAATTCGCTGTTCAGACTGGTCGAGAATATGCTGGAGATCTATGTCTTCCTGAAAGGACAGTCGGGTAATCTCCGATGATGCGCTGATGAGACGACGTAGTGTAGCCTTGCGTTGAATGATTTGCGCATGGGAGATTATATGAGACGACGTTGGCATGCTGCTGGTGAGTTTCGTGAGATAACTCCTGCCGCCTATCTCCTCCAACTTCCCAAGTTCTTTCAAACGGTTCGAAAGCGCCAAAAGATCGATTGGTTCATGCTGACGGAACAAATCAAGCATAGCCGTAAAAATGATACGGTGTTTGTCTGCATAGAAATCGTCTGGACCAATGAAGTCCGAAATTTTTACGATGGAATCACTGTCAATTAAAAGCGCGCCGAGTACGGATTGCTCAGCTTCCAGGTTTTGAGGTGGTACTTTTTCGATCAGTTCGTCTGCCATAGTAGCGCATGTCATCGTATCATGCTCGTCCCACCTTCTCAAGGCGTTTCCGTCCACATGTTGTCCCCTGTATTGATTTGTTCCTGTAATGGCGGCGGCCTGACGCGAAAGCCCCATTCCCTTGTCTTTTTTGCATGTTTTTAGTACAATGGCACATACTATGAAAAAGCAAGGAGCTATTTCACCAAACGAGCATGTCATCGTTGATGTCGAAACGACTGGATTCTACCCGGGCCAGGGTGATGAAATTATTGAGGTTGCCGCACAGAGGATAGTCGGCCAGGAGGCTGGTGACACATATACATCGCTCGTTTTGACTTCCCGTACACTTACTCCAGAAGGTATCGCTGTCCATGGTATTTCCCCCGAACTCTTGGAACGGGAAGGCCGACCCATCGAAGCAGTTATGGATGAACTCGTACGATTTATCGGTCGCGCTGCAATCGTGGGACACAATATCGCTTTTGACATGGGATTTATTAACGCGCATTTGGCGCGGCTTGGAAGGTCGTTACTCGCCAATGAGACAGTTGACACATTGGAATGGGCGCGGAGACTTCTCATATTGCCAGGGTATTCTCTCGACAAGGTTGCGCGGTATTTTAAAATTCCCCAGGCTGTCGCGCACCGAGCGCTCCCTGATGTTGAAACCACGCGCGAAGTGTTTCTAAAACTCCGAGAACGCTCACAGAGTTTAGTCAGGTAACATGTGCGCCGTTAGTCCCGACGTTCGCCAAGTGCGAAGTCGGGATCCCGATTCTCCAAAAGAAGACATCGGGACTCAATGGTAAAGCCCCATCGCACGACGAGGTATGCAGGAGCCTCTTAAATCCCGATGCCGCGACGGGACCCAAGGTTGACGATCAATAACTTGATTAACGATTATTAACAGACTCTCGCCTAATCCCTTGCGTCCATAGCTCAATGGTAGAGCAGAGGCCTCTTAAGCCTAAGGTTGGAGGTTCGAGTCCCCCTGGACGCAAAGGATTGGGTGACGTAAAAGAATTTTCATCAGCACAGCCCGGCCCGAAGGGCGACTCCTGCTGCGCACACCAAGTACACCACTTCCCGAAGTATCATTTATTTGGTACTCTTTGAGCATGGGTTTAAACGGCGGTCAGACATTTATCCTTATTCTGCTCGTCATCGTGCTGGGCGGGTTTTACTTGTATACCAGGAAACGTTATTAGCGCCCTTTAGGCGCACTCAGCAAGTCTATTCATCTAAGAATCCTGCTTAGACGGTCGGAGACTTTTTTGCCTATAGGCCTTTTTTCTAATACACTATACGGTGTATGACAAAGTCCGAACTGCACACACTGTCGATTGACCAGGCATTCCAGCATCTCCAATCCTCGCATGCGGGGTTATCAGCAGATGAAGCCGCTAAGCGCTTAGTTCGCTATGGCAGAAACGAACTGCCCCATGAGCGGCCGTTTTCGTATGCAACCGTTTTTTTCTCCCAGTTTAAAAATATTTTGATTATCATATTACTCGGTGCGGTAGCCATTAGTTTCGTACTGCGCGACTATGTTGACGGATATGTGATTCTCGCCGCAATCAGCTTAAACGTCGTCATAGGCTTCATTCAAGAGATCCGGGCCGAACGGTCACTCGAAAAACTACGTCAAATCGTGACGTTCAAGGCATCTGTGCGCCGAGACGGGCAAGAGACTCGGATAGGCGCGGCGGAGTTAGTACCAGGTGATGTCGTCATGCTTCGCACAGGGAATCGAGTGCCAGCCGATGTACGACTCGTCAAGGTGTACGATTTAAAGACTAACGAAGCGGCATTAACAGGAGAATCCGCGCCGGTTGAAAAAATTATTGATTCGCTCCCAAGTGCCGTTGTTATTGCGGAGAGAAAAAATTGCGCCTTTTTTGGCACGACTGTCGTACGTGGAACTGCAGAAGGGATGGTTATTGCTACAGGATTAGACACTGAACTCGGTAAGATTGCCGAACTTCTTAAGTCAACGAAAGAAGAGCCCACACCTCTTCAGCACAAACTCACTATATTTAGTCGCCAGCTAGGCACGACGATATTGGGCATCAGCTCATTACTTTTTGTAGTCGGCTTACTTCTCGGGTATGATCCTGAACAAATGTTTGTTACAGCCGTCGCGCTTGCCGTTGCCGCAGTACCCGAGGGATTAGTGGTCGCCGTGACAGTGGTGCTGGCGATAGGAATGAGAAGCATTTTGAAACAGGGATCCTTGGTTCGAAAGTTGGTAGCGGCTGAAACTCTCGGGTCCACCACAGTCATCTGTGCCGATAAGACGGGTACGCTTACCGAGGGCATCATGCGTGTTGTTAAAGTTGTTACCCATGATCGTCATACGGATCCGCGTACTGCACACCAACATACTGATACACCCCATCCTGATGCGAGTCCAAGTTATTTCCTTGCTCTCGAAATTGGCGTACTCGCATCAGATGCCTACATAGAAAATCCTGATGCGCGTTTCGAACACCGCCGTATTATCGGTACGCCGACAGAACAGGCCCTTACCTACGCTGCATCGCAGGCAGGCGTTAACCAGCGGGAGCTTGCTAAGCAGTATCGCCGTCTCGAAGAGTTTCCATTTGATTCTGAGCACAAATACATGGCAACGCTGCACGAAGATAGTCAAAAACACCGTATACTTTTTATCAAAGGTGCGCCGGAGATTTTATTGGGAAAGTCTGTGTATATCGAAACGAGTGGGAAAGAAGTGGTGCTATCTCCTGAAAGACGAGCTAAACTTTCAGATGAATACCGCCAACTATCGAAGGAAGGGCTGCGCCTTCTTGCCGTGGGGTATAAAAAAGTTGGGGTAGACTTTTCTGACCTTCGGCACCACCTTGATTTACTCAACAAAATGGTGATAGTCGGATTTATGGCGATGAAAGATCCTTTGCGGCTAGAAGCGAAGGCCACTATTGAGCAGGCAATGGGTGCAGGTATCAAGACGGTGATGATCACTGGCGACCATCGTCTCACGGCGACCGCAATAGCCAGTGAACTTGGTCTTCCAGCCCAAGAAGGTAACATCATCGAAGGCGCACGGTTCGAGAAACTCACCCACGAAGATCTGCCACAACGCGTCCATGACATTTCAGTGTATGCACGGGTGAATCCCAAGGATAAATTGCGGATCATTGATGCATTGCAAGAACGCGGAGACGTTGTCGCAATGACGGGCGATGGGGTGAATGATGCGCCCGCCTTGAAATCAGCTGATATCGGCATTGCCCTTGGGTCTGGTACCGATGTGGCGAAGGAAACTGCAGACATTGTCTTATTGGACAACAACTTTAAGACAATCGTTCACGCCGTTGAACAGGGCCGCATCATCTACGATAATATCCGCAAGATTATTCTCTATCTACTTTCCGACAGTTTCACGGAAATTTTACTCATTGGTGCGAGCCTACTCATTGGGCTTATCGTTCCCGGTGGATTTGTGCTGCCATTACTTGCTTCGCAAATCCTGTGGATTAACCTCATTACTGACGGTTTTCCATATGTGGCCCTGACAATGGAACCAGCAGAAGGCGATGTCATGAAAGAGCGGCCTGTTTCACGGAAAGAGCATATTGTTTCCAGGCGCATGTGGTTGTTTGTCGGACTGATCAGTGTCATAACGGCAATCGTTAATCTCGCTGTGTTTGTGAGTATGTTATCTCACACAGGCGATGTCGAACGGGTTCGTACACTCATCTTTACTTCAGTGGCAATTGATTCGCTACTGTATGTATTCAGTATCAGGTCGCTGCACATCCCGATTTGGCGTACGAATTTCTTTTCGAACTGGTATCTTATTGCGGCAGTAGGTGTCGCGTGTATATTGCAGCTTGCCGCTATATATGCTCCGATACTACAGAACGTGTTTGAAACCGTCAGTTTACGCGGCAGTGACTGGCTCATTGTTCTCGTACTCTGCGTCATTGCTCTCATCGCTAGTGAGGGAGGAAAATACATCCTGTTTCGAACTAGCCGGCCCGTATCATAACGGAGTTGGCCATACCTCCCATTATGCCTATTTTAGGCCTTTTTTACTTTGCATGGGTGCCAGAAGCGGTGTATACTGAAGTCTGCATATGCAGTGCATTGATGTTCGAAAAGTCGATAAATTTGTGGGTAAGACGGTATGCCTTCAGGGGTGGGCATACAACTTTCGCTCATCGACGGGCACTGTCAAAAAAGAGCCGCGCTCACCTTCCGGATATGAACTTACTGTTTCCGATATATCCGTCGTTTATCGAGCAGAAGCATATCCCATTGCGAAAAAAGAACACGGTACAGAATTTCTCTTTGATCACCGGCATTTATGGGTTCGGTCTTCTCGCCAGGCAGCCGTATTGCGCATTCGTGATCAGGTGATATGGTCTCTACGGTCGTTCTTGCGAGAAAGGGGCTTTACGCTCACCGACACGCCAATTCTTACGCCGACATCCTGTGAAGGGACGACGACGCTTTTTGAAACTGACTATTTTGGCGAAAAAGCCTATCTCGCGCAATCAGGACAGTTATACCTCGAGGCGCTGGCAGCGTCGTTGGGAAAAGTATATGACTTTGGGCCAACGTTCCGGGCCGAGAAGTCAAAGACACGAAGACATTTAATGGAATTTTGGATGCTCGATGCTGAAGTGGCGTTTATGCACCACGATGAGAGTCTCGAACTTCAGGAAGCGCTGATTGAACGAGTCGTGCAGGACGCACTTACACAATCAGCGAAAGAGTTAACCCTTCTTGAGCGTGATGTGGTTCATCTAAAAAACGTTCATGCACCGTTTCATCGTATTACCTATGACGATGCAGTATCTTTGCTGAAGGAAAAAGGGTCTGATATCACGCTCGGTCAGGATTTAGGCGCCGATGATGAAACGAAGCTTTCCGAAGAGTTCGACCGTCCGGTGTTCATTACGCACTACCCAGCGGCTATAAAGGCGTTTTATATGAAACCGGATCCGATGAATCCAACCAGGGCGCTATGCGCTGACTTAATCGCCACGGAAGGATATGGAGAGATTATTGGCGGCTCTGAGCGCATCGATGATTTAGCACTGTTGGAACGCCGGTTCAAAGAGCATAAACTACCTCGAAAACCGTTCGAATGGTATTTGGATCTGCGTCGCTACGGTTCATTTCCTCATTCCGGTTTTGGTATCGGACTAGAACGTGTAGTTACGTGGATAGCTGGTCTCCCGCACGTCCGTGAGGCGATACCCTTCCCGCGTTTACTTAATAGATTACAACCATAAACAACATATGAAAAATATTATTCATGACACCCGGGGCGTTGGCACTACGGCGATTCTTATTTTCGCCGTCTTTGCCCTTACATTGGTGCTAGGCAACGGCATTATGATGTCCCTAAATAATCAACGGAAGGCTGACATGGCCCAGGCGCAGATTGCGGGATTCGAAGTGGTACAGCAGCTTTGCGGCGAAGCATATAATCAAAATACCCCTGAGTGCCAAATTACGAGGGCAGTCGCGTGCGGGAAGTATTTTCTCTTGCGGAGTGATTGCGAAGATACTGATCCCGTCCTATTGAATGCCAGCGGTTCAGTGATCGGTACGTGCTCATCGGATGGCGCTCTCACGGTTGAACGATGTGAAAAGTACTTGAAGCCCTACTCAGTTCTTACGTGCTTAGAAGAAGAGAATATCTGTGTTTTTTGATTAACAATGATTGATTCCAGTATGAAACGAACTCTCATCCATGATTCAGCGACGCACATCGGCCGGGAGGTGCGTATCAATGGTTGGGTAAATGCAACACGACGGATGGGGAAGATGGTATTTACCGACGTGCGAGATATTTCCGGCGTAGTACAAGTAGTTTTTACTCCCGAGAATGCCGATGTCCTCGAGCGGGCGCAGGCTTTGCGTCCCGAGTTCGTTGTCGAAGTAGTCGGAATGGTTAATCAGCGCCCTGAAAAGCTGGTGAAAAAAGACTCGCCCACAGGAAGCCTTGAAATCTTGGCGAAGGACTTGCATATTCTCGCAGAATCAAAGACCCCGCCATTCGAAATTATTGAAACGTCAAAAGAAGAGCCCTCGGAGGAAGTTCGGTATAAGTACCGCTATCTAGATCTCCGGCGACAGCGGAAACAGCGCATGATTATCAGTCGTTCGAAAGCCATCAAGTTTATCCGTGATTTCCTCCACGCGCGGGGGTTTACCGAAGTTGAAACCCCCATCCTTGCCAAATCTACTCCTGAGGGCGCACGGGATTATCTCGTACCATCACGGGCGTTTCCCGGAAAATTTTATGCTCTTCCACAGTCCCCCCAGCAATATAAACAACTCCTGATGGTTGCGGGCCTAGAAAAGTACTTCCAAATAGCCCCATGCTTCCGCGACGAAGACGCGAGGTCAGACAGAGCTCCCGACCAGTTTTACCAGCTGGATCTCGAGATGTCCTTCACGAGCCAGGACGAGATACTCGCACTGACCGAGGAGCTTTTTACTGCCCTCATTAAGGAGCTATTTCCACAGAAGAAAATCATGACGTCTCCCTGGCCGCGTTTGACGCACGCTGAGGTGATGGAAAAATACGGCACCGATAAGCCCGATTTAAGGAAAAACAAGAACGATCCGGATGAGCTCGCGTTTTGTTTCGTCGTCGACTGGCCGCTTTTCGAGCAGACAAAAGAGGATGGGCATTACGCGCCCGCGCACCACATGTTTACGGCGCCAAAAGAAGCTGACGTTCCACTATTGGATTCAGACCCCTTCAAAGCGAAATCGTGGCAACACGACGTTGTGTTGAACGGGTACGAAGTTGGCGGTGGCAGTATCAGGATCACGAACCCGAAAATCCAGGAAAAGATTTTCGAGCTCGTCGGCATTTCAAAAGGAGATGCACGAACCCAGTTCGGCCATATGTTGGAAGCGTTTGAATACGGCGTCCCACCTCATGGGGGAATTGCGCCAGGTATTGACCGGCTGTTCATGATATTGTTTGGTGAATCAAGCGTCCGTGAGGTTGTCGCGTTCCCAAAGACGGCAGATAATAGGGAAATTATGACAGGCTCACCCAGTGAGGTTGCTGATCAACAGTTGGAAGATTTGCATATTTCTACTAAATAGCGATGAGACTTTCGTCACTGCAAAAATATATCCTCCGCGAATGCCACGGCGTCAAAGGAGTTTACAAACGAAATCGCTTGCTATCGTTTTATGCGAAACAGAAAGATGCGCCGAAAGGGGAGGATCAGCAGAATACGATTACAAAAAGTCTCGAGCGTCTCATCGATAAGGAGCTGTTGATCGGTCTCGGTCGCCGTACGCCGCACATGTGGTTCATCGACGACATCAAGCTGACCACCAAGGGTAAAAAAGTTGCACGGCATCTCTTTGGCGAACAACAGAGTTTTGCTTTTCGTTTTTCAAAAAAGAAATAATTTTACGTCTATGTATATATTGCGAAAAGTTTTCTTTCTGCTGGCTGTCATTATCCTCATGGCTCCGTCTCTGGTCTTTGCTGACGGTATGATCGTTCCGCCGCCGGATTATTGGATGCAGGAAACTGATCAGCAGGCCGTCATACTCTATGACAAAGGGGTAGAAACGCTTGTCGTCTCAACGACATTTCGAGGGAACGCTGATGACTTTGCCTGGATCGTGCCGGTGCCGGGTAAGCCGGAGGTGAGTGGTGGGTCAGACGAGCTTTTTACCAGTCTCCAAGAACTCACCGGTTATCCATACACGTATGAACCTAATTATTACGGCCTTGGAACTTCTGAAGATAAGGTGAGTGGTGGCGGTGTCACCGTCGTTGAAACCAAGCAGATAGATTACTATGACGTGACGGTGCTAACTTCGGATGAGCAGAACGCGCTCGTCAACTGGCTGCAGGAACACGAATTCGACTTTCCAGATTCAGCTTCATATATCCTTAATAGCTATATAGAAAACGGTTGGTACTTCGTCGCTATGAGGATCAACCCCGAGAGTCTCGATTGGACCGATGTTACCGAGCAGTTGCGAACCGGACATGCCACTCCAGTAGTCATTTCATTTGAAACGGACAATATTGTTTACCCGCTCAAGATTTCCTCAGTGGTCAGCCAACAGATCGAACCAACCCTGAAGGTCCAAACAGAATATCTCGACACAGGGTTTATCGAGCAAGAAAATGCTCCTACGCTCACGGTTAGATATCGAAATAGTAGTGATATTGTCCAAACAGCGGTATTAGAGGACATCGCGGACTCAATCGTTACGACGTATACGAGTAATAACTACGGAAAGTTCGATCTTTGTGATATCGGAAGAAGCTCGTCATCTGAATCACATGCCTGTCTCATCAAGTTTGATACATCCGGCATACCAAAGAATGCCACCATCATTTCGGCAGAGCTTGGGCTGTATGCACAGTCTACCCCGATTGACTTGAGAATTGACGCCTATCAGATCTTGCAGGAGTGGAGGGAAGGAAAGAGTAGTAATGGATCTGGTGAAGGCAACAACGCTGACATCGACGGCGTGACTGCGAGAGAGCGGTACTACGGTACACCATGGGATACGGAGTTTATCGGAACTAATGGCATTGATGCTTCTGTTAAATCGTACGGAACGTCGACTACGTCAGGCGCGTTAGGGCAACACACGATGATCATGGATCCGGGTTTAGTCAGCGGTTGGATCAGTGGGAACGCGGCAAATTACGGTATTGTGCTGAAAGCAACGTCCGGATCGGGAGTAGCAGCCTTCTTGTCGCGCGATACAAAAGATACTGACTGGCATATACAGAATCCCAGCCCTGCTTTTGCATCTAACGTTGATATTTTACTCTACGTCATCGCTGACAATCAAATGTCACTCCCGAATTTCACCGCGACTTTTGCCAACACCATCGACAAAGAAAGCATTAAAAACTTGGCACTTAATGACCAGGGTGATCCCCTTTTGGACCCCTCTGGGAAGAAGTATTTCCTCACGAAGCTTTCAGCGACCATGCAGTATGCGGAAATGACGGAGGATTTATTTTTCCGCGATGCTTCTGCCAACGAAACGATCGGGGACCCAATTACCCGCCCCGGCAGCAAGAGTATGCATCCGTTCTATATTGCCGTCGGCGCTGCCGTCGCCTTATCAATAGGTCTGGCAGTCATTATCCTCATAGTAAGCCAGAAGTCCTCACCACCAACAAGTATAAAAAACTAATTAACCATTATATCTATGGAAGACATACTTCCCAAACCACCTCCGCCTCCATCTGCCCCGACGGGCATGACTGCTTCGATGAAAAAGTCACGCAAGCCTAAGGTCTCATGGGTTGCCGTTGTATTTGTTATTTTACTTACTCTTGTGTTAGTCATCCTTGGTGAGTGTTTCATGACCGACCTCAACCAATGGTTGAATCCAGCATACGACACGTACGGCGGGTCGTACCGGAGAGTTTCACCTGTGTATGACGAGGCGGTGCTGGCACGCCATTATGACCAGGCTGATTATGAACTGTATCGGCTGGCTATCCATACCGCTTTTGCTATTCCGCTCCTACTTGCCGGTTTTCTTTTTTACTTCTGGTTTATGTATAAGCGTTCCGATCATCCTAACAAGATTATCGTGTGGCCGTACTTCCTCCTGACGCTTTGGGTGATGCTCCATGTCATTTTAGAGGCATTCTACTTCCTCATTGAACAGTATGAGAAGCTTGGTATCTATATAGTTCTCATCCTTCTGGTCGTTGTTTTGACGTGGCTCGCGATGTTTGTCCAGAAGAAGTGGCATCAGAAGCATGGAATAACATAAGTATACCCATATGCCGAAGTACGAAATCAGTAAAGTCAATGTTCTTTCCATCGCGAAATTTTCCGCGATATTCAGCGTTCTGTCGTACATTGTTTGGGCAGTGTTATTTGCCGCGATCACATTGCTCACGAGCAGTTATTCACGCAGCCACTTCTTCGATTCCGGCATGGATTTTGGTGACGTAACGATTATCGCCCTTTTTTCAGGGCTCGTATTCGTGGCCGTGATGAGTTTCGGGGCAGGAGCACTCGTTGCGTGGCTCTACAATGTTATCGCTGGCCTTATTGGCGGGATGAAGATTAATATTGAACTTACCGAGCAGGACGATGAATCAGAAGATCGTTCAACAAATGAACCAACCAATGCAACCTAATTACCACCTATGCCAATACCAGTAAAAGTTCTCAACCATCTTAAGAAATCCAAAACCCCGCATGAGATTATCGAGCATAAGACGGTCTTTACCGCATACGATCTCGCGCAGACCTTACGGGAGAAATTGTCCAACATTGCTAAAACACTTTTTATCAAGGTTGACAAAGAGTACAAGGTTATCGTAATTCCGGCCCATTACCGACTGGACATCCAGAAACTAAAGAAGTTGTTGAAAGCGAAGAAGATTTCCATCGCAAGCGAAAAAGACATGCAGAAACAATTGAAAGTGAAGCCCGGTGCCCTCTCGCCTTTCGGGAGTGTGTACAAAGTCGGCGTTGTCGTTGACAAGTCGCTAGAAAAGCTCCAGAAAGCAATTTTCCAGGCGGGAAGTTTCACGGAGAGTTTCAGGATGAAGGTAAAAGATTTCATCAAGCTCGAACAGCCGGTGGTCGGAAGGTTTGTTGTGAAACCGGTAAAAGCAAAACCAAAGAAGAAATAGTTACCATGTTACTGTGAATACTACATGCAGGATAGTCAAAAGGGTGTAGAACAATATATACAGCAGTGCCGTAGTGCCGGCATGCCCGACAGTGCGATCATTGCACAGCTGGTTGGGGGCGGGTGGAGCCGCAGTGATGCCGAAGCGGCCGTGATTGGTATCGTTGCAAACATGCAACAGTCGTCGTCAAAGAAAAGGTGGCTCTGGATCACACTTGTTGGCGTAGGTGTGCTTATTACTGTTGCAGGGTTGTACCTGTTTGTGTTCCGAGATCCGGGTGGGCCCGGGATTTTTTCAAAGACGAATACTAACAAAAATACGGGAGCGTTGAGTAGCGATACGATCCCTCCATTTGACGCTCTCTTTTACGATTATAGTACGTTCGGAAAGCCAATAGAGTACGTCGCGTTTCAAGAGCAAGCGGGTCGGGTCGATGCCATTACTAGTGCCCTTAGTTATTACTACTACATACAAAAGTCGTATCCGAATGACTTGGACGCACTCCTCGGAAAACCACCGCCCTTTGGGGATCCAAACTCAATGTACCGGAATCGAACGACTAATTATTTCTTGGATGAAGACGCAGTGACTTCGATCCCGTTAGATGTTTATACCGCCAAAGCGTACTCATACAGCAATCAAGGGGAAAATTATTCTTTACAGTATATGATCAAAGACGTGCCTACAGAGAAAGATACTGATGGATATATGAAAAGGTATACTGATCCTGACTGGTATGATCTCGAGCAATTTATCGAAGGAATCAATACTGCCGACAAGTCATTTTTATCAGTTGAGGTAGAAAAAGGCCAAGATTCTGACGAGGACGGTCTTTCAGATCACGATGAAATTAGAGTCTACCATACAAGTTTATACGACGAGGATACCGATGATGATGGTGTGAACGATTACGATGAGGTCCAGGCGGGCACCAATGCAAATGAAGCTCGCGAATAACCACCTGTCTCTATGAATGGTCAATCCAATATTCAATCGTATATAGATCAGTGTCGTCAACAGGGAATGAACGACGAAAGCATCATTGCCTTGTTGGTTGCTGCCGGGTGGTCAGAGCAAGACGTGAGAGGAGTTCTCGTTGGAGCCTCAAGTAATGCGTCCATCTCCTCGACATCGAGACGAAAATGGATTATCCCCACAGTTATATTACTTCTCCTCATTGGAGCTGGTGCCGTGTACTGGTTTATTGTGAGGCCCCGTGCTGCGTTGGAAGATACCCAAGTAAATACAAATAACACTAATGTTGCCGCGGTTGTGCCCCAAGGTACTGACGTTATTGCTCGCGTATTCGGTGAGACGGTACTTCGCAGTGATGTGGAAGCTGCAACGCGGATGCTATTGAATATCGATCCCTTGTCTTCAGGCATTGGCGAATTTGCAGATGAAAATACATCTACTGAAATGTCGGTTCTTTTGAGATACATGGGTGCGCTTGTCGATAAAGAGGTCATTCGTCGGTTGGGTGCGGTTCCAAAAACAGATGAAGAAATCGTAAAGTACATTGAATCTGTAATGACTCAAGAATACTGGAACTACTTGTTTAATGAGGCAGGACTTCGACAAGAAGACAGGGATATCTTTATCCATCTCCAAATAGCTGATCTTCGGGATACAGAACTCGAATCCCTTGTTAATGAGACATTGCAGGTTTCTTACACTGATCTCCTAAGAAAACGTGTGACAGCAGAGTATAATGCTTTTAATAGAAAACTTGCATATCTTTCTGATGAAGAAAAGGAATACCTATCTTTGGACACCCATCCCTCACGTCAAGTGTCAGAACTTTTTTTTGATGCAGATGCAAATTACTTAATCAATAATTTTGAGACACCTGTGCCAGATTTAGATATCCCAGTCACTCTCAAAGGCGAACTCATGGACTTGCAGCAAACGCCCAACACATTGACATCATTAGTGGAAGAAAACGGCTACTTCTATTTCGGTATGGTATATACGCCTGATACATACGACTACCCCGAGGGTTTTGATAAGAGTGACGTTCTTATCGCTAAATTTCCATGGACAGAAGGTCTTTATGATTCGCTTCTTTCTTCTTTAACGTGGGAAGATGGCCTCACTAATAACGAGATTGAAATATTCGACACTCCCGGACTTGAGCTCAAACTGACTAGCAGCATACTCGATGAGGATAGTGATGGGTTCTACGACTATCTTGAGTGGGTGTATGGAAGTGAGTCAGACGCCGTAGACACCGACGAAGACGGAAAAACTGATTTACAAGAATATGAAGCGGGCACTGATCCAACTAAAGCTTAGATACCCCTGATGCATAAAGTAAAACTCCAACAGTTCGAAGGGCCGCTTGATTTGCTGCTCCAGCTCATTGAACAAAAAGAGCTGGACATTTCGCAGGTGGCGCTTGCCGATGTGACTGAGCAATATATTAAATATCTTCAGCAAGTTGAACAGGCGTTGCCGGAAGAACTCGCTGATTTTCTCGTTGTTGCCGCCAAGCTTCTTTTAATCAAATCCCGCATCTTACTACCTTCTCTGGAGGTTGAAGAAGAAGGGTCCGACCTCGAACAGCAGCTACGGATGTACCGCGAGTATTATGAAGCTTCGAAGGGCTTGCACGCCATGATTCTTAAGCGTCGATTTCTTTTTGCCCGTGATAAACCAGCCATAGTTATCGAGCCGGTATTCAACCCGCCCAAAGGCATGACGAGCATGAGGCTGAAAGAACTGTTTCTGAATGTGCTTGCCGAAATCGAACCAATAATTTCCATGCCGAGGCAAGTGTATCACCGTACCATTTCCATCGAGGAAAAGATCAATAGTTTACGCGAGAAAATCCAGCAGCAAGCAACGATGAATTTTCAAAAACTTTTTACCAATTCGAAAGACAAGACCGAAATTATCGTGACATTCTTAGCACTTCTCGAACTCGTGAAGCAGCGAATTGTGGTAGTCGTGCAAAAAGATATCTTTTCCGATATAGAAATCAAACAATTTCCCGAACAAACAACGTAACATTTTTTTATGACACACCACACTCTTCGTCTGCGCATCGAAAGCCTCCTTTTCCTCGCCGGCAGGTCTATGTCTGTAAAAAAACTTGCGGAGATCACCATGGCCTCTGCTGATGAAGTGACTGTCGCTGCCGAGGAAATCATGAAGGAATACAACCAAGAATCTCGCGGAGTCCACGTGATGAAAGCCGCGCAGAGCTACCAAATGGCCACGAATCCCGCCGTTGCCCACGTCGCGAAGGACTTCATTAAGTCTGAACAAAGCGGAGAGCTCACCAAACCTTCACTCGAAACACTGACGATTGTTGCTTACCGAGGGCCGATTACGAAGGCTGAACTTGAGCAGATTCGCGGCGTGAACTGCAGTCTCATTTTGCGCAACCTGCTTATCAAAGGGTTGATTGAATTCCATGAAGATAAAGAAAAAATGGCTGCCATTTACCAGGTCACCATGGAGTTTCTCCAATTTCTCGGTGTACATAGGGTCGAGGAGCTCCCCGACTACGATCGTTTGCATAGGCATGAACATATTGAACAACTTTTGAAACAGCAGCAGGAATCGGTGAATACGGACGAAGCTCCTGTTTCATAACCACCCCTGCCATGCTCGACCTGTATCTTTTTTTTCTTTTTGCGCTTTTTGGCTACGATATTCCCACGGATTATTCAGCACTTCTTGACGATGAAAAGGTCAGTATCGTCGAAGAGGTACTAACGCCGCCTTCAACAGTTGGAACCGGCAGCCTGGTGGTGTCTATTCCACCTATTAAGGTTGATCCGTATGCCTGGCCTCCCCGTATTGAGGCGGAGGCCGGTATTGTTGTCGACCCTGAAAGCGGGAAAATTCTTTGGGAGCGGAAAAAGGACACCCAGCATCCAATTGCCAGTTTAACCAAGCTGATGACGGCGACGGTCGTCTTAGATGCTGCACCAGATTTTTCATCCCAGGTCACTGCCGTTGACGCCGATGAACGACCGGCGGAAGGCAGCTGGCTTCAAATACGGGAGAGCGAGACAGTCACACTCCAAGACCTCTTAGCCGCGACTCTCATCGGTTCGAGGAATAACGCAGTGCGGATGCTGGTACGCGGGACTGGCATCACGGAGGAAGACTGCCTGAAGCGTATGAATGAGAAGGCATCGAGCCTCGGCATGGCCGGTACGCACTTCACCGATGTTACTGGCTTGGATCCGGCTAACGTTTCTACCGCGAGCGACCTTGCGAAGCTAGTGGCGCACGCTTTTACCTACGAACGCTTGCGTACGGCCGCACTCTCAACCAGCTATGACATAGTCACGTTTGAAAAAAAACGGGTTCTCCACATTGAGACGACAAACAAGCTACTTCCCGATACACATTTTGTATTTCGGGGCGCGAAGACGGGTTACTTGGATGAAGCTGGTTATACATTCGCCGCCCACGTAGAGCGACAGCGCGAACAAGTGATTATGATACTTTTGGGTGCACCGTCTGCCGATGCACGTTTTACTGAAGCTGCGGCACTGGCTGATTGGGCATTTCGGAACTATCGCTGGTTCTCGTTTTTTACAACACCGCCCACATAGTGTATGATTGAGTTGTATTTTATGCAGTATTGCACTACTTTTGTTCGTGAAGTGCCTCCCCTCACACCCACGTTTATTAATTGATACATATGGCCTCTCACCCTATCGTTGTCGGCAACTGGAAGATGAATCTCAATAGCAAGCAGACTGGTGAGTTAATTATGAGTGTGAAAAAGGAGGCCTCCAAACACTCATCTGTCAGTGTCATTGTGGCGCCGTCTTTTACATACCTCGACAGTGTCGGCAAAATCCTCAAAGGAAGCAAAGTCCAGCTCGCGGGGCAGAATATGTTCTGGGAATCGGAGGGTGCGTATACGGGTGAAATTTCTGCTCCGATGCTCATGGAATCTGGATGCTCACATGTCATTATCGGCCATTCCGAACGGCGCAAATATCTCCGTGAGACCGACCACATGATTCACAGAAAAATGGTTCAGGCTCTCGAGTGTGGTCTCGTCCCCATCGTGTGCATCGGAGAAACATTCGAACAACGCCAGCAAGGCATAAAGGATCTCGTCGTCATGCAACAGCTGCAAGCAATTTTCGGCGGGTTAATTCCCACAGAAAAGCAAAATATCGTTATTGCGTATGAGCCCATCTGGGCTGTCGGCACCGGCCAGGCGTGTGATCCAAACGAAGCTCGCGAAACTATTCAAGTGCTGAAGCATGCGCTGATAGATATGTACCAGGAACACGTAGTACAACAGAATTTTGTGGCTCTCTACGGCGGCAGTGTTGATCATACTACTATTACACAGTATGTCGACGGCGACATTATTAACGGGGTGCTCGTCGGTGGAGCCAGTACTCGTCTCGATTCTATGCTTGGCATGATTCGCGCGGTAGATACATAAACTTTTACCCTACTATGCTTACACATCTCTCAGAACTCATCGCTGATGCAAAACATTCCGGGTATGCTCTCGGAGCGTTTAATGTCGATAACTTAGAGACGACTGTCGGCGTCGTTCGTGCGGCAGTGCAGAAGAAATCCCCACTTATTATTCAGATATCCGAACGTACTATCAAGTATGGGGGTTTGAAAACCATGACTGCCATGATCGAAACGATGGTCCGCGATGAAGCGGGAAATATTCCTATTGCATTGCACCTCGATCACGGCCGTAGTTTCCGCTCCATTGCTGAATGTATCGCCGCTGGTTTTTCATCAATTATGGTTGATAATTCTGATGTGCCTTTTAAAGAGAATGTTATCTTAACCCGCCAGTCAGTCGAATACGCACATAAAAAAGATGTCTGGGTGCAAGGTGAGCTCGGTGTCGTGAAGGGTCTCGAAGAGGCGACGCCAGAGGATCGAGAGAAGTTCATGACAGACCCTGACGAAGCCAAGCAGTTCGTTGACGAGACCGAAGTTGATACCCTTGCCGTTGCCGTTGGTAATGTACATGGGATAGTGAAGCTCAAGAAAGGCTTGCCTCAGCTCAACCTCGAACGTCTTGAGCAAATCCACAAGGCGATACCTGAAGTCCCGCTTGTGCTCCACGGAGCCTCAGGTTTACAAACTGACCAGGTGAAAGCGACGTTTGAACACGGCATTGTCATCGTGAATCTCAATACAGAGCTAAAACTCGAATACTCAAACAGTCTCCGTGACACACTCATTGGTCATCCAGAATATTTCGATATAAGAGACATACTGACTCCGCCGACTGACGCGCTCCAACGTGTTGTGGAAGAAAAGCTTATGCTTTTTGGCAGTGCAAATAGAATTTAATATACCATCTATGAAAAAAATTCGACTCGCCATAAACGGATTTGGCAGGATCGGGCGCGCTGCATTCAAGATTGCTTTAAAGAAAAACGATTTGGAAGTCGTCGCGCTCAATGATCTCACCGATACAAAAACACTCGCACACCTTTTTAAATATGACTCTGTATACGGAAAGTACGATAAAGACGTCTCGCATTCAGATTCTGAAATTATTGTCGGCGGCACGAAGTACCCTGTCTATGCGGAAAAGGACCCGGAAAATCTTCCTTGGAAAAAGCTACAGGTGGATGTCGTCATCGAATCAACCGGCCACTTCGTGAAAGACGGCAAGGCGGCGGCCCATATTCGCGCTGGCGCTAAACGGGTGATTATTTCCGCCCCGGCAAAGGGCGGTAACGTCGATACTATCGTCCTTGGAGTAAACGAAGACAAGCTCAAGGGACAGGAATTGATTTCGAACGCCTCCTGTACGACCAACTGCATAGCTCCCGTTGTGAAAGTACTGTTGAAGGAGTTCGGCATCGAAAAAGTAATGATGACAACGATCCACTCGTACACTGCCGACCAGAACCTCATTGACGCCCCGCACAAGGATTTGCGTCGGGCGCGCGCAGCCGCATACAACATTGTCCCGACTTCGACGGGTGCCGCTATAGCAACCGCTGAAACAATCCCTGAACTGAAAGGATTATTTGACGGTTTAGCCCTGCGTGTCCCGACAATTTGTGGGTCACTTTCCGATTTCGTGTTTATTCTCAAGAAAAAGGTTACAAAAGAAGAAGTGAACACCGCTATAAAAAAAGCCGCCGCATCGCCCGCGTACAAAGGGATTCTCGAAGCGACGGAAGAGCCGATAGTCTCCTCGGATATTATTGGCAATTCGCATTCCAGTATCGTCGACTTGTCACTTACCAACGTTGTCGATGGGAACATGGTGAAAGTCGTGGCGTGGTACGACAATGAGATGGGATATTCCCATCGCCTGGTAGAAATGGTTGAAGCGGTTGGAAAAGGATTGTAGGTTATAGCAGGTTGGTTTTTCCTCATGTCATCCTGAACCTGTCTGCCGATAGGCAGGCTTGATTTAGGATCTCGTTATTAGAATACACAAAAGTGAGATTCCGGATCGGTGTCCGGAATGACAAGAAAAAATGGAGCCTACCCGCTTGATTTCCCGCTACTAATCGCTATACTACAGCTTACTTTATTGACCGTGGTCCCATCGTCTAGCCCGGTCTAGGACGCTAGGTTCTCATCCTAGTAACTGGGGTTCAAATCCCCATGGGACTACCAGTTGAGTCAGTGAGAAATCCAATAAGTGATCCGCCTAGAAAGATGAAGGTTAGAACGCAGGATTTGAAGGGCAGAAGCGAACGAGTCACGGAGTGACGAAGAGAGCGTCGGCGGGTGCAAGCGAGCGCAGCACACGCCGCTGCCCAGGACACAAATCCCTGCCTACGCCGAAGCGGCTTCCGCAGGCAGGCCCATAGCGGTACCAAGTATCAATAAATCCATGCATAACCTAGTCAGAAGAACATTTATCATCAGCGGAGTAGTGATTGGAATAATCGTAGCAATCCCAATTCTTGGTTTTTTTCTTCCTAAGTTAGTCATTACAAACGGCGTTGATAAGTATGAGGGGGAACAGCGAGACTACGCAGAGTATGCATATAAGGGGGCAAGGCAGCTTATTGGTCGCGGAGAGTACTTTTTCACCCCAGCACTGCGGGTAGTAAGCGTTGAACCAACAGCCACAATAAGTACATACGGTGGCACGGAAGTATGTGATAAGGTGTATGTGTCAGATGAACTTAACTTATTTCGTCCCCTTAGTCAGCCATATCTGGCAACTGTTCAAGGGTTTACATTTTTCGGTATTCCTTCTTCCAAGTTTGAGGTTTACTGCATTAGTGGGGCTGTAAGAGTGAGCGATGGGATATTGTAATGGCCTAGGTTTACTTGTATCACAAAGATGAAAACTCTCTGCACAATTCATGCAGTCGCCCAACGTGAAGATGGGAAAATCTTGCTTTTACAGCGGACTGATGAACGCGACAGGCCGGGCAAATGGAACTGTGTGACCGGGTATATCAAGGAAAAAGAGCCTGCTGAAGAGGCTGTGTTGCGGGAGTTGCAGGAAGAAACGCACCTTGAGGGTATGCTGGTCAAAACAGCAGATCCATATTGGTTTGATCTGGAAGGTAAATTGCGCATGCTCATCATTGCTTCTCTGGTATCTGTGAAAGGCACAGACAGTCTGCATATTGACGAACGGGAGTCGCGGGCTTTTCAATGGGTTGCGCTCGACGATCCTATGATTCAGAAAATACCGAGTTTAAAGTTGTGCCTCAAAAAACTAGGAATGATATAATCGCACCAGTACCTGCTTACCAAGCTCGACTAGTGAAGTGGTTTTTTCTTTGCAATAAAACTGGTTTCTGATATAGTTATTGCGGACAGAAATATGCCAGACGCACAACCATCAGCCAATACTTCCTCATCACCACCTTATAAGAAGGCGGGTCTCGTGACTATCCTGATTATCGTGGTAGCAATTCTTATCGCCGGAGCTGTGATTGCCTATTTCTATTACTCGAGTGATGACTATCTTTCTAACCTCAATGGCTCGAGCTCCACTCCGCGAAATTCGAATAATATCAATTTTTCCACAAATTCAGGTCAGAATACAAATACGGCGAATAGCAATAGCGACATACAGGCTAACGTCAATACGTCGGTGAATGCTCCATCAAACTTGAATACTGTCACGATAAATGGCCTTAACACATTTCTTAATTCTGTAGACTAAACGGTGTCGACCGCAGGCACCATGGAACCGTTTACTCATCATCATTAACTATGCAACTCATTCTCCGATGGCTATTAAATGCACTTGCTCTGTTGTTGGTAGCGTATCTGCTGCCTGGCTTCGAAGTAAGCTCATTTTACACGGCACTGATCGTTGCACTCGTCCTGGGGATCGTCAACGCTATTATTAAACCGGTATTGATACTTCTGACGTTGCCGATTACGATACTGACGCTCGGGCTCTTCACGCTGGTTATTAATGCATTGCTCATCTGGTTCGTTGCTTCATTCATTGAAGGGTTTTCCATTGATGGTTTTACTACTGCATTGTTGGGTGGTGTAATACTCTGGGTGATTTCTTGGCTGACGAACGGGATCACAAGAAAATAACACTATGGCTATCTCCGGTACATTCCGCAAGGTGCTTATTAGCACATCTTTTGTTTTACTAGGCATCCTCATTGGCGGGTACCTTTTTTCAGGGACCCAGCCGCGTTCGATTATAGCTCTCACGAACTGCGAAGACTGCCTCGCACCAAAAGACCTGCTCGGACTTTTAGGCTCAATTGGGGTCCAAAAATTTGATGGAAGCATACCGGGAGTTATCTATGAGACTGATAAGACAGTTGTTATCTCACATCCCGAACCGACCACGCCGGTGCACTATGTCGTGATTCCGAAAAAAGATATTAAAAATGCCGCCGGGATTACAGCAGAAGACACTCCGTATCTTGCCGACGCCTTTGCGGTCATGTCAAAGTTGATAGAGGATGACGGCTTGGTCCAGTATAAGATAACCACGAACGGTCCAGGGCTCCAGGCGGTGACGTATTTGCATTTTCATCTCACGAGTAATGAAGGGCCGGAACAGTTAGCGAACTGACGGACTGACGAATTGCGGATTAGTTTATCAGACGGACGTGAAGCATTGACCCACGTTCTCTTTTGCACTACGATTATTGTGCTCATAAATGAAACTGATCTTTCCCACCTTGAAACAAGGAGGCCTTTGTGGCTGTGACACCTTTGTATGGAGCCAAGATCATCGGAACCGGTAAAGCAGATTTACCCGATTCCGCGATCGTGGATAACTACCGTTTAGCCAGTGATATGCTTGAGCGGGCGAACGAAGCAAAGAGGCTTTTGGGGGTTCAGGAACTCCCACCCGATGTTTTGGAGGCCCTTCAGACCAGTAATGACTGGATATTTCCGCGAACGGGAATCAGTCGTCGCTATCACCTGGGTCCGGAATGGACCACCAGTAAGATCGCAGCGAGCGCCGCCAAGAACATCTTAGCTGATGCCGGCCTTGCTCCCGATCAAATCGGCGACATCCGGGTATCAACTGTGACGCCCGATCACCTCGCATCCCCGCCCTGTGTCTCTGAGACCATGGCTCAAACAGGTATTCCCGTGTGGACTACCGAAAAGGTGAGATATCATCCGTGCCTAGCCGGGGATGTAAGTTATGCGTGCTCAGGGTTTCTCGTCAACGTGGTCGATGTCATTAGCCATCTCTCATTCGGCTTGGCAGACTACGCACTGTCCCTTGGCGCTGACAAGATGACAACCATCTCCCCGCCGTTTGATCGGATGATATGGCCCATCCTGGCCGACCATGGCGGCGGCTTCGGCTGGAAACGCGTTCCCTATGCCGAGAGTGATGTTCGTCCCGAATGGATTTATGCCGGGGGGGATTGGACGAAGGGTGCACGCATTATTACCCCGTGGGGCGGATCCGCACAGCCCTTGACGCTGGACCTGATGATGCAGGATCCCTTGCTGATGAATTCCAATCTCCAAATGCAGGGCAGGGTGGTCATGTCAGAGCTTGTGAAGGCACTCAAGAACTTTGTGTTGCCTGAAGCTCTCGAGAAAGCTGGCCTGAAGTGGAGCGACATCGATATCGCTTTCTTCCACCAAGCAAACTATCGGATCATCGATCCCGTCGTGGAGGCGCTGCGTGCCCTTGGATTGCGGTCCGACGCGATTGTCTACAACACGATCGATCACTACGGCAACACCACTAACGCGTCAGTACCCATTGCAGTACACGATGCACGTCGCACAGGCGTACTCAAGCCCGGCATGCTGGTCATGATCGTCGTCATGGGAGGAGGGTACTCCTGGGTAGTGATGTTTCTCCGGTGGAGTCTCGCTTGACCTTTGTTCTAACGAGCCCCAGCGTTGCTAGGGGCTCTTTTCTTATCCTTGACACCGTGTGAGTTTCATCGTACAGTAGGCGGGAATATCGCACGTTAACGCCAGCACAGGATGCTGGCATGCGTTCAAATAGTGTAACGAGGGAGGGTGTATGAAGTGTACGTTCGAATCGCAGTCAGTGACGTGTCTTGACGTCGAACTGGAAGAGGGCGAAGACCCCACCTTGCAGGAGGTCCTGGATCAAACCGAAGGGGTGGTGTTCGATCCCGAAACGCAGATGGTCGTGTCCGTCGACATCGGTGAACACGATCTCGACGCGAAGGTCGCTCCCGGGACGTACTACATCGTCCCGAAGGTTATGGAGCTCGCGCCGGTCGCCGAGGTGAAGGAACCCGCCGACGCCAAGGACGATCCGCCCCCTGTGACGGATGCTCCGGTCGTCGAGCCTGAAGCCGTCGCGACCGATGCCAGCGGTTCGGCTGTCATGCCGGCAAAGGATGCTCCCACACCGGTTGAGAACGCGGAGGCCGCTGTTGGTGCCGAGACGACGGACGCACCCGTCCAGTCGTAAGTCAAGATTCCAATGTACCAGGCGGACGTCATCAGACGCTCCGCCTTTTTCCTTTTAATAAAGAAAAACCTCGCTCTGAGAACGAGGTTTGCTTACGGTGACCATCATGGAGCAAGGATGGGCGGTGAAATAATCACCTTGAAGGTAACGGTCTGGCTAACAATGAAGTGGCCTGAGTCGATGATGAATTCGGCGGGGCCGTCGTTGAACTCAATGAACGGTTCTGAACCGTCGAAGCACTCACTCATGTGGTCGCTAAACCCGGTAGCACATAGTCCGAGGCAGATCTGTCCGATGACATTTCCCCATGCAAGCTCGATCTTCTCCAGGTCGAGCTGGTACGGGTTGTTGCCGAGTACCAGCGCTTCCATAGCGGTGACGATATCTGGCGCGCCCGGGCCGTACTCATAGGCGAAGGGGCCGTGAAGTTTCCCCAGATCTCCAATTGCGAGCTTCACTCGCAGAATGGTAGTACGTTCATAGTCAACGCGGGTCGTCGTTCCGGGAGGACAGAAGGATACGGTGTCGATGCGGGTAAACGTAAGTTCACCCCGTAGGCTGTCATCAGATATTTCTTTTTCGGTGGGCTCAGTGGTGTAGTCAGGAATGTGTGGAGTCGCTTGGAGCGGTTGAGCAATGGCGCAGATTAGCAGAACGAGCAATATCCGTGCTTTCATGTTTTCCCCCGTTCGAGTAAAAGGGCGGTTGTTTGAGTTTGGGTAATGGTAGGGACTTGAGCCCCTCCTGTCAACCTCTGTGTTTCTTCATGGTATACTGGGCTTCTGTATACCCGTATGATTCGTTTTCATATCACAAAAAAATCGAAGAAAAGCAATGCACGCTTAGGGTTACTGAAAACACCACATGGAGCTATTGAGACCCCTGCATTGATTCCTGTGGCGACACAAGCCGTGGTGAAAGCGCTCACCACCGAGGAAGTTGTGCAGACTGGCACACAAGCGCTGATCGCTAATACATTTCACCTGCACCTTAAGCCGGGAGAAAAGATCGTGAAACGGCACGGAGGGCTGCATCGATTCATGCGCTGGCAGCGGCCGCTCATGACCGACTCGGCCGGCTACCAAGTATTCAGCTTGGGGTTCGGCATGGACCATAAAGTCGGTAAGATTCTCAAAAAACGGTCAGAAAACAAAGTTTCCCATCCGAGTGCCCAGCCGCAAAACGTGAAGATTACCGAAACGGGCGTCCATTTCCGTTCGCCAGTTGACGGTTCGCCGCTCTTCATTGGTCCGAAGGAGTCGATTCGCATCCAGGAATCCCTTGGTGCTGATATTATTTTCGCGTTTGACGAATGCACTCCGCCGACTGCCAGCCACGCGTATACGGAAAAATCATTGGAGAGGACGCATCGGTGGGCAGAGCAGTGTTTGGAATATAAAAAAACCAAGCAAGCGTTGTTTGGCATTGTCCAAGGTGGGAGGTTCAAGGATTTGCGTGTCGAAAGCGCGAAAATGGTTGCGGGCTTGCCGTTCGACGGATTCGGGATCGGGGGGGAGTTCGGTGGTGATAAAAAAAGAATGATGCACATGATCAGGTGGGTCATTGATGAGTTGCCGGAAGACAAACCGCGCCACCTACTCGGCATCGGGTACCTCGAGGATATTCCGAAAGTTATCAAATCGGGCGTGGACACGTTTGACTGCATCGTCCCCACTCATTTTGCCCGGCACGGGGCCGCGTTTACTTCTGTTGGGCAGTTAGATATGCGGAAAAAGATATTTCTCAACGATACAAAACCGCTTGATCCCCGTTGTGCGTGCGAGGTTTGCCAGACGTATTCGCGTGGTTATATCACCCATTTACTGCGTGCGAAGGAAATCACGCCGCTACGGCTTTTGACGTCTCATAACCTGTTTTTCTTTAACACGTTTGTTGCTAGAATACGGGAGGGAATACGGCAGGGGATTATATAACTTGCTGCTCATCGCGCGTCCACGGCGGGGCGCGCTCATTGGAAAAAAGAACCGAGCGCAGGCGGCTCTGCCTGCGCGACAACGCCAAATGACGCTATATTAATAATATGAAATTCAAATACTTTGACATCATCCTCGGGCTGTTCGTCGCCGTTTTACTGATTTCCAACGTTGCGTCGACCAAGATAGTCCAATTCGGGCCGTTTACGTTCGATGGTGGAACGATTTTATTTCCCTTGGTGTATATTTTTGGGGATATACTCACGGAAGTATATGGATTCAGAGCGGCCCGGCGGGTCATATGGACAGGTTTCTTCGGTGCGCTGCTGATGTCGGTTGTTTTCATTGTTGTCGGGAAACTGCCCGCTGCAGCCGACTGGAATAACCAGGATGCCTACAATGCCATACTCGGCCTTACGCCGCGAATAGTTGTCGCATCGTTAATCGCGTACTTCGCAGGGGAGTTTTCAAACTCCGTAACGTTAGCGAAGATGAAAATTGCCACAAAAGGAAAGTGGTTATGGTCAAGGACAATTGGTTCTACGCTCATCGGACAAGTTGTGGATACAGGATTATTTATTCTGGTCGCGTTTTGGGGCGTGTTACCGAACGAACTTATTTGGACACTCATTGTTTCAAATTATCTTTTCAAAGTCGGCGTAGAGGTTGTATTTACTCCCGCGACGTACGGTATCGTCGGGTTCTTGAAGAGGCGAGAGGGAGTGGATGCGTTTGATGAGGGAACGAAGTTTAGTCCGTTTAATGGATAGCACATTTGTCGTAGGGTAATACAGCGATAACGCTCTGTTACTCCGTCATCCTGAACCATGTGCTGATGAATATCAGTATTGTTTCAGGATCTAGTTTGTTGAACACACTAGATTCCGGATCAAGTCCGGAATGACAAATGCGCGTACTGCGACTTCAGAATGCGAAAAAAGCAATAGAGGTTGCTTTTTAGACATTTTTGTGCTATAATATGAATACAAAATAAAAATAAAAACCAATATCCGAAGCAACCTACATGAAGTGGCTCCGGGACGTAAAAGTTAGAAACATTATCATTTGGAGCGCTGTTGATGCAGTGCTGCTTTTTGGTACGGCTGGCTTCTGGTTTGGCACATCAGCACCGGCCGCTTCCGTATCTGTAGATATGATAGGGGAGTATCTGTCACCCATGTCTGACATCCGTATCACATTTTCCCGGCCGTTCAGCCGAAAACTCATTGCGCACATCGAACCTGCAGTGGCTGGCAACTGGACGTATGAGGATTTCATGTATGGAAACCATCTTGCGCGGACGATGATTTTTACCCCTGAAGTTTCACTGGCCCCAGAGACGGACTATCGGCTCGTATTAAAAGACGTAAGGAACGCCCTCACTCCAAGCGCGGGTGGCGAATTTTTTTCATATACGTATTTGACACCCCCTGTCCCCAAAGTCGTTTCCGTCATGCCCGAGGCCGAGTACATCATGTCGCCTCACGAAGGTTGGACGGTCACTCTCGACCAGTCCAATGAAGGGCTGGCCGCGTTTGAGTATGTATTTGAACCAGAGGTGGCATTCGAACAAGCCACTGATGGGTCAAAAAAAACTACCACATTGAAGCCGACGGAACTTCTGAAACAAGGAACTACGTATTCATTGAAGGTATATAGGCGTAAGGTTCAGTATTTTATCGCGTCGGGCGAAGTAGCTCGACAGGACGACCCTGTGGAGGTGTTTAATGGTAAATGGAAAACCACCGATGCCCCGGGCATCACAGCATTTTCTCCCACCGGCACCGGTATCCGGCGCAATTCGCGCATAACCGTACAATTTTCAGAAGCGATGGACCGGCAGTCGGTGTTTGACGGCATGAAGATTGATCCGGCACTGACAGGCGAATGGAAGTTCAATGAAACGAATACCGGATTTACCTATACAGGTTCGCCGGCACTTGAAACTACCTACACGGTGACGATTCCGGCAGGCACGAAAACGCTGATTGGTGGGTATTTAGAAGAAGACGCTGTGTATACCTTCACAACGATAGGAAAAGCGGTTGTCACGCGTTTTTCCCCTACGAACGATGCGAAAGGCGCAAGTGTTGGCAGTACGGTGCAAGTAACGTTTGACCAACAGGTGGACCACGCATCTGCCGAAGGAAAGTTTTCTATTTTCCCGAGCGTAGATGGTGCTTTTTCCTGGGACGGCAACGCGATGACTTTTCATCCATCAGCCCAGCTGGCATTTAATACGCCGTATACCGTGACTGTTAGCTCCGGAGTGCGGAGCCTCGAAGCGCTGAATTCTGCACAGGATTTTTCCGCGTCGTTTACTACCGAGCTTTCACAGACCAAGTTAGCCGTACCGTTTCATCGCCAAGAGCGGCCTTTATCATGCGAAGCAGCGGCCCTGCTCATGGCGCTTGTCTCAAAGGGTGTGAATGTCACAGAGTCAACGTTGATCGAACAAATTGGGTACGATCGGACTCCGCATGTGGGCAACGTTTGGGGCAATCCGCACGTCGGGTTTGTCGGAGACTACTACGGCAGGCAGTCGACCACCGGCTACGGCGTGTATTGGGAGCCCATCTCCCGCGTCGCGAACCTGTATCGCACGAGCCGTTGGTTTGCGAACGGAACGATTCAGGATTTAACAGCGGAAATACAGAAAGGCAATCCCGTGGTTGTATGGGGCAACGCCGGATCGGGCAAGCGGGTTGATTGGCGAACACCGGACGGCGGCACGGTCATAGCTATCAACGGTGAACATACCCGTGTCGTTTCCGGCTTCGTCGGTTCCGCAAGTAATCCGACGGAAATTATCGTGGTTGACCCTCTGTATGGCGAGCGGTACTATACAGCGTCGTCTTTCGAGGCGAACTGGTCGACGCTGGGGAAAGCCGGCGTCGTCGTCGAGTAGCACGCCAATTAAGCCTAGAGCCAAGAGCTTAGAGCAAAGAGCCAGATAGCAAGCCCGCATGTCAGCACGCCAGCAAATCAGTTAAAGATTTCAGATTTGTATATTCGTAGGGATTCGTAAATTCGTAAGACAATGAGTGAACAGCATCCACAACAAACTTGCCCTCACTGCGGATACCCGGTGGAAATTGCCGAGCATGCTCCGGGGTGTCCGAATGCTGTAGAGCAGATAGCAGCAATTGAACAAGCAGATACTGTCGTCGTAGACATTCCAGAGAGTGTGTCTCCAACCGAAGGTCCCCAGGGAGATGGGAAAATCCTTGAATCATCAGGCACTCCTGGTATTTCCACAGAAACGAAAGAAGCTCGTGACTCGGCAATTCAAAAGATAAAGAGAGCGGCAAGGCGCCTAGTGCTTTGGGGCATGATTTATGGTTCGGCGCTTACCACATTGGATTCCCCGTCAAAACAGCCGCAAGAGCAGCTCCGAGAAAAGCAGTCTCTGAGCGAGTACCATGTTGCGAAAGACAAGCAACGTGACAGTGAGCAGTCCCCCTTTACCATAACACCAGAAAAGTACGAAGAGCTACGGGCTACGTATAACGCCCGCATCGAAACATTTACCAAACAAGTTGAAAATGCAAAACATGACCTCGACTACTTAAAGAGTATCTATGGCGATGATCTTATTAATGTCTATATTTCGATGGCCCGTGACGCAGTGGCCAAAGGAGACATAACCGATCAAGATTCGATCGAGAGCAAGGTTGATCTTGTGACGACGGGATTCGAAGAGTTCGGCATTACCTCAGAACACTTGAAGCAAATCTGCCGTTCTACTTTCCCGAAAAATTGGGTGCTGAATGAAGTCGATTCGATCATCTACACTGGGTCGGAAAACCAACCAGATAGTGCTGAATATCTCCAACATACTCCTAAAAGTACTGACTGGACGACCATGGCGGTAGCCCGCTTGAAGGATCACGGCGTAACTTCCATCGATGTATCGCCTCACACTGAATTCGATCCATTATTTGAGAATCTTGCTCATGAGCTTGGTCATGCCAATGATTGGAGAAGTAATAACAACCTTACAGCCGATCAGCGCATGCAGCTATTTGCTGAAGTGACGAGACGATACACCGAAGGTGAAAATGTTTTTTATTCGGACTATGTTGAGACTAAAAACGACTTAAATAAAAAAGTGAAAGAATTCTGGGCGGAAATCTGCGCGGCGTATTTTATTAACCCAGATCAGCTAAGAGCCGAACACCCTGAAGATTTTGCCCTTGTTGACAAGTGGGTGAAGCTAGAAGATCCTGGATTTAATGCGGCTGAGAAGGCAACGGAGAGAAATGAGATGTATAACCAGTACTCCAGTGAGTTTAAGAAACAGCAGTGGCAAGCGACGTATGCGGCACTTCCTGAAGCAGTGAGAAGCGAATTGGAGAGCTTACCGGAGCAAATCGCATGCGATGCCCAACGCGACGGTTTTTTCAGCGGTGATGGCTCTTATAACCCGCACGCAATTGTTCAAGAGGTCTTTGCGCGCCATCATATTCAAAAAGAGCCAGACTGGAGGTTGGTGAGCGAAATAAGCAACCGTATCAGCGAAGCTGGGAACAAGAATGGCGACATGTGGAAAGGACAATTCGAAAATGAACTGATGGAATCAATGTCACCTGAAGCACGCAACGAATTGAGCGCCTATCTCGGGCAAATACAAAAAGAATTTGCAAAAACATCAGGTACTGAGAATGACTCATTTGACTGGGATGCCATAGACAAGCAAATGCAAAAAGACCTGGCAGCCTTTCGCGAAAAATACGACGTCAAATGTACTCTTGAAACACTATATAACTGGGTATTCTACCGCTTATGAAAATCACAATCACCGGTAAGCAAATGCATGCCGAGGTCGCGCTGCAGGATACTGGCGTGGAGATATATACCAAAAGCTATCTATTGTATAAGTCCTTAAGGACGCTTTTCGATACTTTTTTCAACAAAGGAATTGAAACGTTTGCGAGCTCGCATGGAAGTGCTGGAAAGAACATTTCTCTCGAAAGGAAAACTGTTATTAAAGACGATCTTGATTTTGAACAGGCCGTAGTTGGTTATCTCGGAAGAGTTTTCGGCACAGAAAACGTCTCAATTGATGGGGCAGAACCAGAGAAGCAGGAACTGAAAAATAAGATCCGCCGTGAGGTAAATCAGTACAGTACCGACCCATCAGTTCATGGAGTTATCCCAGCAATAAATGCGGGTGTGGAAAAGCTGAGCGTTAACCAGTTAAAGGAGCTCATGAACGATTTGAAGTAGCGTATACTGAACATGTATGGCTGAACAACAAGCACAAGCGACTTGCCCTCACTGCGGATACCCGGTGGAAATTGCCGAGCATGCTCCGGGGTGTCCGAATGCTGTAAAAGTTGAAGCGCAAGAAGCTCTCCAGGAGGCTCAAACCTCACCGAGTGAAGTCGCAGAGCAAAATCTCGAGGAAGCCATTATTGAGCGCCTAAAGTCGGCAAAAATTGAGCTCGAAGCCGAACTAACAAAGAGCGAATTATTACTACAAACTCTGTTTTCCGGTAAAGATTTAAGCCCCGATGAACAAACAAAGGCGGATGAAATTTTTGGTGGGTATGATCCAGAGGAAGCGCGTGAGTTGTATGAAAAGTTTAAAAATGGATTACGGTATACTGAGGGGTATAAGGGCGCGGATGTCTGGTATAAATTACACAGGCACTTCGCAGAAGGAGATAAAGCACTTACTGAAAAGAACAGCCACCTCGAGCAGGAGATTGCCTCGCTCGGCCAACAGTTAGATGCAGCAGAGCGGGCAGTTGCCGAGGCACAACGGGCATATGATGAATGGAACCAGGGTATGGGGCTGAAGCGTTATTTTACGCAAGGGACAGGGCGCCGCTTGCATGGTGATGTTTCTGCGGCACAGGTAGAAGAAAAAAGAATCCGAGGTCAGCGTCACGATGTACGCGGTGAGATTGACGAGCAACGCAGCTCGAGCTTTTACAATAGAGATGCGAAGAGCGACATTGATCATAGTGCATGGAGCAACTTCTACTACTATGGAAGGCAGGAGATCACGGCTCGTCTGGAAGAGAAGCTGAAGGGTGAAGACGTTGAAAGCTACATCAAAAAAGAGCTGCCCACAGGTGGGTATCTTCGTCAGATAGTTGAAAGAGAAGCCGGGCCAATTTTAGAAGAGCTGGTAAGATCAGGTGCGCTAGATCCAGAGCGAGCCGAGGCCTTTCGCGCGAAGGTGGCGCAACTGATGGAGTACAGCATGCATCCGGAAGAGGAGGTACAATCTGAAACCTGGGCTATTCAACGCGAAGTAAGCGAGATTATAGACTCATGCAAAGCAAAGCAACTGCCCGATAACGTATCATCTAAATACTCGCCCCGAGATCTAGAATCCGCCTTACAAAGAATCAGGGAAGTGCCGCTAACTCCGAACAAAGATGAAAAAACGGCGAGCAATTATTACAGCACCATGCTGGCGAAATTCATCTCAACAGCATACGTCGAGGGACGATTAGCTCATGTTAGTGAGACTGTAGAAGCGGAGAGTACGCTTAAGCCGGATAGTCCATACAGGGAACAGATTACCACTCTCAGGATACGCAACAGCCGGCGCGACAAGTCGCTCGCGCCAGACGTCTTAAAGTTTCTCGAGATTGGGCCTGCGCGATGGCAAATAATGGGCAAGACCGCCATAGAGTCGGGTCTGGTAACCGAGGAGGAATGGAAACACCTCGAAGAGGCAATGATTGCCGAAGTTGGCTATGAGAACCTTGAACAGCCCGCCCGCAGTGCGGCGAGTGAAACTATAGTTGCACTACAACGTCTCGGTAATCCAGAGGCACTGACGTATCTTGCAGACCACGCCCGGGTGAACGATTGGCGGCTCGAGGAGACCGGTGGCGCTATTGAAGCGGTCGCAAAGAACGCAAGCAGCGAGCAACTCGAACGAATACTTCCGCGGCTTACACCGGAGGCACGTGTAATGATCACTGATGCGCAAAATGAAAACTCTCTTCTCAACAGTTTTACCGATACTACCGATCCCAAAAGAGGGGATGTTATGCGTTGGAACTATCAGATGCGTGATTTGTACCCGGTACATTCCCGTATTGCTACCCAGCTACGTGCGAAGGACCCGGACACCGAACGGGTTCGTCATTACTACCTGGGGCGATTTGGGCGCGATGCAGATATTGGTGTTCAAACAGTTGAGAAAACGGCGCGGGAAGTCGGGGAGGATCCAAAGGCCACTCTTGAGGCATATCTCCAACATTTTTTGTCTTCACTCGTGCATGCAGACAGCTCCAATGTGTACATTTCGGAAAAAATACCAGACTTTGTCAAAGAGTATGCTCGCGTTTCCGAAACTGCTCCACGCGAGGCATGGGAGCTAATTAGTAAGCGAATGTTTGAGACTGACAAGTATACCCGCGAGCCCGAAAGTTTCATGAAGACGCTGGCAGAAGTGGCGGATGTCATCGGCGCGTCTCGAGCTGAGATGATGAAAAAGTCTCTTCCATTTCTCATGGGCCCTCTCAGAGAACGTGGAGCCAATGGGATCCAAAGCGTTGCGTACATCGATCAAATAGCGGCGGCATTTGGGGTGGATCGTGACGTAGTTACTGCAGCGTGCCTTTCGGAGATTCCACGTGGGGGTCAATGGCGATCACATAATACCTCAACCGAGGATACCATCTACCAAACACTGGGCTCCTCGCCGGATCGTGATATTGGCCGCCTGGCGTCACAATTTGGAAAGGAGTTTTTAGCGCTTTCTCAAGGAGACACTGACTCACTCGCTGAGTTGTTCCGCCGCGGCTCGCTACAGGCGTCTGGGGAAGAGCGGACTCGCCTCCTGAGGTCGATCACGAAGGTCCAGCGGCCGAGTGCAGTGGATTTTTTGCCAAAGCTAACAAAGGCATGGGCTGGTTCGTCAGTCGATGGAGCGCAGGTATCCGATGTGATAGAACAGTTTATCATTTGTGATGGGCTTGGCATTCGTGCAAAACGTACCCCTGAGGGAGTAGCAACGCAAGACGAGAATACTGAGACGAGCTTGCAGGGATTAGAGTCCGGGTTTCTGGTACATATCCGGGAAGCGCTGGCCAGGGACGCCCAGGGGGTCCTCGACCATGCCAACCGCCGTCTCTTGAAGAAGCTTTTTGGAGAGGAACAGATTGAGAAATTTCTCGCCGCTTTACCAAAAGCTTCTGACGAAAGACGAAATGCTTTTACCCACAATGAGTATGATCGGACCACTACGTTCATCAAGTTTCTGGCGCATGAGCACCAATCGGAGATGAAACTCGATGCTGATGAGTGGCCCATACTGACCGAATACGTCAAACGTTTCGGGCTTTCGCAGACGCCAGTTCTCTACAAGTATTTTAAGAATCTCTTCCGCCACGAACAATATGGTGATCCTCTACCGCAGTACCAGGTCGACAGCGGCATCACGACTACGAAAGAACTTGACGCGCGAAACAGGAGAATACGCGATCTGGTCTTCAGCGAGCACCCCATGACCGAAGTACGAGACATGTCGCCGTTTGACATGGAGATTCTCGAGTCAGTGAGCGGCAAGAGCACCCATCGGTTCGCTTCTGGCAGGCCAAGCATGGGTAAAATTGTCACCGATTTCGCCGAAGCTCAGGAGAAAAAGACCGTCGCTCCTTTACCTGAGGGGTATGAGCATTTTACGATGAATTTGAGCAACGTCGAAGTGCAGGTCCAAACCGAACAGATTGAAAAAGACTTTAGTGTCTTGCGCGATGAGATGCTGGAAGTTATCGCCCACCCTGGTGACATATCAGAGATACGCCAGCAGGCAGTACAGGCGCTTGCAGCCGAGCTTACATCTGTCGAGGAGAGTCTGAAGCAAAAAGGAGATAACCCGTTTATTGCAAAGCGGCTCGAAGAACTACGCGCACTTCAGGGAAACGTGGAAAAAGCCAAAGATTCAGATGTGCTGCTGGGCACCCTTCTTTCGCTTGACCTTGGCACGTCAAAGAGAATCGGCATGGTTCCGCTGATCCGAAAGCTGATGCTCCACAAACTTTTTGAGCGACATTACTCTGCGCTTCAGGCCGACCAACTTTCGGCATCTATCAGCCAAGGACCTACGGCTGACGGTATTCTCCGTATGCTGAATATTCACGATGATTTTATTAAGGACCACCTTTTAAATGTGTCACGGAAGAACGAAGAAAAGTATTGGTCAGAGGAAACGTGGGACAAGATTGCAAAAGGCAGAAAGAGCAATAAGCTCGTCAACCTCACAAAAGTGTTTGATCCACATATCAGCGCACTTCGTGAAGCCTCGTCAAATTTCGAGATTATCGAAAAAGGTGGCACCCAACGTGTGGAGGCAATCCCTGACCGTGGCCTCGTCGGCGAACTTTCTGGCTACCTTGCTGATGTTTGCTATACGGCCGAGTATCCGCTTCTCGAAAAGTATCCAAACGTCGTGCCGTACAAATTCGTCGCCCGCGACGCAGAATCGGGCAGTCCGGCCTTTGTCGGTTCCGTATTGGTGTTTGAAGTTACAACTACCGATGGCAGCCCTGCTCTCCTGGTGAGAGGATTCGATGTTCCAAATGAACAGAAATACGACATTGGCAAATTCATCGAAAAGTTTATCGACCAATTAGGTATTGTTGCCAAGCAGCGGGGGCTGAAGAAAGTGCTCATCCCAGGGTTGACGGGGGCGACCAGCAACTATGCCATGACGAATCGACACATGGAATCGTCTTATAAGGCAGGCAATGAAACTATCGGTCTTGCCGAAACGTTCAGGTTTAACAGCTACGATCTGACACAGAATTGCTACGTAGCACGTGAGATAAGCGATCAGGCTGCTGAGTAGTCGGATGTAGTATTCGGACGCGTAGAGCGGTATACTGGCACTATCATATGTCCCTTAAGACCTCTCAAGACAGCAAGCTGGTATTAGTATTAGCGGTTGCACTGATCGTGGCCGTCCTTTTTGGCGTACTTGTCGGATACGTGCTTTTACAAAAAAAGGATGAACGCGTTGTCGCAAATGCAAACAACGTCAATGGTACAAATTCTCTAGATTCTCGCTGTGGATCGTGGTCTCCCAGTCCCCCAGGTGATGTCACATGTATGGCCCTCGTACCACCCGGATTTTACTTCGATGACGGTGCATGCACATATTTTCCCGGTACAAGTGCCGGGTGCAGCCAGCCACCTTTCGATATAGAGCTTGAATGTGTGCAGGCGTGTCTTCAGCGGAGCACGTTACCGCCAATAGTTGACGTATTTAACGGTGAGGTGTCCCGGTCATGCGATGTCGATGACGACTGTAGAATCGTCGATCGGGGATACGACCTTGGGACATGTTGTCCTGTCCCGACGTGCGCGCTTGGCTATACAGATGAAAAATACGTATCGGTAAACGGACAGTCATATGATGAGCTTCATGAGAATGTTGCGCGGCAGTACAATGATCTCTGCGCGCGCGTTGATTGCCCCCAGTATTCACCCCCTTCATGTCCGAAGATACGCGATGATTTAAAACAACCTGTGTGTCGAGATTCCGTCTGCGTAAAAAAGTGGTATTATGAGTAACTGTTTTTAATTTGCGCTACGATATTTTAGAACGATCCTATGCCCCAAAAAACACTTATTCTGGATAAGAACATCGTCAGCGAGGGCCGTTTTAGCCATTTAAAAGAGGGTATGCCCGTTTGGGTGGATGTCACTCGTCCATCGGCGAGCGAGCTCGAAGAAGTGTCGAACCAGGTGGGGATGTCGGTCCGTGAGATCGAGCATCTGCTGACGCCAAGGCAACGGCCGATGCTTTTTAATATTGAAAAGTACTCCGTAGTAGTCTTTTCCGCACCCTTCGCTGAAAAGGAAAACTTGATGGCCTTGCCAATGCTCATGTTCGTTTCAAAGGACCAAAATGATTTGGTTACCGTACATCGAGAACACTGCCAAGCTGTGTCAAAACTATATTCATATACTGCATCACGTAGCACCGAGATGTTCCGTGGCGGCATTACACTGGTGCTTTTTACACTGTTAGAAGAAATCGTTGAAGATTTCTTTTCGGATGTTGATGCCATCAGAGATGCCATCGAACAAATTGAGGAAAAGATGTTCGACTACAAAGACAGTAAGAAGGTGATGAAGAGGACCTTCGCCACGAAAAAAAGCCTACTCTACGTCCATAGGGCGTTGATCGGCAACCGTGAGGTAGTCCAGGCGATTGAAAAGCACTATGCGCAGTTTCTCGATGTGAAAAAACTTGAGGATTTCCGCCAACTCACTGGCGACATCACCCAACTCATCGAAATGGCGACCACCTATCATGATATTTTGACTACATCGGTCGAAGTCCACCTGTCAGCCATTTCAAATAATCTCAATGTCACAATGAAGCGGGTCACCTCGTGGGGAGCCATCATTCTCGTGCCGAGCCTGGTCGCGGGCATATTTGGCATGAATTTTCGAGAGATTCCTTTGCTTACGAGCCACGAGGGATTTGCGATCGCCATCACACTGATGGCAGTTTCTGTCTTTTTGCTTGGATGGTATTTTAAGAAGAAGGATTGGATGTAATTGTATAGAGTTTATTAGTTACGCGAGTTTCCGAGTTGGCGGGTTAGTTTTTTGTAAGCAACTCGCTCAACTTGATAGTGAAACATGACCAACATACGACATTGACATGATTACGAAAGAGTGCTAGCATGAGCTGTTTTTATTAAGCTATGAAAGGAAAGAAAACATTAGTTGTTATTACCACCCTTTTAATCGCGAGCTTTGTTGCGTACAGTTTTCGTACGCCCATTATTGACACGTGGGAAGACTTAGTCGAGGAAGATATCCCGACAGTCTCCTATAATGACGTTCGTAATACGGCCCCAGCAGTGAACCCGCCCGCCAATGCGAACATAGACGTAGACGCGACAAATGTAAATACCCCAGAGCCCGCATCGGCTTTGCCGTCTTCGTTTAATCTCGAAGTTCCGTTTACTACCCAGGCGCCGTTTGCGAACTGGGATTTTCCTTATCAGGAAGCGTGTGAGGAAGCGTCCACTATCACGGTGCACTATTACTACCAAGACAAAACATTCACTAAAGAAATCGCTGACAAAGAAATTCTCGACCTTGTTGAGTGGGAAAAGGATTATTTCGGAGACTATAAAGATACGACTGCGGAGGAGACTGCTGAGTTCATTAAAGCATACTGGGGGTACGATCGTGTTGACGTCGAGTACGACCCGACGGTTGAACAAATCCAACGCCATGTATTCGCAGGCCGACCAGTCATTATCCCTGCCGCAGGCAAACAGCTAGGTAATCCGAATTTTCGTAATGGTGGTCCGCTCTATCACATGTTCGTCGTGCGTGGCTGGGCTGACAGCCAGTTTATCACCAATGATGTTGGTACTCGAAACGGTGAGAACTATCGCTATACCTACGATATTGTCATGAAGGCGATGCACGACTGGAATGGCGGCGACGTCGACAACGGCCAAAAAGTTATCATCGTCGTGTATCCGAATAATTGAAAGTAGGCAGAAAAAGCGATATACTCCCCTGAGGAACCACTATTTCCTCCACTCTTACGATACATGAAGAAAACCCTGCTTTTTATTCTTTCCACACTCATGGGGGTCGCCCTTTTCATCGGCGTCCTACACCGTATAGGCATACACGAAATTCTTGAGACGCTTCGCTCCTTTTCCTGGGCGACACTGGCGCTTATTATGCTAGTTGGCTTCCTTCAGCTTACGGTGGTCCTGTACCGCTGGCAGATGGTTTTACGCGCGCAGGGCGATACTGTTCCTCTGAAGAAGCTTTTTGTGCCCAAGTTAATCGGTTATGCAGTCAGTTTCATCACCCCGGGTCCGTACGTAGGCGGAGAACCCGTACAGGCATACGTATTAAAAAAGGAAACGGGTGTGCGATTTACGCATGGGCTTGCCGCTATCATCGTTGACAAATTGCTCGATTTCACCTACCCCCTTCCGTTTCTGATTGGTGCGCTAGTCTACGTCATGATGAAATTTGACGTTTCATCTGAAGTATTCAGCCTTTTCGCGGTTGTGCTGCTAGCTCTCATCGTCGTACTTGCACTTTTTTATATTATGACATACCAGGGGAAAGGTTTTATTTCAGTTCTATTGATCGTATTTCGAATAAATAGGATTACGTACATAAAAAAATATTTTGAGAAGCTCTTATATTTTGAGAAGTTGATCATACAATTTTTCCAGCACCGCAGCGGTGTTTTTATCAAAGGATTACTCCTTTCGCTTTTGAGCGGGGCGCTGGTTTTCATACAGCTTTTTTTGCTCCTTCATGCAATGGGGATCATTGCAAACCCCTGGCATATTTTTATCATCATGGTCTTTATGATTCTCGCTTTTATCATGCCCATCCCTGGAGCGCTCGGGACGATGGAGGCCGGACAAGCTCTCATTTTTAATGCCATGGGCTATACGGCATCAGCCGGCGTGGTGTTTGCGTTCATCTTCCGTATTATTGAACTTGTCAAAGTTGGCTTAGGTCTCATTTTTCTTTCCAGCGTTGGATTGAATTTTTTGAGAAACTTGAACGATCTCACGAACGGCGGACAGGCGAATTCGAAAGAGCAGGATTAACGTATTAACGAATTGCAGATTGGCGGATTCATTATTTGGTCGATTCTTTTATTGAGATTAGATTTCCAAACCAGACAATCTGTTAATACGTAATTCGACAGTACGCCAGCTTACTCTTGATGGCGCTTTTTTGGTATACTGACGGTACGTACTCACTTACTAACAACATCTTATGGATGTTCCTCAAGGGGCGCCAGTCCCCCGCACGCTCAAACTTTCGAAGCGGATTCTTTGGGTTTTGATACCCGTTCTGGCCGTGATCGCGCTCGGCGCATGGGCGTACCTCTTTTGGGGGTATTTCGAAACAACTGATAATGATTCGCAGCAAGCCGTTGAAACCAATGCCAACCTCGCAGGCCGGCTGCCGTGTGAAACTGATGAAGACTGTCCAAACGACTTCAAATGCGTAAGTGCCTATACGGTTGACGGGGAAGAAGACCGACTCTGTATCCGCGATGTGGCCTTAGTCGGAAATAATGGAAATGTAAACAGCATCGATCCGTTCAACGCCAATCTCAACACGAGCCGTTCTGATACGGTAGTGAATGTTGCGCCAGTGCAGGCGGGCGGGTGGCAGACCGTCACGTACCAGGAGGGAAACCACGGTTTTACCATTGATATCCCTGATGACTGGTCGTCGAGCTCCAGTTCTATGGGTATCGAAGAACGCATGGGAATGATATACGGCAATAGCCCCTCAGGCGAAAACGATGTCTACGCGAGTCTGTCAGTGACATTTTATAAAAATAGCGTGTTGCTCGACCAGTGGGTAAGTGATCATCGTTCCGAACTCGAACGTCCCGAAACGACACTCGTTAAGGAAAGCATTCGTACAGCCGCAGGCGACGGCATCTCGTTCATTGCCCATGAAGGTGGCGGGTATGAATACGTTAATGTCTATGCGTATGTACAGCGGGATGACACCGTTTATGAAATCCAGGTAAGTGGAAGCGCTAACGGCTACCAAGCGTATGCAGGCATTATCGACGACATTATTGCCAGCTTTGCGTTTACCGACGTACTTCCGGCCTATGAGATAGTCGCGCCCTCTTCAAACGTCGCCATCGCTGAGAGCCAAGGATATGAGTTGACCGTATCATGGCGATCCACGCTTGAGAAAGTAAATTTCGACGACCCGATGTTTGATAATCCGGAAAATTTTATTGGGCGGCGCGAATACTACAAGGCGGGCACCATCACGAACGGGCGGTACCAGGGGAAGGAACTGGTCGTGATTCTCGAGAACCCCGATGGCCCATCATTCTTTCCAAATATCTACAGAGTCGTCTACGATTCAGCCCAGAAAACATTTACGTACCTCGAAAAACACTCTAACAACCTGTCGTATTTCGCGACACCGATTACGTATGACGTCGGTTCGAGCGTACCCGACCTGACCTTGCCGGAACAGTTATCGGTGCCTGATTCGGACATTATCCTGGCTGAGGAGCTCTTCGAACCGAATAAGCTGTTTACCTCGATCATCGCGCCGGACGAGTTGTTCACCGACGCGGAAGCCGGGAAAGTCTACTTCGATCACGAACTCGATTGTTATTTCGTCCAAGCGCCCGACCATCTGGTGAAGCAGTACCATCTCGACTTGCCGTTCGTGAAAGAGTTTACCGACAAGGAGTATGTCTTTGATTCGAACAGCTTCACGCCCGACATTCTCTGGCTGGACACGACAGGCGTGACTGAATCGTATACCTATAATGAGCCTACCGGTGGGTGCGGATCGAGAAATTGTCACGCAATCTTCACGGAAGAAGAACTCGGAGGCATAGATGCGCTCGAGGTGACCGGCCAGACGACTACGGGAGACGAGGTGTATGAATACAAAGACAAGAATCACGAAGTGTTGAAAAGCACCTACGAGACATATTACGTTCCCGAAGGCGAGACGAAGATGAGTTACGACACGTTCACGGCCTCGCACGCATTCTTTTACTGGAAGGACCCGTTTGGGAATTTCGTGCGCTTCAAGAAAGTCGCATTTCTCCAGATGGTTGAATGTGGAAAGCCGGTCATTTACCTCTATCCGGAGGTGGCGATGGACGTGAATGTACAGGTAGCTCCAAATGGCGGGTTTACCGTCACCGATCCTGAATATCCCGAGGGCGGTTGGAACGTTACTGCGCAACCGGATAGTACGCTCACGACTGCCGGTGCAGTATACCCATACCTTTTCTGGGAAGGCAACGGCGTCAATTACGAAATCCCTAAAGAGGGATTCGTCGTCTCAAAGGCTGGTGTGCTGGATTTCCTCGGAGGCACGCTTGAACGACTTGGGTTGAACAAAAAGGAGCGCGCTGACTTCATTGAGTTCTGGCATCCCCGCATGCAGGAAGCGCCGTATTATTTCGTCACGTTTGTAAACCAGGAAGTGTTCGACAGCTTAGCGCCGTTGACCGTCTCTCCGCGTCCGGACAAGGTGATCCGCGTGTTCATGGACTATCAGCCCCTTGACCATCCAGTGGATGTCAAACCGATGGAGATCGTTACGCCACAGCGCACGGGATTCACGGTTGTCGAGTGGGGCGGGGCGCTCCACTAGGCCATGCGGTTAGCAATCGGCATCAGCCTCGTTATCCTTGTTGTTTCGGGATGTATGATTACCCCTCGCGTCGAGGGAGATACTATTGAAGTTGATGCACCATCCAGTGTTCATCGGGCGTTCCTCATGGAACAGAGTTTTTTTGATCGGGCATACGCGGACGTATCCGGATCTCGTGAAAAAAGTGCCGTACGCGGAGGCATTGTTCCTCATCATTTACTCGCATCACATCTTATTGCGGAGTTTTTTTCTCGTTTAGAACTGTCACAGGATCCATCGGTTGTCGTTGTCATCGGGCCTAACCACCGTGAGATCGGCACAGATGGAATACTCATCTCCGAAGCTGCGTGGGAAACTCCCTATGGACGCCTACAACCGTACACGGAAGGCATTTCATCATTGATACAGCGAGGCGTTGTCCAGGCGGACGAACGTGTGTTTGTAGCTGAACACTCTATTTCAGCGGAAGTTTCATTTATTAAAAAAAGTTTTCCTGAGGCGCAGGTACTCCCCATCGTGTTGATGAGCCGCGCAACCGAGGCTGATTTGGTCGCACTCGCTTCAGCGCTCCACGAAGTGTTGCCCAAGGATGCACTCGTCCTCGCGAGCGTCGACTTCGCCCATTACGTTTCGTCAGAGGAGGCGGATACGTTGGATGCAAAGAGCAGGGAAACACTAGTGTCCTTCGACGTTGAAGGACTGGCATCGATGGCCGTTGATTCACCAGCAAGCATATATGTCCTCATGAGATATTTGACAGCAAGAAACGCACAGAAGCCAGTCATACTGGAGAATTCGAATTCAGCGAAGGTTATCGGCGATCTCACCATCTCGGAGGTGACCAGCTATTTTACTATGTATTTTTTGAACTAATATATATGTCACAAGCAACACCAGTTGACCCGAGAATTGTTCGGGCGAAGCGTACGTTGCAGCTTGGTATTGCCTTGCTAGCTGTTGTTGGACTCATACTAGTTCTTATTCTGGTTTTCTAATATTAAAACCAGAAAATAGGAGACTTAGCACTCTTGACCATAGAGTGCTAACCACGTTATAATACCCTTGTAATACTATGGAGGATAGAAAAAGGGCTTTACTTAGCTCAATTATCAAAGAACATATAAATAATGCTGAGCCTGTTGGCTCACGTCTGCTTGTGGATAAGTATGGCTTGGGTGTGTCCCCGGCAACGGTGCGTAATGACATGATGGCTCTGGAAAAGGAGGGTTTTATCACCCATCTGCATACATCAGGTGGCAGAATACCCACAGAAAAAGGCTGGAAGTACTACTTGGATAACTTTGTCGTTAACAAAGAGGTCTCTAAGCGGGAATATGATTTTTTGAAACTGGCACTAGCCGACAGGACGGACATTTCGGAAGAAATGACGACGAAAAGACTGGCGAAGGCGCTTGCAGAACTCTCACAAGAAGCTGTTATCGTGGGATTTTCACCTGATGATATCTACTATACCGGCATTTCATATCTCTTTTCTCATCCGGAGTTCCATGAATTTAATCTCATTTCACGCATGTCAGAAGTGATCGACCACCTCGATGAAGTGATGCATGATCTGTTTCCCGCGGTTGAGGATGACGTTCGCGTTTTAGTAGGAGAAGAAAATCCTTTTGGCAAGCAATGCGGAGTCATGGTCGTAAAGTACCACGCGAAGAATGGTGAACAACAGATGGTCGGCATTCTTGGTCCTATGCGTATGGATTACGAATCACACATGAGCCGGCTGCAGTGTGTGCGCACATTATTGGAGAACACCGAACACACGCCATGACACCCGAGCACCAGCAAAAAGACGAACACCAGCCGACGGAGATTGAAAAGCTCCAGAAGCAAGCTGAAGAATATTTGGACGGGTGGAAGCGCGCGAAGGCAGACTACCTGAACCAGAAAAAGGAATTTGAAAAGCGAGAAAAAGAAGTTGTGCAGTTTGCAAACGCAGGCCTCATCATTGAGCTTATTCCGATTTATAACCACCTGAAGCTTGCTTTGAAGCATAAACCCGCGCACCAAGATACAGCACACTGGGTGAAAGGCATCGAACATATTGCGCAAGAGCTGAAGACATTCTTTTCCCAGATGGGCATCGAGGAGATCCCGACGAAGGGTCAGAAATTCAATACTGATCAGCACGAGGCAGTCGCACATGAGAAACGTGAGGGTATCGAACACGATGTAATTATTGAGGAGGTTGAACCAGGGTATATGATGCTCGGTAAGACCATCCATCCGGCAAAAGTGAAAGTAGCTCAATAACTTATTTGTATGAAACATATGCACTACACTGGCGGAGAAGAAAACTGTCCATGTGGCGGTAACTGCGGCTGCTAATTCTTAACAGGAATATCCCTTCAATAAAAGGGGGTGTAACGAAACAACTATGGCAATAGTCAGATGGAATCCATACCTTGACCTCGACGAATTTGACGGATTTTTCCGGGGTCAAATGCAATTCGTCCCGGCAATGGACGTCTATCAGGACGAAGAAAATGTCTATGTGGAATCCCCATTACCGGGAGCCGAGCCTGATAAGGTCAACGTCACCGTAGAAGACAACATTTTGAAGATCGAAGGTAACATGGAGAAGAAATCTGAAGTGGACGAGAAAAACTACTACCGGAAGGAAGTCCGCTCGGGAAGCTTCTACCGGACAGTCGCCCTTCCCACGCACGTCCAAGCCGAAAAGGCGCTAGCTACCTTCGACAATGGTATGCTGAAGGTAACCATACCGAAGGCGGAAGAAGTTAAGCCGAAAAAGATCCCTGTATCCGTTTCGAAGAAATAGCGCCCAAGCCCCGTATTGGGGCATGGGTATGGAGACGATCCGATCGTCTCCGGACTCATGCTTACTATCATATGGCAACCATGCATCCACAAATCCCGTTCGGCCACCGGCCGGACATCATAAAAGCTGAAGCTTTCTGCAGTATTTGCGGCGAGCGATTCGACTTCACAAATCTGCAAATCCTGGAGGAGCAAGATGGCACAACGCTGCTCTATATTAAATGCGGCCGGTGTCAGGCGGGATCACTCTCGTCTATTTCGTTCGGCCAAGGGCGCTTGCAGTTTTTGACTGCTGTTACAGACCTTTCACAAGACGAAGTACTTGACTTCAGGAATGAAGCGTCGATCGACGAAGATGATGTATTACGGCTCCATGCCCATATGGAGGTAGATGATAATTTTCTTAACCAGTTTAATTGCAGCTTCTGCAGTACCACCGGTTGCAAGCAGATCATCAACTATTAAAACCCTTTTCCCCGGCTCAACAGCATCGACATGAATCTCTAAACTGTCAGTTCCATATTCTAAATCATATGAAATTCTTGCAGTTTTTGATGGTAGTTTACCCGGCTTTCTAATGGGGATAAAACCAATGCCAAGTTTATATGCAAGCGCGCTCCCAAAAATAAATCCGCGTGCTTCAATACCAGCTATATAATTAATTTTTTGTTTCTCAAAATGTCTGGCCAATAAATCAACTGCATGTTTAAAAGCAACAGGATCTCTTAGAACAGTTGTAATATCCTTAAATACAATACCTTCTCTGGGAAAGTCAGCTATGTCCCTGATTTTTGATTTAATGAGTTCCGGGGCACTTTCTTCAGCATCTTTCACGGCCACAATATTAACTCCTTGCCATTATATTACTATATTTCTTACTCTCATATTCCAGTGTACTCACACATTCTTCATGTGTCCAGTCTTTAATTTCTAACTGAATGGAAATTTTACCATTAAAATAATTTAATTTTGGGGTATAAACAATTTTTATTTTGTCGCCGATGTGAAATTCTGCATTAGGATCGTGATTCCAGATTAGTGCTTCGAACATTTTTATTTCTGACTTAAGCACAAGCTTTAAATGCTGTCCGTTTTTCCCAATGACCCTTATTCCAATAATTTCTGTTTCATTGCTTACAAAAACAGGCAGCTTATTTCCTAAACCAAACGGTGACAGCTTATATATTTTTTCTATTAAATCTAGGTTTAATTCATTAAGTGGTAATTCAGAATCAATTTCTATTATGGCTTCAAGATTTTCACAGTTAAGTTTTTTATTTACAAAGTTCTTAAAATCAAAGATAAAATTATTTATTTTTTCAGGTCTAATGCTAAGCCCGCATGCAGCTTTATGACCGCCATATCTTTCAAGATGTATCGAACTGTTTACAAGTGCTTCAACTATGTTTAACTGGCTTATACTTCTGCCTGAACCACGGGCTATGTTTTGTTCTTTATCAACAGCGATTAATATAGTTGGCAGGTGAAATTTTTCAACTATCCTTGATGCTACTATTCCGATTAC
>Ga0075987_111_pt1 | contig 45086 bp, 42 predicted proteins | sample RifGroA2_FD_68035 | JGI IMG/M metagenome (GOLD analysis project Ga0075987, IMG submission 68035) | Parcubacteria bacterium GW2011_GWA2_48_9
CGGCACATTATGAATACTGCACCGCTCTTTCGTCAGGAGTGCGGCGGCGAGAAGCTTGAGAGCAGCATTTTTTGCCCCGCTTACCACCACCTCCCCTTCCAGAGAGGCACCACCTTGAATAAGAAAACGATCCATATATTGGCTTCCTCTAGTATACGCATCTCATCATATCTGCGCAAGACGAACTGATAATTACCCACGTACATTACGATTGGCTATGGTATACTGACACATATGAATGCCCGCATTCGTCGATTATACCTTATCGCAACGGTTTTGGTCTTTCTCATTACCGCACCTCTCCTTGTATCATATTCTCGCGGCTGGCGGTACGATATGGACCAGCACCGAATTATACAAACGGGTTCATTTACCGTTACTTCTATTCCCAACAGCGTTGATGTTCGCTTGAATGGCTCCCTTATTAACACAACTCCTATCAGGTCACAACGATTTACTCCCGGTACGTATGTATTGAGCCTGAGTAAAGATGGTTGGATAAGCCGTGAACAGACAATAACCATTCAAGCAGGCCAGGCTACGGTAGTCGAAGATGTTGTGCTAATAAAAGACGACCCGGAACCTGTTCGCATGCTAGATGGAAATATTGTAATGCTGGAAAGTTCTCCAGATTATTCACGTCGAATCGCTGTAGTTGAGACAAACGAAGGATTTGACTTATTTTTTAACGAGGACCCGCTTGGGGACTTCAGGCTGATAAGATCGGTTCAGAATAGCCCTCGTGACATACGGTGGTCTTCGGATCAAACATCTGCGCTCGTCACGTTTGAAAAAGAAAACGGCCAATATCCAGAGTACCTGGTTGTTTCGGCGTCACGTGTCGAATTTATCCCTGAAATTTCCGGCGAAAAACCGCGTAATGTTTTCTGGGATACAACTCGGGATTCAACTCTTTGGTTATGGGTTGATCACACCCTACGCGAGTTTGGAACTGAGACGGAATATGTAATTCCCGAAAAACTCACCCCGATTCTCATAACACAAGACGTTGCTTATGCTATACGTACACAAGATGATGCACATACGCTTATTGCATACACCCTTTTGTCGGGAGATGAGCGTACAATAGACAGGGTGAAGGCATCTCCCATCATGACCGCGTCATTGGTGGGGCCTTATTTTACTTTTTCTGATCCTGAATCGCACGCTACTTCCTTCATGAAAAAAGTTGGTGGCCAGTATGTGATGATACGTGATAACGAGCGTGCAACACGTGTTTCCTGGTCATCAGATACTGAACAACTACTCCTGCTTGACGGATATTCTATCACCACACTGGACGACAAGCACACAGACACCCTTGTCCGTTATTCTACGGGTATCCAATCAGCATCATGGCTGCCTAATACTTCCATTATTTTATTTCTTAACGAGGGAGATGTGTATTCGCTCGATCTTTCACAGACCCCCTCGATAGTCGGCAAGCTCTATGATTCAGACGCCCACTTGTTCACAAACGACAAAAACGGCGATTATCTCTTTATAGCCGATACATCTGGGATATTGCGGCTCCGCTTGAGATCATAGCCCGTTCTGCTAAGGTGCCATCGGACGTCGCTTTTTCTTTTCCCACTCGGCGGCAAGATTTTGAGCCTCGAGCAAAGAATCAAAGGATTCACCGCCGTCTCCCCACCACCCCCTGAGTATTTCATACGTCATAGAACCTTCACGGATATAGTGGTTGTTTACATCGGTAATTTCAAACTCGCCGCGGGCTGAAGGTTTTAAGGTCTTTATTACTTGAAAAATAGAGGGGTCGTACATATACGCGCCAACAACCGCATAGTTCGTTTTTGGGTGCTCTGGCTTTTCTACTATGCTGACTATTTTTTTACCCTCAATCTCGGGCACACCGTATGACCGTGGATTCTTTACTTCCTTGATAAAAATTTTGGCACCGCGCTCTTGTTTCTTAAAATCTTCAGCTGCCTGTAAGATGTTATCCTCGAGAATGTTGTCCCCTAGCATGACGGCTATTTTCTCTCCATCTGCAAAATCTTCTGCCATTCCGAGTGCTTGAGCGATACCAGCGGCACCTTCCTGAAAGGTATAATGTATTTCTCTTAACCCAAACTCCCGTCCGTCCCCTAGCAACCTGACAAAATCTCCAGGATTGCTGCCACCCATAACAAGCAGAATATCTTGAATCCCTGCGTCTGCGAGAGTCTGAATAGGATAAAAGATCATTGGTTTGTTATACACAGGAAGAAGGTGTTTGTTCGTTACCCTCGTCAGTGGGCGAAGGCGCGTCGCATTACCGCCGGCAAGAATAATTCCTTTCATATAAAACCTTGGGTGATTAAATAGTCTTTCAGCGCCTCTCTCCAGTCCCGAACTGGCGGGAGTTTTGTGTTGAGGAGAATTGAGTAGCTGGGCCGTTCAGCATCACGCGGAAACTTATCTGACGGCACCGGTTCAAGTGTACCACCCCAATCAATCAGGGCAAGCACCTGTTGCGCAAACTCGTACCACGTACAGCTTCCAGAATTTGTGACGTGATAGGTGCCGAACGGAATACCCCAATCCAGCATCTCCCGTACACGATACGCGAGATCGTGGGCATACGTCGGACTGCTCACCTCTTCTTTCACCGCCTGCAGCACATGGTGCGATTCACTTAATCTGATCATCTTATCGACAAAACTCTCTTTCACGTCAGGTCCGGTTCCTTTGACGCCAAAGAGACGCGACAAACGAATGAGATAATGTGACGGGATACGTTTTTGCAATTCCTGCTCACCAAGAAACTTCGACTTCGCATACGCGGATTGCGGATCAGGTATGTCGTCTTCACTGTATCCTTCGCGTTTATCGCCGCGGAACACATAATCAGTGCTGAAGTGTACCATGGTGCCGCCGATTGCACTCACGGCGCGTGCGAGATGTCCGACACCGTATCCGTTCACAAGATTTGCGCGCGATCCACTCCTTTCTGCTCCATCCACGTCGTTATACGCGGCAGCATTGATGAGGAGTTCGGGGGTAACACTGGTCACTCGTCGAAAAACTTCTTCACCGTCCGTTATATCCAATTGATCACTACCCCAAACTATTGGCTGCTGATCTTCGAACACGCGCGCCAGTTCTCCTCCGAGCATACCCGTACCTCCGATTATAAGTATACTCATAATATTATCTCTCAGTGTACTGTTTGGAATAATACTCCTGGTATTTTGCGTCCTTTAATTTCTTCCACCACCATTCATTATCCCGATACCATGCGACTGTTTTTTTTACGCCCTCAGTAAAGCTGGTTTCCGGACTCCATCCGAGATCCTGCAGTCTGTCATTCGTAAGCGCGTAGCGAAAATCATGGCCAGGTCGGTCCTTCACATACTCAATCGAGTCCTTGTCCTTCCCTAATTCTCCGAGTATCTGCTTAGTAAGTTCGATATTACTTATTTCATCGCCAGTCGTAATATTATACACTTCCCCGGCAACACCTTTGTGTAAGATTACGTCAACTGCGCGACAGTGATCTTCCGTATAAATCCACTGCCTTCTGTTGAGCCCTTTTCCGTAGAGAGGGACTTTCTTACCTTCAATAAGGTTGGTAACAAACAGGGGTATAACTTTTTCTGGATATTGATAGGGGCCGTAGAAATTGACGCTGTGCGTTACGATAACGGGTGTACTATATGTTTTAAGAAATGCCCTGCACATCAAGTCGCCGCCAGCCTTCGACGCAGAGTAAGGGCTGTTAGGCAAGAAGGGGCTCTCCTCCGCGAATACTCCTTTTTCTGTGCTTCCGAATACCTCATCAGTTGAGATCTGGACCATGACGGGTATTTTGTACGTATTGACCGCCTCGAGAAGCGTCAGTGTCCCTATGACATCAGTCACCGCAAAATCCCGCGCCCACATGATTGAACGATCGACATGCGTTTCTGCCGCGTAATTGAGGATAGCGTCGACTCCCGGGACAACCTCGGAAACGATTTTCGGATCCGCAATATCACCTTTTACGAACGAATAGCGGGGATTATCCTCAATGTCTTTGAGGTTATCGAGATTACCAGCGTAGGTCAGTTTATCGAGATTAACTACTTCATACTCTTTGTACTTCGAAAGTATGAAGCGGATAAAGTTTGACCCCATGAATCCGGCGCCACCGGTGACGAGCAATCTCATAAATGTAGAATATAAAATGAAAAGTGTAGAATCACAGATTAAAATTAAAAAATCTTATGCTTTGATTTATAGTTTTTCATTTTATACTTTTCACTTTTTATTCTCTAGGTCCCCGCCTCCCAGGATGATAAATACGTCAGCTGTTCAGACGTGAGTTTGTCAATATGCATGCCCATGGCGTCAAGTTTCATTTTTGCTATCGTCTCGTCGATCTTTTCGGGGACGCCATATACTCGTTTCTCTAGATGGCGATGGTTGCGGGCGATGTATTCCGCACAGAGCGCCTGATTCGCGAAACTCATATCCATCACCGATGGAGGGTGGCCTTCAGCTGCTGCCAGGTTAATTAAACGGCCTTCAGCCAAAAGATTGATGTGTTTGCCTCCAGGCAGTGTGTATTCGATGACATACTCCCTCATCTGTCGTTGTTTTTTTGAAATGCGCTGCAACGCCTTCGTGTCGATCTCGACATCGAAGTGCCCTGAATTGCATACAATCGCTCCACTTTTCATCTTTAAGAAGTGCTCCTTACGAATAACGTGGATATCACCTGTCAACGTGACGAAGATATCACCCTCGCCGGCGACTCTCGACATTGGAGCGACTTCAAACCCGTCCATAACTGCTTCAATCGCTTTTAATGGATCAATTTCGGTGATTACCACGCGTGCCCCCATACCTCTTGCTCGCATCGCCGCTCCCCTGCCGCACCACCCATACCCTGCGATGACTACAACTTTACCGGCGAGCAATACGTTTGTCGCACGGATGATTCCGTCTATCGTACTCTGCCCAGTTCCGTACCTGTTGTCGAAAAAATGTTTTGTCTTCGCGTCGTTCACCGCAATCACCGGTATTTTTAGCACGCCGTGCTTTTCCATACTCTTTAGTCGTATAACCCCGGTCGTCGTCTCTTCAGTACTACCTAAAACTTTCTTGGTTTGGGAAGCACGACTTCTGTGAAGCGTCGAAACGAGATCAGCTCCGTCGTCCATTGTTATGTGAGGATTGAAATCCAGCGCTGTATTGATATGTCTAAAATAGGTTTGCCTGTTTTCACCTTTCTTTGCGTACACGGCGATCCTGTCGTGGACGACAAGTGAGGCCGCAACGTCATCCTGTGTTGATAATGGGTTAGAAGCGGTCAAAACAAGCTTCGCGCCCCCCGCTACAAGCGTTTTCATGAGATTGGCCGTTTCTGCGGTCACATGGAGGCATGCGGCTACGCGGAGCCCTTTGAGGGGTTTCTGACGCTTAAAACGGGCTTGTATGCGTCCTAGGACGTCCATCTGGCGGCCTGCCCACTCGATACGGGTCTTCCCCTTTGCTGCGAGCTTTTGGTTAGCAATATCAAACTTCATATAGTTTTAGGGTGCGACTGGTTACCCCAGTCAAATCCGATGTTTGGATCATCAAACGGGATCCGCTCCTCATCAGGGTGCTGAACATTATATGGCTCAGTGGTGTAGTACACAAGCATGACTGGCTCCTCGCTGAGTACTCGGTACCCGTGAGCGACACCGACAGGAATGACAATAAGCTTATAATCATCTTTTCCCGCCATTATCACTTGCGTCTCCCCCTTCGTTGGAGACTCATCCCGTAAATCAAAGAGAACTACCATCGCTTTCCCAGTCGCGACGAACCATAGGTCATCCTGTCTTTTGTGCCAGTGAAACGCTTTAATTGTATCTTTGTAAGCAACCGTCATGGTAGACTGGCCAAATTTTTCAAGTAGGCCTTCATCGCTTCGTAAAACTTCCATAAGAAAGCCAGGTCTTTTGACTATCTCACCTGCTTCAACTTTATCAACATGTGCGACAAGCTGTTTTATTTGCAATCCGTCAATCATTCTTGTTGAGTGCTAATAAAAAAGTAGGAAACAGACATGATTAAAACTCCAGAGAGTGCGGCAAGAAGAACAGATATGGTCCCAATTTCTTTTGTTTGCAAAAATATTATTAGTGCCGCAATTAAAGAAAAACTTGCGCTAATGAAATAATAACGAACTGTGTGTGGTATTTTCTCTTCCTGTTCACTAGATGATTCACCAGTAATTATAATGATAATCCCACTCAAGATCGCTATAGTCAGAAAGATGTTGAGATCAATGAAGTAGCTAACCAATCCTTCTTGTACTGTTTCAAAGAAATATAAAACGAAATAACTTATGAAAGAAACTTTAAAAAGCTCTTTAAAAAGGTTACCAGCTACTTTCGAAACATCACCTAGTTTCTGATTATTTAGGAACATTGTTTCTACTAATGATTACGTTTTTCATAGACCTTTCAATTTTTCACTAATCCTCCTAAATGTTAATGGTGTTTTTTCAAATGTTACTGTCACTTCTTTCACTTTCAATGTACGACGATTCTCTGGGAGTCCAAGTAAATTAAACATAAAGCTTACCGTGGTTAGTCCATTTTTGGAAAAGTACAATTGAGGGGCTTCAATACGTGCCTCTGCTACTAGCCATCCGTCTTCCTCTTGCGGTTGTGGGTATTCAGAAATAATAAAATCATAGTCGTTAACATTCTCGACCGCGTTAAGATTTGGGATATCATTATATGTAGGATCAAAAAATTGACTCTGAGAGAAACTAAAGAATCCATCACCGCTGATGTATACGTCATTTTTTGGAGAAGTCACAGCGGTAAATCCACCGGCCGTCACTATACTTGAGGGAGTGTGAAGTTCACTAATTACAACAGTTTCTTGTCCTACTCGTAAAGTTTGTAAGCTATTTACATGTGAGGTCCTAGCAGTGATAGATTTACTATTCGTATAGAGCGTTGTCGTTGTAAACAACCTATCGCCGAGTACTGTCTTATATTCTGGACTTTCAGCTAAATATACATTTCCCTTGAAGACTACACGATTTTGGCCAGTCACAATTTTCTTAATAAAGATATCATCTGGCATATCAAGCACTATCTTATATATACCCGATGAGAGAGTATCAAGTGAAAGATGATATTGACGGTCCGGATTGATCGTGCCTGCCGCATTTTGTTCGCCATCATCAAAAAGCCTATCATCGAATACTTGTTGGCCATCCTTTGAAAATAACGAAATATGAAATTCGTCAGGACCTTGATGTCTATTGATATCTTGTATGGTAAACGTGAAATCAAGAAGTTCATTCTGCTCGATATACGTATATAGTTCATGTTTTCCTCTTATACTTGTGCTGATGGTTGTGGCTTCAGAAGAAACTTTATAACCCGGTAAAGGTAATGCAGTTGTAATATTCTTGTTAAAACTAATGACGCGGTTCTTGTCGGGAAGATTATCTAGGAATTCTTGAACGGAGGAAAATTGAATATTTGGCAATGAATTTAGATATTCTTTGTTAATTTCCTGAAGAAGCTCCTCGTACTTATTCTTGATATCACTAATACGATCCACGGCGGCACTCAGATCAAGATCGTTGGCTTTCTTGCGAATCTCATCTACCTGTGAGTCGTGCCATCTAAGTAACTCCAGTGTTTTTTCATAATAGGCGGTATCTTTCTGCCATAACACGTTAACGCCATCATGCATTTTTATCCAATAATCAGGGAGGGTCTCTAGGGTGTCGTTGTAGTACGCCATCTTTTTATAGTAATACGCACCATCCGGCTGACGTACGCCAAGATCAATACTCGGCTGGCGATCGAGGTTTTGATATATTAATTTAACCGTCGCTCGCTCAAAGGGCCGTGGTACAGTTACATCGAAATATAAAGGAGTTGTTGTGATCAATTGGAAATACTCAGTATCTCCCTTGGTGTTGTTCGTCCCAATAAGACGGTCAGGTTCTTTCGCAGCAAAATTACTTACTTCCGGTGCGCCTTTTACTACATTATACGTAATTGTAAAAGTTCCACCGGGTACAAAATGGTAATTTATAAGACCTATAAAAACAATTGCCGGAATACTCCAGATAATCACTCTCATCGCATTATATGCCCTTGTTAAAACTTGCTTACTCCGGCGTGAATCCATATGTTAGGTAGTGTGAACTATAGCTTATTATAGTGCCAAGTTCAATCTAGAAGTACTTCTTCCAGTGTTTCACCCGCCATTGTTAAATTTGTTACATATGAAAGAGTGAACCCGGCCTGAATGAGATGCTCGCGAAGGTGTATTACGTCCGTATTTAGTGGGTTTGTATATACATAAATGCGTGTCGTCTTAAGCATTAATCGAAGAGTGGCAAGATCACCATCTGTTTTGAGAGGTAAATCGACAATCACCCTTCGTTCAGGGAAAATGACTTTATCGGCGTTCCCGGTAATTACTATTGAGTCTTCTTCTGTACTTGATAGAATACTTTCACGAATATGAATGTTATTTTGCGTGTTTTTCTTAGTAGCGGCGATGCCATAGAGCGGGTCAAGAAAAGTGAAATGCAGCGAGGTAACAATTATTACGAAGGATACCCCTATTTGGATTACATTTGAAATCCATTTATTTCTTACTAGCCGCCCAAGCCGAAATAAACTGACAACGACAAAAGGAATCCCAAATATATAAACTGGTAACCAATACCGTATATATGATGATCCAAGTATTATTACGGATTTATCAAAATACTCTGATATCTCGAAAGATCCATAAAACACCACTAATACCAAAGACACAGTCAGAAACAATAAAGTGTATATAAGAACAGGCATAGATGTACTACGCCAGGGTCCACCTAACCACGTGGTGTATTTTTTTATGAATGCCAACACTATATCACGTAATATCCAGACTGCGCCGGTAATAGTGAAAAGCGCCCACCAACCAAATGCCAGTAATAGATAGTCATATGTTGCGTACTTCATCGTCGAAAAATTTATTCCAAAAGGCAAAATTGCCTTTCCAATGTTTTGTAATAAAGATGGGCCACTCGTAAGCATGCTCGAAGTTCCCTCGTGTTCAAATGAGTATGCGAATGATAGTGCTGAACCGTAGATATGAGTGTTGGCAACTAAAATGGGGGTCATAACAGCAAAAAAACTAACAACCCAGAAAACAAGTTGAACAAGACTCAACCTTCTAAGGTTTGATAAAAAAATTATTGCAAAAACCGCCAATACCCAAAAAATTTCTGATGTCCTTAATGCTAATGAAAGTCCCGTGCATACGCCTGATAGCGATAGAAACAATAATCTCTTTTTTAATGTCAATGGGTATAAAAACTGATGGACTAAAAAAAATAAGCCTACAATAAAAAAAGATACGAAGGGTACATTATGAAACATCCCCCGTGAGCTATATAAAAAAAATGGTGGTAGGATAAGCAAAAGAAGTGTCGATATGGTAGCTATGCGTTCTAAAAAAATATCTTTTATGAGAAAATAGAAAAAAACTGCACCAATTACTGCTAAAATAGGTGTAATTTTGAGTATACTGCCTATACCAAAAACTTTTGCTATACTGCCGTATAGAAGAGGCATGCCAAGAAAGCTTCCGGGAATTAACTCACCACCCCTGACAGCCATACTGCGAGGATGTATGAGACCACCAGATATCTCATTTAGTGGATCGTGGAATCTAAGTTTACTCTCTGCGGCAAATAGCTGAGAAAAATAGTAATTGGCCGTTTCGTCAGGTGAGGTAAATATAGGGTCGGATCCAGAATAGAGCCAAGAATATATTATTAAGAAAACTAGGCCAACCCCAATAATAAGGACCAGCGAGAGATGGTTCCGAAGCAAGTTAAGCAAACTACCTCGCATATATAAATAGTTATAGCATCATTAGCGACCCTTTTCAAACATTCAAATTTTTGATATACCAGTGGGTACCAATATGAAGAACGGCTTTGTCAAATACTTAGGTGCGAGCATTATCATAGTAGCTCTATTATCAATTGTCCTAAGTATATGGATGCCTATCCAACAATCTACGCGCATCATTGCCGGAGCCTCACTTGCACTTTTCATTCCAGGATTGACATGGAGCTACGTATTCTGGTACAAAAACGAAATCACTGGCTTGGAGAGATTTATTTTTTCCTTTTTTCTCTCCATCGCGTTAGTCCCTTTGGTAATCTATTTTCTCAATAAAGTCGGTGTAAGAATCAACACATTAAATTCCCTCTTAGAGATACTGGGACTGAGTATAGTGGGGATATGTATCTATTTACTTCGAACCCACATGCGCAGTAATACAGTTAGTAAGGAAAACGATCACATTTAACTTCTCATAATATGACCAAAAATTTCGCCATGACGGGTGTCGCGGGCTATATCGCCCCACGCCACCTGCAGGCAATAAAGGATACGGGCAACCAACTTATTGCTGCATTGGATCCCCAAGATTCCGTAGGGATCCTTGACAGCTATTTTGGTGATGTGGCTTTTTTTACAGAATTTGAAAGATTCGATAGACATATCGATAAACTGCGTCGCGAGAACGCTGGCAGTGAAATCCACTACCTCACTATATGTTCACCGAATTACCTTCACGATGCTCATATACGCTTAGCGTTGCGCGTCGGTGCTGACGCGATCTGCGAGAAACCCCTGGTACTGAACCCCTGGAATCTCGATGCCCTCCAGGAACTCGAACGCGAATTCGGAAAAAGAATCTATACTATTCTTCAACTTCGCGTGCATCCAGCAATGGTTGCACTCAAAGAAAAACTTGATTCAGCTCCAACGGGTAATAAACATGACATCGACCTTACGTATATCACTTCACGCGGTAAGTGGTATCAAATTTCGTGGAAGGGAAAGATTGAACAATCAGGTGGGCTGGCAACAAATATAGGTATACATTTTTTTGACATACTCATCTGGCTTTTCGGAAACGTTCAACGTCAGGAAGTGCATCTCAGTACTGCTACGAAAACGTCTGGATACATCGAGCTGGAAAAGGCCCGAGTCCGCTGGTACCTTTCAATTGACTCCGCCGATATTCCTCAAGACGCGCAAAAAACAGGTAAACGAACATATAGGTCTCTCACCATGGACGGGCAAGAAATCGAGTTTTCTGACGGCTTCACTGACCTCCATACGCAGGTATACAAACGAATACTTGCAGGCGATGGTTTCTGACACCAAATATTTCTGTCACAAATCAAGTTACATCGACGAACCTTGTGAAATTGGCGAAGGTACAAAGATATGGCATTTTAGCCATGTCATGGCGGGCGCCAAAATCGGAAAGAACTGTTCGCTTGGCCAGAACGTGAATGTCAGCAGCAAAACAGCTATCGGAAACGACGTAAAAATACAGAACAACGTATCGATATATGACGGTGTTACCCTCGAGGACTACGTTTTTTGTGGACCCTCGATGGTTTTCACGAACGACATGAATCCTCGGTCCAAATACCCAAAGCACGGGGTCTATCTTCCCACGCTTGTGAAGGAGGGTGCATCCATCGGGGCAAACGCAACGATCGTTTGCGGTACCATTATTGGAAGGCATGCGTTTATTGGTTCTGGCTCGGTAGTCACAAAAGACATCCCTGACTACGCCCTGGTGTATGGTAACCCCGCAAGAGTACATGGGTGGATATGCGAGTGCGGAGAAAAGATTGATTTCGGGTCCGATAATACATGCGTATGCAAATCATGTGAAAAAACATACGCTAAAAACGGGGAACAGGTACAGGAGAAAAAGTAACATCAGAAAATCTTAAACCCGCTGTCGGCTTCGTTAGATGAAAAAGAATATTGGACCCATTAGAGACACTGCAGCGATTATTTTAGCAGGTGGCAAGGGCAAGAGAATGGGTATCGCCCTCCCGAAGTCGCTACTTCCTTTAGGTAAAAAAACAATTATTGAGCATGTCCTGGCAACACTGCATTCGCTTCCTGTGACGAGGATTGTTATTGTTACGCCGGCGGATGATTCTCTTTTTCGCAAACTGTTAGGAGGGAACCGCTACTCGTTCGTGAAGCAGGCTAGTCCCCTCGGAACAGGCCATGCGGTCGCTACCGCACTTCACAGACAGAAATTCTCTGAATCCAATGTATTGATCATCATGGCCGACAGTTCTGCACTATTCAAGCCAGGGACGGTTCGGCAATTTATTCGTCAGTGCGCTCCCGAGTCGGCAATTGGTATCACACTCTTTCCCGCTTTCAGAAATGTTACCAGCGTAGGAAGAGTGTACCTCGATAAACAACACCGTTTACTTGGATACCACTTGAGAGGCGCATCATCTCGACGCATAGGCCACCCCTATATACAAGGTGGCTATCTTTTCTTCAGAACACAATGGTTGCAGTCGTGTATACATACCCTGGCACGATCCAAGCACGGCGACAGATACAATTTGACCGACCTGCTTTCCTATGCTAAAAAGAACCACTCAAGAATCTCCGCTTATGTCCTCCGGAATCTCAAGGAATGGTCCAGTGTGAATACCTTTCGCGAATACAGAGAAACACTACAAAAAATAAACACAAGACTGAAACCATAAGGGGGTTCATGTGGCTATCACCACGATCACCCATGAAATTGATCTTTTTGATTCGCTTGTCGCTGTAGGCATTCAGCTCACGGCTGACACCGCATTCACGGGAGCACAGCGTCCTCTCCACAACGGAGACGTCACTGCCTTTGCAACCTTTCTAGCGCGCGCAAGGCAGCTCTCACCCCACTGGAACGGGTCATTTACTACACACATGCATCTCGCCGTCGCGCTGGTGAAGGCAATGACCAGTCGACTAAACCTCCCAGCGGAGGATCAATTTCTCACCTCATTCCAGATACTCGCACATGACGTCGGCCGGCTCCTCACGCATCGAGTCGTTACCAATGAAGTTCGCGGGAGAGAACTCCTACGAGCGATGAACTTTGTCTCTCCGTTCGACGACATCCATTTCGGCTGGTCCTACTGGACCGGGGATATATTTTCTCCGTCCATGAGACATCATCGCGACCGCATCGTGGTGCTCGCTGACCAATTTGGAAAGCCGAGCGAATGTGGACCCCATGTTCGCACCATTGATGAAGCATTTTCATCTGTCAGATCACTTACTACGCGGTACGCCGGCAATCATGATCCAGAATTCCTCTCGAATGCCAGTAAGGCACAGGAGCGATGCACCCTCGCTATCGAAGCGTCGCTTGAGTGGCTCCACTCGGAAGGAGTAGATTTCGACGATGTACGCAACGCCGCAAGTGGAGCCTGCCAGCACCTTTTCTGACTGGGCCAGTGGAGTCTCGCTGGCCTTCTTCTTTTTGCTATAATATCGTCCATACAGCAGACTCCGAAGCTACCTTGTCACCACTTTTCAATATGGCGAAATGTGCTACAATACCGCGCATACTACTATGCAACTTGTCGATTTAGGAGTCCAATACAACGCGTTAAAAAAAGAGATAGATACAGCCATCCAACAGGTCATTGACGAGGGAACGTTTATCTTCGGTGAAAACTTGGAGAAGCTTGAAGAAGAGGTAGCCGACTACTGCGGGGTATCTTACGCAGTTGGCCTCAACTCAGGGACAGACGCGTTGCTTTTCGCCATACGCAACTATGGCATCGGCCCTGAAGACGAAGTAATCACGACACCCTTCACGTTTATAGCGACAGCTGAGGTGATTGCGCTCGAACATGCGAAACCGGTCTTCGTGGACATAGACCCGAAAACCTACAATATTGACGTATCAAAAATCGAAGAAAAGATAACACCGAAGACAAAGGCAATCATACCTGTACACCTCTATGGGCAACCAGCTGATATGGATCCAATTCTTGTGATTGCAAAAAAACACAACCTGAAGGTGATCGAGGATGCGGCCCAAGCTATAGGCGCCCAATACAAAGGCAAGAACGTAACTTCGATTGGCGATATCGGCTGTCTTTCTTTTTTTCCGGCAAAAAACCTCGGGGCGTTCGGTGACGCAGGGATGATTTTGACAAATGATGCATCGATCGCGGAAAAGATGAAAATGATGCGAAATCACGGATCGAAGAAAAAGTACTACCATGAATTTCTCGGTGATTCCTCAAGACTCGACAATCTCCAGGCCGCAATATTACGCGTCAAGCTGCGTCATATCGATGAGTGGAATGAGAAACGTATTCAAAACGCCAAGCGGTATTCGGACCTTCTCGGTAACTCTGCCTTTACGACTCCTTTCGTTCTCCCCGACACGAAAGCAGTCTACCAACAATATACGATCCGGACACAGCATCGTGACCTTGTTCAACACAAATTGAAGGATCTAGGCATCCCGACAGCCGTGCATTATCCCCTCCCTCTTCACCTACAGCCAGTGTTCCAAAACATGGACTACGGATACCGTGAAGGCGACTTTCCCGAATCGGAAAAAGCAAGTAAGGAGGTACTTTCACTTCCCATGTATCCCGAGCTGTCGAATAAGGATATCGAAACTGTCGCCAATGCTATAAAAGATATTATTCCTAAGTGAATGCGCCACGCATAACATGTTAGGGCGCCTAATTAATTCAATAATAAAAAAAGTTCCAATTTTCGTAGTCCGAAAGTTGATTTCATGTATTCGTAATTCCGAGTCTGCATACGGATACCAAATGAGGTCGATATGTTATACGCGCTTATGTAAATCATTTGGGGAAAAGGTAAAGATTGCACCATACGTCTTTCTGCAAAATCCAGAACATATTTCAATTGGCAATAATGTTAGCATTCAACATTTTTGTCTTATTTCCGGATATGGTGGTGTCGAAATAGGAAGCGATGTATCAATCGCCGCGTATACTTCAATTTTTAGCACATCCCACCCTGTTAATAACCCTCATCAAAAAATCCGTGATGCCCAACTACTATCAAAGTCGGTTAAAATCGGTGAGAATGTTTGGATCGGTGCTGGCGTAACAATATTATATGGAACAACCATTACTGATGGCGTAGTTGTTGGTGCACAATCATTGGTGACAAAAGATCTCGTTCAGAAAGATTCAGTTTACATAGGTTCTCCGGCTAGATTCTTAAAGTTACGGTTTAACGAACAATAAGTGGAACATAAGACTGCCAATTTTGGCAAAGATTTTATCGTATACGCCGTAGGTGCTGCGTCACAAATGGTGCTCAGTTTTATTTTGCTGCCGATATTAACCAAATTATTCAATCCGACGGAATATGGCCTTATTGACATCAGCACTACCATTATTCAAATCGTCAGTATTGTCTTTGGCTTCGGAATGACCACAGCTGTATCCTTTTATTATTACTTTCACAATGACGAACATGAAAAGAAACAAACCGTAACCACGGGTTTGTTGTTTTTGTTAGTTATTAATATACTTACTGTATTCTTACTTAGTATCAATGCCACCTCACTTGGTGCTGCGATCTATAAATCACCCGCTTATACTAACATATTTAAAATTACTATTTTTGTTGCAGGTCTTAGTGTTTTACAAAACTTTCTTTTTCATTTACTACGTATTAGTCGTAGAGCATCATTATATGTAGTCGCTTCGCTACTGAAAGGAGGATTGCAAGTCGGAATTATAATTCTGTTTGTTATATCTTTCGGACTTGGTCTGCGAGGATACTTTTATGGTTACCTTTCAACAGTATTTTTAAGTTTACTTATTATATTTTCTATTACCAAAAAATACTTAACGTTTTCATTCTCAAAAAAAAGACTAATTGAACTTTTGAAATACGGCGTACCACTCATCCCTGCCGGTATTTCACTATGGGCATTACAACTTGTTGATCGTTTTTTTCTCATACACTACGCAACTTTGGCGGATGTTGGGTTATATGGCGTAGGTGTAAGATCAACCATTCTCTTAGTCCTACTTATTTCCAGCTTACAGCTCGCCTGGGGCCCCTTTGCATTCTCAATCATGAAACAAGACGACGCAAAAAAAGTTTATACGGAGATTTTTTCACTATTTGTTATAATAGCAACATGGTTGATAATCCTTACGACGTACTTTGCTAAGGAGGCGATTACATTAGTGACAACCCCAGAATACACTCAAGCATATGTTGTGACACCCTTTTTGTCATTCGGCACATTTTTTCTCGGCGCATATACGTTACTCTCAATTGGGATAAACTTAGTAAACAAAATGCACATAATTACGACGACTACTATTATTGCAGCTATTCTTAACATTATTCTCAACTTCATACTGATACCACGGTATGGGATACTCGGTGCCGCCATTAGTACCGCGTCTTCATACCTCGTGTCTACAATGCTGGTCTACTTTTTTTCTCAGAAATATTACCCCATCGACTATAAGATGAAAAAAAATATGACCATCGTGTTAATTAGTGTGGGGTACCTTATCGGGTACTTCACTATTACTGTCGAAGGTACTATTATTAACCTTATAATACGGGCATTGATTTGCCTTTCCTTCCCGGTCGTGCTCTATACTCTTAAGCTACTAACACCCAATCAGGTTAAAAGTATTATCAACACAATCAAGTCCTTGACAGTAAAAACTAACCCAAGTAATTAACCACATATGTACACAAAAAAATCAATTATACGTGAGTTTAAAAAAAAATATAAAACAGCATTGGTAACGGGAGGCGCAGGATTTATCGGCAGCCACATATGTGAGGAACTCGTCAATAATGGCATTACTACTATTTCCCTGGATAATTATATTGCGGGAAAGCGAAATAATATTGAACACTTATATCGAAGTCCACACTTCAAAGAGGTAATTTGTGATATCCGAGATAAGGAGGAACTTATAAAAAAATTAAATGGAGTTGACATTATATTCCATCAGGCAGCATCAAAGAAAACTGTTAGCATGGCTAATCCTCAAAAAGATTTGGATATTAACGCAGAGGGAACTCTCAACCTACTTGAATTAGCAAACCAATTTAAAGTCAAAAAATTTGTCCATGCTTCTACCGGTTCGGTATACGGAGAGCCAGTATTTTCCCCGCAAGATGAGAGTCATCCGCTTAATCCAGTGTCATTCTATGGCGTTTCAAAGCTAGCTGGTGAAAAGTATGTGTCCTTTTTTAATAAGGTTCATCATGTAAACACAACCATTCTAAGGTATTACCATGTTTACGGACCTCGCCAGGAGTATAATAACTTTGGCGGCGTTGTAGCAATTTTTATCAGAAATCTTCTTAATGGTGAACGCCCAATAATATATGGCACAGGGGAACAACAGCGGTCGTTTACCTATGTCAAGGATGTTGTGCTTGCTAATCTACTTGTTGCCGTAAACCCAAAAGCACGAGGTGAAACATACAACTGTGCATCTGGTATTAAGATTAGCATTCAACAACTAAATGATTTAGTGATAGACGCCTTTGGAAAAAAAGGTAAGGTTAAGCCAATATATAAGGATTGGGTTTATGGCGATATAAAGAAATTTGACATCAATAATAGCAAAATTGTAAGTATCGGCGCAACTTTTACAACTGATTTCAAAAAACAATTGTTAAAAACAATTAAAATTATGATAAAGTACATCAAAAATGGAGAATGATCCGGCCGAAATTCTTAAAAAGAAGCGTATCTTTGTAAGTACTAAATCGGCGGGGGCACCTGGGATATATGCCTTTACTCGGGTTCTTCGCAGACAAGGAATACAAATTGACTTCTGGAATCTATCAGCAAACAAATATAACTTTAATTTTGACTTAACCCTTCCAAGAACTAAATTAAAAATTGTTAACCTGATAATACGGTTGATGTATTTTTTTTATTGCATACTTCATTACGACATTTTTCATTTTTACTCCATGTCATGTTTTTTCAATAGTAAATTCGAATTACTGCTTCTTAATAAATGTAACAAATATGTAATTAATACCTTTGCCGGCTCGGAAGCATTTGATATTCAGCGTTCCGTACTTGAGGATAAACAGCTGAGTGCTTACTACGAGTATGCACGAAGTAAACCGCAGTCCTACTTTGTGAACCACAAAAAAAATGTTGAGTTCACTATTAAGCATTCAAAAGAAATTGCTATTAACGGCCCCTGGCTCATTGACTCAATCAGTAGATTTGATGCGATCATCCCCTATTCACGACCTATTCCTGAATCTAAAACGGTCGCAAGTAACAAAAGTAGGGAAAATTTCATAATTTTGCACGCTCCAACGAATCAAGGGATCAAGGGTACAAAATACATTGTAAATACTATAAAACATCTTAAAGCACAGGGCCTCAAAATAGAATTACTTCTTCCTGATCAGATATCTCATGAAGCGCTGCTTGCGCTTATTCAAGAAGCTGACATTGTAATTGATCAAATACTTATGGGCTGGTACGGTGGATTTGCCGTAGAGGTAATGGCGCGGGGTAAGCCCGTGATAGCCTATCTTAAAACGTCCTATCGTCAAGCTGTTGATTTTGGTAACACAATCCCAATCATTAACGCAAGTGTTAGAACGCTTGGAGACGTATTGACGCACTTTTACTATCATCAAGATGAATTACATGAATTATCAGAACCTGGCCGTGAATTCGTAAAAAAGATTCACGCACCTGAAGTTATTGCAGCACAGTACGCCAAGTTGTATGAGAAAGCATTAATATATGGAAAATAAATATATATTAAACCTCATGACTGTAATTGCAAAGATATCACACTGGGAATATGTCGCGTGCTGTTTAGAAACAAAATATGAGAAATTACTAAATTTCCGTAAAGAAGCCCACCTAACGCACAATTACAAATGAATTCTTTAGAGACTCGTCAATCTAAATTATGAAGTTCTCGCCTAGTAGGCAAAAAAAAAGAGTATGCATGGCAGTTATGAACGACCTATCCTTCGATCCAAGGGTAACGAAGGAGGCAGTAACGTTACTCTCGGCGGGGTATGATCTTACGATAGTAGCACTTGAGGGGGGAAATCTCACTCCTGAACAGTTAATAATGGCGACTATAATACGAGTAAAACAGGAGAAAACTAAAATACATACACTCCTTTTCAGTAAAAAGTTACTACACATTGGCAATCAAACTCAACAAGCCATGTATACTGAATTGGTCAAGGTTCACGCAGATATATATCACGCACACGACTTAAACACACTTCTCCCAATCATTCGGGCGGCTCGACTGAACAACTCGAAAGTAGTTTATGATAGTCACGAATTATTTACTGAGACTATCAACAGTACTAACAATGGCCTTCTTGGCTCGGGATACTCGTTGTTACTTAAATGGTACTTTAGAACAATAGAAAAAAAATTCATTGGTGACACTGACGTAGTCATTACAGTGAACGATGCAATCGCCGATGAACTACAAAAAAGATACAGTATTACCAGACCATCCGTTATTATGAATTGTCCCGAACTTCATGACATCAAAAAAAAGGACCTTAAGGTAAAGTTTGGTCTCCCTAATAATGCAAAGATTATTATATACCAGGGGGGAGTCGATAAATTTCGTAAACTGGACAGTCTGATTCGGGCATTGTTGTTGCTGCCAGAGGAATACTTTCTTGTCATGTTTTGTATCGGAGACCTTTCCTCACTCAACAAGATTGTCTCAATCTTACCAACGAGGAAAAGAGTTATACTTACGGGCCCAATCGAACCACAGGATCTTGCTGGCTACACCCAGTCTGCTCATATAGGGGTTATTCCATTCTCAGGGTTAAACTTAAATAAAAAACTTGCCCTGCCGAATAAACTCTTTGAATATATGATGGCCGGAATCCCTGTTGCTGCTTCCGACCTCCCTGTTATGCGTAGCGTAATACGTCAAAGCAACGTAGGTGACGTCTTCCCAGATCTTTCTGCCCATACTATAGCGAAGGTCATCCGCATGATTTGCGAGTCTCCGCGCTATCAGGAGATGAAAGAAAACTGTATTACTGCCTCACGTTCTTTGTATAACTGGCAGAAAGAATCACTAAAGTTGCTCGCACTATACGAAAATCTATGAAAACAATTGTTTCAGTCATCGGCACACGCCCACAATTTATTAAAGTTGCGCCCATTGCGTACTCTTTACATAAAAGATACCACCACATTCTTATACATACGGGACAACATTACGATTACCAAATGTCACGCACATTTTTTAAAGAGCTTGATATTCCTAAACCTGAAAAAAATCTCGGTATTGCCTCTACTTTACATGGAGAGCAGACTGGGCGAATGCTCATTAGACTAGAGCAAGTATTGCTAAAAGAAAAACCAAACCTAGTAATAATTTACGGCGACACCAATTCAACCCTCGCTGGAGCATTAGCCGCTTCAAAACTACATATTCCGGTCGCACATATCGAGGCTGGAATGCGAAGTTACAATAAAATGATGCCTGAGGAACAAAATAGAATCATTGCAGATCATCTTTCTGATATTTGTTTTTGTTCATCGTCAATAAGCGCCAATAACCTTCGCAAGGAAAATATCAAAAGAAATATTTATATAGTCGGAGATGTTATGCTCGACACTTTACGGTATGCAGTAAAAAAGACTCGCAATGATGCAGCTTTTCTCAAAAGTCATAAACTAGCCTTAAGGGGATACATACTCGTGACGGTTCATAGGGCTGGCAACGTCGATCACAAAGAACGACTCGCATCAATAGTTAATGCTCTGAATCAATGCAACAAAAAGGTTGTCTTTCCCGTACATCCTCGCACAAGAAACAACTTAAAGAAATTCAAGCTTTTGCCCAGACTTCATAAACGCAATATCTTGCTACTCGAACCAGTAAGCTATATGAATATGCTTAAGCTAGAAAAATCTGCTGAGATGATACTCACTGACTCGGGCGGCGTTCAAAAAGAAGCGTATTTCCTAAAAACTCCCTGTGTAACATTGCGGGAAGAAACGGAGTGGGTTGAGACAGTAAAAAATGGGTGGAATACTTTAGTAGGCACAAACACAAAAACAATAGTTAAAATTATCAGTGGGTTAAAAAAACCTTCACACTATTTACCTCTTTATGGAAACGGTAAGGCAAGCGCAAAAATAACGAACGTAATCAATAGATTCCTCTAATGCTCAAGGCCTTCGAGGTGACTTACTGCTGATCGAGTGTTTTTCTGTATATTTTCAACTCAGTGTCAACTCTTGTGTCCCAGGAAAAATTTGATGTGACGAAGTTTCTTGCATTATGACCCATTTTCTCACGCTCACTTCGATGTTGGGCCAAATAGAGTAACTTCTTTGAAAAGCCACTAGTGTCTTTATCTCCGACCAAAATACCCGTGACACCGTCTATTACCACCGTTGAGGTCCCTCCGACATCAGAGACGATGACTGGTAAAGAACACGACATTGCCTCGAGAAGCGCATTTCCAAGATTGCTATAGGTCGCCATAGAGACCCAGACGTCGCTTATACCTAGAAGATTTCGAACCTCTCCATGTTCAAGACTATGAGTAAAAACGAAGTTCTTCTTGAAGCGTGATTGATCTATTAGTTCATTAATTACTTTCCATTCTTCAAATTCTCCATCACACGGGTCATTACATATAACGAAGTTTGAGTGATCAGTATACGATTCTAGAAATTTAATATAACCACTTACTGCGTAACGTATACCCTTTATGGAGTTGACTTTTGATGTGCTAATTACTATTAATGAAGGATCGGAAATTTCATACTTTGCCCTTAAAAATTCCTGACTCCCCGGAAAATGCTTCTGGAAATAGGATGTGTCAATACCATGACGAATAAATGAAAATGCATCTTTCTTCACTTTTATCTTATTAAGAAAAAATGAATTGCCACCGGTGCCATCATCTACACATACTAGGTAATCAAATGGGAGTAATCTGAAAAAGATCACTTCGAGTGAACGCGAAAGTCGTCCAAGAACTTTCTGGAATACACCATGAGAAAAATAAATAAATCGACTCTTGAAAATGATCCGCGAAGACAAGTAGCCGATGATTCCAGACCAATAATCGTGTCCAATAACAATATCAAAATTACCCCCCTGGCGATTTATTTTTACGCATTCCACCAGGCCAGAAAAAATAAAAAAAAGTAAGCGGATCCTCGTATTGTATAAGGATTGAAAAATCGTTGGTGCCCTCCAGATGAATATTCCATCTCTTACTTCATGCCGCGGTAGGGACTTTTGGGGCATGAGCGTAAGGACATGTACTTCATGACCATTTAATACTATACGGCGGGACGAATTGTATATATGGTTCTCCTGCCCACCAACCAGTGGATAAAAATTTCTAGTTATTCTAAGTATCTTCATCTAGAAGTGTGCGTAGCTTAAAAATGCTCACATCAGCGGAGTGATATACTGATTCGAAACTCTGAGAGGCAAAGAACAACTCTTCGGATTGTTGTAATAACTTCTCACCTTCTAGGGAAGGCTTTTGGAGTACAATAAATCTAATACCATTATTCTTGAGATACTCAATAGTGGCCTCATCATCAGGGTTAAAAAAAATCAAAGAAGCGTCTTGTGTAGAAGCAAAAGAATAATTCTTAATATTTCTGTCAGAAATTATTCTATCATGCGATGTTTGTGAAACCCTACTTGTATTCGATATAACCGTTTCGTCCTTTAATGTCAATGAACGCAGGATGTTAAACGCCTCAATATGGCCTTCTTCAACATAATTCGAACGGTTTGCCAAATCCACGTTCATACGAACCCCAGCACTAACTATGAGTACGGTGAGAAACGAAGATACCAAGATCAATGTTGCTGGCGATCTAACCAAATGAATAAAACGATGATAAAGAAAATCAACCAAAATTGCAGCAAATAATGCTAAAAAGGTACTACCTAAGAAAATCAGACGTTCATAATAGAAAGTAATTCCAAAATAATGAACATTCGGAAAAATTCCCAATAATATCACAGTCCAGAATAAGGGAAATATTTTATGAATTTTATTTTGATACTGGCTCAATAAAAAAACAATCACACCAAGAATACCCATTATCAGTAGCAGTGGGCCAATATAATCCGGATAAAGACCAAATGTTATAACTTTTTGAAATTTACTCTCACTTTCAACCCCAAAAAAAGAATTGAGCGTTTCAACAACAATCGGACTCAAATAGTTAATAAGAATAAAGAGAGTAATGGTGGCAAGAAAAAAAATTGATGCTGTGAGCGTTTTACTATTAAGTATGTGCTTAGCACCAACAAAGAAATACTCGCGGGCCTTCTTATGTGACGCAAAGATTATTATTGCATACAAAGGAATGGAAAACAGTAAGATTGGAGCGGTAAGATATCTATGTGTAAAAAAAAGGGAGCCAATCGTTATTACGAGTAGGGTGAAATATGAAACTTTTTTGACAGATACGTGCCACTGGTAGAGAAAATAAAAAAATAGATTCAACAAAGAAAACGCCAATAGGTTAGATACAGATGAGCCGTTAAATAACCTAAAATACCCATAATTAATGGCGATGAAAGCAATTGATATTACGCCAATAGTACGACTAAAAACACTTCCAACGAGGTACGTAGTCAGGCATAGAAAAACTATTAGAAATAGTTGAAAAAGAGAAAAAAGTGGAAAGACAATATTTAGTCCAGTAAATTGCTTCAGAACCACAATAAGAATGTCAATTTCAAATGTTACATATGCTTTCAGATGATTATAGAGTGCTTGTTTGGGAGCCGGAATTTTTTCATTATCAAGAATCCAGTTGGCGTCGTTAATATAGGTTTCCGAATCTACGCCCGGTGGAATTGGTTTTTTTAAAGAGTAAGAAAATATACCTGATACGATAGCAACTAAAATAACCACGAGCACCAGTGTTATTGTCCGTTCCCTAGTTTCTTTCAAAAAAAACATACTTAGTCTTATGTAACGCTCTCTCGATACATTGATTCAAGCGCAGTAACAATGGTTGACCACTGATATTCCTTTACAACAGTTGCTCGACCATTCCTACCCATTGTAACACCAAGCTGAGGATCATCAATAAGTGTCGTCAATTTAACCACCAGCTCGCTCACATCACCTTTTGGGAACAGAAGTCCATTCACCCCATCTTCTATGAGTACTCGAACTCCGGGCAATAGCGATGCAATAACGGGCTTGCAGCAAACCATCGCTTCTAGCAACACAATCCCGAATGATTCAGTATCAGTTGAGGGAAGTACTAGAGCATCTGCTGATTTCAAGATGGCAATAGCGTCGGAATTTGATCTCTTTCCAAAGAAAACAACATTTTCCGATACGCCAAGTTTTTTTGCTAAATCCTTGTGAACATCTTCTAAATCTCCACCCCCAACGATCAGTAGGTGTGCCTTTAGCCGTAAACTTTGCAATGCATGGATCAAGAGATGTACACCCTTAAAATAATGAGCGTCATCCAAACCTCCAATGAAAATTAGTAAAAAAGAATTATCGCTGATATGGAATTTCTTTCGAAGCATAGGAAATTCCTCCACCGAATCGATGTAGTCAACATCCACTCCGTTTGGGATATATGCAACTTTGTCTGATTGATTGAAGATATTAGATATCTCAGAATGAATAAAATGGTCTTTCGACAACACCTGGATTCTGGAAGCGTTTGAAATAACAACTCTCCGAAATAGGAAATTATATATCCTGAATACTAATCTTTTAAACGCGCTTGCCCCTTTTACATCCTGATGATACGTAACTACGTAAGGAATCTTATATAAACGTGAGGCTAAATATACAAAAATATCTCCACCGAAGAAAGGGTAATGCAGGTGTATAATATCAAAATCTTTCAAAGAGATTGTAAGAATTGGAAGAAAACTCGCATTTCCAAACGAGAAAAGGGCCCTCAAAACACGTAATTTAAAAGGTCCATCTGCTCTTTTTATTTGTTTACGTGAGTTCTCTGGTATAAAGACGGTGATGTCGTGGCCCCGTAAAGCTAGTAACTTTGAGATGTTATAACATACATTTCCAATTCCTCCCTCATAGGGTGGAAATGTTGACGTAACCTGTGCAATTTTCATAAGTAAAACTTGAGAGAGTTAGGCTATTGTTTCCTATACTCTAATATTCTTTAAGGGCAATCTCACGTGCTGATATCCTATATTTTCTAAACCAGGAGGATATTTCCCGATTTGACACCCTTTTGGTGATTTTACCCCTTTTCCGTAACACTGCTGGGATTCCACTGATCCCACTGAGCCACGCTTTTAACAGAATGAGACCTAGCATATAACTTGAGTATTGCTGACTAAATTTCTTTGCGGCACCCCTGCCAATAATTAATCCGTATAGCTGGAATAGATAACGTTTAAAACTATAGAATGGCGAAATTAGAATTACTTTCCATGGGCAGAGTTTAAATACAAACCACAATCTATTTCTCTCAACATAGAAGGCTTTTTCCGGACTATAGGTGCCGAATGACTTTGAGAACATATGATATACTCGAGCACTCGGTACATAGATACACTTCCAGCCAGCTAATCGACCACGAAAACCAAGGTCGCTATCTTCGACAAAAAATTTGAAATCTTCATCAAAGAGACCAATTTCGTCAAGCATCTGTTTTTTATACATTCCCGCACACCCACTTGGAAAGCACACTTCTTCAACTGCATCGTACTGTCCCGCGTCCCTTTCCAATCTTCCACGCCCCCTGCTCAGACCATCAGGATAGAGTAATAATCCTGTATTATCAATAGTACCTCGTTCAAAAAAATTAAGGATTTTAACCGCCCACATTCCTACATCATTAGGAGTAGACTTAGCGGCTTGAGTGAGTTCGTGAATAAAGTTCTCATCGAGCTCAGTGTCATTATTTAGTACTAATATATACTTGCCGCTTGCATTACGAATGCCTACGTTATTACCAGCGGCGTACGTGTTGATACGGTTATGAAGTATTTTAGCTTCAGGATAGCTCTTCTGTATCAATACGATTGAGTTATCAGTAGATCCATTATCTACTACAATGAGTTCAAAGGAGTTACTAGATTGACGATGTAGTGAAGATAACAGTGTAGAAAGATATTTTGCACCATTGTAATTGAGAACAATAACAGATACCATTGGCTGCTCATCAGACATAGAGAAGCTACTTATCGTGCAAATTTTTTAAGCTATCATTTCGAACGGAATTTTCTAACTTCCGCTCTATCCTCTTAACAATCACATAATTTCTAAATGTCACGCCAAATAATACAACAACTCCCACAATGACAACAAGATCGAATGTTCGGGTGATGCTAAACGCCTGAAGAATAAATTTAACACTTACTGGGAAAATGACTACAAAAATCAGACCCACCCATAGTGCCTCCCAGAGTGTAAATTCAACTTTGCTAAATTCCCCTCTCCGGTAATGTAAATAACTGAAATAAATCATCCAGAGAGCAAAAATAATTGCCACCATTTGCATTCCGATCATAGGAATTTCCACATGAGTATGTTAAATAATATGCGTACGCCGTCGAATACAGTCGTGCCTTTATATTTATCGTGATAAAGTGTTTGTATCTGCATCTGGGAAAATTTCAGCTTATTCTTCGCCGCACGGACGATCATTTCAGTTTCGGCTTCGTAGGCGACTCCGCTCCATGCGAGAGCCGGATATACCCCTGCCCTGAAAGCGCGAAATCCACTCTGAGTGTCAGAAACATAGTAGCCGAAAAGAAGTGAAATTGCCACTGAGAGAAATTTGTTTCCTACCATCATCATAAAGGGCATATCCCGCCCTATCGTTCTCGCACCAAATACGATATCTGCCTGCTCATTCTTAAGAGTTTCAACAATCTTTGGAACGTCGCTGGCTTTATGCTGCCCATCCGCGTCCATAAGCACCAGGATGTCGGCTCCGTATTTCATTGCTGCTTCACATCCAGTTTTGAGAGCCGCACCCTTTCCGAGGTTAATTCGATGACGCACGACGGTCACATCCATCACCTTCTTAGCCACTGCGGCCGTATCGTCTTTCGAGCCATCGTCAACTACGATTACGCCATAATCTGGGACATGCGATCGAACATCAGCGAGTACGTGACTAATTCGTGCCGCTTCATTATGAGCAGGAATGACCACATATGTTTTCATCTCCCTATCCCCTTATACCGTATCCCCGCACGAATTATTTTCTCCCTGTCGAGTGCGTTCTGACCATCGATAATGACTTTTACACCCCGTCGTTTTAACTCCCCCGCCGTGAGGGCAACGAACTCCTTGTGGCCTGTAGCCAAAATAACAGCCGTGGATTTCGATAGTAGCGCATCGAGCGTTTTCACCGTCGACTGTTGAGGGAAATACGGATCGTACACGTGGACATTTGCTGAAAAGCTTCTCAAAAGTTCGATGATTTTCAACGACGGGCTTTCGCGTATATCACCCACGTTCGGCTTGTACGACAGCCCTAGTACGCCCACGGTGGTTCCTTTCAACGGCTTGCCAATGTCATTCAATATCCTGATAAGCTGGTTAACTACGTAGGCAGGCATACTGTTGTTGATCTCGCGCGCTAGTCGTAAGAACCGATGGTCGAACCCACTCTGCTTTGCCCGTTCAATGAGATAATATGGATCAACCGGTATGCAGTGTCCCCCGACGCCGCATGAAGGATAGTGGGCCATGAAAGCGAACGGTTTCGTCGCCGCGCCCTTTATGACGTCGTGGACGTCGATGCCCAGCTTGTCGAACGACTTAGCAAGTTCATTAACGAACGCAATATTGATGTCACGAAATGAATTTTCAATAATCTTTGTAGCTTCCGCTTCCTTGATTGATTTCATCTCGCGGACGTTACCCTCCAGTATCGAACGATAAAAGATAGCGGCGCGCTTCGTGCACTGCGGAGTAACGCCACCGACTACTCGAGGTATGTTTCGAACGTTCCATTTCGGGTCTCCAGGGTTAATCCGTTCAGGACAGTGAGCAAGAAAGAAATCCTTTCCGAGCTTCTTGCCGTCCTTCTCGAGTATTGGCAATACCACCTCTTCACACACACCGGGATTGATAGTTGATTCGACAATAACCAGCTGTCCCCTTTTCATATTTTTCGCCACCTTCGTTGCCGCCGACTTCACTGGTCCCAAATCTGGATTATAGAACTTGTCAACGGGTGTAGGAACACAAATAATAGCAATGTCACTTTTTCGAATTATTCCGGCGTCTATGGTGGCGATGATTCCCTTTTTCGCAACCAAACGGTCTAACTCCTGATCGCCTGGAATCGGACTCACTCCGCTATTAATCATGTTAACCTTTTTCCTATCCAGAGCTACCCCGTACGTTCGGTAGCCCTTTTCCGCACAGAGCACGGCAAGTGGCAACCCGACGTATCCAAGTCCAATAATGGCAACAATATTCTTCTTCTTCTTTGCGGATTTTCGTATCGACATAGTCACTTTAGGATGAGTGATTTTCATTTTTTTACAAATATTTCTCTGATGTACCCGCGGCCGATTCCGATGTAACGAAAACCGAGATGGCGCATCGTTTCCGGGTCGTATATATTTCTTCCGTCGACAATGTTCGGTTCTGCAAGTAATTTCTTCATTTTTTCTAATTTTAATGCGGTAAACTGCGGCCATTCAGTGATGATTGCAGCGACGTGCGCACCTCGTAAAGCATCATACGGATTTCGATGGTACGTCAGGAGAGAGCCAAAGATACGCCGCGTTGAATTTATAGCGACAGGGTCAGTGACGTGCAGCTTAGCCCCAGCGCGCAACAGGCTTTTTATGATATCCAGTGAAGGGGCATCGCGTAAATCATCAGTCTGCGGCTTAAATGACAGGCCCAGTAGCGCCACTTTTTTGCCTTTAATCTTTGGGACGAGCATGCGAATTCTTTGTACAAAAAACTTGCGTTGATCCTTATTAATCTGATCAACGACGTCGAGGAATTTGAAGCGGTAGCCAAGCTTCTGTGAAATGCGGATCAGAGCTCGGATATCCTTTGGAAAACAGAGGCCTCCATACCCTATTCCTGCGCTCAAAAATGCGCGCTGACCGATGCGCGGATCCGCCTTCAGTGCGGCAGACACTACTTCGACGTCTGCGCCAATTTCTTCGCATAGTCGCGCAATGCTGTTGATAAAGGAAATGTGGCTGGCCAAAAAGACGTTCGCTGCGTACTTGATCAACTCCGCTGTACGGTTATTAGTCTCAATAATAGGCGCCTTAATACCTGCGTAGATTTCCCGCATGATTTTCTTAACACGTGCAGTGACCTGTTGCTCATAGCCGAGAATTATCCTGTCAGCTTTTAGAAATGCTCCTAGTGCGACGCCTTCGCGTAAGAACTCGGGGTTCGAAACGATCGAAAAATGGCCGGAAAAGGTTCTTTGGATACTGCGGCGAAGAAGAAGTGATGCACCGATAGGAACCGTGCTCTTCGAAACAATGATTTCCCCTCCACGAAGATTCGCTGCGATGCTTTTTGCAGCGCTTTTTACATATGAGATGTCTACACTACCATCCTTTCTGGAAGGCGTTCCAACAGTGATAAAAATAACTTCCGATCCACGTAAGGCAGTAACAGGGTCACTTTCGAATGTGAGTCTCTTTTGGCGAACGGACTGTAGTATTATTTCACGGAGACCCGGTTCAAAAAACGGCATACTACCACGTTTGAGAAGGGAAATTTTCTTGGTGTCAATATCGTGACACACTACGCGATGTCCAAGTTTGGCAAGGCATGCGCCCGTCACGAGCCCTACATACCCCGATCCTACAATGGTTATTGCATGTCGAGTCATACCTATATTAAAAAAATCTACAGTCACGCATATGCAGATCCACCACGATTTACACCTTTACCTCGTTAATATCCACTGCTTCGCTTCCGCGCATGTACTCAATAGTCTGCTTGAGACCCTCTACGAGTGAAACTACGGGAAACCAACCGAGACGTTCCTTTGCGAGTGAAATATCTGGAGTTCCTTGGCGCGCGACAAACGGGGAACGGCTCTCAAAAATGATTTTCGAAGACACGCCCATGAGTTCAATTATTTTTCTGGCTACGTCTGAAATGGTGATTTCTTCTGGGCTTCCAATGTTCATCGGACTGGTATCCTTCGATCGTGCCACCCTTGTTAAAGCTTCTATGCAATCAGAGACGTAACATAATGTGACGGTATCGGAATCTGATCCCATGACGTGAATATCCTCACCTTTCAATGCTTGGCGGATGAACTCAGGGATCATTCTGCCATCCGTGAGACGCATCCGAGGACCATACACATTAAAGAGTCGTATGATTTTAGCGTCAATTCCGAATGTCATTCTATACTGAGTAACCATGCTTTCGGAAAAACGTTTTCCTTCCGAATAAACGCTCCGCGGACCAAGAAAGTCAGTATATCCCCAGTAGGACTCAGGCAGCTGACGTGCATCAAGCGGTTCGCCGTACACAGCCGCAGACGAGAAATGTATAAATTTCGCCTTGTACTTGACTGCGATATCTAATGCATTCTTTGTCGCGTGGCTACTCGCAAGAAGTGTTTGAATAGGATACGTAGAGTAATACTGCGGTGAAGCCGGACATGCTAAATTGTAAATTTCGTGAACACCGACATACGGCACTTTAAGCGGTATAAGTTCGGCATAGGTCTCGAGAGCCAACGGTTCAGTCAAGTCATGTCTGATAAACTTAAATCGGGGATTTTGCAGTAGAGGTGAAATATTCTCGAGAGAACCAGTACTAAAATTATCAACACAAACAACATTATTACGCTTAATAAGCTCCTGGCAAAGATAGGAGCCGATAAAGCCCGCCCCTCCTAGAATTAACACATTGCGCAATTCGTCACTGTTCATACTTTATGAAAGAAAATAAATCGTATCCTGAGAATAATAAGCGTCATTAACACCTTTAGACTTCCTGCCGCCAGACGGAGCGGCGAACCAAGCTCGGCTGAACTCGAGCGATCCTCCCAGATTGTTGGAACTTCGCGAATAGCATACCCACGCAACTGAAGTAGATAGAGTAGCTCCACGTCGATCGCCATGTTTTGAACGCGGCAGTATGGAAGGATTTTCTTTAACGCGGACGCCCTGAAAATCTTCGCACCACATTGAGTGTCAGCATACGGAAGGTTGAAAAGGAATCGCTCAATCGCCATAAATGCCTTACTGATGAACATGCGGCGTGGCGTCCTTCGGGTCACGACGGAATCTGGAAGCCATCGGGAAGCTATGGCGCCATCCGTTCCCATCGCAGCATCAAGAAGTTTCTTAAACTCTTGTGGCGACGTGGCACCATCGGCATCGACGAATCCGATATATTCACCCTCAGCGGACCGTAATCCCGTCACGACCGCTGCCCCTTTCCCCGCCCGAGGAAGCTCGGTGTGTTTCAAACGCCCTGGGTACTTGTGTTCAAACTCCTTTACTACATCGATGGTTGCGTCAGTGCAGCCATTTGCGATAACACACAGGTGGATATCAGCGGAGAAGAACGCTAGATATGCTCCGAGGGTCGAACCAATTCGCTGTGCTTCATTGTAGGCAGGGATGACGATTGTGAACATACATTACTTTACTTTCAACAATGTAAAGGACATTCAATGTGCCTGTGGAACAATAGTTTCTCTTCCAGATTGATACTTCATACTATACCTGAAATAATGGGAAATCTCAAGTGGACTCTCCGCTCATAACGGGCGGTTCCATTGCTTTTTTTGAACGAAATACCCAGTGCTTGTTCATGAAAAAGTTCCAAAACATCGCTATAACGACAGCGACAGCTTTTGCAAAAAGATCATACATGCCGGCATGAGTCACGAGTATAAAGAGCGCTAGTTCAACGATGACGAGAGCTACGGCGTTAATCAAGACAAACTTCGAAAACTGGATGTACTCCCAGCGTCCCTGGTCACGAAAAGTCCAGTACTTGTTGATAAAATAACTGTTAGTGACAGCGACTACAAAAGAAATAAGATTTGCCAATAGAAAATGTTCTTGAAAGAAAGAGAGTGACCGCGTTAATGCAAAGTACAGCGTATAGTCGATCGTTGTGTTGGTCACTCCGACAAGACCGAATTTGACGAACTGGCGTACTGAGAAACGTTTCAGAAACAAAAATGGCCAGATGGTAAAGAGTGTATGTTTTTCTACGTCAGCAAACCGCATACATATTTATAACCCCCCCACGGTAATTCCTGTTCGTTCCGATACGTCAAAGGCGTAGAATTGAGTGATTAGGGCACCATCTTTATTCAGCACACGAACATGCGGCGCACCGCCCGGCCCAGCACCTGTAATAATTTCGTCGGTGCCGTCCCCATTCACATCACCTGCCGCGACATTGACTCCGCCGCGAAATGCAGTTGGGTAGGCGAAAAATTGACCGACGAGAACACCTTTGTGGGAAAAAATTCTCACATGCGGCGCACCGCCCGGCCCAGCACCTGTAATAATTTCGTCGGTGCCGTCCCCATTCACATCACCTGCCGCGACGTTGACTCCGCCCCTGAATGATGGGTCGTACGCGTAGAAAAAACCTATGACATCCCCCTGACCATTAAATATTCGCACATGCGGCGCACCGCCGTTGCCCGCTCCAGCCAGGATTTCATCCGTTCCATTGCCGTCGAGATCGCCAGCTGTGACGTTTACCCCGCCACGAAAAGTCGCATTATAGGCGAAAAATGAACCAACGAGCTTTCCTGAAGATGAGTGGATGCGCACATGCGGTGCACCACCCGGCCCAGCACCGGCAAGGATTTCCTTTGAACCGTCACCAGAAAGATCAGCTGTCGCCACATGTACTCCCCCGGTGAAATTTTCCGCGAATGCATAAAAGTTAGTCGTTAAATCCCCAGCCTCATTGTATACGTGGAGTAAAGGCGACGCCCCTGGCTCACGCGATACAACAATATTCCCTGGAATAAATGAAAGCTGTTCACTCTGGAGCAGCGCGGAAAGATTTACTCTCCCTGCGCCCAAGTCATTCGCGTACCCAGCGTTCAGGGTGGAAATGTCAAACGCCGTCTCTCCGAGTGCTGTCTCTAAATTAACGGCAGTTTGCAGTAGATTGTGCGATTTCGCTAATGCTAATGCGCCGGAAATAAACGGCGCTGACGCCGACGTACCATACCATCCTGTTTGGTAATATTCAGTGAGACCTTGCGCAACATCGTATACCACTGTTCCATACATATTAATCCCAGGTGCCGAAATATCAACGCACGATCCATAATTTGAAAAAGATGTCTTCTGATCGCTACTATCTGTAGCTGCGACACCAATGACGTCGTCATCGCATACTGGGTACCGCGGAGAGACGTCGAGGTCAACTCCATCATTTCCTGCTGATGCGACGACAAGAATACCTTGGGAACGAGCCTGAGAGATGGCACCTGCCAGTGTCGCACTATACGTATTGCCAACAAAACTCAGATTGATAATATCCGCTCCATTCTCAGCCGCATACTGCACTCCTTCAGCCACTGTCAATGTGGAACCATGCCCCGTATGGTCCAGAACGCGAATAGGCATGATAGTGGCTGAATACGCCACACCGGCAATTCCTTTTGCATTATTTCCCACAGCGGCCGCAATTCCTGCCACTACAGTTCCATGATGAATTCCTGTCGTGGTCCATCCATCATGAAATTTTGGTTTGGGGCTCTGGGTGTCTTCTGCAAAATCCCATCCGTTACGATCGTCTACGTATCCGTTATGGTCATCGTCAATCGCATTGCCAGCAATTTCATCTGTGTTCACCCACACGTTGGCTGCAAGGTCGGGGTGATCTATCTGGACTCCCGAATCTACTATGGCTATCACAACACTAGCGTCTCCCGTCGTGCTATCCCACGCTTGCGATGCTCCCGCAATGTCGAGAGACCACTGAGAAGCAAAATAGGTATCATCGGGAATTAGTGTCGCTCGGTATTCAGCATTTGGCTCAATATACTCTATAGCCGGGTTCAACGCATATCCTCCAATGACGTCATGGTATGACACCCCGGAATTGAGACGGATAAGTTTAACATGAGGATCAGAACGGTATTTTACGAGCACTTCACGGGTGGAAAGGTCAGACTCGGTAGCCTGGCAAACTGTCGGAATCAGTAGTGCGCCGAAAAATAGCACAACCATAACCTGCCGGAATTCCCTCATAGGATTATCGAAATTCTAAGGTTACTTTAATTTCTCGCGTATCCGTACCCCTGCGTAGCGATAGGGTAATCTCACCATTTGACGCAGTGACGGATCGGAGTGCATCAGCGAGCGACACAGATGCTGTGAGCGTTTCTGATCCTATATGCGTAATAATGTCACCCTCTTGAACCCCTCCAACTGCGGACGGCGATCCAGAAATAACTGCTGGTTCGTCACCTCCGTACACATATGCGCCGACCTGTTCGTTGACGTCAAATATACGTACAAAACTAGGGTCCTCGGATAAATCAATGTAGTGAAGACCAAGAAAGGGATATACGACAGCATCGTTCTCTAGAAAACTTCGTAGCGAATCGGCAATAGTATCTGAGGTAACTGCCGTGATGCCCTCGGGTCCGACTGCCCGCACTATACCGATAATTTTTCCCCCTCTATCAGCAACGGGTGTGCCGGGTGATACACCGACAGTTGAAGAGCCGAGAATAAGGCTAGCAGCTGCATCCTCAGAAGAATGTATCACTCCTCCCGAAGTTCCTGGTACACCATCGTTTGAAATAATAGGGTGTCTTACCATACTGCCCGGCCTACCAAGAAGGTCCGCCTCGAATGTATATACGCTTTGCCCTAAAATTACATATCCCTGCGTATCGGTGAGATCGACGGTGCTGCTGAAAACTCCGTCATTCGTCATGAGAATTCCCCAAGCTACGAACCCCTCGGGAGATAAGATATCATCACCGATATTGGTGCGCGCGTCAGAACGGTAGAGGCCTATCAGCGCAGGACTTACTTTTTCTCGAAGTCGGGATTCGACCTGCTGGATAGTCGCTTCCTCGGAAGACAATGATCTCACGATACCGCCAATCGAATCAGTGAGCGTAGAGGGAGGCACCAGCCCGAAACGGTACCATAGACCCTCCCACCGCAAAACAATAATTATCCCTACCAGGCCGGCAAAGAAACCAATGACCAAAGAGAGCGCCACATACATCATCCACGAATTATTGTTCCACGCTTTCGGCGGAGGAGTGACATTATGTGCTCGTTCAGGGTGACTAGGAGATGTGGGAGAAATACGTGCCTGCATGTGAAAGATGATTAACGCCAGGGGGACGAAATAATGACAGCTGCGATGAGGGCGAGGCTTACTACTAAATAGATACGGATTGTCTTTAATTCCATGCGTTGTGCTATGTGTTCGCGAAGGATGTTCATAAAAAGATAATACATGATAGTGGTAAGGGACGCGAGTGCTAGGGGAGGTCCCGGTAAGAATGATACTGCGACAAACATCTCTAAAGTCATGATACTGACTGGCACGGCATATCCGAGTGCATCACGGATGGGTGCTTTATATACCCAGAAGGTTTGAAAAGAAATCAGCATAGCGACTACGGCAATAACTAGAGCGAATGGCCATACAGAAAATGAAAAAAGAAGCATGACAGTTTGCACAGCTGAAAGAAGAAAAAAAAGTGTGAGTAAGTTTACGTAGGAAAAAATGGTCTCAAGAGCATACGGGTGATATCGATCTGTCACATGAATAAATGTATATACGTTTTGGGTAATAAATCCGCAAGCACCGATGATACATACAACGAGTAGATGTTGGAAAATAGTCTGCTCAATAAACAAGAGTAGCGCAAACCCGGCGAGAACAAACAAAAGGGTCGCCCCGCCCATGCCAAAACTTACTGAGCGTGACCCGGAGGGACGCAAGAGTCGCCATAGAAATAGGGTGATAAAAAGTGTCGCTAAAGTTACCCAAACAACGTAATGTGTCGGCACCAATATCATTAACTCTCCGAAGAGAGCAATAAGTACCCCGGCCCCTATAGCACTATACCGAAACATGGCAGCTGCTTTTAATCATTATTCTTGGAATTTTTTCCAATAATTTTGCGAAATTGGTCTGGTGTCATTCCTTCTTTTAATTTTTCAGCCAGATGAAGTAACTCACTCGCACTTAGGTCCGTCCCAGTCGGTTCCTTTTCATTATTAATGCGCCGGCTAGCTTCTATGAGATTTCCGACAATGTCCTGGACCGCTTCGGGGTTTTTAACGTCAAAAATTTCAAGATTCGCAGTCGAGCCGGCTGTTTGAATCAGAATGCTACCATAATGAAACACCGTCTGGAAAATCCCATGGAATCGCACACTGACATCCTGGATTGACTGATAGGAACTCTCGGAAACAGTTTTGCGGAAAAAACCATGTTGGTCAATGTCAATTATTCTTTTGTTCGTGATGAGAAAAGCGTTCAATGAATACACATACAGTGACCTGAAAAAAATCAGCAACCCCGTAACAGCCAAAATGACGAAAAAAGCGACTCCAAGGCTGCCCAGCCTAAAAAGAGGCACTAAAAAGAAAAAAGGTGCTATACTGCATAAAGCGCTTACGGATAGCGGACCTACCAAGGTTATCCAGTACTTTCTGACAATACGCACTGGCTCCTCGTCGTTTTTTAAATGTTTCAGAATCGACGATTCAAACATATCGTATGTTACGAAGAAAAACTATTAGAATACTGTGGCTTGTAATCGTATGCATAGGGGTGTTAAGCATGTTGATCTTCACGATCTTGCCTGCTTTCCAAGGCTTCTAGCGTTTCAAAACCGCGCGGAACGCTTCGGGGGGTAACGTCACCTTACCGTGGTGCATCATGCGTTTCTTGCCCTTTTTTTGCTTGTCTAGAAGTTTTCGTTTCCGTGTCACATCGCCGCCAGAGAGCTTCGCAGTAACATCTTTTCGTAATGGAGATGTACGTTCTGACGCGATTACCGACCCACCAACGCTTGCTTGTATTTTTACCTCGAAAAGCTGCCGCGGCACGGTATCTTTCAACGTCTCGACGATTTTCCGTGCGATCCTGTATCGGTCCTTCACATATACCATGGTAGAGAGCGCATCAATGCGCTCATCGGCTATCACGATGTCGAGCCGCTCGACATCACACTGACGGTAGGTTTCCATGTCATACGAAAGCGACGCATAGCCAGACGAAACTGTCTTCATTTTATCATAAAAGTCAGCGAGGAGACTAGCCAACGGCATGAGATATTCGAGCACGACTCTCCCCTCATCTAAGTACTCAGTCGTCTTATATTCACCCCCTACATCATTGAAAAGCTGCATAAGGTTTCCGACGTGGTCGGATGGTGATACTGAACGTGTCCGGATCCACGGTTCTTCTATATGATCAATATGCGTAGGCTCGGGTAAGTCATGCGGACTGGAAATAGTGATAAACTGTGGAGCCACGGCCACTTTCACTCTGTGCAAATATGACGCGGCGCCGGCTTCATTCAAAAAAATTCGATACGCTACCGACGGGGCGGTGACGACGAGATCTATATTGTACTCCCGGTGAAGGCGCTCCTGAACGATGTCGAGATGCAGAACACCCAACGTGCCGCATCGAAACCCATGCCCAAGCGCGGGAGAGTGTTCCGGTTCAAACACAAGCGCTGCGTCATTGAGTTGAAGTTTTTCGAGCGCCTCACGCAATCGTGGGTATGCGTCACCTTCTTGCGGAAAGATACTTGCAAAAACCATTGACTGTAATGAGCGATACCCGGGGAGCGGCTCTAGGGATTGGCTTTTTTCTGATACGATCGTATCACCGACGCGACACTGCTTAATGGTCTTTACATTTGTAATAATGTATCCGATTGATCCCGTCGCCAAGCTGTCTGATGAGACGAGAGCTGGATGAAAATATCCTACATCTAAAACCTCAGCGTGTGCGTGAGTTCCGAGAAGACGTACCCGATCTCCCCTGCGGACTTCTCCACCAACGACGCGGACATAGGCCACTACCCCACGATATTCATCAAACTTTGAGTCAAATATAAGTGCTCGTAAATCAGGGGAGGCATCAGTTGACGGAGCAGGAATTTTTTCTATAACTACGTCGAGAATTTCACGCACACCTGTCCCTGTCTTGCCGGAAGCGAGCAGCACCTCTTCCTTCCCGACGCCAAGTAATTTCATAACCTCATGGACTACCCGCTCTGGATCAGCATTCGGGAGATCGATTTTATTGACGACAGGAACTATTGCCAGATTCTGTTCGAGTGCTAGATAGAGATGCGAGAGTGTCTGGGCTTCTACGCCTTGCGTCGCATCGACAAGGAGCACGCATCCTTCTACAGCCGCGAGTGACCGTGACACTTCATACGTAAAATCAACATGTCCCGGCGTATCTATAAGATTCATCTCATACCCTCGGTATAACATCCGCACAGGCTGCAGTTTGATAGTAATGCCGCGTTCCCGTTCTAGGTCCATTTGATCGAGAAGCTGATCGCGCATTTCGCGCTTCGAAACCGTTTCAGTTACTTCTAAAAATCTGTCGGCAAGTGTCGATTTGCCATGATCAATATGCGCGATAATGCAGAAGTTACGGATGTGATCTATCATGGCTTTTGTTCTTCTTGTGAACCGCCACGGAAAAATAGCTGCGCTTTTGTTTTTTTAACCCAGCTTGTCAGTATGTGTATTTCTTCGCACTTCATAATAACGGCTAGTGCTAAGTAAACGATAATTCCCACAGCGCCTGCCCCGACTCCCTGAATGAGGACACCAACAAACCTTTGCATGTCGACCCCTATGGCGAGAAATCGCAACATCCCCCACGACACAAGTCCCATGACGCTTGAAATAAAAAGTATTTTCAAGGTCGAGTTAGCTATGCGGTTATCATCCAGATTTCCGACTCTGTGGTGCAGCAGTATCAGCAAAAAGAGCATATTTACAATGCTCGCGACTGAAAATGCTAAGCCGAGTCCGATGACTCCCCAGATGCGAGACAGCGTCCATCCCAATATGACATTGATCCCGACAGACAGCAGTCCGACTTTCACCGGCGTCTTCGTATCTTGCAGCGCATAGAAAGACCTCGCGAGCATAGGAATCAACGCTTGAGCAAAAAGTGAAAGAGAAAAGTAGCCGAGTGTTTGAGCGGTAAGTATCGTATCCGCCCAACCAAAATTGCCGCTTCCCAGTACCAAACGGACAATTTGCGCTCGCAAAAGCAACATCAGTACCGATACGGGTATAATGAGAAATAACACCCGTCGAAAGGCAATCGAAAAGTGTTCAACAAATTTTTTAGTGTCATTTTGTGCAAACGCTTCGGAAAAAATAGGGAAAGCTGCAATCGCAAGTGAATAACCGAATACCCCGATAGGAAAACTCTGCAGGTTATTAGCAAAGTTAAAAACAGCTACGGTACCGACGGCTAGAGTCGAACCTATGATTACGCTTATTAGCTGATCGACTTGCGCTACGGCGAGCCCGAAAGCCCGTGGAACCATTAGTTTGCCGACCTGACGGACTCCTTCGTGCTTAAAGTCGAGAAGCGGTCTATAGCGATACCCGAGACGGAAAATAGACGGCACCTGTACCGCCATATGAATGACGGCTCCGATCACTACACCATACGCAACCCCGAGGATGCCGTATCTCCCGGATAAAACCACAATGCCAAAAATGATGCCGAGATTGTACATCACCGGAGCGAACGCGAAGCTCACATAGCGCTTAAACGATGTCAGGATACCTGTCGCAATATTACTCACACCAAAAAACACAATGGCCACAAGCATAATCCTGGTAAGCTGAATGGTCAGGTCCATGCGTGAACCGTCGAACCCCGGAGCAATCACCGGAATCAGTTGCTCGGCAAATATGAAGAAAATCCCGCCGACAGTCACGAGTCCAATAAGCAAAATGTTGAGCAAGCTGTTTGCGAGACGCCACGTCTCACTATCAGGTGAAACGGAACCATTTTTAACTAGATATCGAACAAAAACAGGAATAAACGCGGACGAAAGCGCACCGAGAACAAGAATATTAAAAATGAGATCGGGCAGTTTAAACGCCGCATAATATGCATCGAGTGTTTCACCCGCACCGTACATGGAAGCCAGCATACGATCCCTTATGAGTCCTAAGAGCCGACTCGCGACCGATGCGGTGGCGATAATAATTGCACCACCCGTGACGGTGGTGGTGATTCTCAGCCAAATCTTTTTCCACATAATGCTTCACACCATACCAGATTTGGTGCATATTTGCAAGTGGGTTACAACCAAAAGATACGCTACTAAACCGAGCATGGACGTGTTCAATACCCTAACGTTGAGCACCCCCTGAGTCCCGCAGTAGGCGGGACGAAGGGTCTCGTTGAATTACCAACGATGGGTGCTGAAAAAGTCTTGGCTGGGGTAACAAAATGAGATCCTTCACCCCTCGCATATTCGGGATCCAGGGTGGTCGCCTTCGGCGACAAAAAGCTGCCAGCAACGTTCGGTGGAATATCGAGCTTATCTTGGCATAGCAGCCGTTCCCTTTCGAAAACGGTGAGGAGAGAGATTTACCCCGTCGAATGACGGGGTTTGCTACACTGGACAAGTCCGAAGTGTACCGGCGTTGGCTGGCAGCTTATTGTCCCCGTTAGAAGTGGGCTCTAACCGGAAGTACTTCCAAGCGACTTTAGTCGCGTGAGATAGTGACATCGACCTGACTAAAGTCAGTAAGAAAAGTTTTGAAATGGGGATGGGGAAACCGACAGATAAACTGCGATCTCCCCATCTATGTTTGGCGGAGGGTCAGGGATTTGAACCCTGTCTTGTCCCGAAGGACAATGGTGCCAGTAACACGCCGACATGTCGGTGTGTATGGAGCACGCGCAGCCCGTATCAGTTGATGGATGATCAACCGAATGCCCCCTCCGATTCATCACATGGATCATGTGTCCTCTCAAGCGGTGCGGTGATGAATGGTGAGTAAAAAGATCGCTTTCCTTCTCACTTGGCATTGTAATCCAATCCCAATTGGGAAGGAAGGGGGAACGGATATATGAATACATCGCGTTTCCGTTCCCCTTCAAAGAGCATTTAACGAATCGGGATAGGCCACTTCGTATCCGTGACGTCAGTGATCATGCCGGCTTCATTGATTGTCCAGAAGTGCCGGTTGCCAAACGAGGTGAAGCGCATTGTCGCGACGAACCCGCTGTCGCTGAGATCCACATCATAATAGCATCCATCCCTCATTTTCGGCATGACCGAGAGACTGTCCGTGCTTGCGACGAAATGCCCGTGCGTGTTTTGGTAGGCCATCTCGGCGGCATGGATCTGCTGAAGAGATTCTACGGCCGTTGCTGTGTTGTTTGCGCGGACGCAGTCTGCGCTCATCGACGTGGCCACAATGATAATGATGGCACCGACCATCATTATCCCCAAGTCCCACCGGAAAAAGTTGCGTACTCCACTCAAAAAAGGTCTGAATATTACGTCCTCCTCTCCCCCGCTTCATGCAGGAGATTGTGATGATAGGTTGTAAATCCTTACTGCGGTGTTTGATTTCTCTCTTTTTCAACCCATATCACATCGATACGAGCTGGAAAAGGGATAGGAGCCGAGTGAGTTGAACACTCGACTCCCGAAAGATCAAGACCATCACCGGCTACCAGTTGGTGGGCACTTCATTTCCGTCCGCGCCGTCGACTCGCCACATTGGGACTGCCACTTTGGGATTGAATGCAGAATAATAGCGGCGAAAATCAGCAACCCCAGCAGTACGCCAGGAATGACATTGAATACTTCTGGACCACCACGATTGACACGATCATCGCAGTAATTCAGCAGGCCAAACAGGGAGCCTATCGTCCCTCCGGTCATTAGAGTCACTGTAATGACAAATATAACCACGCCCGCTCCCTTCACAACTGTCAATAGCATGATCACCCCAACCACTAGGGCCACGATCGAAATGGCCCAGTAATGCTTCCTCAACATACGCAACATAGCCATCTTCTTCTCTCCATTCTGTGTGGACTTGTGATGGTTAATTGTGAGTTACAATTTTTGTTATCTGTTTCCCTTTTTCAGCCTACATCATCGATACAAGCTGGAAAAGAGATCCGAATCCCTATTCGTACTCATCCGTGATAAACATTCGTACTTCCAACGAACAGAGCTGGAGACGATGGGCAGGCTTCGTCGAGCTGAGCTCGACCACCTGACCGGGAAGCGGCTCGCGGTATTCCTAGTTTACACCAGGTATACTTGCGAACTGTGTGCTTCCTTTCATCCCCTCCATGTCCGTGCGTTGCGCACGCCCTGAGCGAAGCTCGCCGAAGGCGGGCGAAGTCGAAGGGTCTCATGTTTTCAAAAAGTAGATTGGAGGCCTAAGAGGTATTAGTGGGACGACATGCGTCACAGAAGGACTCTGCCGTCCCGCTCATACTTTTCTCCTTGTGGGAGGAACTTGGAGGCGAATGATGTGAGCTTTGCCCGCCATAGGCGGACGCTTACACCGCGCGAACGCTTCATGAAGGAGTGTTCTAGATTTCTCCAGAACGCTCTTACTTCGGCGTTCAAAAGGTTGCAATCTTCGGTTTCCCGTCGACTACGACCTCCTCCCCTCCAAATTTCTCCCAAGGTCACTTCTTAACAAAAACGGGTGGCAGATCATCCATGACCTCAAAAGGAAGGAAATATATACATCCTTCGAAGAGAGATCACGCATAACCTGCCACCCGTAATCGTAATTAAAAAGATATTACGCTCACTTGGCTTCTGGGGTATGTGTGACTAACTATCTGTCGAGCTAAGCTCGATTGTTACAGATAACTCTCTCCTCAAAGAATTATCGGTCAATGTGCACACCTGCCTGATGGCAGATTTAACATTGCATACTATACCTAGGACCCAACTCTGTCAAGGCGTAGCGAGTCTATTTAACTAACATAAGCCAAAAAACAGCCACTTTTATAGCTTTCAGGTTACCCAATACCCGCTTCAATGCCAAGACTAGGAACCCTTAAACTTACTTTTTTCTCGCAACTAAGCCAAAAAACTTATCTGTGGATAACTCTTCACTGATTAGAAGGTAACCAGTTTCCTGGCTCATCCTATTGTCATGCCAAATAGTTTCGTACGCTTCAGGGATGTAGAGTTTTTGAATAAAGGCAGTGTACTCAACCCCCGGCTGTTTCTGCATGAGCAGTGAATACGATGCTAATTGGGAGAGTGTCCCCTTTTTCTCAAACTTAAATGGCAGTTGATAAACGAATGTGGCAGTGCGTGATTCGCCTGGCCCAACGTCAATCCAATTTCCGAAAACTGTCTTGCCAAATTCTTGTGTGATCCGGGTGCCCGACACTTCGTCGACAAGCAGTGTTCCTTCTAGGCCGGTAACGTCTGGATCAAGTGTCGCATCGGATTCGGGAGTCTGAAACCTCCAGCCCGGAATGCGATCAAAACCCCTCGCCTCAAGCAGTATACTGCCTGCAGGAACATATGTACGGATGTAATCAACATTTCTTACCCCTTGCTGGCCGTCCAGGGGGGCCCCCGTGTGGGTCCTCTGAATCGACAAAGTCTGGGTGATAGTATCGTCATCTTTAATTGTGGTTGTCAGCGATACAAACGTGTCAACAAGTCTATCAGTTTTTCCGCCGCCAATATTCGTATGGACCACCATGAGATAATCTTGGGGACTTTGGCGAACGCCTCCATCCCACCCAAGTGTCACCACTGCACACTGGTCATTGGGGTCGGTAAATGCAAGAAGAATATTTTTGGATTCAAACGCCTGTGTGATCGAATCAACGAGTGGGAGGAACTGGTCGCCAGAAAGTGAAAAAAGTTTATTGAGCAGTATTGGAAACAATTCTGAAATAAACCGCTTAGGCTTCGTAGGATCTTGCTGCTCGCTATCTTGAGCAAGGCGGCGGACATTTTCGGATGTCACGGTGACTTCAAATGCTGGGAGTTGAATAGGGCCTGTCATGTCTAAAAAGGACTCGACAACAGAAGGAGTTAATGCGAGTACTGCGTCAACAGACGGTCCCCCGCTTCGCTCATAGAACCAGGTGACTTTTCGGGCACTAGTCGGAAAGTCTGGGAACCAATTTGCATCCTGAATATTCCAGTGGGGATTTATTAGATGCAGTGGTGTAGGAGAAATAACATTCGACCTAAGCTGCCCAGCAATATCATACGCACCGCCCTCTGGCACTTCCATGTTTTTTATTATGCCTTCATCAATATCGAGTAGTGCTAACGAACCGATGAAACCGCCCGTCGGCCGTAGCTCCGCGTTGTTTTGAAAAAGCAGCAAGATCCGCGAGGTCTCATTAACGCCGAGTAGCGCGTCCATCACTTGTTTTGCGTCAGTGAAGTCCCTGAAAAATTCCTGCAATTGCGGCAGTGAATCGAGAATCTTCTGAAGGCGCTCACGATGTTCAGCTGGGACATATGACAGGTTCACTTGTCGCAATTCTTGTTCTGCTCGTTCGACGGCACCGCCTGCATCCTGCAGTGATGAAGAAAACCCTTCGAGTTGGCGAACAAATGTAGCCGCGGTGACGCTGGACTGAACGGACGAAAGCGCCTCGCTGATGTATTGTCCAGCCAAGGATAAGTCGCTTCCCGCATTGAGTATCCGCTGGGCAGTATCGACATGCGGAATCACCTTGACGACCTCCTCGAGCAATGAACCCGAGCCGTTCAACTCGTCCTGTGCGGAGCGAAATTGTTCTTCAGCTTGTTTAAACGACTGTGTCGCCGAGCTGTATTGGCTAGACGCAACAGCACGCTGGGCATCCTCGAGATGTTGATACGCCTCTGTAGATGCGCCGAGCACACGCCCCTGGATGGTTTCAATCTTTTCAATATTACTCGCGGCGACGAGCGGTATCATGAGAGCACATGCAGCAAGGGAGAACCCAGCCAGGCTCCGTGCCCAGCCGAACGGACGTGTAACAAACTGTTCATCGACAAGCGAAGGTGGGGGGGGTTCTTTCGCAATGACTGTAGGAACGGGAGGTGCTTCGTGCTTCGGCGTGCGTACACGTTTCCACGAGAACCCAAAAAGAAAATTCCGTACTTTCCGCTGACTCATGTGTTGCTGGGCTTGTGGCTTCACGAGAGCTTTGCCTGCAGTCATTTTTGGCAAAGGCGGTGCAATGTGTGAAAGACTGACTGGCGTATTGCTTACG
>Ga0075987_109_pt1 | contig 39683 bp, 42 predicted proteins | sample RifGroA2_FD_68035 | JGI IMG/M metagenome (GOLD analysis project Ga0075987, IMG submission 68035) | Parcubacteria bacterium GW2011_GWA2_48_9
CACCAGAAACAACCATTGCCGAATGTTGCTACCTTGTGTAGTTGATTAGACATATGTAGGCAGTAAACCCCAGGGCGCGCTGGCTCCTCGAAGACTCGTAGCGTCATCGCGCCCGTCTCGACTCCTCGTCCCGCTTTACGCGGGACTCGTGGTCTCGACCCAAAAACATCCTAAACGTTTATTGATATGGGGCGATTAATGGCAGTTAGTCTTCCTGTGTAATAATATTTCTCACCGATGCCCGGCGGGGGCCGCCGAGTGATGATACGTAGAGAGTCCCTTCGCTTGCGGCGACGTCATAGCCGCCCCGCCACCACTCCTCGAATTCGCTTTCGAAGCCGACTGGTTTGGCGTCTACGCCATAGAGACGAATGTTCGGACCTCCTCCGGTAGCCGGTGCGACGACAATTTCCGGCCGGTCATTTTTCGTATCTACGTTTGCGGCATCCACGCGCACGCCGCCACGGAATTCCACTGGGTAAGGGAAAAACTGCGATATGACTTTCCCTTGCCGGTTAAATACTCTCACGTGCGGTCCGCCTCCCGGCCCGGCGCTCGTAATAATTGCCGCTGGAGTTACTGGCGTCGATTCAACGGCGGCGACATCAATCCCGCCTCGGAACGTTTCGGCGTAGGCAAAGAACTGCCCCGTTCGGTTTCCTAATCTGTCAAAAATCCTCACATGCGGCCCGCCACCCGGTCCGGCTCCGGTAATGATTTCATCTATTCCATCTCCATTGGTATCGCCCGTGGCTACATCCACCCCGCCTCGAAATCCCAGTGGGTAGGGAAAAAATTGATTGAGCAGCTTGCCCTCTGTGTCAAATACTTTCACATGCGGCCCGCCACCCGGTCCGGCTCCTGTTACAATTTCCAGTCCCGGCCGGGAAGGAACAATCTCGCCGACTGCAATGCTGGCACCCCCTCGAAATTCTCCGTAGGGGAGTATTTCACCAGATAGTGCCGGTGCTATGGTGGACTGGCCTATTCTTGTTGCAGCGTTTAAGCTATCGAACGGGTTAACCACGGTACCATCAGACCGATGAATTTCGAAGTGAAGATGTGATACTCCGCCTTCTGCGTTGCCGCTATCACCCATCCAGCCGATTGATTGTCCTGCGACGACAGGATCGCCTCCACGGATTCCAGGTGCATACGCATTCATTCCGCCCCCAAGTCCATCATCAGTACCGGGGTTGTCGTTATTAATATGGATGTACCAGTATTTGTACCCATCAGTATCCCGCAAAAAAACCGCATATCCGTAACTTGGCTGTGGATACGCTGCAAAATAAATGGTGCCGGTAACCGCTGCAATGAGTTGTTGGAGTTTGGTCCCTATGATGTCATTTCCCTGGTGTGTATGGTCAGATCGTGGTGCACCAAAGTCGTTACTGTATCGAGTAGGTCCTATGACGGGGAAGGTGATAGGGCGGACTTCAGCCAAAGTGGCCGTAGGAATGGCGCAAGCGACGATGATTACTGCTGTAAACAGCTTATGAATGTATTTCATGTCTTGTGTAGTATATCAGATAACAGGTTGGCCGACTCCGTCTGTAGGCGGTCGTTTTGGGAGTTCTATTCTGTCTATTTCTTCTGAGGTGTCAGATGCGTGGAGAATATCATTTTCACGTTCGGGTATACTGCATGTTACCTGTTAGTCTCGACATATTGTTTAAGAGGTCTAAGAAAGTAGTCTTTCCAACCGTCGGCGAAGTTCTTGACTTCATCGGCAGGAACGCCAGTGTGGGTAAGGAGCAACTTTGTTCCCGCCTTTTCTTTTGTAAGGGTGAATATCGCGATCGACGGTTTAGGCCAGTCTCCGCCGTACCATTCCTGTACTAGCTTTTTATTTTGTACCACTTCTTTGTTTGTACCCCAAATATCGCCTCCCCAGAAAGAGAACTCAGTTCCCACTTTATCATCCATTTTTGCCTGTCCGCCACCCCAGGCGTTGATATGTTTTGGAGTGGTCAATGCCTGCCAGACTTTTTCGACTGATGCTTTGATGAAGTATGTTTGCTTGATGTGTCGCATATATAGTGAGATGTATCTTTACCAAGTAATACGCTATACTTGTGGAGTTCGATATTTAACTTATTAACATCATAACATATGAAGGTGGGCATTATCATCGCGATAGCCATTATCATCATCGGGGGAGGGTTCTGGTACTTTACCCAGAGTGACACCACGAACACTAATCAGGCAAGTAACAGCACTGCGAATACGACGGTCAATACCTCCAGTGCACGATCTATCGCTGACATCATGGAGTCTGGCGATTCGATGAAATGCACGTATACGTTTGATGACCCTAGCGCTCCACAAGATTGGACAATGTACGTTGACGGTGAAAATGTTCGCGGTGACTACAGCGTACAGGCAGTTAACGCCGCTTCGTGGGAAGGACATATGATTAGTGATGGGGCGTATAGTTACCAATGGGGGCAGAATAGCGGACAAACGTATGGCATAAAAGTGAAACTCGATACAGTAAATTCAAACGCTAACGTCACTACAGGTAACACCAACAGTGGTGCAGCTGATCTGGATTATGACCAGAACATGAACATGAATTGTGATTCATGGAATCCGGACGACTCAATGTTTGTTCCACCCTCTGACGTGACATTTACCGATTATTCCGACCTGACGAACCAGCTGATGCAAACCCAATGCGCGGCGTGCGATCAGTCCACTGACCCGACTACGTGTCGACAGACTCTCGGGTGTTCGTAAGGTATACGATAGATTAGTTATCGAACGAGCGCACCCTTACTAGGATGCGCTCGGTTTGTTTGTTGCTAAACAGATGAGAGTCCTTCTTCTGAATCCAAAAAATTACTTTTCCGCATGGAGCACATCCTGGTATACGATACTCTTAATGCGGCGGTTGAGGCGGATATATCGCCCGGTGGTTATTTTTTTCGGATAGGTCATGAGGTAGAGCTTCAGGAACTTCTTGGTTTTATCATACGGAGGCTGGACGTAAGTGTGCCGATTCACCTTGAAGCCCAAGCGGCGGTAAAACTCGATTCGTCGCTTGTTGTTTAAGTCCCTCGATCGTCCGACCTCCAGGACCCACGGCTTGTTTGTTCTCGCCATGACCCTGCGCATGATCTTGGACCCGTATCCCCGGTCGCGGCGAGACCTTTTGACAGCCAGGTGTTCGACGAAGTACCACTTCTTCAGGTCCCAGATTGTGACTGTTCCGACCAGCTCCTTTTGGTCCCATACTGCCCAGAGCCGGTAATGCGAATTTGCGAGCAGTTTACTCTCTTGTCTGCGCGTTCGGCGCTCATCAGGCCAAAACGAGGTCCGGAAAATGTACCAGACTTTTGAGAAGGTTTTCGTGCGGGGGGAGTGAACGCGGGTAAGTTTCATAGCATCATCATACGGCTATGACGGATTTTTTGCACGTCGCATCTCTATAGTGGTAAGCACCTTGTCCAGAACGCTATCGGGTATTTCTTTGGCGCCTATGGTAGGAGCACTGCCTAGGTAGTGGGGGCCATGAAAATCCGTACCGCCCGTCGCGACCAACCCTATTGACTCTACAATCTCGAGGTATTTTTTCTCGTCTTCTATTTGTTGGAGAAAACGGTAGACTTCGACGCCATCGAGCTCATTACGGTATAGGTCTTGAAGGATTGCTTTGTGATCTTCAAGCTTCGTGCTGATCGTGTTCAATGACATTGATGGAGAGCTTGGATGGGCGAGTATAGCGATACCTCCCGCGCGGTGGATCACGTCAATCGCTTCTTGGACCGAGAAGTCCTTATTGGGGATATTGTATTTATCCAGCCAGAGGTCAAACGCCTCATTACGGCTTTTGACGTACCCTTTTTCAAGTAAATACATGGCAATATCCGCTCGGGTGATCGGTTTTTCTTTTCCAAGGTCGAGGATATCTTGCGTGTTCACCGCTCGCCTACCCGCTGCAATAAGTTCCTGGTTGATGTTTGCCAAAATAGATTCAGCCCGCCTGTATCTATAAGAGACGATAGTTCCTAGCACTTGGTTAAGTTCTAGGTGGCCTAGGTTGATGCCGTATCCTAGTATGTGTATCACTTCGCCCTGCAATGACGCACTCACTTCAACTGCAGGTATCACAACGATACCGATTTTTTCTCCAGCAGCGACAGCTAGTCGGGCGCCTTCGGTAGTGTCATGGTCGCACACAGCGATTGCAGAAAGTCCGGCTTTCTTTGCCATCATGACTAATTCCTCAGGAGTGTATTCGCCGTCGGATATCGTCGAATGTATATGTAAATCTATTGCCATCTTTCTTCAATGGTCAGCATACGTACTCACACGGGTCCAACCAGCCATCAAGCTGGGATTCCGTGCTTACATACCCCTTTATGTTAATTTCAGTGCCCTTATGAATACCCAGATGCAGGTGTTTCCGTTCACCGTCAGTTTGGGTCGACTCGTGCGCGCCCAGGTAGCCGAGGAAATCACCTGGTGCGAGATCAACTTCGTCCGTAATGCGCAATATATCGAGATGGCCGTAAATGACCATCACATCTTCCCCATTAATGGTGCATCGTTGCACTGCATACCCGCCATAGCCACTTGCAGTTTGTTTACGCACCAATGCGCCGTCACAGATTACATTAATGGGCGTATCCGCGTCATACTCATCCTCCGATAGCATTTCAAAATCCACTGCCGTGTGATAGCCAGCGAAGCGTTCTGGTTGTACGGGGGAGGTGGCCGTAGTGATATGTATCCCGAACGGTTTCTTGGTTACCCGTTTATCCGCATTATTCATTGGTGGTACCAGTGAGAAAGGATCAGGTATTTTAGCTTCGTTAACGACCTGAGCACCCTGCTCGTCTAGCTGGGTCTGATTTACCGTATTTGTATCGGGGGTCTCGTTTACCACTGACTTAGGAGCAGCTTCGTTCACATTTTGAGTCGGCGCTGCCACTTGTTGCTTAGTTAAGAGGAATACCGCGACGACAATCACAGCAGTGACGATCAATGTAATAGGAAGTGATTTCTTCATACATTAGTAGTTTAGCATAAGGCACTGCCTTGTTTATCGAATCCGTAGTTTGTATACTACCAACAGCTTAATCATTAGCATGTATTCTATGTTAGAAATGAATGTGAACTGGCTCGCCGTGCTCGTGACGGCTATCGGTTATATGGCAATTGGCGCACTATGGTACGGACCACTCTTCCAGAAGCTCTGGATGCAGTTGACAGGAGTTACTGAGGAGTCGGTGAAAGCTGGCGCAGCCAAGGCATACGCTATGATGTTCGTTGTAGCGCTCGTGTCAGTATTCGTACTCGCAATGTTTGTCTTGACCCTTGATGCAGCTGCGTTTATCGACGGATTAATCATTGGATTTTTCGTCTGGGTCGGGTTCCAAGCGACTGTCATGTTGAATCCGGTGATTTTCGAAAAACGGCCGTTCAGGTTATTTCTTATCAATGCCGGATACAACTTAGTGACACTTCTTGCCGCTGGTGGAGTACTCGCGATCTGGCAGTAAGGATTTTGCCACATAAAAAAACGTCCCGTCAACAGGCGGGACGTTTTGAATTAGTGATCGTTTCTTTGGCCGTGTCGGTGCTGCCACCCGGTCCACGCTGGGTAGATATACATCCAAATGCCGGTGATCATCATAAGTGCTAGCGCGATTGAAAAGTACACACTGATCTGGTTATGCAGGTAGCGGATTTGTACCGGGACGAAAAAGGAAAAATACGAATCAGCAAAAGCGGGAAATTTCAACAATAACCCAGTGCCGCCCATCACCAGTCCTAGCGTGATGATGATCCATACGAGCGCACGGTGGATTTTTTTAATGAGTAAAAACATATCAGTCGTCTTCCTCCTCCTCTTCGTTTTCTTCCTCTGATTCGTCTTCACCATTTCCCTGTGCTGGGAGGTTGTTTGTATTCTGCTGAATTTGCTGGACGTCTTGCACTGTTGTGGTACTACCAAGTACGCCTATTTTGAATGCGGCAAGCTGATTCACGGCCGAGTTCGAATGGCTCCCGCTTCCGGCTTGGGTCGCGAATGCCGCTGTGGCGTCCTTTCCGCAGAATGGCACGATGATTGCCTGTCCCCCGGGATGCCGAGCTAGGTAGCTGGTGACTGCATACACTGAGTTATTGATAATCAACCAGCAATCCCGCGAGTTGTCATGTCGGGCGACTGCAGCCGCATCAAGGGTGATGGATGTTGGCACAGGAGTTACCGGTGCAGGGGAGGGTTCTTGATTAGTGTTAACCGTCCCGGCCGTGTTTGACAGAGCGGGTGAGTTGACCGGAAGTTCTGTGAGTAACATATTGAGGTCGCCGATGAGAAACGCGCCTAGCTGGCTTATCGCGTTGTTTGAGTGACTTCCTCCGCCGGCCTTGGTGTCGAATGCCGCCGTCGCCTCTTTTCCGCAGAACGGGAGTATGATGGCTCTCCCACCCGGATGAAGCTGCAGGTACTGTGTCACGTCATATACTTTACCACTGATCAAAAGCCAGCAGCTATCGGCGTTGCTGTGCTGTGAAATGAGCGCCGTATCAAGCGTAAAGCTGCCGCTGTTCACAGCTTCCTGGAGTTGGTTCTGTACTTGCTGGTTAGAGAGTGTTACTTCGTTCAATTGAGCTGAAGGAGTGATGGTGTAGGTGTTCCACGTGATACCAATAAATACGACGAGAATGATTGTACCGATGATACCGATGATGGTCTCTGTCTTCATACGAAGCTAGTATATCGGAAAAAAGTACACACGAACAGAATTTCTTGATAAGTAGTAATCGTTATCACTTACTTAATTATAACAAAAAATCCTCATTGAATGGCGGAATGTATTAGTAGTATTGGTTATTCTCCCAGCCTGGCTTGTATCCCTCTGAACGCTCCCATGACCATTTGTTTTTCATCCGACTCAGGTAAGCGACCAGCATCCTGCCGAATGTCACTAATCCTTCGCAACATTTCGCTTTTCTGCTCATCAGTCAACGCTCCAGATAGTAATGCTTCATCGAGGGCTCGGGGGATTTCAGATGTTACCGCATGTAAAATTTCGGGGACATCACTTTTTTCCACGTCAGTCATAAGTAGTTCGATTTCTCTCGCTAGCCGATTACCTGGGTTTTTCAGAAAGTCTGGTCGGGATTCGTATTCACCGTTCATAGGTATCTATCTGATCCCCGTATCGCATGGTACGGTCACTTCCGTGTATTCACCGCGTATGACCGTTACCTCGTCGAGGGAACAATACGGCAAGACATTTGCCGCAGCTGCGGATCGTATCGCGTAGGTGCCAGGCTCAACACCTACACTAAATATGCCAGCAGCGTCGGAGGTAAATGTATCGACTACCTCTGCCCCATCGGGTGTAGTAACAACCAGGGTAGTCGCGTAGGGTACATCCGGACATTCCTCACCTTCTTGTACGACGGGGCACTGTGGTCCCGACAGTACGATGCCTCGAATACCGCTCTGGGAAGAGTCTTCTCCCGGGCATTTCGCGAACTCGCAATTCGGCGGTATGCGGCCGACAGCTGAGCCATCTTGGCAGAGCTTAGCTTCGAGCGCGCAGGCGATTCCACGGTTTACATTTGTTTCATTGACATTTCCTTTTTCCTGTTGCGAACCGATGTAGTACCCTCCCGCAACGCCGAGTGCCAGCACAATGATTGCAATGAGGATTGTTTTATTCACGGACATGCGTTTTCAGCTGGCTTACGCGTCTTTTTGGCCGATATGTTTTGCCCAGTCCGCCGCTCGTTCCAGCTCGCCCTGTTTCAGCGGCCCTTCTTTGCCTTCGACGATGAAGCCTTCCGGCGATGCAGCCAATTTACCTCCTTTACCTTCCAGCTCTTTTGCGATGCGGCCGGCGGCATACCCGAAGATATTCGTTATTATTTTAATGCCGAAGCCTTTATCTTTTCCAGATATCCTGGTGTCGAATGCAGATACGTTGATATTGTTGAGCGCGTTTGCCGGCAGATGATCGATAAATCTTTTAATCGCCGGTGTCGCCCTCCCTCCGTATGTAGGAGAGCCGACGATGAGCAGGTCAAAAGTTTTTACATCCACAGAGTTGGCTTCATTCACACGAAGCACCGTGGTCTGGCCCGCAAGTCCGTCGGCGATCGCTTTCGAAATTTTTTCAGTATTGCCATACGCTGAGTCGTAGACGATAAGCGTGGCCATGACTATTAATTAATTTTTTTAGGTTTTGATTTTATTTTTTTCAATCACTGATAAATAAACTATGAAGGAGTGCAAAAAGGATGACTAATACGCCAGTGAGAATAGATATGTAGATCCAAACCGATCGTTCTTTGTTTTTTTTAACCGCTAGTATTCCGGTAACCAAGGCAACCATCTCAATAAGGAAGGCAATGGGCACGGTGGCATCCCACCAGTGGTCGTTAAAAGAAAGTTTTTTGAGGGCCAGTACCAGCACGAGAGAAGTGGCAATAATTATCAAGAATAGGGTATTCAAGCCGACTGACCATTTGCCTAATTTGGTTTTTGGTTTCTCCTTAAATTGGCTGGCTACTTCGTTGTCCATATTTTTGTTATTAATTAGTAATTTACCATCTTGGTAAGTTAAAACAAGGATAAACGCTGATTTATTAGTGGTTGCTCATAAAAATGTGACTTTAATGAATATACCTTCATCATAACAAAAAAGCTACTTAAATGCGAGAAGACTGATAAAAAATTTACTTTTTTTCCGCTTTTATCAAATTCTCTTTTATCCGTGTTTTCACTATTTTTTTTAATAATGCGACTGGCACGGCGCTGCCAAACGGAAACTGCAGGGTTGACTTGCCGGTTTGATAAGGATTGATTTGGCTGCTCAAAGTTTTTTTGATTGAATGGCCAGGCATGGCAAAATAGCTCACATGGTCCTTAAACGCCGCAAAATAGGCTAAACGTCCTTTATAACTGTAATATGGCATGCCATAGCTGATGCCCTCCTTGGCTTTCGGGGCAGCTGCCCTGATAGTGGCGCGAATTTTTTTCAACATCGCTTGAGCGGGCTGTGGGGCTTTGGCGATGTATTCACTGACGGTCAACGGTTTTCGCATAATTCAATAATACCATACTCGCCCGCGATCGCTTCAACGGGCGGCCGTTTTTTTATTGAAGAAGCACTAGCTTACGCCCTTGACAAAAGACACTCTCTCGTGTACACTCTTCTGAAGATTGAGACAACACAAACCATCACGGAGGGGTTCTTATGAAAGGGTTCCTTACAATCCTGATAGTATTATGCATCATCCAGCCGACGGCATATGCCCAAAGCTACGACGCTTCACTGCTCGATGAACTTGGTGATTCACTGGTCAACTTTTCCCTCGATCCCGAGATCGGAGTCGAGGTCAGGGGAGTGCAGCCGCGTCTCTCGTTCTATCGGCAGTACCTGACCAAGGCCTTCAGCTATCGGGACACGATTCACATCGACGTGCTCCTGCAGTACCACGGGCATTACCTCAACAACCCCGGGGACTTGCGACTCCTTGGCGAAAGTCAGGCCGTGGTGTTGAAAGCCCTCGAGCAAGGCAGCTACGACATCATCGCGGACGAAGGGACTGACGTGGACAGCGTGACTTTTAGATCGCTGTTTACACATGTCATGGAAAAAGGCCGTGAGATGGGCAGCGACCCGGACAGCGCCGCTATCTGGAATGCAGTGCTTGATGACACTCTCTACAATGGCGTGTCTTATTACCTGAAGCGCCATCCGCGAGCCTATATCATCGGCTCCGAAGAATACCCCATGCTCGAATTGAGCAGCAAGCTGCTCAATTTGACAGATGCAGGTAACCGGCCTGATCCGCGCTATGATCGGCTGTCCCAAATCGCTTTGGATTTGCGCAGCGATATCGCTTTGGCGAAGCTGCTTACCGCGCTCCATCGAAAAGGGTATGCCAAGGGTGCCATAAATATCGGTCTGATGCATGAGCAGCGGCTCGCGGAGGTTCTCCAGCAGCATGGGATTCCTCACTCGCTCATCAGGACCCTGTAGTAGCTTCATGGCGCCCAGCCACCAGGATTCAATTAATCACAAGCCGCCCCGCGATCACCTCGAGGGGCGGCGGTTTTATTATTATAACCAACGCACCTTAGAAAAGGTGCTCTTTAGGAATAATATTTATTTTTCAAAGCGCATGCTTTCAAGTACGTGGTAGATAATTACCATCAAAACTCCAACCTCTTTTTCACCTCTTTCCAATGCGAAATACCGATGGCGAGCATCCCAAGCGCCAGTCCGAGCAGCAGGCCGACGTCGTTATGCGCATTCGTGATGATTCTATGGATGGCGATGATGGCGAGAATGAGCGTCGCGAAAAAGAAATAGGGAATTCGCCATTTTTTATTTTGGTCGATGAAAAACCACATTACATAGAGAGCGAAGATAGCCAGGGACATGTGACCCGACGCGTCAAACAAAATATCATTTCCCCATATCCACATGGGAATGTATTTGAAGAGCAGTAGGCCGGCTACGGTGATAGTTCCGGCGATAAGAATGTGATGCCAATGCTCTCTGGCTCGATGTTCCATATATGCAGTATAGCAAAAAAGCCAGTAATGAGTCGGTTAACGATATACTGTGGCGGAAGGAGCAGGATTCGAACCTGCGGTCCCCGTGAGGGGACAGTGGTTTTCGAGACCACCCCGTTAGACCACTCCGGCATCCTTCCAACAAACACCTGAAGACAGTTTATCATACTGGGCGTTTTCGGTTTTGTAAATACAAGGTATACTGAATGCATGAAAAAACACCTTATCGCAATTATTATTTGGTTAGCAGCGATGGCGGGCGTGTACTTCGCCTATTACAACCGCGCCATCACCGAGTACAGGAAAATCGACCCGGTAACGGGGGAGGAGTACGGAGAGATGGGATACTATACTGATTGGGGACAGATGGCGATGGCGGCGGTAGTTGCGACGGTGGTTATCTGGGGAGTCTATGGACTGACGGTGTGGAGAGGGAAGAATGGTTACCTCAACAGGGCGACGGTGGTTTTCAAATAATATTGACATAATAATATGTCATTTTCACAATACACAGCAGCCGTAAAGTATGCTGAATTTGGCTCATTATGTATCATATTCAGCTAACTTTTTCAAAGCGTGTAGTTGTGCTGCTCGTCGCGGCTTTTTTCTCTTGTGTCCCTTACATTGCAACCGGACAGGTAAACCTATCTGGTTTTGAAGGAAGGGGTGAGGTCACGACAAGTACCATTTATGGCTGTGCAAATCCTTCAGAGGGAATACCGGACTTTTCTCCGATAAGCTCAACTACTTTTTTCGCAGGCATCATAAGTATTGTAACTTTCGCTACATTAGTCGTGTATTTGCTTCGTAGCGGGACTTCGAGGCGGAGTACAGAGCTCACCCAGACTGTTCCGTTACAGAAAAAGTGGAGGCGACGCGTTATAATAACGGTTCTACTAATATTCTTCGCAATCGCTTTTATAGGGCTTCTTCTAAGCCTGACCTACCCGGAAGTATTATTGACCAGTGAAAGTCCACTTGAGCACCAGTATTACAGTGGTACTGACGTAGTAGCTTCGCTTTCTGATCTGACGGGTCGAGACCACGTTACTGCTCAGAATACCAGAATTAACGAGGATATATTTGTTACTAATTCATCAAGGATGAAGCTAACCATCCCGTTCTACGTGGATGGTAAAGTTAAGGTTGAGAACCTTATAAGTTCAATCCGGTCAAACGCCGAACATGGCCAGCTTACTTTTCAGACTCTTAGTGAAGGCGGAATCACATTTGGAGGATCGTGTTCACAGAATCGGTATTATCTTATTTTTACGTATTTGATCGATAAGAATACATACTACGCCGGGTCATCTTCAGTTATTGATACGTTAAAGATCTCATTTAATGCGGGTAAAAAAATCACCCGAAATATGCAGGTTCACCGAGGACTTGGATTTGAACGCGAAGTATTTGCCAATGGTAGGTCACTTGAATTCAGACAGCCATATTTCTACTTGCCTGATCCTAATGGTGCTATGGCCGTAAAAGTTCGAATATTTGGATTCGATGGAGTTCCCTTGAAGGGCGCCACGGCATATCTTCAAGATGAGGAGGGCATCACACTCGACACCCTCCATGAAAGTTCCCCAGGTGAATATACGGCAATGCTATCTGGACTTGGAACGTATACAATATCTCTCGACGGGTATCTTGACTGGGGAGGTTACATCAACGTAACCACTGAGTAATCGGGCATCATCTGGTTGCACTCAAATACTGCAGCGTGTACATCCACATTTAACGGGTGGCAGTTTTGTTAGTAAAAGCCAAGAGATTGCCGCGCTCCTCGCCTTCGGCGACCTTACTCGCAATGACAAATATTAAAACAATGACGACTGTCCGAGCGGTTTCTCTCTTCCCTCGTCAGTAAACACTTTAATAATTCCGTACGTGCCGTCGTAGCCCGGTGTGATATGGAGCAGGAAAAAAGTACCAAGCAACGGGGGGACATATCAGACCACTAAAGGTCCTCCTATCGCCCAATTCATAAAAAGTAGGATTTGCGAGAGCCCCAGAGCTACATATGTTCCGATTAGTACGTATGGGTTTCTAATTGATTTCCCCAAAAGTATATATATTGGGAATACTGGCGCAATGTATCTCATCGTGTTGCCTATGCCCATTGATATAGGAAGAAACATGACTGCCACCGCCCATACGAGGTAAGGCAGTCGTATCCGTCTCCATCCGGCTAACAAAAGTACTAAGACAATAATGAAGTATATTGCATAAAATTTCTCATCATCTTTGCCTGATAATAATGAGCTAATATTCGTAAAAGGGTTGCCGAGTTCCTTGAACCAATACTTCTGCGTATGCGTGAAGTATAAAAAGTCACCGGTCAAGGAGTAATTGTAAGCTCCCCAGATAAATAATCCTATGCCTGCTGGAATGACAATTTCCCATAACCTTGAAAAAAAATTCAGGAAACCTCGTTGAACTTCTGAAACATAGTAAAATATTAACGGAATAAGCAGGAAAATTCCTATCGACCGAGTAACACTTGCAAAAATTGTCATTATGAGTGCGAGAAACCACCGAGATCTTTGTATTGCGTAGACTGTAAGAAACACCAGGAAAAGAAATAGAGATTCAGTAAGTGCCGCAGAAAAAAGAAATGATGTGGGGAAAAGAATAAAAAACATTACACTGTGAAAGGCGGTTTTATCGTCGGATTCTTTTTGTACGATCCTGAATAACAGCAACGTGGCCCCCCCAAGGGCAACATTAGAAATGATTAGCGCACTGATGAATGTATTTCCAAGGATGTATGACAATAGATATGTCAACAGCGGGTAGAGTGGGAAAAAATTGAGCAATCTGAGATCAAGTGGTTCAATGACTTGACTCGTCAGTAAATCTGTGTATCCATGCTCGGCAATGAATATATAGAACACCGAATCCCATCGTCCCCAAATATCCAAAGACTGAATGGTAGAATAAGTTGTAGTTTCAATCTCTAAAACACCGTCTGCTTTAAATATTTCCCGTGCTCCCACTCCCACAAGACACAGAAGTATCCGCGATACGAGGAGAATGATGAGAATACGCGTTATGTACCTTGGGGGATTTTGATCTGCTGGAGTCATATGTCAAAACAGCGACGATTGCCCGAGTGGTTTTTCTCTCTCTTCGTCAGAAAATACTTTAATGATCCCATACGTTCCGTCGTAGCCGGGGGTGATTTGTAACTTTCCTTCGCGCACGCGTTGAACACCCTCGGCGACCATGGCCTGGGTCATGTTTTTCAATTCATTCACCGGCACGTTCAGCAGAATGTTAAATTCGTTTTTCCCGTTTATCACCAGCTGGTCGTATCCTTCCGGCCTTGTTGCCAGCGCGTCTACGCGGTTCATGACGCCCACAGTCACTTTCTTTCCGCACACCGGACATATGCCGTTATACTTCTTTGTTTCGGCTGGTGACAATCGCACCTCGCAATTCCGATGACCATCCCAGTGGTACATGCCTTCCTCGGGGTAGAATTCGATCGTGAAGTCGATTTTGTTATCTGCGTTTTTCTGTCTGATTGCCTCGGCAATCGCCTGGTACGTTTTTTCTTTCAGTTCAAAAACTGTTGCTTCACGACCTATATTAGCGGGCGAGTGCGCGTCGGAGAATGACACGATTGATCGGTTGTCGAGTTCTGTGATGCGCCAGTTCATCGGCGGGTCGGAGGAGAGGCCGGTTTCAACGGCGAAAATATGCGGAGTAAGTTCCTCGAAGCATTCTTGCAGCGAATCAAACCCTGACATGGATCCTAAGAGTCCGAACCACGGCGTCCATACGTGAGCCGGGATGACGAGGCATTCGGGAGAAGCATTGAGCGCGATCTTTGCCAGTTCCTTGCATGAGATGCCGATGATGGGCCGCCCGTCAGATTTCAAATTGCCCTGCCATCCAAGCTGGGCGTTTATTTTTTCTACAGCTGCGAGCGACGGTGCATACAGAAGGATGTGTACGCGCCTTCCTCTGCCGCCTTGGGTGTAGATGCAACTGATTTCAGCCGAAAGGAAAAAACGAATTGGAGAGCTGGACCCTTTCCGTTTATACAGCCCCGGCTCGGCTTCTTCGAGCTGACTTTTCAGTTCAGAAAACCATACTGGGTGCGTGAAGTCGCCGGTACCGATGATGTCGATGCCCTTTTTTATCCCCCACGCTTTGAGCGTTTCTATGTTCATGTCTTTCGACACCGCGCGGGCGAAGCGGGAGTGGAGTTCCAAATCGCAAATGACGCGCATATGCCGGTATCATACCATAACGGCGGCAGGGAATTCCTTCCGCCGTAGACTGGTAGTTATGTAATGCCTTATCCTACATGCTCGATGACTGAATCCTTCCCGTGCTGAGTGCGCCATGTATTCCGCTCCGCTTCGGTCATAAGCATGATCTTTCCGTCCTTCGCTTCTTTTAACGCAGTTACCAGTTCGTGTAGGTCTTTCTGCAAAGTCGTTTCATGAGCAGAATATGCGTGTTGGTTCTTGAAATATCCTTCTGTTTGGAAACTGTCATAATTCATGATTGCGCGGACGTATCCCATTACCTCATCGGCGGTAATATGGGTCTGCTGGTCAAGACGTGCTGTCATTAAATGGAGCGCTACTTTTTCGGCACCTTCACGAGGGTTGCCAGAACCCGGATCCCAGTCATCGGCAAGTTCCGACTGGCGATAGGGCACCTCTACAAGCTTTCCTTCCGCATTTTCGAAGTACATCCTCCGCATGCCAATCGAATTATAAAATCCTTCAGGCGCTTCGGCAGTCGCTTCTGTGATGATTGCCGCAAGTTTGACGTTTCGTTCCCGGGCGTGTTTTAAGGCATCGGTGACGCTTTTTCGCAGCATTTCCTTGCCTATACCCTTTCCTTCGTGGCCTTTTTCAACTGCAGTGTATGCTTGCAACGCGACACCGTTTCCAGTTCCTTCGAATTCGGGATTGAGCGTTTCGAGTACAGCTGAGTGGTTGGTGCCAATTACTTTTCCCTGTTCATTTCGCACTGTATGCACCAGGAGTGGCGTGTCAGCTGATTCCTCATCACCTACGACTTTTCCGTCGATTGCAGTGCGAATTGTGCGGAGCGAGTCAACTTCTGGTCGGCCAAACGTACTTGCAAGTAGTGCATGCGACTCCTTAACTCGCGGATCTTTACCAGCCTCAATTTTCTCTATTTTGTATTTTCCATCTTTTTCAGTTTCGATATCCACACTTCCATCGTCATTTTCAATACGTTGGACCGTGTTTCCGCCTTGAATTTGCGCCAGGAACGCTTGTTCTCGAAGGTCGGCGCTATCTTCACGCTCTTGCATACGTGTATTGGTTAAGGATGAGGTTTTGTTATCCTATCACTGAAACAATCGTATAGGCAAGTCATATATTCGCCGTATATTTTACATACCATTGTATATTTCCACTGTATAATTACCGAAATGAAAAGAGGATGCCAGCGGGCACCCTCTAAAGGAACGGTTTGAGGATTTCCCGGAATCGGGAAATTCTTTCATCATGCTCGGAAAAGCTAGTCGTGATCGAACGACTCGTCGTGTAGAACACCTCATCCAGTACTGCCGACCTCTCTCTTCCGCGGAGTGGGATCAGTTTCGCGGCTACCTCGCGCAGAGTATCTACCTCGTTAGCAGGGATACCCTCTGTCAGCTGCGCCCTTTCGAACCGGGTGAGCGAAGGAATCTTCGCATCGGGAAGTGATGCGAAAGCATCGCGCATAGCCGATCTGAACGGTTCTTCGAAGTAATCGAGGGCGGAAAAAAAGATACATTCCAAGTCAGGATCAAGTGCGATGAGATCGAAGCGCAGGCGACGAAGGATGCCGAATGGTGAAAACTTTCGGTCCACTTCCTGCGCGACTATCTCAGGATCCGAAGGATTCGGAAAATGAACCAGGTGGGAGTCCTGATATTGCACGAGTGGCGGGAAAACGTCTATGTAGATGCCGCCCGAAAAGTTACCGAGTCGTGCGTCGAGACCCACTGCCTGTTCTCCGGAAAGCAGAACCGGCCGGATACTCTTCAGCATTTCACGAAGGAGAGCTGGGAGCTCTCTAGGATGACGTTGGACTATTGTCGCGTTATCCTCGCCCTCATAGGAAATGAGATGAACAGAGTATCCATCAACAAGCTCTGTTTCATAACTCCGTGGTAACAAAACCCCCCGTGCGGACAGTCTCTCGAGAAACGTGCTCGTCGTCTCATTGAGCCACTGTGCAAGTTGAACTCGCTGGTCGCCGTCAAGGTCACGAAGTCTCCATGGGACGGGCATTTTTATTACGGTTGGCCCGTCACCGTTTTGGGTGCAGAGTATGACCGAATACGTCGATCGTTGACTCCAGATCGGTGTGTCAATATGAGGGTATCGCTGTCGAAGTATCCTCTGTGCATGGTGAATGTCGAGGTGCATTCTTGCCTCCTATACCTACTCTTTTTGTTTCAGGGTGGTAGAGCGTAATGACGCGTTGTGTTGGTCTTTTACATATACTACCGCGACAGGCATATAGACAAACCCAGCAAAACCTATCAAGTCTGACGCAGTATTATATGTGCCTCCCTATATGTAGTCTCAGAGTGCCAAGCTTATTTTTTGTATAAGATGATCGTACGCGTTCTACCTACGCCGCGACACCTCTTTTTTGAAGAGGGTTTTTACGTATTCTTGGTATTCCTCAGTACATTCATATTGTCTTCGTTTCATCATTCGCTGAATCGTTTGGAGGGCTTTTTCGATTTTATATATTTCAAGTTTCTTGGACGTGTTGCTCCACGAAAATGGCGGAAGGTATTTTGACTGGAAGTCGGCACCGTATACATTTGATACTGAACCAACGATGGCACCGGTGTTAAACATTGTGTTGATGCCAACAGTGACGTGGTCACCCATGAAGAGTCCCAGGAACTGCCGTTCAGTGTCCATTGGTTTGCCGCCCAAGGAAAGCTTCACTGTACTGTACGTATTTTTCAGGTCGCTGCACGATGTCCCTGCACCGAGATTGCACCAGCTCCCAATGTAACTATGTGCAATATTTCCGTAATGTTGCTTATTGGTAAAAGGTAAGATTATTGATTCACCGACTTCGCCGCCTATTTTGCATGTATGGCCGATGGATGTTTCACCGTAGATGATCGCACCTGCTTTAATGATTGCGTGCTCTCCGATGTACGCGGGTCCCTTAATGAAACTATTGGCCATAATTTCTACATCTTCGTCAATAATGACGGGGCCTTCACTCGCATCGATAACTACACCTGGTCCTGCCGAACTCGTTTTTGCCAGGTATACCTGTTTTGGATTTACCAGGACAGTCGTTGCGTATATGGCTCCTTCGCGCTTACCGAGAGGGAATAGCGGCGCATCTTTCTTTATTGCATCTCCGTTATGCTCCATCAATTCGAAGAGGTAAGAAAACAGTGTTACGCCCACATCTTCAGCCGTGAGTTGTTCGCGCTGTGCTTCTAATGTAGAAAAAACGTCTCCCTCCAGATTTTCAGTTAGGCGAATGCGCGCTGCAATGATAGTATTTTCCTGTGTGTAGATCTTCGGCGGTCCCTTAGCCTCGATTATCGACGCTAGCTTTTCGGGTTCAGCGACCCGTGCGTTGACGAATACGTAGTCGCCCGCCGGCAGCTCATTCAGCGGTAATTCTTCTGGTAATGCGAGTGTATACTCGAGTTCCTCGCGGCAACTAGCCATGGGGGTTAATTTCGGGAACGACCGAAATATCTTTTCACCGAGCGATGTGGCACCGAACATCAGCTCCCACACTGGGTGGAAGTGATGCAGCGGTTCGAAGGATTCTATTGAATCGTCTTCAAATACACAGATAACAGTCGGGTGTATTTCAAGTTCTTTCTTTTTTTTGTTACGTTGAAACATAGTTGATGAATTATTCGACTGTTACACTTTTTGCTAAGTTTCTTGGTTGGTCAATTTCGCATCCCCGCTTCACGGCGGCATAGTAAGCGAGCATTTGTAGGGGGAGTGCGGTGACTAGCGGCGACAGTTCTATGGGAACTGTGGGAACACGCAGGACGTGTTTTGCCTTTTTTTCAATTTCACCGTCTTCTTCAGTGGCGACGGCGATAATATCCCCCCCTCGTGCGAGAATTTCTTCCATGTTCGAGATAATTTTCGGGTATAGGGGGTCATGTTTTAAAGCGATGATCACTGAAGGCATTTTTTTATCAATCAGTGCGATCGGACCATGTTTCATTTCGGCCGCTGGGTACCCTTCGGCATGTATGTATGATATTTCCTTCAGTTTTAATGCACCCTCCAATGCCACTGGAAAGTTGATTCCACGGCCGAGGTACAGGAAATGGTTTCGTTCGGCGTGCGCCTCAGCTATTTTCTTAATCGCTTGTTCATTCTCGGGTCGGAGCAGGTAGGTCATTTTTTCCGGGATGTCCGCCAGCGCTTTGAGCAGCTGCTGTCCACGTGCTTGTGACATACCGCGAGACCTGGCCAGCAACACGCTTAATAAGGTGAGAACTGTAATCTGGGAGGTGAACGCCTTTGTAGATGCCACACCGATTTCCGGCCCTGCATGCAGGTAGACTCCCGAGTGTGTCTCTCTCGCTATGGTGCTGCCTATAACGTTGCAGATACCCAGGACAAGTCCTCCCTGACGTTTAGCTTCTCTGAGTGCCGCGAGTGTGTCGGCAGTTTCGCCTGATTGGCTGATGACGAGCACGGCGGTGCCCGGCTCGATAATGGGGGACCGATAGCGGAATTCGGAAGCGTATTCAACCTCGACTGGGATACGAGCGAGCTCCTCGATTAAATATTCACCGACGAGTCCAGCGTGCCATGAGGTACCGCAGGCAGTAATAATGATGCGTTTCAGTATGCTAAGTTCGTTCAGCTTATCTTCGATGCCGCGAAGCCGGGCATTCCCGTTTTCTATGTCTATCCGACCCCTCATTGCATCACGTGTTGAATGGGGCTGCTCGTCTATCTCTTTTTTCATGTAATGATCATATCCGCCCTTCTCGATTTTTTTTGCATCCCAGTCTATGTGCGTCACATTGCGCGATATTGGCGTATTGTCGAGTAGTGAGATCGTGTATCCCTCGGGAGTTATTCTGACGATTTCCCCATCTTCTACGTGAATTACATCACGGGTGTGTGTAACGAATGCCGATGGGTCGGAGCCTATGTAATATTCGCCTTTTCCGACGCCGAGGACGAGCGGGCTTTGGTTTCGGGCGGCGATAAGCTCATGCGGGTATTCCTTACTAATGACGACAATCGCGTATGCTCCCTCGAGGTCATTCAGAGCTGCACGCACAGCTTCAAAGAGGCTTCCATTCGCGTACTCTTCGATGAGGTGCGCGATCACTTCGGTGTCCGTCTCGGATGTAAACATATGCCCTTTTTTTTCTAAAAGCGTTTTGATGTGGCGATAATTTTCTATGATGCCATTATGCGCTACGGCTACCTGTAGTTTCTTTGTCCACGGACACCCCGTGTGAGGATGGGCATTTGCTTCGGTGACGCCTCCGTGTGTTGCCCAGCGGGTATGCCCCATGCCGATGCTACCGGGAAATGAGATACCCTGGATAGCTTTTTCCAGATCAGATATCTTCCCGATAGCTTTTTTTACCACCAACGTTTTTCCATCCGTTGTGGCGATTCCAGCAGAATCATATCCGCGATATTCGAGACGGTGGAGCCCTTCGATGATGACGTCTCTAACGTTTTTCTTGCCGACGTAGCCAACGATGCCGCACATAGTTGTAATTAGATAATTCCGTGCTTTTTACCTATCTTTGTAAAAGCGTTTATAGCCTTCTGAACATGCTCGTCTGTATGGGCCGCAGAAATCTGTACTCGAATACGGGCCTTGCCTTGGGGCACTACGGGGTACCAGAAGCCGATCACATAGATTCCCTCCGCTAGGATGTCTGCTGCCATAGTAGCTGCGATTTTTGCATCGCCAAGCATGATTGGGACTATGGGGTGACTTTCACCTCGTGTGGCAAAACCAGCCGCATTCATCGCAGTCCGAAAGGTCAACGTATGCTTATGCAGCCGTTTTCGCGCCCCATCGAGTGTGTCGGCATGGTCGAGGATATACTGCGTCGTTCCCACGATCATCGGGGCAAGCGAGTTTGAGAAGAGATATGGTCGCGAACGCTGACGAAGCAGGTCGACGATTTCCTGGCGAGCCGCAGTGAATCCTCCCGATGCGCCGCCAAATGCTTTTCCAAACGTTGAAGTAATGATATCAACACGGCCTTCGGTGCCCGTTTCTTCGAGGGATCCGTGGCCATGTGCTCCGAGCACGCCGGTAGCGTGTGAGTCATCAACCATTACTACTGTGCCATATGTATCGGCAAGGTCGCAAATTTCTTTAAGTTTAGCGACTTCGCCGTCCATACTAAAGACGCCATCAGTGACAATTAAGCGTATGCGCTGCGCTTGCGATTCCTTCAATTTTGCCTCCAAGTCCGCCATGTCATGGTGGAGGTATCTGTAACGCTGCGCTTTACACAGCCTGACACCGTCGATGATACTCGCATGGTTCAGCTCATCAGAAATAATTGCATCCTCTTCCCCGAGAAGGGTTTCAAAGAGTCCGGCGTTTGCATCGAAACAGGAAGAGTAAAGTATGACATCATCCATTTTTACAAAAGAGGCGAGCGTGCGCTCCAATTTTCTGTGTTGCTCCTGGGTCCCGCAAATGAAGCGGACGGACGAGAGGCCGTATCCATAGGTATCCAGTGCTTGTTTCGCCGCTTCGACCACTGCAGGGTTATTTGCCATGCCGAGATAATTATTCGCGCAAAAGTTGATTACTCGCTTTCCATTCACAATGATTTCAGCGCCCTGGGGGGATTGTATTTCCCGCTCGGTTTTCCAGAGCCCTTTACTTCGGATGTCTTCGGACGTTTTTTCGATTACCTTTTTGAGAGATGTATACATAGGTTTCAGAATTTTAATACTGTTTTTGGGTGCGCTAGAAGGTGTTCTTCGAATGTTTGGGTTGTTGCGTCAGCAAAAGGAAGTAGTGTGCCCGAGCCGCCATTCAGTAAGCCATTCCAGAGGTTCTCTTGGATTCCATTTGACCTGTCTTCGAGAAGTTGCTTCGTAATTTCCCATGTTTTAAAGATTTGCCTGCCGATGATGGAATGCATCGTGACGCCGCGTACGATCAGCCTATCAAACATTTTAATATTGATATCACCGATTTTGATGCCAAAAAGTATAACATCGCCACCCCTTCGCACTGTTTGTATCGCTGTATTGACACTTGTATGGTAGCCGGCCATCTCGAGTGCCACATCGACGCCGACACCTCCAGTTTCCTGGGCAATTTTCTGTACCAGTTCAGAATCATATCCCGGTCCGGGATCTCGCAGTGTACTGAATGTTAGATCAGCGCCAAAAGACTTAGCCAACTCCAACTTATTTTTATTAGGATCTGAAGCAATGATCATCTCAGCGCCTGTTGCTTTTGCGACCATGATCGCCATCAGTCCGATTGGCCCGCAGCCGAGGACTGCCACTCGTTTCGCGCGGAGGTCGACGCGCGTCGCTGCATGCACGGCATTGCCGAACGGTTCCTGCATGCAAGCGACTTCAGGACGAATTTTCGACGTATCGGTATGCCACAGTACCTTTCCGGGAAGCTTGATATATTCGGCGAAGCAGCCGTTGATTCCAATGCCGAGAATTATTTCGTCCGTACATACATGGCGTTCGCCTTTTTTGCACTGGTAACATTTACCGCACGTAATATGCGATTCCGCGCTCACGAGGTCACCTTTTTTGAACCCATATTTATCCTTTATGGCCGATCCTGCATCTACTATTTCACCGAAGAGTTCATGGCCGACTATACGGGTATGTTTTTGTTCGCGCTTTAATGATGAAAGAATCTGGTCTCGGAATGCTTGTCGAAACCAAATGCCACGATCAGAGCCACAGACACCTACGTAGCGCAGCTTAACGATGACCCATTCATGCTCGTCAGCTGAAAGCACCGGGTCGGGAACGGAGATTTTCTTTAATCCTTTTGTCTGTTCCCAGGATTCTCTATCGTCGTAGGTAAATGCCAGCATGGTACTTATGTAAGAGTAGTAAAAAGTTGCTCGAAGATACTTTTTTGGGTTTGGGTAATTGCATGGTCTGTAATAAGGATGCCGTGCAGTTTTCCATCAGCATCCAACGAGATGGTGGCAACCTTATCGTTATAGAGAATAATGTAGGCCGGCGCCGATTCAATCTTTGTGAGCCATTTTCGCTCATCCATGCCCCACAATTTGCCGCCCGATCCCAGTGCGATGACTTTTACCCGGATACCTTTTTCCACCCGCTTTTTTGCAAAGTGGGGGAAGTCTTTATAGAGATGTTCACGGACATCGGCAGCGGAATATGCGTAATATTCTTTTTCTTTAGTTGCGGCCATCGTTGTTAAAACATCTTCCAATATTGTTCGAATGCCTGACGAGCCTTCGTAGTATTTGACGACAGGCTTTGCCGAAGCGGGGGATATCCGGGATCGTAACTGGGGGATCAACTCTTTAAGTTCTTCTTGTACCTGCCGGATATTTTCCGCTTGATTTTTCACGATTGCCGTCAGCTTTTCTGGGTCTTCAGCAACGAAAAGCTGCCGAGTATTTTTATGAAAATAGCTTACCAATCCTTTCTGTTGAAGCTGTTTTAAGGCCTCATACACCGTACCGCGGTTGATGCCCGTATGCGCTGCCAGAGTTCTCACCGATGCAGAACCTATGTCAAGAAGGGCAAGGTAAGTGGCAGATTCCTTTTTCGATAATCCCGCTTGCTGCAGTGATGTCTCTACGGTCATAGATATGGGAAGGAGTATAGATGAGACTAAAGATTATGTCAATAAATAATATCCACCTCAACCGTAGTATAGTACTTTTTTGCTTACTTTAGCTAAGAAAGTACGCAGCATATGTCAAAAACAAAAAACCTTTACGAGGATATTGCTTGCCAAACAGCTACTGTGAGCTATAGCGAAACTTCTGCTACCACCGGGGAGTGGTCTGAGGCTTTTTTTATGCGAACACTACTAGCCACCCTTACATCTGTTATTTTGGCGGCGAGTATTTTATTGGCGAAAATGTAATCAAGCCGAAGGTCCAGGTGGTCCGCATCTTCCGATTGTTCGGTGACAGTGATATGGAATCCCTGACCAACACCTTGAAGTCCAAGCATATCAATCCATCCAGCACGTTGCAATGCAGTGATGACGTCGAAACGGAGCGCATCATTTCCGAATTTGGATATTCCATGCTGTTGGAGCTGTTTCAAAAGGGATGGCGGATAGGGGTCGGCGGGTGATAGAGAATTCAAATCTCCCATTAGAAACATCGGTTCATTGCTATGCTGTGTCAGTAAGCCGTTGATCCTGGGCACTTCACGTAGTCGCCAGTCTTCTGTTTTTGGAGAAAGGTGGGCTACGAGTACATGAAGCGGGGTTGGGGTTTTTACAGTAGCAAAAAGAAAACTATGCCATACGTTATCAGGGTCAGTAACGACATTACAAGTAGTGATCGGATAGCGGCTGTAGAAAGCAATATCGTACACCCTTCCAGAGGATGAGCGGGGGTATGAGTGGGAAATTTTCATCTGTGCATCGGCGATTTTCAGGAGATGACCTATTTCACGGAATCGTCCGGACGATTCCCACTCGCACGCTTCCTGGACAGCTAAAATATCCGGTCGCTCTGCGGCAATTACTTTCTTAATGCTTTCGAAGCGGTCCTCCCCTCCTCGATAGACATTGTAGGTCATGACTTTAGCCATTTCATTTGTGTGAGTGAGTATCTCTATGATAGTATAAGGTATAATTTGAAACTTTGGGAGCTACCAATATTGACATCACCTATGAACGAACAAAGTCCCGATCGGGCTGAACAATCCTTTGAAGCAAAGATCCAAGCGATAAAAAGTGACTGGAATGCCGCAATGCTGGAAATCGTCCATGCGCAGTATCGCCACCGCGGACTTGACGTACCAAAGATGAACGAGTCTGAAATGCTTGAGCGTGCGCCATATCTTTTAGAGTCAGCCACGAGCCCGACTGAGGGGCAGGAGCCCGCCAAGTTTATCGTACTTACCGCGCCGACGGGCGTAGGCAAGAATACGGTAGGCAAAAGGCTCGAAGCGGACGGCGTAGCGAAACTTCCGAGGGTCAATACGAGATCGATACGTCCTGGTGAAGTTGAAGGGAAAGATTATTTTTTTGTCGATGATGTCAAGTTTGCTGAAATGGTGGAGCATGGTGAGGTATTCTGCGCCACTTCCACAGCTGAAGAGAGTAAAGAAGCTCATGGGAAGGGTGTGGAGCTATCAGGCGCAGCGCAAACGCAAGCCGGCATCCCACGTGCAGAGTTTCAAGCATACCTTCGAAGTGGCCAGCCTTTTTATATCGATTCAGGCGCAGGCACTGCTCGAAAGATTAAGTCTGAGCCAGCAGTGCAAGGATTGGCGTATAAAACTGTATTTCTCCTCCCCCCATCGATCGATGAGATGCTCCGCAGGGTGCTATCCCGCCGTCAGGAAGAAGCTGGAGCCGGATCAGATACTACCATGTCAGATGTGACGCTTTTGGACCGTCTGACGATCGCAGTGAATCACTTGCGTCGGTCAGCTGATACAGCCGACGGGTATGTAGTGAATGATCGAGTTGAGCGAGCCGCCAAGGAGATTCAAAGGTACTACGAATAGTTTTCCCGGTATTACTGAATATAATAAGAAAAGCCCACCCGCGTTTCACAACGTGGGTGGGTATTGAGCGTACTAATGTGCGGAGTCAGTCTGCCGCGATTCCGCGGAGCAGATCGATGAGCTTAGCGATTCGCTCAGCTGGATCAGCGGGAGTCCGCGGATCCCCAGGACCCGCGTTACGAGCCAAGTAGAACACTTGGTCCATCCGGATGATTCGATCCGGACCCATCGGGATCCACCGCGCGCAGATTTCGCGAAGTGTGTCGACGTCCGAAGGAGGCGTTTGCTCAATCGCCCTCACCACGTCGCCGATTGAGGTATCAGTGGTAATACCGCCTCTGTCAATCGATTGGAAGAAGTCTACCACTGTTCGGTGGAGGTCGGGTTGAAGACCGACCCGGATCTCGGACATCAGCAGTCTTTCCAGTTCGGGGTCGATCGACAGGAGGTCGAAGCGTAGCCGGCGGAGGCTCCCGCACGGATTAAATTTCCGAGCGATATGCGCATCCACTTCAGCCTGGGTAGGCGGAATGGGGATGTGAACGTGGTACGTTGTTCCCCCATCAGGTGAGTAGAGAGGGGGAAATGTATCGACGTACACAGGGCCGTCGGGTGACTTGGCGAAGTTGGACAGGCGTAAGTCCATCCCCACGGTGAGAGGATGACTTTGATGTAGCACTCCGCTGCTACAGCGGAGTATTTCTCGGATCATTGTCTGGGCATTCGCCGGACTTCTGATGATCCGAACACGGTAGTCATCCCCGTAGTGGGTGGCCTCATAAATTGGCCAGCCATTTTCGGAGACGTAGAGCTTGTGCGGTTCAGCGAGAACCACCTCATGTTGTTGGAGAAGTGTGTGGAACTCACCCATCATATTCACGAGTTCTTGTGCTCTCGAAAAGCGCTGCTTGCCTTCGAGAGCCGCGATCTCCACTGGCAGGAGACACTTCACGATGACAGGGTGTGTCTCGCCGCCGTTCCGGTAGATCACGATTTCGGTGAAGTTAGAACTCTGTTGACCTTCGACGGTCTGCGTGCCCAAAACGTCACCGAGGAAGTCGAATGCGTGCAGGGTTTGTGGTCGTATCAGGCTGTTCAAAGCATACCTCCCTGGGTTGCCCAGTGTATGGATGATTTCTGTGATTTCTCGTATCAGTGACCAGCGTAAGATTGGGTGTGGTCTACCTTCCCTTCGTCTTGTTAGTGGCCTCAGTCCTTGTAAGGCTCGTTGTCAATGTTCGCCCGTTTTCAATGGAATACGCAAAATCAAAAAATTCTGCTATCTCATATTGAACACGGTGCAGTTTTGGTTTATTACCTGCATGTAAACATATAAATGGTTTTCTGTCAACCCCGTGCGTATACAAAAAAACAGTCCCACTACCCTGGCGATGGCCTACTCTGCCGTCGAGCTAAGCTCGAAAGTACCATCGGCGCAGACTGGCTTAACTTCTGTGTTCGGAATGGGAACAGGTGTGACCCAGTCGCTTAGATCACCAGGGTGGTGAGACTGTTTAAATTTATCAATGTGAAGAGCTTCCGTATCTTCTCTGAATACGATTGCATGCTCTACGCTCTATTAGTACTCCTCCGCTTCATCCTTTACAGGACTTCCACGTAGAGCCTATCGACCCGATCATCTCTCGGGGAGCTTAAAAGAAATTTAATCTTGAAGACGGCTTCACGCTTATATGCTTTCAGCGCTTATCCGTGCCGAACGTCGCTACCGAGCAATGCCCCTGGTGGGACAACTCGTCGACGAGAGGTTCGTTCTTCCCGGTCCTCTCGTACTAGGGAAGAGTCTTCTCAAATTTCTAACGCCCACGGCAGATAGGAGACCGAACTGTCTTACGACGTTCTGAACCCAGCTCGCGTACCGCTTTAATTGGCGAACAGCCAAACCCTTGGGACCTTCTCCAGCCCCAGCCTCGAGTAATGCTTGAATAATGAGAGCTTCCCCTTTCGGGTCAGTCGTTACGGGGTCATTCCACCATCAGTGGAAGACTTCCCACGGTATTGTCCTTTTGCACCCTATCGGTGTGCAATGAGGAGTTCACCGTTATAAGCCGAATTTATTTTTCTCTTGGTATGAAATTACTTTCATAGCACCCCGATTTCGTCGTTAAGGTGCCAAACCTCCTCGTCGATGTGGACTCTTGGAGGAGATCAGCCTGTTATCCACGGAGTAGCTTTTATCCGATGAGCTTCCGCCGTCCTATATCGAGGACATACTGCTGCAGATCCCGAAATAAATTCGGGACAAGCATGCAATACGCCACATACGGTCGGATCACTAAGTTCTGCTTTCGCAACTGCTCGACATGTACGTCTTGCAGTAAAGCTGGCTTATGGCTTTGCCCTATCAGCTCGATTTCCATCCGAGCTTAGCCAACCTTTGTAAACGCCTCCGTTACGTTTTGGGAGGCGACCGCCCCAGTCAAACTACCCACCAGACACTGTCTCTCTGCCCGATAAGGGCAAGAGGTTAGTCATAACATCATTCCAGCGTGGTATTCCATATTGCGACTCCAGTCCGCCCAAAGGCAAACCTTCATAGTCTCCCACGTATTCTCGGCAGTAAAAACGTTATGACAATGCCAAGTTGTAGTAAAGCTTCACGGGGTCTTTTCGTCTAGCCGCGGGTAATGAGCATCTTCACTCATCTTGTAATTTCGCCGAGTCCCTCGTTGAGACAGTTCTCAAGTCGTTATGCCATTCGTGCAGGTCGGAACTTACCCGACAAGGAATTTCGCTACCTTAGGACGGTTATAGTTACCGCCGGCGTTCGTCAGCGCTTCAGCTCGGAGCTTGCACCCCTCACCTTAACGTTCTGACACTGGCCAGGCATCAGCCCCTATACATCACCTTTCGGTTTAGCAGGGACCTGTGTTTTTGATAAACAGTCGCTTGAGATCTTTTACTGAGGTCGCCTTGCGGCGACAGGCCATATACCAAAGGTACGGCCGTTGTATTGCCGAGTTCCTAAACGAGGGTTCTCTCGTTCACCTTAGGATTCTCTCCTTACTCACCTGTGTCGGTTTGCGGTACGGACACCACTGCATTGAAGTATACGTTTCTTTTCGCGGCACGTGATCCTTATCTGTTGGTCTTGGCTTGCGCCGCAACCTTCTCTCAATCCGACTTTACGCCAGACCAAGAGCGTGCATAACCAGAACACGCAGACAATTTACCCGTGCGTCAAAACGCATACATACAGTGGCGGTGCTGGAATATTAACCAGCTGTCCATCGGCTACGCATATTCAGCCTCGCCTTAGGACCGACTAACCCTGGGACGATTTGCGTTGCCCAGGAAACCTTGAGTTTTCGGTGGACGGGGTTCTCACCCGTCTTTGTGCTACTTATGCCAACATTCTCACTTCGAAGCGCTCCACCGTTTCTTGTCGAAACGACTTCACCGCACTTCGAACGCTCCTCTACCAATTCTGCCTAAAAGGCAGAAGTTCCCATATTCGGTACGAGATTTGAGCCCCGGTACATTTTCGGTGCGCAAGAGCTTGACTAGTGAGCTGTTACGCTTTCTTTAAAGGATTGCTGCTTCTAAGCAAACCTCCTAGTTGTCTGAACTTTTGCACCTCCTTTAACACTTAATCTCGATTTAGGGACCTTATATGAGGATCTGGGCTGTTTCCCTTTTGACCGGTGAAGCTTCGCCCCCACGGTCTGACTCCCCCGATAATCTACACTGGCATTCGGAGTTTGGTTTAGTAAAGTAGGCTTACGCCATCTTCACCAATTCAGTGCTCTACCACCAGTAAGAAATTTCGGGAGGCTAGCCCTCAAGCTATTTCGAGGAGAACCAGCTATTGCCGAGTTCGATTGGAATTTCTCCGCTATCCACAGATCGTCCCCGCGTGTTGTACGGCGCGTGGGTTCGGACCTTCCCCCGCATTTCTGCGGAGTTCATCCTGTCCATGGATAGGTCACACGGCTTCGGGTCTTGTCGGTAGAATGAATAGGTCGCGTTTATCACGCTCGCTTTCACTGTGGCTTGGCCCTTTTCGGGCTTGGCCGCACTCTACCGAACAAACTCGTTGGCTCATTCTTCAATAGGCACGCCATGATCCCGCAATGCGGGACGCTGACTGCTTGTAAGTATATGGTTTCAGATACTTTTCATTCCCCTCACCGGGGTGCTTTTTACCTTTCCCTCACGGTACTTGTTCACTATAGATCACACGACGTATTTAGCCTTAGAGCGATAGTCGCCCTGGTTTCCCATAGAATTTCACGTGTTCCATGGTACTCGAGAGAAATTATCGTAGGTCCCAACTCGTTTTGCGTACAGGACTTTCACCTTCTATGGTTGAGCATTCCAGCCCATTCTGCTACGAATTGGAGAGCACCTCATCCGTGCCCCCCGCCGAAGGCGGGGGATCCAGAAGAGGAACTCCCTCGAACAAATCCTACCTGAACCTTTGTAGGGGTTCAAAATAATTTTCTCACAACGCCCTTCTTCCATTGGGCCTACACCCATACCTTGCATTGCTGCAAAGAGAGAGAAGAGTTTTGGCTTTTCCCCGTTCGCTCGCCACTACTAAGGGAATGTTTCTTCGCTTGCGCGAAGAGTTAGTTTCTTTTCCTCTGGCTACTAAGATGTTTCAATTCACCAGGTGTTCTTCATACACCTATGTATTCAGTGCATGATCCCGTCCAAACGGACAGGGGGTTTCCCCATTCGGATATCCCCGGATCACAGGTTGGTTGCCACCTCCCCGAGGCTTATCGCAGGCTCCTACGTCCTTCATCGTCGTTCGTGTGTCAAGGCATCCACCATATACCCTTCGATGAGCATGCAACCGTAATCACAAAAGATAACGGTACATGTTTACGAATTTACGAATCTTTACGAATATACGAATAGAATTCTACTTGAATCTTATTCGTACGGGTAAAAGGGATTCGTACATTCGTACTTATTAGATGCTCTTCACTTGATTGATGCGAATTGTTAACGTTCGTTCTAGAGCTGAAATGGCAGATGGTATGAGCAAATGGCGGATAGCCAATAGCTTATAGCATTTGGGAATCTCGGTTCTAGATTGTTAAAGACTTCACGTATGTATTTCTGGAGACCTTCACTTCGTTGTGGGGCGATTTTTCACCCTCAGAGTAAGAAAAAACCCGCTTCCGCGGGACTAAACCGGTCCTAAAAGACACTGGCGATTTAGTCTCGCATTTTGGCTAAGGTTAGTAATTCTTTTGCCATACTGTGGACAGTCAGTGGATTAGTTGGACCCATTTTCAGGGCAAAAGGGATTATATGCGGAATTGGTGGAGGTGTCAATGGGAATTTGAAATAATGGGTAAGGCGAGGTGAAGGCCCCAAAAAGCCTAGTGTGATATGATAAAGATACCTATGGAAAAGAAGTCAGAAACGAAAAATCTATTGTTGAGGGCGAAGAACCGTTGGCAAAGGTCCTAGGTACTCCCGAGTACTTTATTAAATCCGTCAGCCACTTTCGGAAGTAGTGGACTATATGAAAACCATTGTCGAGTGACTCTGCAGTTGTATTAGGGGTTTCATCGTGGGTCTTCGATAGCGTATCACTTTGTGAATTAACAGAGCAGTAACCGGTGAGCGAATTCTTATAAGAATACGTAGACAAACGACCTGTATGTACGCGGGTCATACGAGGAAAACGAAATCAATCGCAGGGTATATGGCCGATGAAGTGCATGTATGACAAAAATTTCAATATATACAAAATTCGGGTTCATACTAGGATTCTTTATGATTATTGCAGTAGCAAATTTTATTGTTATTAGTTATTCCCAAGGCACACAAAAAACTGACGCAGCAATTATCGATACAGCAGGAAGACAAAGAATGTTCTCTCAACAACTGGCATTCTACGCAGAGCGAATAGTACGCGGCCATACAGCATCCAAAGTAACTTTGAAAAAAGTAATTACTTTGTATCAGGATTCACTTACCGTGCTAAAAAATGGCGGCGTTGCTCCTGAAATTTTCGGCAATCGGACAATCCCGCCAACAGTTTCGAGCATTTTGCCTGTAGTGCAGAGGGTCGAAATGTTATGGCGAGAATATAAGACCAATGCGGAAATCATTATTCGCGAGCCGACATCTACCAATGGCGTGGAAAATGAACTTGTTAGTACGGCGTTAGCATACATCGAGCAAAACGCACCAGAAATGCTGCTTAGAAACAACGAGTTGGTGGTGGCGTATGTACAGATGAACGACGCAAAGCAGTCTCAGATGAATGTAATTTTACTTGTGTTATTAATTGTCGATGTGGCAGTGTTCGGATTGGGCGCATGGCTGATACTTCTTATCACGAAGAAGGGAGAAGTGGAGAAAGCGCACACTGAAGAAATGGCGAATGATTTAGTCAAATTTAAGCTGGCGGTAAATTACTCATACGATCATATAGTTATCACAGATGCTGAGGGCATAATACTATATGCGAACCAAGCAGTGCAGCGAATTACGGGGTTTCCGCTCGAGGAGATGATGGGAAAAAAGGTAGGGAATTCCGAATTGTGGGGAGGACAGATGCCGGAGGTTTTTTATCAGGAGCTTTGGAAGCGCATTAAGCATGAAAAGAAAGCTTTCATAGGACAGATAAACAACAGGCGGAAAAACGGAGAAACATACCATGCTCAAGTAACTATCTCTCCGGTTCTCGACAACTCGGGCGAGGTAGAGTTTTTTGTCGGGATAGAACGTGACCTCACTGAGCGCCTCAAGTATGAAGAACAACTACGCATGTTTAATCGTGCCGTCGAATCTTCCACAGACGGAGTGCTCATTTCACTGCCAGATACGACGGTTATTTATATTAACCCCACGTGGGAACGGCTGACGGGGTACTCCCGCAATGAAGTAGTAGGAAAGAAAGCCGATATGCTGAAGAGCGGAGAGATGTCCCAAGAGGAACACAAACGTCTGTGGGTATCATTGAATGCCAAGGAGACGTACAAAAGCGAAACTTTCGTTAACCGAAGGAAAGATGGGACCACCTACAATACTGAACTGGCGATTTATCCCGTCGTTGTGAGAGATAAAACCGAATTTTACGTCGTGTTGCAAGAAGACATCACTAAACGCATTGAAATTGATCGTGCTAAAACAGAGTTTGTCTCCATCGCCTCACACCAGCTTCGAACGCCGCTCTCCGCCGTAAACTGGTACGCAGAAATGATTCTCGCGGGCGACGTCGGGAAAGTGACCGGAATGCAAAAGAAATACCTTCAGGAAATTTATTCGGGTAATCAGCGTATGGTCGCTCTCGTAAATGCCCTTCTCAATGTATCTCATATCGACCTAGGAACGTTAGCAATCGAACCACAGCCAACGAATATTAATTTTCTTATTGCCGATGTGCAAAAAGAACTACAGCCACTCATTAAAGCAAGAAGAGTAAAGGTGCACGCAACATTCGAGGAAAAAATGCCCAAAGCACCGCTTGATCCAAAACTGATCCGTATTGTTTTTCAAAATCTCATATCAAACGCGGTGAAATATACACCTCCCGGCGGAGTGATCTCGATCGTGACAGAGTTGCAGAAGGATGGCGTATTATTTTCTATTTCGGATACCGGGTACGGCATTCCCGCACAACAGCAGAATAAAATATTTACAAAATTATTTCGTGCAGATAATATCCGTGGGAAAGATGCGAACGGGACGGGCCTTGGGCTGTATATAGTTAAATCAATAGTCAACTTATCTGGGGGCAAAGTATGGTTTACGTCCACTGAGAATAAAGGAACCACGTTTTATGTTACGATCCCTTTCACTGGTATGACGAAGAAGGTGGGGACAAAAGGTTTAACTTAATGCTATAATTTGCACTGATTATGACACACTCATACACTATTCTTGTTCTCGAAGATGAGCGCCCGTTAGCGACTGTGATAAAAGACAAACTCGAGAAAAGCGGCTTCGAAGTAGTAACTGCCAGAAGCGTCAAACAGGCTCTCGAATATGTTTCCGAAATTCCTCAGATTGATCTTATCTGGCTTGACCATTATTTGTTGGGTGAAGAAGACGGACTCGATTTCGTCGTGGAGCTAAAAAAGAGCGAGTCACCCTGGAAGCACGTGCCCATTTTCGTCGTTTCAAATACTGCATCAGAAGATAAGGTCCATTCGTATCTTCATCTTGGCGCTACTAAATACTACGCGAAGACAGAACATCGACTTGATACGATCGTCGATAATTTACGGGTTTTTTTAGAAAATAAAGAATAGACGTACCTATATGAAAAAAAGCGTTCTCATCATCGAAGACGAGGATGCACTCCGGCGTGCGCTCGAAGTCACGTTCCGCAACCGGGATTTTAATGTTTCGTATGCCTCCAATGGCGAAGAAGGACTTGCGAAGTCGCTCAAAGAGCATCCCGATATGATCTTGCTCGATATCGTGATGCCAAAGATGGACGGTCTGACAATGTTAAAGAAACTCCGCGAGGACTCATGGGGGCACGGTGCGCCCGTTATTGTGCTCACAAATTTGAGCACCAGCGAAAAAGTCGAAGAAACCCTTGAACAGGGGGCGTTTGACTTTCTTGTGAAGACAGACTGGGACCTGCACGATATCGTAGAAAAAGTTAACCAACGCCTCAAGAAGTAATGAACATGCTATGCCAAAGAAAATTCTTCTGATTGTTGAAGATGACCTTCCGTCACTGAATGCCATGCAAGACAAGTTCATAGCTGAAAAGTTCGAGGTGTTTGCAGCAAACGATGGTAAGGTAGGCGAACAGATCGCGCTCTCGAGGCATCCCGATCTCATCCTGCTAGGTATTCTGATGCCAAAAAAACACGGACTTGCGGTGCTCCGGGACATTAGAAAAGACGACTGGGGTAAAAAAGTCCCCGTGCTGGTTTTGACGAATCTTAGTGAAGGGCCGGAACATCGGGAAGCCAGGGAAGAAGGGGCCGATACGTTAGTGAAGAGTGACGTCAAACTTGAGGACGTTGTTCAGAAGGTCAAAGAAAAGCTCCAGATGTAGTCGGAAAAAAACTTCTTAACCAAACAGCAATTTTTTGAGCCGGCGCATTTTGCGCGGGTCAGCTTTTGCGCGAAGTATTTCAATAGTGAGATCCCGTCCGCCGAAGTCCTTATGAATCATCAGGTCGATAAACCGCTGGAACGATACTTCAAACGAATGGATACGTTCGCCGGCATCGAGTGTTGGTTTTTGGATCTTTTTGCACCCATAAGCGATAAATGTGTGGATATCCCAGTCAATTTTTGAAACATGCCGGGCTGATTTCCAGAGTGTCCACCTAGACGCGGAGTAACCCGTTTCTTCGAGCAACTCCCTCTTTGCAGCTCTATGCGGAGATTCTCCGTCGTCGACCCGACCGCCAGGGAGTGAAAGAAACGACCGCCGGTAATGCGGCTGAGACTGGCGCTGGACCAGGATTCTTTTGTCCTTCGTCACGGCGATGATGCTTACCGTATCAGCGCGTGCAAGCATCTCGAACGTATGGACCGTGCCATCGTATACTTTTTGTGGCCAGTGGTAGACGTCAAAGATGCTTCCATGAAAAACCCGTTTCGCGCCTTTTAGGAGTTTTGGTTTTTTTCTCATATTAGTAGTGTACCAATAAAGTCTTTTAACCGTCTACCAGTAAGAAAAAGCCACCCGATCGAGCTGAGCACGACGGATGGCTTCGAGAGGGCAGATACCCTTGTTTGTTAGTTGAACATCTGCGGGATGAGAACCCCGAGATCTTCCCATGAGTGAGCGATAGGGTAGGTTACTCCTTCATCGGAAAGGCCGGAGAGGTTCGCCCATACGAGCGAGATTCCAGCCGGTCTCAGAAGGTCGAGAACCACTGTGTTGTCGTCACAGTACATCCGTACTCTAGTGGCACGAACCATGTCGAGCTTGTCGGCGTCATTCGTTACGACGAATGCGTCTTCAATAGGGAGCTGGTGACCCCGGATGTATTCCCAAATGTTCTGGGTGGTGGCCACAGTCTGCGTCGAGATGACACAGAAACGAAAGCCCGTCTGCACGAGCATCGTAAGCGTCTTAAGGACGCCGATATGCAGTGGAAACTGCGATGTTCTCCGTGACAGTTCTTCTGTCATGCGCAAGTACTCCGGTTCGCCGAGGCGAGGAAGCAGGTGAACTCTCGTCGCTTCCAAGCCGGGGAGGATATCGAGGCCGAACATCTCGAGCACGATTGCACACTTAGTGGCGAGATGGTGGGCGATGACTCCCCCGAAGTCCAAGCCGATCGGTATTACAGGTCGGTTCATCCGTTTCTCCTATGAGGGATACTGCGTTATTTGCCAACGAACAATTGGAGCACTGTAACCGAGAAATGTTCTCATGTCAAGGAAGGAGTTGACATATTGACATTTACTTATTAAGGTGAGCGAATTCGGTAACTGTGGTAAAAAATCGGAAACCAGTAACAAAAGGAGGTGCACCTTGAGTGCACGACAGCTCTTTGAAAGGTTGCAGAAACTCATGCAGGTACCAACCGCATGGTCGTACAGTTACGGCCTTGAAGCATGGTATCAACGAGTCTACTGTCCTGCAAGTGCAATCGCTGCGCGTGAATTCGGCGCGAAGCTACTCGCGGGTATGGCGCATCGAACGTTTATCACCGATGAGAACGGCCAATGTCTCGACGACCTCGTGGGAGTGGCTGATGAATTGCCAACCACCCAAGCGGCGTTTGTCCGGCGGCTGAAGCTCAGCTTCGATATGGCTCGACAGCTCGACCCAGAGTTCGTCGAGAGGAAAGAAGGCATTCGGACGCGCTCGGAAGCCGTCTGGAAAGTGGCAAGGGCCGAGTCGAACTTCAAGATGTTCGCACCGCTTCTCACGGAAATGATCAACATCACCCGGGAAGAAGCGATCATCCGCGGCGCGGACGCCAACAACCCGAGCACCTTCTACCCGGTTCTTTTCAATCTCTATGAACCGGGGATGGATATCGCATTGGTCGAAGCGATGCTGGATGACGCGTTTGCCTTTACTCGCGACCTTCTCGAACGGGTACGGGCATCAGGGGTCACGCCGCGCACGGATTTTCTCGAATGGACCTACGACCCCATCGCATTGAAGGATTTGTGCCCCGATGTGGCAAAAGTCGTGGGGTTCGACTTCGATCGCGGCGGTTTCGATCTGACGACACATCCGTTCTGTGTTCGCCTCGGAGTGAATGATGTTCGAATCACCGGGCGGATCACGAATGGACTCGCCGGTGCGTTCTTCGGTGTCGCACATGAGGCGGGTCACGCGATCTACGATCAGAACTTGCCGGACTACATGGTTACGACGTGGGTGGAAGCCATGCGGTACTCACTCGGCGTTCACGAGAGCCAATCCCGTGGTACCGAGAACGGGAATTGTCGCAGTCGGCCGTTCTGGGAGTTCTACTATCCCAAGCTTCAGACGCGCTTCCCGCGTCTCCAGGAAGTCTCGCTGGACGAATTCGTCGCCGGCATCAACACTGCCCGTCCCAGCTTCATCCGGGTGGAGGCCGATGAAGCGACATACAATGTTCATACTCGGGCACGGTTCCGGGTCGAGCGCGGATTCATCGCGGGCGATATCGTCGTCGACGACATCCCCGAAGCATTCAACCAGGAGATATTCGACGGGCTGGGCATTCGTCCGCCCAATGATGCTCAAGGTTGTCTGCAAGACATCCATTGGGGCGGCGGCTTGATCGGCTATTTCCCAACATACTCCATCGGGAATTTCATGGGACCCCAGGTTGTCGAGCAGTTCCGGCAGGACGTTCCCGATTGGGAAACACACCTTCGGAATGGTGATTTCGGATCCTACAACGCGTGGATGTGTGAGCATGTCCACCAGAGGGGGATGGTCGACACGGCCGCCGAGCTCGTGGAGCGCATCACCGGCAAACCGTTGAGCACTGACGCCTGGAAGCGCCGCATCATGTCGGGGGTCCGTCCCGTGTATGGCCTGAACTGATCCATCTGCAATCGATCGTTAGTCAACACTCCCCGCGCGATCCATGTCGGCACGCGCGGGGTTTTCTTATTCCAAAGAGGAATGTAAAAGCAGAAGCAGGCGTAAAGTTTCAAACAAATTATTATTGACAAGCATGGTTAAGCGTGGTATCTTACGCCTTGAATTTCAGGATAACAGAAACCAAACCAACCGCTTCACGCCAAGGAGGGGCACGTGAAAAAGTACTTTATAGTACGAGTCGTCATCTTTATCCTTTGCATTTTGCCAATCAGGGCATACGCTGATACGGAAAAATGCGATATCGGGTACTGGTCCTATCAAGATACTACCTATGTGTTTGATGCCGTGGACGGCACTATACTATTAATTGAAGAGCCGTTCCACCTTCCGAGGGCAAACGTCGACCGAATCGAAAACAACCGTCTGTATTGGCATCACAACGGCCGTCTGGTATTCACAATGTGCGAGTCGCTCGTTGAACATCCAGCACTGACCGAATGGTGCAGCCGCCGTGCAGAGCAAATTTTGTCCGATTTTCCCGGAACGCTTCTCGAGGCCGTCATTACAATCACACTTACGGAAGGTGATCCGATCATCGCGAAGTTTCTGGTAGACCAAATTCAGCTGCACGCCAATCTCACATCGACCCGTCTTACATTACCCCATGCCGATTACCTCGGGATATGGAGAGGATACAAAGACCACGTACTTGATCTGTGCTACTCGCCAATTGTCGACTACGACTGACCGATGATGACGAATTCACTTTTTCTCCCCGTTTGGCATTCGTGCCGGACGGGGAGTTCTTCTATTATTGACTAATTTACTAGGTACACTTACAGTGCAGGCAAAATACAAGTCAGTAGGTATGAATACAGCACACGAACTGGGAGGTATCTATGCCTGATGGCAACGATGAAACCACCGAAACAGGAGATGGCGGAACGACCAAGGCGTCCGAAGAACCGAAGGCGCCACCCTGCACTCATAAGGGGAGCAACGTCGGGCCGTTCTGTCGATTCTGCGGCGAGAAGGTGCGGCCGGGTGCGACGCCCAAGGCCAACTGCGCCGCAGACCACGCGACGTGGAAAGGGTGTGGGTCGGTATTCTGTCCCGACTGCGGCACTAAGTTGTAACACACGATCCGTTGGCTGCTTAAAGGTTTCGGCGTTCACCCTGCTATTTCGCCACCAGCAGTCCGCGGCACATCGCCGGGAGTTCTCCCGGCTCTTTCTCCCTCCGACGAAACGTCTTCTTGTGCGGTTTTCCGCCGAGGTCCCGGACGCGTAGTCGGAGGGTCCTTTTTTTTGAAGAAAAAAAGGGTGAACAAGGGTTAATAAGGGGGATCAAGGGAATTATTTTGTTATTACTTGACGCTTATCCTTAAACTTTGATAGGGTGTTATAAAATGTTGGGTTGTTCTTTCATTTCACGAAGTAAAGCTATCGGGGAGGGTGTATGCGGACAGGAGTATTTCCGGTCAGGAAGGTTGGTGATCTGCAAATGATTCCATCGGAGGAACTCCCGACGTATGAGTATATTCCTTGCGCTATGGCCTACAATTGTGAGGGGCGGGTGTATCTCATAAAGGATGGAGCGATAACGGCGCAAAAGAGCTGGGATGAGACGCGTATGCGCCGAAGGACACTCGGTCTTCGTGAACCGTTCAACAATTCCCCGCAGGCAGAACTTGTTGGTGACGAAGATGCCTGTGTGCTGGTACAGCATCATTACGCCGAAGGCGACGAAAAAGACAATTGGATCTCCGTGGATGTCTTCATGTGCCCTCCTGGACACACTTTTCAGGATTTTCCTCTCATACGCACGTGGATCGCCGAGGTGGCGGTGGTAATGGAGCTTCGGGAAGCCGGGTTCGTCAGATAGCAGATCGTACGTACTCCGCCGGAATTTGCCGGCGGTGTTTTGCGCCATGTTCGGTTATAATAAGCCGGTGAGGACATTAAAATTTGATAATAAAAAAATCGGACTGACTCCGAAAGAGCTGAACGTGCTGAAACCCCTCGGCACTCCGCAGAAGATACAGGATTTTGTCACGGCGATCCCTCAAAATTTCGAGCCTGACGGCGATACCTGCATGTCGGTTCGCGAGGTGCTCACGAAACGGCGCGCACACTGTATCGAAGGAGCGCTTGTCGCCGCACTGGCGTTCTGGGTTCATGGAAAGCCGCCGCTTCTCATGGATGTGAAGGCATCAGATGAAGATGATGATCATGTCGTTGCGCTTTTTCGGGAGAACGGCTGCTGGGGTGCGATCTCAAAAGGCAATCACGCTTATACGCGCTATCGCGATCCGGTCTATCGGACGCTCCGTGAGCTCGCGATGTCCTATTTTCACGAATACTATAATCCTGCGGGGAAAAAGACCCTGCGCTCTTATTCTCGCCCGCTCGACCTTTCGTGTTATGGCCCTGATGTGTGGATGACCGGAGAAGGGGCGTGGGAGATC
>Ga0075987_113_pt1 | contig 39250 bp, 34 predicted proteins | sample RifGroA2_FD_68035 | JGI IMG/M metagenome (GOLD analysis project Ga0075987, IMG submission 68035) | Parcubacteria bacterium GW2011_GWA2_48_9
CGCGGCCGGAGCGAAGGAGAAAAAGCTTGATGCCGAAATCGACTTTCCCGAGCAGACCGTCAGCGAAGTCGTCGAAATAATTGATCGTCGGATGGATGCTCTTGACCGTCTGGTTTGCGCGGAGTACGCGGTTGCCATAGGCAATAACCACTTCAGCGATGTCCATAGTAGCTACCTGGAACGCATTGATAAGGTTAGCGCGAACTCCCAGGTTGCGATAATCAGCAACGAGGCCTTCGAGCTCTTCACTAGATTGCATCTCCCTAAAAAGCGGCGAACCGGTCAGGACGATCGGCTTGCTGAGGTTCTGCAACATAAATGACAACATCGCCCCTGTGTAGAGAATGGTGTCCAACCCGTGAGTAATGACTATACCGTCAACGGACGAGTATACCTCGCTTATTTTTTTTACTAACTGAGACCATACTCTCGGAGTTATTTCCGATGCATCACCACCAAATACAAAATAAGGATCCGGCTCAGCGATGATTCCAAGCTCCGGTACTTCTTTCAGCCATTCGGCCATTTCTTCCTTCTTGCGTACCTCTACCACCCTGCCTCCGGCTGTCTGCAACCCGGAACCGCCACAGAAGATAATGCCTATTTTATTGCGCTTTCTTGACATACGGAAAAGTTATCAACAGTCTTTTCACAGCCGTCGCAATAAACTGCGACGGCGCCCATATATTACTCGACGGCGCTACCCTGTGTCAAATTGACCAGATAGGAAAAAGCCGCCGGGTTATCGAGCCCGGCGGCGTGAGTGAGTCCTCCATGAGTCTCACTCATTTCTTTTTTCGGAGCGAACTAAGGCCGTCGAAGAACAGTTTCCTCGTACCATGCGGTACATAGAGCACGTACGTGCCCGGTCCCCATGCATCTCCCGTAAGTCCGACATTAAGGGAAGCAATCTCCCTCATGGGAACTCGGCACCAGTCTGCCACCATGCGCACTGGAAGGCGGTGATTGACCTTCACAGTCACGGTGTCCGCATCGACGCTCCGCCAATACGGGACTTCGGGCAAGGCGGCTCCGCAATGCGCAGGATCCTCAATGATGAGCTTCAGGGCGATAAGCCAGAAAAAGTACTCTGACCCGGGATTGGTGAGGTAGAGATCATAATAGTTTTCGATCCTCTGCTCTTCCATTGCCCTTGTGACCGCCTTTTCACCAAGGAAGTTCGACATGACTGTGAGCGGTATGTCATTGTTGAACTCCTGGAGAAGCTTTCCGATACGCTTGACGGCGGCATCCGTCCTCACCGCGAAATCTTTTTTACCCAACGGACCGCTTTCATCGGCGATGACCCAGGGATCCTGCTTGCCTTGCGGCGTGGTGAACTCATCACCTAGAAGCGCATCCAGCACAGCGATATACTTGAAATCCTGGCCTATGTGTGCGGCACCGAATTTCACATCCGCTGTGGGATAATACTCCCAGGCGAGTACGTAGAGCGAGTCAAGACGATCATTATGGGACAGGATGTACTTAATCGCCTGACTGATCCGGACTTGGCGGCCAGGCGAAACAACGTCGACCAGAAACCCACCAAAGTTCAGCGATCCGTGACTGGCATACTGTTCAAACCCGCGTTGGTGTGCTTTCAGCTGTTGGCTGATCTGGCGGAGAGAATCCTCCATGGCGTCGAATTCGATGCCAAATTCCTTTGCGTAACTCTGAAGCGTGTCGACCTCTTGTTCGAGACCGTTGATCCGTTTCTCGAGGTCACGATGTCGGTGCCCGGTGCCGCTGCAGCCCGATACAGCAAGCGTAGTAAAGAATGCGTACAGAATCCAGAATGCGACATGTCGAAAGTGCTTTGTCTGGGACATGGTGTTCTCCCTCCACTGAAATGGTTTGTTTTTCTTTTCGTCGAATCGACCCTACGGTATCAATAAGTATTTGTCTCGTCAAATAAGAAGAGGCCGCCAACTCGGGTGAGCTGGCGGCGTAAGGATCCTACGTACTTATTATCTTACGGACTGCTTCGTGACAAGCGATGTCCTGCGTGAGCAAGGAAGTGCTCAGCTCCATCGACAATCATGGCGTGGAATGCTTGCCGCGTAAGATTTACGCAGTGAGCAAAGTCATTTTCCACTGCGTCAGCGAATCGTTCCAGGACTGTGTAGGTCCGGTCATCGAGGTGATAGAAGGTTTGGCCTTCGACATCTATACGGGCGTACCGCTCGCGGGCAGACGCGATTCGATCAATGAGCGTAACAAATCCGCCATTCGAAACCACTAAGTCAGCGTAGAAGACGATCCTGCATTCTAGGGGAATCGACGAGGGACGCCGAATAAATCGCGGGAGTATTTCGTGCCCGGCAGCAGACGCTGCGTTGACGATGGAGGCATTCCACCCCCGAGCCGTAAGAAAACGACCCTGGTTCACTGAAAGCGTATCGAGAAATGCCATCAGGTTCGATGGGTTTGAAATGATCACTTTAAGCTGGCGGAGCTTGAATACGTCATGGAGTAGAGCTCCCAGTACGGACCACTCGGGAATGCGCCTTTGTGCATGGAGTTCCATGCAGATAACGTGAGCGATGGCCGCGGCACGTATCGAGTGTGCGCGAACCGCATCGCCTTGCCTGCCTGTGATGTCGGCTGCCGTCCACGTCCGTATGACCCGATCGAGCTTTGTCGTGGGTACGACACTGTCGAAAACCCCGAGATTCAAAGCCATGTAGCTTCCCCCCTCCCTTTCGTACGAATTCGTTTTTTGTATTTACAGGCAGTCTACCAGATAAGCTCATTGCGTCAACGCTTTACAAGCCAGCGGCCGGGCGAGTATAATTGGCAACGGATAAAAAACGTACAAAAGAGCACGACTGGAGGTGAAAAATGCACCAGGCAATACGGCACGAGATGTTGAAGTTCACAACTACCGGCCGACGGTCAGTCCTCGACCTCACCGATGACATCACACTCCTGATCATGAAGTACAGGATGAATGCGGGCGTTGTGCATATCAAGGCCACCCATACGACAGCGCGCGTTGTCGAGCAGGAAAATGAGCCTATGTTTCATGAGGATCTCTTCGATCATCTTGATCGACTTGCTCCCCCGGACGGTGACTACCGTCATGACAAGATCGGTACCCTGCGTACCGTCAACGTCTGCGACGGCGAGTGTGAAAATGGATGGGCGCATATCCAGGCCACTTACTTGCCCTCGAGTGTCACCATTCAGGTATCCGACGGCGAACGTGTCAAAGGCCTCTGGGACAGAGTTCTCCTTTTCGAACTTGATCACAGGCCACGTGAACGTAATGTCAGCGTCACCCTGATAGGTATCTTCGATGATTCGGAGACTTCTGCGGAGTCGACAGTCGACCACCCTGCAGTGAGTAAGGTTGTAATCGGCTGACTGCCATCTCGAGCATCACCCCCACACCAATCGGATTGGTGTGGGGGTTCTTCTTAATCAGGAAAAAGCCCTCATACGATCATGAGGGCTCATCAATGCTGCAGCAAGTGCTACGTACTCGGTGAACGAAACTCCTCCGCCTCTTTGCGGCAGGAAGCGCATTTTTTGAGATGCTGCTCCACGCGCGTCCGAACCGGCTCAGTGAGCGAGTGCGTAAGGTACTCAGGCAGGAACTGTCCTAGCGCTTTGCTAACACATGCTTGCGGCACCGGCGCCTTTCTGTCCGGCGTCACCTTCCTACGGTTAGTCACCTGCATCATTCTAGCCATTGCCACCTCCCGTGAATCAATGTCCGATTTTTATACGTCAATACTAGAGTATGTGAAAAAAATGTAAAGAGAATGAAAGATAAAAAGAAAACCCCCACACCGATCGGGCTGGTGCGGGGGAAGCGAGAGAGCGAACCGAACTAATCAACCGTGGCCGAAGAACATCCGGCCTTCCGTGTCCGGAACGCTGTACACCGGAGTCCCAGCTTCCGCAAACACCGGAAAGACTCGCTTGTCGTTAATGGACCCGCTGGTTGTAAAAACGAGTCCTGGCTTCAGTGCAACAATTGCGCGAGCGCCGTCCTCGTCCGGAAGGAAGCTGTCGGAACAGAGCACCGAACCAGTCGGGTCAAGCTTTGACTTCTTCATGCGATGATCGGCGACTTCGACACAGCCGACGCGATCGGGCTGGCAGGCGCCATTCGCATACAATGTACGATTCTTGACGACCGTCACGGTGTTGCTCGGGCTGGATGAACACACGCCCGTGGCGAAGAGCAGGTCATCCTCCAGCTCCGGCGAACATTGCACTGAGCGTGTAAGGAACCGCCACGTCAGATCGAGTACGCGCGTGTTCGTCGGCTGGCGTGCCCACCCGCCCGGTACCTCGGATAAATGCATCCTGGGAATAATGGGCAAAGCGCCACCGAGTGCAGGGTTCGCCAGCATCCGGCATTTCTGCGTTTTTTCGCGACGAAGAATGTCCACTGCGCCATCATCAAACGATGGTGCAAGTACTCCATCCATCGGCCTGGGCCGTACGGCGGTCCATTGGTAGCGAGTGAGAATCTCAGCTACCTCGGGATTGACGGTAAAGTTCGTCATGACCACTCCGCCCATCACTGAAAGCGGACTTCCGTCAATCACGCGACGCATGACGTCAACAGGATCGGTGCCGAATGCGGCTCCGCACGGATTTCCATGCTTGATAGCGGCGGCGAAAAGGAAATTTGGTCGCCCGTTCACCTGGAATGTGGAGTACATCCGACGGAAAAGGTAGATGAGGCGCGTGTAGTCACGCACATTAATGAAGCTGGGCGCGGTACCCTCGAGGAATTCGAACTGCTGGATTCCGAGCGGATCATTGTCGCCTGGATCCGCCAGAAGATCCGCGGGAATCTGAAACGGATTCTCACCATACTTCAACATGTGAGTCACCCGCCCGATGAAACCGTCGACCTGGCCACCGCTCAAGAAGCGTGCAAGGTTCAGAAGGTATATCGCACACTCCATCTCCATTTCACTGCAGAGTGCGCGGCGAAGTTCATCGGGGACGCCACCCTGTTCCCATGTTGCCAGCACCTGGTTCAGCCGATCAGCCGATCCAGCACAGATGCGGTTGCCTTTCACAGCCGCGTGCCGCATAGCGATGGCTCCGACATCGGTGTCCTTTCTGACCGATTCAGGTGTAGCTCCCGGCAACGCAATCGCGGATGCCATGTCGTACATGGTGTTGAAGAGAATGTCGATGAAGAGGGCGCCCTTTTCAGCGAGATGAGCATGGCCCGCTTCGGTGTCCGGTACCATCAGGCCACCTTCGATCTTTGGGTGGATAGTGACCACCAGATGTTGCATCCAGGGTTCCTCGCCGGTGTAGTCAGCGACATCCATGGCGTGAATCCCGAACTTCGTCAGGTGCTCGCATGTACCTCGTGAAGCGATGATGTGCCCCCCGAGCTGGGAAAACCGACCGACAGGATCTTCGATCCCATCTTTCTTGAGTACCGAGACGAGCATGACCGGCTGTCTGGGCATCTTTCTACCTTCCTTTCGGGTTGTATTGTGTAACGATCTGTATGTCTGTTTTGGAAAATTACCTTAGCATAAGGGAGAAGAGGTGAAAAGAGAGATGTGAAAATAACTCCCACATAGAGGCTCATTTTGGTCGTAAAATCCTGACTGTACCATTGACAAACGATTGCTTTTGTAATAAATTCACGCTCCACGAGTGTTCTGAATAAAATGCAAAACCAAATAAGTTAACTAGAGGAGGTGCACTTTGACAGCAAAGAATATGACTGGTATCCAGAGGTTGGCCTGCGTGCGTAGCAAACTATCCGGAGAGAAAGGCGCGGTGCAGCCATGATGCTCGCCTTCGGGAATCCTGTGTACGATTCAATCCGCACGCCGTGGGTGTGTACCCGTGATCGCGTACTGTCGGGATGTGCTACGAATGCCGGTCTGGCGTTCGCTAAGCTGGGCGGCGATGCATGCGTGGTGGGTCGCGTAGGAACAGACTACCTCGATCAGTATCATTGGGATCTCGAGTCTGCTCATATCGGCCACTGTACCGAGCCCTGCCGTGAATCCGGTGGCTTCAAGCTCGACTATGACCGCCATGGCCATCGCGAATTGAATGTCTTCGGGCAGGCTGAAGCAATCACGCAAATTCCTGATTCCATCTCTCGAGCTAACATCGTGTTTATCGGCCCTGTTCTCCAGGAAACTCCTTTCGATCTCATCCGCGCTATCCGTGAACGCACGAAAGCGACCATGGTGCTCGATCCCCAGGGATTGCTACGCCGTGTGAGTGCGGGTGGGCACGTCGAACATTACATGCCGGACGGCATTGAAGAACTCTGCGCGTTGTTTGATGTCGTCAAACCAAACGAACTGGAGACAGAAATTCTCACAGGTGTCGATCCGCGGAAGGACGTGAACAAAGCGGCTGCGATCCTGGAGGGTTGGGGTATCCCGACGGTTGTGATCACCCTGGCTGATTTGGGCGCCCTCATCGTCAGCGAAGGCCGATATTACCGATTCGATGCCATCCCCACATTGGCCGTCGATTCAACTGGTGCGGGGGACACATTTGCAGGCGGGCTCATGTACGCCCTGTCCAGGAGGATGGACTGGTGCCGCGCCGGATGTCTAGCTACCGCTGTTTCTTCTTTGATGATAGAACAGTGCGGTCCAGAGTTTGAACTGCCTTTTAGTGAAGTGCGCCGTCGAGCTGCCCAAGTCGTAGTCTCTGAGTAATGTCCCGCGTCAACAACGGCCGCGCGACACAAGCATGTTCGCCGATTGCTAGTCGTGCACATTTAGCCTTAGCAAGATCTCAAAGGGGGTCTTGCTTTTCTTTTTCAAAACGGCCCCGAGTTTTCCCGGAGCCATAATTATTCATCGAAGCAACTCGTTAACTCGTAATTCGCTAACCCGTAAACTTACCGTACAACCACCGTTCCCGTCAGCGACGAATTTAAATGGTCATGGTAAGTATACGTGCCCGCCGTATTGAACTGAAAGGTATAGAGCTCCTCGCTCGAGATATTCCCTGCACCATTATCATCCCATATTCCCGAATACGCCTGATGGCTCGGATGGTCGTCTGGAGCCACGTAATGAGGCCGGTTGTCGGAGTTCATCCAGGTTACAGACTGGCCGACACCGATAGTGACAGTCTTCGGTGAAAACCCGGAGGCAGTCACGATGACACTCTGGTTTGAGGTCGTATTCGTATTTGCGCTGTTAGTGTTTGAACTGGCCGTATTGGTCGTGCCTGTGTTTGCATTTGAAGTAGCGTTCACATTCGACCCTGAATCATTGGTTACATTAATATTTAATCCATCGGCATTGGTATTACTAGCTTCATTTCTGTTAACTGGCGTATTGGTCGTTGTGTTTCCAGAAGTAGTATTTGTGTTCGTATCGTTGGATTCTGAAAAGACGAACCATGCGATCCCGCCTAGAATGATGATTCCGATCACTATGAGAACTATTTTCATAAAATTACAGTAAGGTTAGTATTTACTACATTTTGTAGTATACATAAAACAACATTGACAATCAACATTCCAATCCCTCTACTTCTGGCTCTGTGCCTTTTCATACCTGCTTGCAGACTTTCTTCACCAACAAACCAATCCGCAATCCGTAATTCGCTAAATTCGTAAATACTAACAAACCAGCAAGCAAGCTTTGCCACTACACTTGGGTATCTTTCTGGCTCTCTGCCACCCTACACCCACTCTGGCCCCTGCCTCACCAGCAATTCAGATGCTTTCAATGGTTCGGCCATCAATTCTTTTACAATCTTCTCCATCCGCGCCACTTGCGACCCTTTGACGAATACAATGTCTCCCTGAGCCAAAATGCTTTGGATAAATCTTCCTGCCTGTTCGGGATGGTCGAATGAAGAAATTTGGGCTGAGGGCATGCCGGCCTTTTCTGCTGCCATGGCTATGATCTTCGCTTTTTCACCGACCGTCACAAGCTGTTGGATATCTAGCGAAGCCACGTGCGCACCAACTTCCTCATGGCCTTTCACAGTCGCGTCACCGAGTTCAGCCATGTCTCCAAGGGCGGCTATCTTCTTTCCCTTAGTATACAATTCCTTCAGCGTATTGAGTCCGGCGATTGCCGCGTGTGGCGAGGAATTATAACTATCATCGATAATCCGGGTGTCCTTAATGCCTTTCATCAGATTCATCCTTCCGGGCGGAGAGGTGAACTGCTTCAATCCTTCGGCAATTTCTAGAAGGTTCAAACCGCATGCAATGCCGACGGCAACTGCGGCGAGACCCGCGAGTACTTGATGTTGACCGAGAACTGATGGGAGATACATGGGGACACTGCTTCCGCGGTACATGACTTTAAAACTAATCCCGCGGATATCCGAAAACTCACCCGTTGCCTCTGGTGGACCTTGGCTAATGACTGCATCGGTACCCTGTACGTCAGCGTCTTCGGAAAAGCCGAATGTGATGATCTTCGCCCGTGTTTTCTCTTTCATGGCCAGCACATGACTGTCGTCAGCATTCAAAACAGCCCAGCCGTCTTTCGGCAGATGGGAAATAATCTTCCGCTTTTCAGTAATGACCCGCTCGAATGTTTTGAAAAATTCTAGATGCACGCCGCTCACAGCCGTCACGACACCAATAGTACAGGGAACGAGTTTCGTGAGATATTCGATATCGCCTTCCTTGTCAGCCCCCATTTCTATCACCAGCACCTCCGGATACGCTGCATTTTTGCTGACAAGCTTCATCACTGCGCGCCAAAAGATGCCGAGCCATGCAAAGAGGTTTCTCCTCCCTGTCTCCTCGCCAAGAATCGCGAGTGGTACGCCAATTTCATTGTTGTAGTTCTTTACGTTCTTGCCGGTGCGAAATGACGTTTTTAACACCGCGTAGATCGCTTCTTTTGTTGAGGTCTTCCCGACGCTCCCCGTCACACCAATAACGCTCGGCTGATATTTTTTAAGTACCATCCGTGCGAACCAAGCGAGTTTCCATTCCAGAATCTTTTTCATCATAGATATCATTCGCCCACCTCTGCTGTGGGAGCTACACCTAGGTATGGTAACAAAAACTTGGCAATTTCACCAAAGAGCGGCGCAGCTGAACTTTCAGCAAACTGCACGTCTTTTGGCCGGTCAATTTTTGCCAGCATGACAAATGCGGGATTGTCCACGGGCGCGAATCCTATAAAGGTGCCAATAGTCTGATGCGGATCGTACCCGCGGGACCCTTCGAGAGGAATTTGTGCGGTGCCGGTCTTGCCTCCAACGAAGTATCCTTCGACGCCCGCCCGTTGACCGTGGCCTTTTTGCACGACACCCGCGAGCATTGCCGATATTTTTGCTGCGGTCTCAGCACTGACTACTTGGCGTACTACCTGCGGTTCGGTTTTGATCCGTACATCATTAGGTTTAATTACCTCATCAACGACGTACGGCTTCATGAGTTTGCCATCGTTTGCGAGAGCGCCAAACGCCGCCAGGATTTGTAAGGGCGTTACGGTAATGCCTTGGCCGAACGATGCAGTAGCCATGTATATTTCTTTTTGTTGCGACAATGGGGAGACGTCACCGGCAGCCTCGTTGTCGAGCTGGATGCCTGTCGACTCGCCGAAGCCGAATTTTTTTACATACTCTTCAAATAGTTCAGGTCCGATCTGGCGTGCGGCAAAAATGGCACCCGTATTCAACGATTCTTCAAGTACCGTGGTCATCGGTACGACGCCATGCGCTTTGTTGTCCGAGTTGCGGATGGTGTATGTGCCGATTTCGACAGCTCCCGTATCGTCGTACGTAGTCGCAGGCGTCACTTTACCCTCATTCATTGCAGCAGCCATCGTGAGCGGTTTGAACACGGACCCCGGTTCATACGTGCCATACGTCGCGGGATTGAGGAACACGTTAATATCTTCTACCTCATTGTAAATGTTTGGGTCAAAATCTGGAGAACCACACAGTGCGAGTATTTTCCCTGTCGAAGGCTCCATAACAATGAGCGAACCGCCTGTGGCTCCGTGCCTTGAAACAGCTGCATTTAATTCCGAGCAGGCTTTGTACTGAATTGTACGGTCAATGGTTAATACGATACTGTCGCCGTCCTGCGCTTCTTCCAGTTTCTTGCTCCCAACGGTAATGAGCCGCCCTTCAGCATCCCGATCTGCTTCGATATACCCGGCGACGCCAGCAAGCTCTGTATTCCAATATCCTTCAAGTCCGTACTGTCCCACGCGTTTGTCACCTTGAAAGCCGACAAATCCAAGCAAGTGGCTCCCGATATTTTTTTCCGGATAGTACCTGTCAGATTGGCGACGGTATCCGAGGCCCTTGAGATTAAGCGCCTTCAGCTGATCGACGACGGCTTGCTCGACATGCATCGCAACCGGCTCATAGAGATCGGCACGTTTCTGGAGACGCGGAAGAACTTCTTCTTTCTCAATTTGCAGACGGTTTACAAGGATTTCTACGAGAGTTTCCGGATCTTCAACGTTTTGGGGAATCGCATAGACTTCGAAAAAGTCTTTGTTCGCCGCAAGTGGGAAAAGTCTGTCATCTTCATGAACAAAGATCTCCCCCCGTTCAGGCTCGAGCTGTTCAATCAACGTGTGCTGCCCTTCAGCAAGAGCCGCGTAAAAATCGTGCTGAAATACCTGTATATACCCTAGTCGTCCTATAATCAGTATGGCAAAGACCAGCGTGAGTATGCGCACCAACTTGAGCCGGTCAAAGTGGGCTCCCCGCCTTGCACCGACGAGTGAATGCGAGTCGAGGCGGGCTTGTTTGGTTCTTCTCGATGTTCGAAAACGACGCATACAAGATTATTAAAGGGAAAAGCGATTCACTCTACGGGCTTTCCCTCGTCTTGCTGCCTTTTTGCTCAGGATGCGGGACAGACTCACGTGCCCTATTTCACTGCAACAACACCGCCAACTGCCGGCAGGTATTCGATGCTCCCAGTGGCAACGAGGTTCATTTCCTTGCCCGCCTGCTCAATAGCTGCGAGAGAATGCAAATCAGCATGTTGGAGTTCGAGCTGTCTATTTTCTCTTTTCAGGGATTCATTTGCCCGCTCCAGCTCCTTGATCTCGAAACCCCCGACAGACGTCTGATTAATGACAAGAAGATAGGAAAGACCGACAAATACAACGAGTGCAAAAATAATGCCATTCAAAATAAGTGGATCGACACTGTGTGATCCGAAGCTGAAACTGTGCGAGCCATGTCGATGATTTTCGGATATTTTTCGGGATCGAAATTGTCTTGAAAAGCGATATATCATGATATTTTTTCAGCTACCCGGAGTTTCGCACTCCGTGACGCAGGATTATGTTTTTGTTCAATGGATGAAGGACTAACAACTTTTTTCGTCAATATCCTGACGCGAGCCCGATGTCCGCATGTACACGTCGGTTGCTCAGGCGGATCAAGGCAGTCGCGGGATTCCTGGCGAAAAAAGTTCTTAACGATCCGATCCTCGAGTGAATGGAAAGAAATAACTGCACACCTGCCGCCTACTCCTAATACGTCTATCGCTGAGGACAATCCCCGACTGAGATGTCCGAGTTCGTCATTCACCGCAATACGAATCGCTTGGAACACTTTTGTTGCGGGATGCAAGCCTCCAACCCAGGGTGTGTGTTTCGATGAGCCGAGCTTGTTCCGGATTGCCAGGAGTACGACCTCTGTAAGCTGCCGCGTACTTCGTATCATGTTCTGTCGTCTTAAACGACAGATTTCCGCGGCAATATAAGTAGAAAAATTCTCTTGACCGTACTCCTGGAAAACCCAGATAAGTTTATCTTCCGGCCACCCGTTGACGACTTCAGCAGCCGTCAGCTTTTGTGACCGGTCAAGACGCATATCTAATGGCTCATCACTGTCATAGGAAAACCCTCTCTCATTACTTTTGTAGTGTCTCCATGCAAGTCCGAGATCTAGGAGTACGCCATTCACGCGACCATTCATGCCCAGACGCGAGAGCACCGGACCCATTTCAGCAAATGACGCATGAACGAATTCCACCCGTCCCGCATACTGCTGTAGACGTGAACGAGATCGTTCAATACTTTTTTCGTCGCGATCAAAAGCAAATAGCTTGCCCGCTGGACCAATCAATGCGAGAATTTCCATCGCATGCCCGCCGTCCCCCACCGTACCGTCGATGAACACCTGGCCGGGACACGGATTAAGGAAGGAGAGAGTTTCCTTCACGAGAACCGGTTTGTGAATGAGCTCCATACAATTGGGGGATTCCCCCATTTAACTCGCTTACACTCCTAGATCCCCAAGGGCCTCTGCAATATCAGCGCTCTTTGTTTCTGTGCCTTGGCGATATTTCTCCCACGTCGCCTTATCCCACACTTCGAGACGGTTATACAGCCCCGTTACAACGACCTGTTTCTTTAGTAGTGCGTATTTTCGTAAATAATCGGGCAACATGACTCTTCCCTGCTTGTCTATTTCGAGCGGCATCGCTCCAGCAAGCATCATACGGGCAAAAGCGCGGGTATTTGCTTTAGCAATCGGCAGTTTGGCTATACGGTCAGCAAGCTGCTTCCATTCCAACCCAGTGTAGATAAAGAGACAGTTGTCCAATCCACGAGTGACCACTGCCCCCTTCAAAAGATCCGCTCGGAAAGTCTTTGGGACCGCGAGACGGCCTTTTTCATCTATTGAGTGATAGTATTCGCCTATAAACATTGATGAAAGTTCCAAACAAATGGTTATTTCGAGGGACGAATGGTGTAGGTGGTTATCCACTCTTTGTGATACTTATCCCCACTTTTATCCACTTCTCACCCTTATCTACCATTTTACTCCACTTCACAACAATCGTCAACCACAACACTTTCACCTTTTGCTGGCAAGGATAGCTTGTCGTATCAAATAAATGCTGATAGGATGCTTCAATCGTTCATTCGGCATTCAACCTCGGAGGGTACCTTGAAAACACTACGTACGTTGTTCGCTATTGGCATACACGTGCTCGCAATGGAAACAGCCGTACAGGCAATGGATGATCCTATCTATCTGTTCGGCGATGACGCGAAGAAGGTTCTCGACTCTCTCGAGGACGCTAAGTCTGATGACTTCTTTCACATGGGCGTTCTCGCTCATAACCTGTCGTTTTCACTTAAAAACGCGAAGATGACAGACCGCGCCAAAGAATACTTCAGCCTGGTGCGCCTCAAAGGAGGCTACACTGATACGCTGAGCGTGTATGAGTGCCTCCTGGTGCTCTTATCCATTCGCGATCAAAACATCTTCAAGAAAGGTGGCAGCTTCATCGGAGGAATTGTAGGGCTTGTGGATTCCCCAGAAGACGCTGCGAGAGAAGCATTTAAGTGTCTCTCGCGGGAGATCGGAAAGAACCCGGATAATCTCACCTTCCATTTCCTTCGTGCAACAGCTGCAGTAGAGGCCGCTGATCTACTACCTGACCTGCTACCAGTAGCTAACGAGGATCTCATAGAGATCGCATACCTGCTCGCACACCAGCCAGATGTGGACTCAAGCCACCAGTTCTTCTTTTCACTGATCAGCGCAAAGTACAGGTACCGACTTGCAAAGTCACATACCGGCAGGGTCTGGGATGCAAGGCGTCTACTCCTCGATGCACACGAATGCATGAGACATGTCGAGTTGCTCGCCCGTGGAAAGTGGCAGAAAAAAGAAGTACCTCTCTGGAATGGACGTATTGAGGAGCTTTTCAGAGAGTTAGACGACTGAGCAAGAAGTGTGGGGGCGGCCTTCTATGGTTCGCCCCCTTTTGACTTATCCACAGGGAGGGCTTGACACTTCGGTTTTTCTTCGGCTATACTTTCAGTGTCACTGACGGACCTCTCCCTACCCCTTATAATCCCTCATAACCCTTTCTTAAATATGGCCCCCGTACTCCCAAAGCAAAAACAGAAAATACTGTTTTTTCTGAAACACTACATTGAGCGTCAGGGATTCGCTCCGACCCTGACTGAGATAGCTAAGGAGTTTGGCGTGTCATCGCTTGCAACGGTACATGAGCATCTTCAGTTTCTTGAAAAGAGGGGTTTTATTAAAAGAGACAAAAGTACTGCTCGCGGGATTTCAATTGTTGACCGTGAAATTCAGGATTCAGCCAACTCGGCATCAATCCTGCTTCCTCTGGTCGGCATGATTACTGCTGGTGAGCCTATCGAGGCAGTTGAGAACGTCGACGAACATATACCCATTCCGAAGGAACTCGTGGGAAATAAAAATGCCTTCCTATTAAAGGTAAAAGGAGACTCCATGGTAGAAAGCTTGATTGCCGATGGAGATCTCGTTATCGTTGAGAAGACGGACATCGCTCGTGACGGTGATATGGTCATTGCGCTGCTTGAAGACGGTTCAGCAACTCTAAAAAAGCTTTATCATCAAAAAAACTATATTCGCCTTCAACCAGCGAATAGCGCTTATAAATCCCGTGTAGTGAAAAATGTAGTGATTCAGGGTAGAGTGATGGGAATCTTGCGTACATATCGGGGCTAGTATATTTTTTTACACATTAACTTCGGTTTTTCTTCGGTATGAAACAGCCTCACTCTCCCCTTCAAAACATTCTCTTTATAAGTCTCGACAGATTCATTGCGTCGGTGCATGAGGCTTTGCAGCCGGAACTGAGATCGCGGCCGTTATTGATTGTAACTCGGCAGCGGCCTGGCATTGTGGCAAGCGCGAATGCAAAAGCATATGCTCATGGAGTACGCTCAAACATGGCGACGGATGAGGCCAAGCAACTGTGCCCGGACTTGCAGGTACTATTTGCCGACGGCGAACAAATCACCCAATTCTCGCAAGAATTCTACCGCATTCTTCATCGTTTCTCTGAAAAAGTTGAAGCTGTGACGCTTGATGAGGCGTATGTGGACCTGACAGGCTACGAATCGCTTTGGATAGCTCCTGAATACGCCGCAATCAGGATAAAAGAAACTATCGCTAAAGAAATAGAGTGCACCGCTTCGATTGGAATTGCATCTAACAAGATAACTGCGTTTATTGCATCGAAGAGCAAAAAGCCAGACGGACTTACTGCGGTTCCATGGGGGCGTGAAGCATTGTTCCTTCATGCGCAGAATGTCGTACTTATGCCTGGGGTAGGAACCCGCATAAAAACACTGTTGAACGAAGTGGGAATATTCACCATTGGTGATATTGCGCATACAGGGCCTGAGTATCTTCGAGCAGTATTGGGAGATTCAGCATACGCTATTATCAAATTTGCCCATGGGATAGATCACCGCCCCATACATCACAGGATATACTCTCAATCGATTACCAGGACGCAAGCGCTGAAAAAGGCTCCTCACTACTCCTCGGTGCCGAAGATAATATCAGCGTTAGCAAAAAAAACGGTCTTACACCTGGATATGAACAAAAGTAATGCAAGAACAATTGCTGTCAGATTGAAATTATCGGACGGCAGTACCCGTCAACGGCAGAAAACGTATTCAAGTCAGTTATATGCAAAAGATGTAGCCGCGAGCGCCCGAAGACTTTTACTCGATATGCATTATTACGAGGAGCCACTGGTGTCGGTAAGTGTACAGCTTTCACGACTTTCTTCTCATAATCATCGGGGGCAACACATATCGCAAAATTCTTTTTACCGTCTCAAGAGTATAAAAAAATCCCTTGGTTTTCTTTCGCGCCGGTTTGGCATAGAAACATCAGCATACAAGCTTCCTACTACTGCGCAGCTGTCGATTTAATTTTATATGCGGTATTTCGTCGTAACGTAATCGACGGCTCACTTCCATAAAAAGGGGTGACAACGCTGGCATAGCTAGTACTAAGTATGTGAATTGCTTCTTTGACTGCGCCGATCGAAATATCTGGCCCGCTGCTGGAAATACCAAGACAAGGAATTCCGATCGCATAGCTTAGGGCGTTCGCCGTGACGACACCCAAACGAATTGCTGAGAATCCTCCAGGTCCCCTTTCGACGATAATACCATTGACGGGCCTTTTTGACATACGGAGTGCACCGGAAAGTGTATATAGTGAACGGATAAGTGCACCTGAAGTTAGCCTTTTTTTTGAACGAATATCATGCAGTGCGTATTTTTTTCCTCGCGAATCAAAAATGCCCAATCGGGCATGATTAAGAAAACGCGTATCGAGATACCAATACATTATTTTTGCTTTCGAAGCGCGTCTATGACAGTGACGTGCTTATTTTCAAGAATAGTAAAAAGAAACCTATCAGTGAGGCTGTTCCGGTACTCGAATTCCTTCTTGCTCATGACAGTGTATCTGATGGCGTGATCGAAATTCTTTTTAAAGGTGTTCATGAGTCTTGCCAGCCGGGCCCGGTTCACTTTTCCGACTATTAAAAGATCCGTCTGGGCATCCGGTATACCGGTGAAAATCCCGGAAAGGAGTAAGAGAGAAATCTTACCCATACTTCGTACGCCACGAGCTAAATCCTGTTCGAGGGTAAGCTGGGACTTGACAATCAGCGCTTTAAGTTCATGAAAAAGAATGTGTTCCTGATTTACCTTATAATACTTTTTTTGGTTTTCAATGCGGCTAACCAACAGATTGATACCTTCCAAATGCTCCAACTCTCGTCGAACAGAATTGATACGCTCACCGACTTTTCGCGTAAGTTCACGGACATAGTAGGCGCGCTCCGGATTAGTGAGAAAAAGTCGTAATAATTTTACGCGTGTTCGTGAACCAAAAAGGTGTTCAAGCATAATTCTTCGTATCTTGTCTAATAAGGCATGTATAGTATACTATGAAGATATTCTATCAGCAAGGCGAACGTGCATGTACTGACAATTGGATACATGTAAATCGCACAAATAACACATGGCAGTTCGGAGTCAGATTGACCACCTCTTGATTTACGATCCAGATAGCAGCCGATCGACTGTTCATGTTTTTATAGCGCATCCGTCCCCTGTTGAGGAGAGTACCCTGGGACGACTAATGTTTGTCGCAGAACTTGATTCACAGCAACCAGAAAATCGCGACATTATTTTCGCGGTACAACATGAGCTTGAAAGTGCTTTTTATTCCTCTGAAGAAATTCATCCTGAGGTAGCTTTTGAATCCGCGCTCAGTCGTGCAAACCAAAAGATTGCTGAGCTAGTTTCCTCATATGGAACAAACTGGCACGAACATTTTAATATTGTGGCTGCCGTTTCACATGGAGATCAGATTTTTTTCTCCGAACATGGCCACATGCATATTTTTCTTTTTCAAAAGCAGCGGGTGACGGATCTATCATCCCCTGCTGGACATGGCGAATCGTCTACGATTTTAAAAGTATTTACTAATGTTGCTAATGGTAAACTCCATGCTGGCGAGATGATGCTCATCACAACCTCTTCACTTCTCGACTATTTTTCCCAGGAAAAACTTCGCAGGATGCTCACTGAGTCCCAACTCCATGAGGCCGTAGTCCACATCGAAAATACTCTGCAAGAAAATATCAATAATGCCGCATTTGGATCCATTATTATTCAGCCAGTAGAACAGACTATCCCGATTCCCAGTGTACAGCAGGCAATAGTAAACCCTCGACTACACTATTCTGCTACGCAAGCATCCATGGAGGAAATGATAGATCGCGAGCAGCGTACAAAAGAATTGCTCTCACCTTCGATCTTTTCCAACGTTGCAAAACGGCTGTCAGGCTTCACGAGAGGCATAGAAAATATTACACAACGTTTTGTACGCCGTCGCACAAAAAGGAAACTTCCCATCACAGAAACGACGAGAGACTACGCTGAAACATTCCGTGATAAGGAGCATGGGACACTCCAAAAAATACTACGGGCACTTATTAAAGGACTTGCATCTGTTTTGAAACTGGCCGTTGCCGCAATCGGAAGTTTAGCGCGACTGATCACTTCACCGGAGAAGCGCCATGCGCTGGCCACGACTCCTGAACGTTTGACCTCGCTTCCGAGTAGAACGATCGCATTTCTCAAGAAACTACCGGTGCGGGGGCGTGTCATTGCTGGACTTGCTCTCGTCGTTGTTTTTATCTTTGCACAAAGTATCGTGTCACGTGGAATGAACGACACGCGAGTCGAAGACACTTCCTCTTATGATACACGCGTGAGTGTAATCGATGGTTTCCTCCTGGATGCCGAACTGGCCTTTTCATATGATAACGTCGTATCAGCCACAGAAGCTATTCAAAAGGCTCAAGAGTTTCTCACGAAATTGCCCACTCGATCCGATGAACAAAAAGCTACGGCAGACAGGCTCAATAATAAACTTGTAACACTTCGTGAACAAGCAAACCATGTCACACGAATTGACCGACCCGCCGTACTCACAGATTTAAATACTCTCTCCAGCAACGGTCCAATAGGTGGCGTTGAACTCATAGGGAGCACACTGTATGCATTCTCACCGAAAGACAACAGTACCTATCAGGTAGATACGTCGTCAGGAGAAGCATCACTCTTCGCGACCGCCGTGGTAGAAAATGCTTTTCAATATGTAATTGAATCAACCCCTAACACCCTTCTTTTTCTTAACACAGCAAATGCGCTTAACGAATACACCGTCAGTGCAAAAGCGCTGCGTGACCTGCCACTGACCATTCCAGGTACGGAAATCAACATCGTCGACATTGGCTATTATGAAGGACGTCTCTATCTTCTTGACATTGCCAATAACCAAGTCTGGAGGGCAGTGCGTGGAGCCTCGCAATACTCAGCCGCACAGAAATGGATTCAAGACGGGACTGATGTGAGATTAGCCCACTCACTTGCCGTCGATGGGGATATCTACGTATTGCAAGAAAACGGCAGTGTGAGTAAATTCACGAGGGGAACGCGCCAAGACTTTTCCATAGAATCTGTTGAGCCGGCACTTGGAGGAGGAACGAAAATCTGGACTGATCCTGATTCATCGTCTCTCTATATACTTGATGCGGAAGGAAAGCGTCTTTTACTCTTCTCTAAAGAAGGCGCTCTCCGGAATCAGTATGTATCGGAAGCGTTTGCCACGGCTACGGATATAGCAATCAATGAGACGGCAAAGAAAGCTTATATACTGGCTGGCACTACCATCTATACGGTAGATCTCTAGAAACTTCTTTTGTTCGCTAACCAAAAAGCCCCAGGGCGTATCCCGGGGGCTTTTTAATTGGTGAGTACTAAGGATTTATTTCAACGTAACCTGTGCGCCAGCTTCTTCAAGCTTTTTCTTCAATTCATCTGCCTCTTCTTTGGTCGCTCCCTCTTTCACAACCTTCGGAGCACCATCAACCATATCCTTAGCTTCTTTGAGGCCTTTCTGTGTGACTTCCCTGACAATCTTGATGACCGAGATTTTGTTCGCTCCCGCAGCAGTTAATTCGACGTTATCGGAAAGTTCGAGGGCGGTAAGTTTCTCGATCTGCTCAACGAGTGCCTTAAATTTTTCAGGCACCTCGACTGTCTCACTCTTTTGCGCTTCGTCTGCCATATGTGTATAGACTAACTATTAATGTAATTAATTTAGATTAACTTTTTTTCTCTTGAACTGCTTTCAATGCATAGACTAGATCGCGCAGGTTGCCTTGCAGTACGCCCACAATACCACGAAGCGGGCCACTGACTGCAGAAACCAGTTGTCCGAGCAACTCCTTCTTCCCGGGAAGAGCGGCAAATGCCTTTGCCTGCACGGCATCCATAAATACTCCCCCGACAAATCCGCCGAGAAATTTCATCGTTTCGTGTGTTTTTGCAAATGTATTCAGTACTTTTGCCGGGGCAACTTCATCCTCATTACCGAAAGCAGCTGCAACAGTCCCGGTAAATGAAGTGACACCTTCTGCCGGCAACCCCTTTGCTGTCAGAGCTCTCTTTACCAAAGTCTTTTTAACTACACCATAGTCAATACTTTCTGACCGTAACTTCTTTCGCAATTCCACTTCATCTAATGCAGACAAACCGTCCTGCCTGACGAATACGACGCTCTTCGAAGACGTAAGTCTGTCTTCGAACTGCTTCAATTCTGATTCTTTTCTTGCACGTGTCTTTGCCATAGTGTCATAAAAAAACAATTTGCGGATATCCTTATTGTTCCGCAAACGTTTTTTGGACACGACGTGGTCCTCCTCTTCATGCTTCCTGCGTAGGCCCTCCTGGCATAGCCAAGGTGATTTAAACGCATGCGTGCCTACGGTCTGCGGAAAATTGGATTGTGGAAACACTATACCTGTGGTGAAAAAAGGTGTCAATAGTCTGGAATGCTCAGGAAAAAGGCCTCTGACTAAAGTCGAGGCCCATACTAACGAGCGTTGGGGAGGGTATTACTGGAGGAGCGCGGAGATCTGTGCCGATACCGAATCTGCAAGTTCATCGGTGTCGACGGCAAACCCGGCAAGCATGGGCAAGTCCACTTCGAATGAAAGCGTGGATGTGGTTACTGACATCTTGCCAGAAATTTCCCTACCTCCTGCACTGCAGGTGAAACTCCCATCGGTGCCAGACCAGATCTGGCGAAGGTTGCGGATATCCCCATCGGGATATGCCTGTTGAAGACGTTGTTCGAGATCGGCTTTAAGCCGGCGTATCACCTCATTGGGTGAGAGACCATGCGGGATGGTCTTCTGAATATCTGAGCCAAATAGGCCCATGGCAACCTCCTCGTAGTGAGAGTTTCATAAAAAAAGAACATGAACTAATCACCGAGTACTCTACTGTAAAAAGAAGGCAGGGTCAAGAAGACTACTGTCTGTAATGACCGGTCGAATGACTTAATTTGATAGTAAATAAGACTCTGTCAAACCGACCAACTCCCCTGATACCCCTATCCCTTGATAACCCCTTCTTTCTTGATAAAGAAAAAAGCCTACTAGATCACGAGGATCGTTCGGCTTCGAAAGGGCGGTCCTGGAACGGACAAATTACCGCTAACGATAGTGCGAGCGATACTGGAAGCTTCCGCGCACACGGACGTAGAGTATCGTCGAGATGAACGATACCACCAGTGACGAGCAACAAAGGTCAGCGGGTACGCGAGAAGAAATGTCGGGCGTGTCCGTTTGAAAAGGAAGTAGCAATTCTTTTCGCCGAACCAAATGGCGAATTGGCGACCGAGTTCAGTTGATACGATCCATACTCCCGCGAGCAATAGTCCTGCGAGAATGTAGCCTTCCGTTGGTAATTGCATAGACCCCCCAAGGGTTTGTGTTGTTCGTGAACGATTTTTGAACTTGATATATGTACCATGAATCCAGTACCTTGTCAATGCAACCCTTGCATAGGACATACATTGTAAATGGCGTAGTGGTGGGCTTTACAAGCAAGTCGAGCAAGCCCCGCCTCGCTCCGCTAAGGCGGGCGAGTCGACCGCTACACGATTTCTTCTGACTCTTTTGCTCTTATGCGTTTTCCAACCGGCGTGCCGACTCGCCGACTTGCATCCAATTAACTTAACCGATTAACCGATTATCTAGTATACTAACTACCTATGGAATCAACGAAACGGCCTCTCTCCTGCCTCCTCATCCACGGCTTCACCTCGCACCGTTCGTCGCTCGAGGCGGTCATTCCTGAGTTGGACAAACGCGGTATCCCCTGGCATTACCCTATCCTGGCAGGACACGGAACCCATCCTCATGACTTGGAACATACCACGTGGGAACATTGGCAATACAACGTCGAACAAGGACTTGACTATCTTTTACAGGAATCGTCTCAAGTGGTCATTATCGCTCTATCTATGGGTACATTACTGGCTCTCGAGCTTGCCGCCAAATACCCGAAAGATGTCGTCGGATTAGTATTGCTCTCACCGACGCTTCACTTCAAACAGCGCCTAACCAAGTGGACCCGACCGCTCACAAAAGTGTTGAAGCGGTTTCCGAATCCGAGCATCACGAAGTTCAGCTCGACCGAATACGCCAAACGGGACAAGGGCTACGTTTGGTTTCCGACGGTTGCCTTCAAAGAATACTGGCTTCGTACCCAGCACTTTGATTCTGTGCTTGAAAAAGTCCGCCAGCCAGTCAGGATCATCCATTCAAAAAAGGATTTGGTCGCGCATCCGTCAGGCACGCTTCATATCTATTCAACGATCCCGTCGACGGAAAAAGATATTGTCTGGCTGGAATCATCAGGACACGAAGTACTGCTCGACAGGGAAATCCCCTTCGTGCTAGAAAATATCTTTTCCTTTCCTCCGCTTACTGCTAGGAAATAACCGTTCCGGTAAATACTCCACCCGTAATTACCGATCGCAAGTTCCGCAGATCGGCTCCTTTGCACACAATGATGGTAAGTCCGAGTTGCTTTGCGAGTTTGGAAGCTTCGGGATCGAACGGCACGTGGTATCCCGGCGTGTGCTTCGTTCCCGTGAGTTTCAGAAGCTCATCCCAGGTCATCCGCGGAATAGAACGGGCAGTTTTGACTTTTCGGGGATCGGCGGTGTAGACATATTCGATGTTGCTCATGTTGACGACCATCTCAGCTCCGTACGCATGGGCAAGCATCACGGCGTCTTTATCCGACGACGACCCCGGCTTCCACCCAGCACCAACCAAGATCTTTTTTTCACTGACTATGCGCTTCGTGGGATTCGCAAGTACTTCGTGATAGGCGGACAAACCGAAGAGTGAGCGTATAAGCTCTGCGTTCATTTTTGTAGCCGCAATGCCAATCCAATCCAAATCATCAGAAGTGATGGGTATAATGTTTTTAGCTGCCTTCTGATAGTCGCGGCACACATTCCCGCCACCGGTCACGATGACGAATCGGTATCCATGTTTGCATAAATCAAGAATAAGGGAGCGAAACTTCCTTAGGTAGACGACGCTGATCTTTTTTGGAATGATAATCGACCCACCCAGTGAAAGAATGACGGTTTTACGAATACTCATTGGAGATATTTTCGCTTATTTGCTAAATGTTCGTCATATGTCTCACTAAAAACAGTTGAGCCATCGGGTTTTGTAAGAAAATACAGATAATCAGTCTCCGTGGGATTCGCTACGGCTTCGAGTGCGTCAAACGATGGGTTACTAATCGGCCCTGGCGGAAGACCCGGGTATTTGTAGGTATTGTATGGATTGTCCGTTTCAACATCCTCCGCCGAAGGCTGCAAAGCGCTTTTGCCAGTGACATAATTTACCGTTGCATCCGACTGTAGCGCAATACTGTTTTCGATGCGCGTGAGAAAAACTCCCGCCGCGATTTTTCTGTCATCAACTGTACGCACTTCTTTTTCGACGATGCTCGCGAGTGTCACTCCTTCAAAGATGGAGAGTCCTTGGTCGCGAAAACCTTCGACGATGCTATTCGACAGCTTGTCACCGAAATTATCCAGCATACGTTGGATGATATCCTCCGCGGTAGAATTCGAAAAAATACGGTAGGTATCCGGAAAAAGAAAGCCTTCCAGATTTGCTTCGTCCGGTTTATCTACAAGAAAGGAAAATGTAGAGTTGGGCAGCAGGGTGGCGGTATTGGTCACATCAGATGCACGTGCGAACTCGCCTGCACCTAATACGTCTTCTTTTGCAAGATATTCGTCTATATTTTCAATCGTCCACCCTTCGATAATGGTGATTGAACTCTCATTTGACACATCCCCTTTCGTTAGTGCTGTGACAATGTCTCGAATTGACATTGTAGGATTTAATTCAAAGACACCGGCGATGAAATTCGCTTCGGAACCGTCAACATACACGTATGCTTCAAAATTCCATGTACTCCTGATGAGCTCCGCGCCATGGAGATTTTTGGAAATGATGTGTACACTGTCGCCCTGTTCAATAGTAAAAAGTTGCGTCGCTGTATCAGATGAGTAAGGGGAGGAAACGCTCTGCCAAAAACCAATTGTCGCTACCACAGCTATAATCAGTAAACCGGCGAGAACCCAAAGAACATAGACACCGATGCGCCGCGACGGACCCGCTTGATGATCCTTTAGAGGTACTTCAGCCATTTTTTCTTTTTTATAAGTTCTACAATTTTTTTCACATCCTGCGCTTTTTCCCGGTGGCAGACAAGCACCGCGTCATCTGTGGCGACAACTATGAGATCTGAGACACCCGCAGTGGCTACTAATTTTCCACTCATGTTGAAGACGAGGCTTCGATGCGTATCGATGCCGAGGTGGTGTCCGCGAATCGTATTGCCGTCCGTGCCGCTCTCCAGCATTTCCTGCACTGTGCGCCAGTGACCGATATCAGCCCAACCAAATGAGGCCGGTATAACTAACATTTTCTTCAGTTTTTCCATAATGCCAAAATCTATCGAGACAGCGGGTAATTTTGGGAAGAGTGATTGAATCACCGCATCTTCCTTCCGTGTTCCTATGGCAGCTTGCATTTTCATCAATAAACGGTAATGGATTGGTAAATGCTTCCTATAGAGGGTAAGTAAGTGGTCGACTCGCCACATGAACATCGCCGGGTTCCAGAGATAATTCCATTTCTTTACGAATAGTTCCGCCTTTTTGAGAGGCGGTTTTTCAATAAATCGTTCTGCTAAAAAAACTTTCCTCTTCTGCACACTACGAAATAGCCGGGCGAGTTTGAGATACCCATAGCCGGTCTCCGGATATGTCGGTTCAATGCCGACGAGTACTGTGTGATCTGGATGACTTCGTACTACCTGCTCAGCTAAACGAATAACTTTTACATATTCACGCTCATCAATAATCACGTGATCCGCATTTACCATAAACATCACAGCTTTCGGATTCTCATGTGCTACGCGAATAGCAGCGAGGCCGATGGCAGATGCGGTATCTCTCCGGACGGGCTCAAAAGAGAATTGTTTCGAGTTGATACGGGGAAGTTGTTTTTTAAGAAGGCGGCGATCGCGTAAGCTAGCCGCAATCATAATATTATGCTGTGACACGAGTTTACGTGTACGGCGAAATGTTTTTTGGAGCAACGTCTCACTACCTGCAAATGCCAGCAGTTGCTTCGGGGCATGGGAGCGAGAAAGAGGCCACAATCGTGTGCCGCCGCCTCCCGCTAAAATGACAGCTTTCATGAGTAGTAAATTTTTTTTGTTATGTTCACAGTCTACTCGGATCCCCACTCGCTCGGAATGAGCGGTACGAATTGAAACCCCGGAAATCGTTCTTCTGAAAAATCCTTTTTTCCTTTGCGATCAATCTTTACCATATCATGTTCGTGCCGCCCTACAGGAATTACTAAACGCCCCGGTACCGTGAGCTGCTCGAGAAGCGCTTTTGGAATTTGTTCGGCGCCCGCCGCGACAATAATCTTATCATACGGTGCATTCTTTTTATAGCCACGCGTGCCGTCACCCACTACGAATGTCACGTTTGTACAACCAAACACTTCTACATTATGTCTCCCGAAATCTGCGACAGGCCGTACGCGCTCAATAGCGACGATACGTCCACCGGGTCCTACTAAGGTTGAGAGCAGTGCTGTCTGCCAACCTGACCCATAACCGACATCAAAGATATGGTCGCCCTTTTTGGGCTGAAGTAATTCGATCATAAACGCGACGGTCAGCGGCTGAGAGATGGTTTGGCCATATCCGATAGGTAGCGGCGCGTTTACAGCGGCGTCTTCTTTTTTTTCATCAGGTAAAAACCCTGCCCGCCCTACATGCTGGAAGGCACGAATAATATCGGGTGTTTTGAGATACCCTTCATCTATAAGCTTTTCAACCAGACCTTGGTAGTTTTCCATTGGTACGCCAAGTATACCAAAAAATGCTTTATTCTCCATACATTGGCTGTCTAGAGCCCTGTTAAAATTCTTTCGACAAAGTTATCCACACAGAAAAAAATGAGTACTCCATGCCCTGACAAGAGAAAAATTCATTTTTGCTTATCTTTATTGATAACGAATCTCACAAATGTTGACAAGTAAGGTGACTTATTTCCTAATAGTGCGGTAAGTCACTCTTTACAATGTGGACAAGGTGTGGTTAAAGTTATTGGTTATTGAGTCCTAAAAAGTGTATGATTCTCTGCACGTCCCAACTAGACAAAATTTAAATCACGAGGGCGTCTTTATCCTCAATTTAAAGCATTAAATCATGATCAGCATATTATCGGGGGACAATAAACAAAACGGGCTTTGGGAACTTATTGAACGCGACAAAATACTGACTCGTGATAATTTTAGAGATGCTGAGAAAACGGCAAAAAAAAGCGGCCGCCATATCGTTGAAGTGCTAGCGGAACAGCATGAGAAACATGTCGATAAACTATTACATATTTTCTCCCAATATTACAAAATTCCGTCAATAATGCTCCGCAACCGCATTATTGCACCGTATATTATTAATTTGATCCCAAAAGAAATTGCTGAACAGCACTCAATTATTATTTTCAAGAAACTCGGCCAAGATGTATACATCGCGGTTACTAACCCAGAAAATTCCCAAACGGTAGATTTTGTCAAAAAGAAAACTGGCCTCGAACCGAAGATATTCATCACGAGCCCACAGGAAATTACTCATGGGCTAAAAAAATACCAGAATGAACTTGAAGACGAGTTTAGTAGGATAATTCAGAAAAGCACTGCAGAAACGCTCGCACTTCACGCTTCCCCTGAGCGCCTTGCTGAACACGTGCCGATCATTACTATGATGAATTCCATTATTGAACGCGCACTTTCACTCCGGGCATCTGACATCCATCTGGAGCCGACTGATTCACAGGTGGTTATCCGGTTCAGAGTTGACGGCTTGCTGCAACAGATCGTAGAACTGCCTAAAGAATTATTACGTGCATTAGTCTCTCGTATCAAGCTGATGGCGCATCTCAAGATCGACGAGCATCGCATGCCACAGGATGGACGATTTAATTTTTCATTTGCAAACCGTGATATTGCCGTTCGTACCTCGGTGATCCCCACGCTGAACGGCAGTAAAGTGGTACTACGGTTGCTCGATACAAAAGAACAACTCTTTCATCTTCGCGGACTGGGATTTAATGGGCATGATTTACATATTATCAAGAAGGAGATCCAGCGACCCCATGGAATCATCCTCGTAACAGGGCCGACCGGATCAGGAAAAACGACAACGTTATATACCTTACTGCGTATGTTGAATAAAGAGGAGGTGAATATCTGCACTATTGAGGATCCCATTGAATACGGCCTCGAAGGGGTAAATCAAATGCAGGTAAATACCCCCGCAGGACTTACCTTTTCCTCGGGACTCCGCTCACTACTACGCCAAGATCCAAATATCCTTATGGTTGGGGAGATTCGCGATGCCGATACCGCTGATATCGCACTAAACGCCGCTATGACCGGCCATCTCGTGCTATCTACGCTTCACACAAATTCGGCGTTTCTCGCTTTTCAACGGCTTATTGAAATGGGCGTCCCCCCGTTTTTGGCGACGTCGGTAACAAACCTTATAATTGGCCAGCGGCTCGTACGGAGAATATGCGACGGCTGCAGGATCCCCTATCGATCTATGTCGAAGATCACTGAAACATACGCCGATAACCTTCATCTCCGTGAAAACGTCGAAAAACTATATTCGCGCAAGCTTATCGAGAATCGATCGCTCGATTCAATAAAATTCACTCACGGCCAAGGATGCAAGAAATGCAATTTCACCGGGTTCCGAGGACGCATCGGGGTATACGAAGTAGTAACCCTGGACACAGATTCTTCCACATCAGTGTTAAAAGACTACTCTGAAAAATTTGTCAGAACTCTTGCCCAATCAAATGGGGCACTCACAATGCTGGAGGATGGCATCTTAAAAGTAATCCAAGGCGCCACGACATTTGAAGAAGTGCTGCGCGCAATTAAAGAATAACTACCATGCTTACTTTTTCCTACAACGCGCTCGATAAATTTAATTCGTACGTTAAGGGCACCATCAGTGCCGACAACGTCAAGAAAGCCACAATCCTGCTCGAGAAAGAAGGTTTTATCATTGTGAACATTAACCAGCAGAAAGGTAAAAGTTTTTCAAAGTTCAACAAACTATTCGAAAGTGTCAGCCGAGTCGATCAAATGTTCTTCACCCGTCATCTCTATACAATGCTTGAATCCGGCATGCCACTCGACCAGGTAATCAAGGTGACGGCGGAGCAAACTACCAACCCCACGTTCAGACAAATTTTGGATTCTGTCCACGACCGCCTCGTGAGAGGGCAAACATTGCACTCAGCGCTCAACGAACATAAAAAGCACTTCTCCCAGCTTTTTATTAATCTCGTCAAAGTCGGCGAAATGAGCGGTAAGCTTGATAAGGTTCTCGAGCACGTCCTCGAACAACAAGAGAAAGACTACGATCTCATCACGAGGGCCCGCGGTGCAATGGTCTACCCTGCCATCATTATCGTGGCGCTTTTTGCCATGGTTACTATGATGATGGTGTTTGTCATTCCGAAAGTCACCGGGATCTTGACTGAGTACGACGTCGAGCTTCCAATCGCAACACGGGTGCTTATTTGGCTGAGCAACTTTCTTATACACTATGGTTTTTTACTGGTCCCCGTTCTCGCGGTGCTTATAGCACTGTTCATACGCTGGACGCGGTCTCCAAAGGGTAAGGCGAAATGGGACGGTTTCCTTCTCAAGATTCCTCGCCTGAAAACGATACTTATCGAATTCAACCTGGCGAGAATCAGTAGGGCCCTGAGCACGCTTCTGAGTAGTGGTGTGCAATTAGATCAGTCATTGGAACTGGCGTCAGGGGTTCCCGGCAACTACCTATATCAAGACTCGCTACGGTCGGGCATTAAATTCATCCAGCGTGGCATTCCGCTCGCTGAAGTGCTGAAAGGTTATCCGAAGCTATACCCCTCGATTGCCAGCCGCATGACTGAAGTTGGTGAACGAACGGGAAAGCTCGAACATATGCTACAAAGGTTGGCTACCTACTATGAAAAGTCTGTGTCTAACACCATCACTAACCTAGCATCAGTGATTGAACCAGTACTTCTCCTAAGCATCGGGTTCTCTGTCGGGTTCGTCGCCATCGCGATTCTTACACCTATTTGGAAATTTTCCGCAACTATTTAACCCTATGCGCATTCAATATCGACGCGGATTCACCTTACTAGAACTTCTCGTTGTCATAGGTTCGATGGCTGTCCTCGCGGCTATTGGCATACCCACGTTCCAAGTTATGAGGAAAAATGTGATGCTGTCCAGTCAAGCGCAGGAAATTGTGAGCACCTTACGCGTCGCCCAAAACCGTTCCATTACCTCTCAAGATGGGACACCGCATGGAGTCTACTTCGATACGAACTCGTACGCGTTGTACGGAGACGATTGGGCAGCTCCTGCCTATAGTAAAACTACCGATTTGCAAAACGGCGTGGAAATACTCCAGGGTAGTGGTACGGAATTGACTTTTGGCCGTTTGACTGGTAACGCAAGTTCATCACTTACCGTCGTCGTGGGATACGATGGCGGAAAGCAAAAAACCATTACCGTGGAACCGGTAGGTAAAATCACTATCCAATAACTATGCGCAGAACTGACTTACACAACCAGCAAGGAGGAGCCGTTATAGAAGTTCTCATTAGTCTGGGGATGGCCGTCATTCTCGTGACGAGCATCGGGAAAGTTCTCGCATCATCACACGCGTCAGATACCACGAGTCGGCTCCGCGAAGAAGCTGTCGCCTATGCGAGAGAATCACTTGAGATTATATCTGACATGAAAAATGATGCGTTTGCCTGTCACTGTACCACTGATGGTGGACCTGATGCGTGCGCTGGTACTACCTGCACACGGACAAGTGGTGATAGCCAACAATGCACACTGAGTAGCGGGTACACAAGCTGCTGGACAAAATTTGCTGAATCACTCACCCAATTGAGTCCCCTCCACCTCGAACTCATTGGCGGGGCTTGGACGCTTCGGGAAGGTGAAGAACCCCTAACTGCACAACCGTTATTTACTCGAGTCATCACGATAGAAAACTTGATGCGTGATGCAAATGGCGAAATAGTGGAAGCCGGAGGCACGAACGATTATCAGACTAAGAAAGCAACGGTATCAGTTTCATGGGACCAAAACGGAAATACGCATTCAGTGGAACTCTCGGCTCTCCTGACCGCATGGCAAAACTTATGAAGAATATGAAGTCACAACACCAGAATCGCAAACATAATGGGTTTACCCTCATTGAACTTCTCGTATACCTCAGTATTACCTCGGTAGTATTGGTGGTCATCACAAGTTTCGTTGCGAGTACAACAAAAAACGCCGTCGAGTCAAAAGTATCGACTGAGATCCAGCAGAATGCGCGCCTGCTCTTATCACGTATGACTTACGACATCCGTATCGCTGAGGACTTCGACGATACAAACTCTGACCTGAATATCGACCATGGATCCCTTACGGTTATTCAAAATGCGCAACCGGTCTCCTATTCGTGGGATAATGGCCAGGTAACATTCGATGATGGAAGCGGACCTGTCGCGCTTACAACGGGTTTGGTCAATGTTACGAAGTTCTACTTCGATAGGAACGGCGATACGGTCACCATCCAGCTGACGATGGAGCCAAAGAACATGCAGGCCTCTGCTCCCGAGCGAAGTACCATCTCCTTATCTTCAACGGTTACTCCTCGCCACCTCGTCTACTAATTCTATGCTGCGAAATATTTTCAATAATCACGAAGGAGCGGTTGCCGTCATTACCGTGTTGAGTGTATCGGTATTTGCCCTCATCACCATGACGGCCATGAGTGTGTTAGCTCTCGATGAACTCCATATGAATACGTCCGAGATCCAATCGGAAAAAACATTTTATGCTGCCGAAGCGGGACTCAATGAAGCGGTCTACCGGCTTATCACCAACCCGGTACCTCAGTCTTTTATCATGGACTTCGAGAGTATTGAAACGAACATTTCCACCAGCGCCAACCCTACGAATCCTTATCAGCGAATAATTAGATCAAGTGCGACCGACACTACGGGCAAAGTCAGGACCATGCAGATAGTCGCGAACACTTCTTCATTTGCAGGCGGCTTCGATTATGCTGTGCAATCAGGCCAGGGTGGGATAGAAATATTAAACAATAGTGAAGTCCTCGGTGACATATATTCAAATGGCAATATTTTTGGCGGCACAGGAGCCGCAATCCAAGCGCGAGTTGATGGAAATGTGTGGGTAGCGCGTGGTGACGCTCTTGGGAATGGCCCATCCCAAGAGGGATTTGATACTGACATAGCTGTTGGCAACAGTACCGCGAATGCGGATGCTGGTCAGAGTTTCATTCCGGCTGACAGTCGAGCTCTGAAAAGCGTTTCACTTCATTTGCGACGCACCGGAAATTTACCGGATGATGTCAATCTATTGGTTGTAAAAGACGATGGCGGAACGCCGGGAACTGAAATACTTATGAACCAGGAAATAAAAAAGACTGATGTTCCAAACTCTTTTTCATGGCTCAACGTTGTTTTCGATATCGGCCCACTCGTTGAAGCTGGGCAGACATACTGGATTGTGCTCGATACATCGGCAGTAGACGCGGGAAAATACATTCAGTGGAAAATGAATACTAACCAGGCAAGTTACGCAGACGGTCAAGCAACGCGAAAAAATGATTCAACTGGGGTATGGACTTCCCTTAGTGGTGACTTTGCCTTTCGGACACAGCTTGGCGCTGGCGACACATTTGTGAGACAGGTCGAAGTAGACGGAGATGTCCATGCGCATTCTGTCATCAAATCAATTATCACGAGCAAAGCATACTACCAAGTGATTGATGCAATAACGGAAGTTAGTGGATCACCATGTCTCAACCCCAGTTGCTTCCCAGGTGAGCCCGACCCGGATCCAAAACCGTTTCCCATTCAAGACACTCATATTACTAATTGGAAAGACGATGCGGTAGCCGGCGGGGAGCACATCGGAGACATGACGATATCTGGGAGCGTGTCACTTGGTCCTATTAAAATTTCGGGCAATCTTTTTCTTGATGGGTCATCACATATTAACGTCACGGGAAACATTTGGGTAACAGGAAACATTGTCTTCGTAAATCCCGGTTCATCCGTTTCTCTCGACGGGAGCTTCGGTCCTCTTTCGGGAGTGATAGTTGCGGATGGAAAAATTGACATTAACAACAATACGGCCATTGATGGATCCGGCGATCCGACAAGCTTCTTGCTTATTCTATCCACAAATTACTCGATTAATCCCGCAAGTCCAGCGATTAATGCTTCAAATAACTCAGATGCGGTAATCTTCTATGCTAAGAACGGCATGGTTCGTCTATATAATGGCAGCGACCTCAATGGGACATCTGGGTACTACATCAGACTCGAGGAACGCAGTACTATCACCTATGACCCGAACCTTGCGGCCTTTACCATTCCCGCAGGTGGTGGAGAGGATGTCGGGGTAGCTCTGGGCAGTTGGGAAGAGCTCTAGAAGTTATCCACACCATTTTACTATCGAGAATCATTCCCATTTTCAGAGGATCCTTTGTCCCCTTGACACTGACTAGCCTTATGGGGTAAGATGCACCAACGTCAGTAATACATAGCTCTTGCAAACAACACCAAACTCTGTTAAAACACTACATCGCACTTTGCAGCACATTAAACATCGGGGGGAGAACGCACATTCTAAAATAACGTTCGGAGGAACGTGAAACGAGCTTAGCTCGTTGAAGACCAACAAAAAGTTATAAAGGCAGCAAAAATCAGCATCAAGCAAGATATTCCTTCTACACTCGATTTTCTGAGTTCGTAGAGCGCTGATTCATTCACAAGTTGAGTTTATAACTTTCTGTTGGTCTTTTTGTTTCTTCTCGGAATTTCGAACCCTCCATGGGACGCAGGAATTCCGTCTAGAAGAAACAACCCCGAGCCAACAACGGGGCGAGAGGTCACACAGTATATATGGCCAGACAAACAATCCTGAAGGAGCCCACTGGGGCGACTGAAGGATCTCACTCCACAGTGGGGTGGGTCCAGATAGCTCTTGACAAAAAAACCATTTAGGATATAGTAATACGATTTTATCAATTCATAACTAAACATATCAACTAAGTAATGAAACATCATATGACTATCAACCTTCTCCCCAGAAAAACGTGGCGCCAACGACTCATGAAAAGCGTACACGTATTTATCATGCTCACCTTCATCGCCAACATGTCGATGGTGGGTGTTTTTATCCAGCCGAATGCCGCACAGGCAATCGACTGGCCAAGTGATAACCAGTGGGTCATTCCCGTATGTAACGACGACCCCTCGGGCGATGAAAGTCCGAACTCAGTAGATCTCAAAGCTTCAGGCGCTTCTGAATACGGCGCGGCATATTTTATAGATGCAGACAACCTATATCTTCGTGAACGCGTAGATGGAAATCCGAAAGACAGTAACAGTTTCCGTGAATACGCGTGGGTATTCATGATCCAGAAAGACATCTCTACGACTAACTACGATTATTTAGTCTCATTGCGCGGGAGTGGCAATGGAGAGAATGTAGAGCTGTGGGAGAATACTACGAAGAACGGCCCGATAGACTGGAGCCCCATATTCAATGACCCCGCAGAAACACTTTTGCAATCATATTCCACGTCCACAAATGCGCGCTCAACCACTGTAGGGAGCGACTACTACGTAGACTGGAAAATACCAATGTCCCAACTGACGTCGCGTGGAGTGAATCTGTTAAACTCTGGCTTGTACTTCGCGACTTCAACAAATGCGAATAACTACAATAAGGACCACCTGAATTGCTATAATGCACCTGACATCCAAATCCAAAAGTTGATACAGAAAAATCATGCGGGAAGCACTTTCCAGGATGGTCGAACTGCCAGTGTCGAAGCGGAACGCGGCGATACACTGACATACTCAGTGAGAGTAACTAACAATGGCGGACCGGCTACAAACGAAACATTCGTTGATGAGCTTGGTTTCGGCAATGCAGCTGATGGCAATCAAAACGTGAACCCCACCAGCCAATACAGCAACTGGACAAGCGTGTTGAATCTCAATACCGATAGTAACGCCAACTCATTCACTGGTGCATGGGGTAACGGTTCCTCTGACGGACAAGTGAATGATACGCTTACGCTCAATCTCGCACTTCTGTCAGGCGGCGGTGCATCTGAAAGTTTCAGTTTTGATACAGTCATACGCAATGATCTGACTTCCCCGAGTACGCTGCTCGAGAATATGGCAAAAGTACAGAGCAACAGCCGCCGATCTGATACAGACATCGAGGTTACATACAATGTTACTAATCCCCCGCTCGGCCAAGCCTGCGGTCTCGACATTGCCCTCGTTATAGACAGCTCGGGATCGATCGACAGTACCGAGCTCACTCAAATGAAGAATGCGTTCAAAGGATTTGTTGACGCGTTTCTTCCGGGTACTCCGACACAGTTCAGCGTCACGGAGTTTGATTCTGTCGCTTCGGTGGAACTAGCATTCTCTGGAAATGCAACAACTATTAAAAACACGATAGGCAATGCTGTGAGCGGCGGCACAACCAACTGGGATGACGCGCTGGCAAAAGCGGCATCAACTTTTGATCCCCGTCCCGCGAAACCAAACCTCGTTGTATTTGCCTCAGATGGAAACGCCAATACATGGGGAAACCCAGGAAATTACGACGGTGAAACAGCTGCGATGCCTCCGGCCATTGAAGAAGCTAATGCTATCAAAGCAGCTGGCACCCGAATCATAGCTCTCGGCATCGGTGATGACCTGGATGTAGAAAATTTGAAAGCGATTTCCGGCTCGAACGTCGCGCCTCCTGCAACAGTTGACGAAACTGCGGATGTTATCCTTGCAGATTTCGATACACTTGCAGCTGCACTCTCCGATCTCGCAAATGAGCTTTGTGGCGGTAAAATTCTGGTTCAAAAACAGCTCGACACTGATGGTGACGGCGATATCGACCTTGACGGCTCTCAGCCGAATATTGCACTGGAAGGATGGAACTTTGATGTTAACGGCTCTCCCTCAAATCCATTGTTCCAATCCACCACGGACACCGGTGCTCTGACTTTTGATGTAGAAAACGGTACATATAGCGTGGCTGAACTCAATCAGAAGCCAAACACACATATCGTAAACGGATCATGCGTCAACGGTGTGCAGCAAGTAGGAACCTTCGATCTCGGCACCAAAACGATATCGGGCCTCACGATGGGTACTGATGAAACCATTAGTTGTACGTTCGTGAATAGCATTGACGTCGGTTCGTTGCAAGTGACGAAAGTCGTCGATGCAGGAAATCTGACGCCCGACCAATGGAGTTTCACAATAAACGGTTATGGAACGAAGACGCCGGCACCTGGAACTGACTATGTCGTATTCAATAATCTTCCGACTGGTTCATACACAGTGACCGAAAGCGACGAAACTGGATACCATCAGGTTTCTTCGACATGTACTGACGTTGCCGTCGCTAACGACCAACAGGCAACATGTGTGTTTCACAATGCAGTTGACACGGGTTCACTGAAAGTAATCAAGTATGTCGATACAGGTGACGCGACTCCTGACATGTGGGACTTCACCACCAACAACACGACACTCTCCCCTGCACAAGGTGAGAGCTACGTCGTATTCAATAACTTACTTCCTGGAAATTATTCGGTAACAGAGAGCAATCTCACCGACTACCACCAAGTCTCAACCACATGCACAAATGCCGCAGTGGTAGGTGGACAAGAAACGGTGTGCGAATTCCACAATGCACATGACACGGGATCCGTTACGGTAAACAAGAAAGTGGACACTGACGGCGATGGCGACATCGACCTCGTGAACCCACAGGGCTGGACATATGACATGAACGGATTCAACCAGAACTTCGTGATGGGTTCCTCACAGGTAGTCCTGACGGGCGCCCACACAATCTCTGAAGACCAGCAGGCCGGCTACCACGTTGTCGGTTGGACGTGTAACAATGGCCAGCAAGGCGCAGGCACTTCAATACAAGCAAATGTGACGACCAATGGGCTCGTTTGTGAGTTCAGAAACGTTCGCGACACTGGCTCCCTCACCGTTATCAAACATGTTGAGGGCGGCGATTTGCTCGCTTCCGACTGGACCATGCATATCAAACAGGGTGATAACGAAGTCGCTTCGTTCCCTGGCAACGAGAGCGGAGTACTCACAGCTCTTCCAACGGGCGACTACAAGGTAGTCGAAACTGGTGACATGACCAACTATGGCTATGTTTACCAGGGCGACTGCGACGTTGATGGTAATATTTCAATCGGTTACGGCGAGAGCAAGACGTGCACGATCTTCAACTTCCGCTACACAGGGGATATCACAGTCAATAAATTCGTCCAATACCCAGATGGTCAACCCGTACAGAACCCCGCTGACTGGTCATGGGACATCAACGGTGGATCCGCGCTTCCGGGCGGGCAAACAGAAGAAATCGATATCAATGTCCTCTACACCATAGCGGAAGACACTACACATTATCCTGCCGACAATTTCACCACGACGTGGGTCTGTTACAACGGAGATGAGCTCGTCGCCCAGGGCGCGGGAACATCATTCGACGTAACACTTACTCACGCCGAAGAATCGCTCGTTTGCACATTTACAAACGTGCGCGACACGACCCGCGTTATTTTTGATAAAGTGGTTATAGGTGGCGACCCTGGCACTGAAGACGACTGGAGTTTCACCATTGGTGGCGTTCCCGGCAGTTTCGGCGACGGTGATGCTGTTACCCTGCTTACAAATGAAACGTATGACGTGACTGAATCGTCCTCATACGACAATCTCTACACGCTTACCGGTGCTTCCGGAGTATGCTCACTGGTTAATGGACAGATTGTGATGAACACGGGCGCGCAAGGCGGAACATGCGTTGTAGAAAACACGCGCGACACCGGCACCATCGACGGCACCAAGTTCAACGACACTAATGGTGACGGCACATGGGATGCGGGAGAACCTGGCGTTCCTGGAGTAACTATCAATTTAAGCAACGGCTGGACAACCAGCACTGATGGTAATGGCAACTACGTATTCAATGACGTTCCGACGGGCACATACTCCGCCAGTGAAGTTGTTCCCGCCGACTGGACGAATACGACCCCCAACCCCGTCAACAACGTAGTTGTGGTGGACGGACAAACAACGACGGCCAATTTCGGCAACTTCGAATACGCCACCGTCACTGTCTGCAAATATATTGATGTCAACGGCGATGGCGCCATTGACGGCGACCCGCTCTACACCGCCGACGGCGGATGGAGAGTGCGCGTACACGGCGTACCGCAATACACCGACGACGGCTGCGCTACCTTCACAAATATCGGTCCTGGAACTTTCCAAATTGATGAAGAACAGAAGGACGGCTGGTCACAGACCATGCCGGGAAGTGGAGTCTACTTTTACACATCCGTCTCCGGTGATGAAGTGACATACGACTTCGCGAACTTCCAACTCGGAAAAATCTCGGGCTACAAGTTTAACGACCTGGATGGCAACGGCACATGGGATAATGGCGAACCTCCTATCCAAAACTGGCAGATGAATCTCACTGGCCAGCACAGTGCCTTCGTGTACACTGATGTAAACGGTTACTACGAATTTACCGGTCTCGAGGCTGGAACCTTCGCTGTCGCTGAAGAGAACGTTGCCGGATGGACCCGCACGACATCCCCTGCCTCATACGATGTCAATATCGTGTCAGGTACCGTCTCTGAAAACAGCACATTTGGGAACTTCGAGAATATCGACGTTACAGTGTGCAAGTACATCGACGTAAACGGCGACGGCTTCCTGACCGATGAACCGCCATATGAGGATGGTTGGAATGTAAACCTCAATGATGATCAGCGAGTGACTAGCGAAAATGGCTGCGTCACTTACGCAAACGTTGGACCAGGAAATTACGACATCACTGAAAACACTAACAGCGACTGGATCCAAACCTACCCTGCTGAAGGAAGCTACAATTTCAGCGCTGCTTCAGGACAGGATGAAACGTTCAACTTCGGCAACTTCAAGCTCGGTTCAATCTACGGCTACAAACTCAATGCGCAAGAAAACCCCCTCAGCGACTGGAAGATCTGCCTTTCCGGCGGTTCCATCGATGAGGAAGGAGAGGATGTGGACTTCGGAGTGGATTGCCACATCGACTACACTGATGAAAACGGCTACTACGAATTCGATGGCCTGACGGCTGGCGAGTATTCAGTAGCCGAAAAACTCCAATACGGCTGGACAGCCATTGATCCTGCATCAGGTGAATACACTGGCATCGGCATTACCTCAGGAGCCGATGAACAACGCGACTTCATGAACCAGTTGAATGAATTTGATCTAATAATCGATAAATCTGCTGACGAAACAGTCCTGGCGGGTGACCAGCTCACCTATACGCTCGACTGGAGCGTCACGGGCAATACTGACGTATCGAACGTCATGATTACCGATGAGCTCCCTGCCGACACCACGTTCGTCTCCGCTGACAACGGCGGGACCTACGACAGTGGGACCAATACGGTTAGCTGGGATCTCGGCATGAAGACGCCTGATGCCAATGGAACCGTCTCATTCATCGTCGCAATCGACTCACCGCTCTACAACGGCACCGAAATTGAAAACGAAGCTGAAATCTGCGGTGAGGGCGAACTCGTCGTCGCTGCGGAAGCTGAAGAAGAGCCCACCGAGAAATGTGATGACGATTCAACAACGACGGAAGTCGAATCTGACTTCACTGTGGATATCGAAAAGACTGGTCCTGAAACAGCAGAAGCAGGAGTAGAAGGAGCAGAACAACAAGCTGCTTTACTATCTTTAAGACATCTATAAGGAAGCGGGCTAATTATAGTATTAGGCTGAGCAACCTCTCCGGCACAAGTTATATTACCGCTGCCTGTTTGGTCACAGTTAGCATTAGTTGGACAAACAGGCAGAGCAACAGAAGACGGGCTGGGTGATAACGGCTCTGTAGGCACTAGCTGGGAAAGATCGACAGTTCCTTTTAATGTACACCTGTCAATGCTGTCAAAACCACAGTAGGATTGCTGATCTACAGTGAACACTCCCACATAAGCTGTAGTTTGACCAGTTTCTGTTGTAAAACTGTATTTAAACATATTATTAGGATTATTAAAGGTCATATTTCCAGAAGCATCTGTCTTATCGCCTGTAGGAGTTTGTGATAAACGGGCACAGGTCGCGTCATTATTAGCATTGGGTTTTCCACAAAAAACCGGGTAAAATTGCGTGTTAGGTTTTTCACCTTGTATATAAAGCGAGCTAAATGTAAATTTATAATTTACCTGAGTTTTTCCATTAATATTAACCACCTGCCCTTTATCGATTTGCATTACCAAACTGCCTGTTGGGTTATTATTTGTATCAGCTTTTGTCAATGGTATTGTAAATATTTTCCAAGTTGAAGTAGAAGATG
>Ga0075987_118_pt1 | contig 37372 bp, 22 predicted proteins | sample RifGroA2_FD_68035 | JGI IMG/M metagenome (GOLD analysis project Ga0075987, IMG submission 68035) | Parcubacteria bacterium GW2011_GWA2_48_9
AATTGAACGTTATTCGTTGGTTGAGCTGATGTTCGGAAACCCTTTTTTCCTTATCCAGCATTCCTAGGACTTCATTGAGAAGCAGGTAATGCCCTTGCGTGACCGTTATGCTGAAGCGCCTGCCGAATTCACGGAGCAACGCTTCATAAGCGAAATTACTGTAATATTCAATATCTTTGCGGTAAGCTTTTTGGAACCCGAACTCCCGCACTATCCAAATGATCCACCGATGGTAGGCATCAACATGCAATGCTGAAACCATGCTCCGTTGCCGGCTTCGGAGCGTTCGAAAAGACCGCTGCATACTCTGCAACTCTCGTTTTGGATTCTTTGCCGCAGCGTCCTTTATCGCAGCTAAAAAGTAGTCGAGATGGAGTAATGGGCCCTCAAAATTGAAATTAATCCATTCATACTGGCTTACATGACGAACCACTTTTTCGAAAAATCGCTTATGTTCTTTTTTCAAATGCCGTTTCAGCAGATTAACTGGCAACCGGAAAAGGCGCGATAACTTTTGAGACCCTCGTACTTCGGCAGCAAGGTGAAGTGCACGCTCATGCTCCCGAGCGGTATATGTCTTTCGCCAGTGAGAGGTCAGTAACTGGTACACTTCCAAAGACGTATACTGCTTTGGGATTTTGAGAGCTTGGAAGTAGCTTGTCAACGCAGTGGTCCATAGGAGTGTGCGGTATTCTGAAAAAGAAAATGGGACGCTCCACGTGCTGACGGTCCAGTACCGTTTGTAAAAATCGAGGAAAAGCCGCCCGAGCGCGGCATTATTCAAGCGTTGTAGGTCCTGCGACAGTATCCGACGATCCAATTCATGCATCTTCTCAATTGCTCGGTAGATATTCCGTAACATTCTCCGGGTAAAACCTTTGTCTGTCGACATCCTGTCGAAGATGAACTGAGCGAACCTGTCGTAATCTTCCACGACGTACGCCTGCCGCAAAAAGCCGTTTTCAGTACCGACTGCCTGGTATTCCATACCCCGGCCAAACGCTTTTTTGAAGCCGTGATAATCCGCGTCAAAATGGATCGCGAAAGGATACAAGTTCGCGCCGTAATTTTCGTTGATGAGAAACCAGTTGAGTCTCTTTTTTTGCATCCTTATGTAATTCTTTTGACGATCCCTTTGGCCGCATCCACCGCGACTCTATCGCCATCTTTAAACATTTCGACGATCCCATGAATGCCCACGACGCACGGGACGTTTAATTCTCGGGCCATAATTGCCGCATGACACGTCATGCCGCCTTCTTCTGTGAGAATCGCTCCGGCTTGCCGCATCGCAGGGACTAACAATGGGTTGGTGGCGTATGAAACGAGTATTTCGCCTTTTGCGAAGTGCGTGGCCTGCTGCAGACTGTTGACGATTCGTACCTTCCCTCGAGCAACTCCGTGCCACGCCGGCATACCGTGCATAGTCGAGAGCTTTTTGACTTTCGGAACATCAATAGAGTCATCGATAAAATGCTGCGCGTCGCTTCCTGAGAGAATGGTCCGTTTACGTCCGCGATAATAATAGATGAAAAGCTTACGCCGGCGGTTGATTTCATCCGCATCAGCCTTGCCGCTCCGCAACGCTTTCACCACTTCATCGTGAGCCAAATACCGTACCTGATCCGCACTAATATGTAAACGTTTACCAACCTCTGTAAAATATTTGCCCAGATGCCAGCAGGATTTGAACTGGCGAGCCTTGCGATAGGGCTGAAACCACATGGCAAACTGCGCCATCTTGAGCAACCAGCGCTCATAAGGGACAAAATGAAGTTCTCGCATGATACGTTCCTGCGCTTTCTGGAGCTTTTCGAGCTCGTGGCGTTTTTCGCGCAGCTTCGCGACGACATTACCTTTTTTGAGAATATCTTTTGCTGAGAGTATGAAATCCTCGACGGTCATTACAGGACCTTCCCAACTATGAAACAGCCAATGATACGCTCGTTGTTGGCGCTGAAACTCCCGTAAAATTCGCGGATGATGTTTCCGAAGCTCAGCGACAATTTCCTGCGGAGACGCGCGAGTAAAGAGTCGTAAAAGCGTCTTGTGTTTGCAAACACGATAACTGATCTCAAGCAAATCTAAGCTTTGTTGGTAAAAAACGGTTTTCTTCGGCATACCAGCCAGCACGCCGTAGTATTCTTTAAACCTTGCTGGCGCTCGTTTTTCCAATATCTTGCGCACCCGCGGGCTGAAATATGCGCCTTCGCCGAATTCAAGTGCGAAAATAACATTGCCATACGCATAGCATGGCGTATCAAGTTCTACGAACCGTTTATAAATCTCGGTAAGCTTCGCATTCGACAGCCGGGAAAGGTCCTTTTTCCAAATCTGCCTTTCGCTGAATTCGTTGAGCCGTCGAACAGCTTGGAACGCCCTTGAAGCTTTCTTTATCATATAGGAGCGGTCCTGCTCAACGCATTTCTGGTGGAATTGCTGAAAACGTTTCCACTCAGCCGGTTTGATGAAGTACTCGAGAACTTTTTCCCGGTTCGCCATGCCGATGCCTGCGAGCATGCCGCGGTATTCCGTATATCCGACATTCCACAAATCAATGATGAGATACTGCGGGAAGACGCTCACCTGCAGGTCACGAGCAAAATATATGTACGGTTTGCGTTTCGGCATAGCACCCGCGGGCTATAATTTTTTCACGATCCCTTTGTTTGCGTCCACCTCGACAGTGTCTCCGTCCTTCAACACTCGTGTCGCTATCCTGGTTCCAATCACACATGGGATATTCATTTCACGGGAAACGATCGCAGCGTGTGAAGTGATCCCACCCTGTTCAGTGACTATCGCACTGGCTTTTTTCATCGCCGGAACGATATCTGGGTCGGTAGCGATCGAAACGAGTATGTCACCTTTTTTCATCTTACCCATGTCTTCCGGACGGATAATGATGCGCACTGTGCCAGTCGCTTTACCAACGCAGCCCACCTGACCCCGAATCTCACGCGTTTTATGAATGTGTATTTTTTCTGCCTGCTTCGCCAATCGGCGAGCCTGAGTTCCCGTGAATACCCGTTCGCCACCTCTCTCATAATAATACACCGCGAGTGTTCTTCGCTGGCGAAGGTGTGATCGTGCGACGCGTCCAGCCGACAACCCCTGCTTCACCTCATATTTGAGCATTAATCTGACGTCCACCAGGGAAATTCGTAGCCGTTTCGCGATCTCATGAAGAACCGGCTGCATACGGTAAATCGCATATATTTGTGCAAACCGGCGATATACCTTGGTCACCATAAAATCACCCCAGGAATCCAGGACCGTTTTCCATGGATCCCGAATTATAAGTTTTTTCATCAGTGCGGCGCGTTTTTCAAGCTGACGGCTAAATTCTTGCTGAGCCTTTTTCAAAGTTTGAGTTGGGTTGACCCCCTGACCTATTACCCGTACAAGTTCCTTTAGATAATAGTCGAATGTGTACACGCCCTCCTTGCCGATCCACATGAATTTAATGTAGAAATATTTGCGATAGTGGCTTTCTACCATTTTCATAACCTGTGGCTTGATCTGGTCGCGGATCCGATCTACACGCTCCTCTAATAGCCGCTCATATTCCGGTGTGTGAGTCTTTAAGCCGAACTTCGCTGTTTCTTTTTCCTTGAACCACGTATATAACTCAGCGAAGAGTTTCCGCTGTGTGGCATCTCGGTACACCGCCTGGGCAATTTTCAAAAAGTCCTCTTGTTCTATTTGAATCAATGACTTCTTCCTTGGCTGGGTAAGAATCACGAGGTACTCGTTAACCTTCTCCTCCTCGATATGAAGCCGCAGGAACTGCTTCAGCCGTTCCGTCAAATTATCGTGGAACATGTCTACTGCCACTGGTATCCAGCCCCATCGGTAGTATGCCGTGTGAACGTCATCGTGTGTTTTGTACAAATTCCACAATTGGGCATTTGAAAGTTTTGTAAGAAGGTCTTCAGGCACCCTTTCAGCGAATGCTCGGAGCTTGTCTGACCACCAAACGATTTCCTTGTTTGCCCTGACGGTGAACTTTGGCTGGCGCAAAAATTTCTCCGTGAGATAGTCGCCGACGCGCTTGGAGTCCTCCTGGCCATAGTAAAAATTCAAATGATACGAATCTCGCTGAATCGATAACAGCTTTTTATAACGAGTCCCTGATGGCCATTCGAACTCGTTCACGAAACATGACTGCCAGATCTGCGAAAAAAAGACGTCCATGTCCGGAATGTCCTCCGCGAGCATCCATGGATCGAGGTCATTAAGATATTTCAGCCTTTTTACCGCCATAGGGACAGTATATCATTTTATCCTACGGACGATTCCCTCGTTGGCGTCGACTTCTACCTTATCGCCATCCTTGAGGACCTTATCCGCGCCCGGGACGCCTACAATGCAGGGTATTCTTAGCTCCCGAGCAACAATTGCCGTATGGCAGGTCAAACCGCCAGCTTCACTGATAAGTGCTCCTGCTTTTTTCATCGCCGGAACAAGATTGGGGTTGGTGTTATGCGCAACCAAAATGTCGCCTGGCTTCATCTTCTGCATCTCTTGAGGGATGTTCACAATCCTCACGATACCCACAACCCTTCCAGGACACGCGGGTGTGCCGCTCAGTTCTCTCACTGCTTTTGGGTGGGCTTTTTCGAACGTAATATTCTTTAGAAACACCTTGGCTTTCTTGCCGGTCAAGATCGTATCATGCGTACGATCAATAAACTCCACGGCTATCTTCTGACGTTCGTTTAACTCGTCCGCGTTGAATTCCCGCTTGAGCAATGCCGGTACGATTTCCTGCGCTTTCATGGCCCATAGTTGGGCAATGGTAAGTCCCAGGCGCCTGCCCATTTCCCGAAAAAGTGGATCGTACGCGTACATGCCATGGTAGACGGCCTCCTTGCGAAATCCTTTGATAAATACTAGGCGTTGTGCGAGAAGCAGTAACCTCGTAAGATCGGCTGGAAGCTTCAGCTGTCTGACTAACCGTCTTTGATGGGCTAGAAAACCTTTTCGGTCATGGACCAGTTTGTCGAGAAGTTTCTGAGGATTGACGCGCCCCTTGAGGGCTTCCTGCCATCTGCCGAGGTACTCTTCAATCGGCGTGGCGGGCCCGCGGTATTGATAGGCGAGCCAACAGTACCTTGTGTGATGATGTTGAATGCGGTGATACAGTTTTGTATTCACCAATCGTAATTTTTTAAGTATCGTCGGACCCGTGGAAGAGCGAAAAATCTTTCGAATTCGCGGTTTTCGATGCAGTAAAACCGCAATGGCGAGAAAGTCGCGTTCTTCTTGTGCAACAAAACTGTCTTTTTGCGGCGTGGTCAGAACGCTGAATGCGTCAGCGATCCCATGCGGACTCCCAATTACCCGTAGATGATCGTCCAACCGTTTCCATAATCCTTTGGTGAAACGTTCTTTTTCTGCATCTGCGAGCCAACTCACTGATGGACCAACGCCGTTTTGTAAACTGTGGTACTGAAGGCAGTGAATATAGAACTTGACTAGCTGCGCGTCGGTAAGTTCGTCCAACCTACTCTTCAGAACTTTGTTTGAGGCGGCCATGAGTTTCCGAGACCACTGCTCAATTTTTTCTACGAGTTTTAGTGCCCAGCGAGGATTCTGAAACATTTTACGTGCCAAGAAGTCAGATCCGGCGTCAAACTCACGACGGATGAAATACATCTTGCAGTCATTGCTATCCAAATAAGAAAAGTATTTGTGAATACTAGCACCCAAACCTAGCTTTGGCCATTCTTGGAGAATGTACCTTGTGGCCACGCTCATGAAAAAAATGCTGGTTTGGGGGACTTCCGCTCCCACCATCCATACGTCTCTTTTTCTAACCGGCGGAAACCTCTTCATACGTGCTAGTGAACAGCACGTATGTACACTTCCAACGCACGCCTCAGAATCATCATTGCATGCGACAGTTTTGGAGCGCTCAGCACATATGCGATCCTGACCTCATTCTTCCCTTTTCCCGGGGTTACATAGAATCCTTCAGCCGGTGCGAGCATGACAGTTTGCTCGTGGTAATGAAATTTTTGGAGCATCCACTGGCAGAAGTGGTCGGCATCCTTGACCGGCAAACCAACAATGACGTAAAAAGCGCCTTCTGGAGAATACGCACTTACTCCAGGTATGCCAGAGAGTCCTCGGATAACTGCGTCACGGCGGCCGCGATACTCATGAATGAGGTGGTGAGTAAATTGTCCTGAGTTACGAAGTAGCGGCATGACGGCGAGCTGTTCGAGAAATGGCGACGACAACCTGCCCTGCGAAAATTTCAACACACTGGCCATAATACTCTTATTGCGAGAAACCAGGCAGCCGATACGAGCGCCGCACATATTGAATCGCTTCGATGCACTATCAACGAGGACCACATTGTCGCGCACCTTCGCTAGTGAAAGAAAACTTATTGCCTTTTTCTTTGTGAAGACGATTTCGCGGTACGTTTCATCGGCAATAATGAAGAGACCTCGCTCTTTCGCAATACCGGCCACGATGTCGATCTCGCGTTTTGTAAAGACGGTTCCGGTGGGATTGGATGGATTGCAGATAACAATAGCTCGGGTCCGCGGTGTTATAGCACCTACCAACGCTTTATGAGACGGCAAATGAAAACCATCGCGGATGTTAAGAGTGACGGGAACAAGCTTAATGCCGAACATTTTTGCGTAGATAACATAACTCGTATAAACCGGCTCAAGCACAACGATCTCATCACCAGGGTCAGCTACAGCCAAGAGGGCAAAGTAGATTGCCTCGCTGCCGCCGGTAGTAATGGAAATATCTTGCGCAGAAAGGCGTATCCCGAGATGGCGGTAATACGTGCGCCATGCTTCAATAACTTTCGGAAATCCTGAGGATGGTGCATATGGCACTACGCCTTTCGCATATTTTTTCAGCATGCTAAAAAACTCCCGTGGTGTCGGAATATCGGGCTGACCAATATTCAAGTGAAATACGTGAATACCCTTTTGTTTGGCCGCATCAGCATATCGATACAGTTTCCGAATAGGGGAAGCAGGCGTCATTTGCGCACGGCGTGACAGGGAAAGTTTCATATACCACTCATTCTCCCTGATTTGCACGTCTTTTGTCAATGCGAAAAAAGGCGGGTCAACCCCGTCGTATTCTAACCTTATACATACTTGTCATTCTGAGGAATCCCTGGCGCGGCCAGGGGTGACGAAAGAATCTCGCGCTTGGCGCGCATCCAAAGTCATTTGAATAAGATTCCAATTAGTGAGCCGCTCCGCGTCGAGATTCTTCGGTCGCCCGCCTACGCGCGTTGTTTGGTATGAATAACCTAACCCGTCAACCCGCAATTCGACAACCTAAACCTAGCAGAGCAAGCTCTGCCACTACAAGTAGTATCTTTTTCGCTCTCTGTCATTAATTAACCTACCCTACAACTCCTGCACCAGCTTCCCCTTCTCAACCCTATTCTTCACCCATCGGAACTCCCCTTCTTTCTCATCAGCATACGCCATCGTCCGGTACTCTTCTCCCATGCGGTCACCGAGTTCCATGCCGATCATAGCGGATTCGTTTTCAGTGAGTCCAAGTCGTTGCTGGAGAAGGTATTGGAGAAATTCGCTCATGACTATCGGGTGGGTGGAATTGTCATCTATAAACTGCTTCACTACTTCTGCGTTATATTTTTCAGAAGCATAGCTTTTGACTGTCTCCCGCCAATTTGGGCCTTCTTTAAGGGCAGCTTGAAGTCTCCCCTCGCGTGCCAAGATGAGAAGTATGGCTACCGTTTTTCCGACATCTTTGATTTTCAGTGCGTTGACTAGTTGCTTTTTCAACTCCACTGGGTCACTACCCATTTTTGCACCTAATGCTTTTTCAGTGAGGAACCAGCTCTGCATACGGCCTTTTGCAAACTCTAATAACTCGCTAAGACTCTTTTTGTCTTTCACAACTAGGGGTCGCATAGCACCTTTCGTTCGCGCCGCTGATTCGTCCTTGAACTGGAGAGGTGCCCAGTCGAACTCTTCAATCGTCTGGTCCCAAAACGCTATACCCTCGTACACCCCGCCGAGAAACCTGCCCACATCCATACCGACAAGAGCGCTTTCGGGAATGGAGAGTTTCAGGCGTTCAGTGAGGAGGTACTGAAAAAATGCTGATAACGCCTCTGGTGAAGCGGGATGTTTCTCAATATAGATATCAGCTCGTTGGTCGGAGTAATGACGTGAAACAAATTCCTTCGTAGCACGCAGCCAGCTAGCATTTTGGCGAAGAATATCCTGCAGCTGTTTGCGATGGGCCAGATAGTACATAGCGGCAGTGACCTCACTTATGTTTTCCACTTCGAGAGCCCGAGCAAAGATGCCTTTCACTTTCACTGGATCGTTTCCCGCTCTATGAGCTTAGCTGCATCATCAGTTCGAAGATGCTCGAGCCGTCCTTCGCGCAAGATACGCTTCTCGCCACCATCTACGAAGCTGACGCTTTCTTCCAACCCTTCGGGAGTAAGCGAGGAGAGTTTCAAATGCTCATACACGTCGATAAGACGCCTGATTGCCATCTGCTCGTCAGGATCGAGAACGATGGTGTTCAGCTTTGAAAAAAACTCGGTCTGCTGAAGCGTATTTACCCGTTCAGTGATGCCGACAGTGACATTATAGAACCGTAAAACATTTCTTACCGTGCCGGGTAGATGCTGGCCGCTGATATCGAGCGAGCTCGTCGTGATAGTTTTTTCATTTCCCAGTAGCCGGTTCCGGCATTTCTGCTTCAACTCATCTCGATCCTCGAGTAGTATCAAACGAACCATCTTGGCGTCGATTTCTTCATTGAGCACAATATCGCCGTCGTCTAAAGCCAAGACTACGTCGTCAGCGAAAAACTGCTCCACCTGGTCATTGGGAAGCATTGAGAGTGCTACTGCGCGTGCTCGCGCTAGCGCATGCTCATATTCCGTCAATAGTTCGGGATGCCTCGTTTCCAGATGAAGCATTGCCAACTCCTTCGGCAGCACTTTTACTATCTTGTACGCGTCATGCACTTCTCTGAACAGAACGATCTGATTGACGTAGCCTTTCACCTCTTGTAACGTGGCATGATCAATAAAATCAAGCTTCTTTGTATCTTTTACGGGTTGGGGTGGTGCATTCATGGTGATAGGCATTAGACTCTGCGGCTCGGGGCGCCATACGCTTCATCTATGTAGCGCCTGAGATGATCAAATGGCTCTTCTCCCGCCGTAGCGCCAAATTCCCGAATTTTATTGAGCACACCGGTAAATCCTTTCCGTTGTTCATCGGGTATATGTTCCGATATCTTCGCGAGATCATCGTAGTTGGGGCCGGATGTCAGGTTGATTGAAAGGTTAGGGCCAAAGCGTCCTCTCGATATGAGGCTTTCAAATTTATTCCAGTTCTCTTGGATGAACGCTTTCGCAAATGGACTGTTCTTATACTTCCGTTCGCCTGTTGCCTCAAAGTTACGCGCTCGTTCGGCCCGAGTTGCTCCCTCTGCCGTCTCTGTACCAAAAGCAAGTCGGTTTGACCGGCGCATAAAGTTCTCGAAGTCCTGTTTCCTGACTTCTGCCATCATTTCAACCAAACGATCCTGTTCCTTCTGCCAGTACTGTTTGCCATCTTTCACCCCGACGCCTTCATCTTCGATCTTAACGTCATGCTCTTTTTCAAACTTCTCGCGTGCTTTCGCATCTTTCATACCCTTCTTCCCTACGAACTCATTCATAATGAATGATTTCAACCCCTGCGCATCGCTCCCATCACCCGTCATATTGAAGAATTCATTTTCATTTGCGTACTCTGTCGCCTTCAGGGCTGCAGCACCCATACGAATCAGGTCACCCCGTTCCTTCGCGTCACGGTAATAACTATATAACTCTTGCCAGCTGTCAGTGAGCATTTCCGACTTTTCTTTCGCTATCGCTAACGCCTGATCGCGGCGCATGGCATAGTTGACTGCAGGACGGATATGCTGTGCCTGTTTCTCCAGAGTTACTTGCTCTTCCTTCTGCTTTTTAATGCTCACTCCCATTTCCACTGCCCTCGTCTGCACCTGTTTGCGAGCCGCCTCGCTCGGATTGAGTTGGCCCTTATCTTTCAAACCCTGCAGGCGCTGCATTTCCCGCTGTACCCGTTTAGCTTCGTCCCCAGCGAATGACCACTTAGAATCGACTCGAAGCGGCTGGTTCCATTCTTTCGCAGAACGCAGGGCATCCACCAGCCCGAACTTTTCGCGTTGTTTCTCACTATATTGCCCTTCGAGCTCTTTCTTTTCATCGCCGAGCCGGGTTCGAAGTTCCTCCTCGCCTTCTGCGGGCAGTGCAGCAATCCGTTCTCTTATTTCCTTCAGCTGTTCATCTCGTATCTTTTTTAAATCCGCATCGAGCGATGTGATTTTCGACGTGATCCGCGGCTCAATCTCGACGGCGTCATACTCCATGGACTCGCCGTTGCCTTGCAACCTGTTCAATTCATCGCCAAGATGTTCTTGTGCCGCGCCGTATTCTGCTTCCGTCGGAATGGCGGCTTGAGATTCCAATTCTTTCTGCCTCTCCTCCATCGTCGTGATTCTCTCACGGCCCGCATCGACACGCTGATCTATCTTTTTTGACTTGCCTGCCGTTCTCTACTGGTTCGCGCTCGATGGTGCTTCCACCCTTGTTTCCAGGTATCCATCGAGGTCTGGATACCCAGCCTTGCGCCGGCTTCTTCACGGAGATACCCAAATGTCCCCTTGCCTGCTTCTTTGATCCCTCTCTGAGCCAGCCTCAACGGTGCTAAGGCAGCCATGCCGCCCTTTTGGATGGCGCTACTCGCACGACCCGCTAGATTCCCCGCCACACCGCCAAACTGCTGAGTTACCATGAGCGCTCCCATGAGCATCCCTATGCCAAAAATGAATGAGAGGATGCCTTCGCCAGTTGACGCTTGAGAAACCGACCCGGCAAGTTCGGTGTCAGTCGGTGTAGTGCTCGTCAAAACCTGTGACGGGACATCTTGGGTTGACTCATCGACCTGCTTCACAAGTGTGCTCGTCGTTGTAGTGGTCACGGTAAGCGCAAGCCAGAGAAAAAACGCTAAGACAGGACCGATGACCGCATGCTTCCAAAACGAGCTCCACCACATGCTTGAATACTTCTGGGTGCCAGGGTATGCCGCTAGCATGTACGCGAGGGGGGACAGGATGACGAGAATCCATAACATGATGATGCGGATAATCAGTACGACGACCATGATAAGCGTTACCATGAGAGCGATAACGAGAAACGCGACTGCCAAGAGAACGGCCCCGAGAAGTTCTCCGGAAGGCGGTGGTGTCTTCACATCTCGGAATTTTAAAATATTCTTCAGCTGGAACATCTCTGTAAAGTTCCCCGCCGCGGCATCCTTGAAAGCGTTGACGAATGTCAGCATGATCACCTGCATAAGGTCGATGAAAAACCCTGCGATGAATTTCGAAAGGTTGATAAGAATCGCCATCAGTATCAGCTTGCCGAGCAAGCGCTGATAGCGGTATTGTTCTATCCGCAGTATCGTGCCGAAAGAGATTACCAGTAGGATGAGTATAAAAAACATGTTAGAAACATCGCGTACGATCACCCAGCCGGTTTGCACTGCTTGCACGTCAATAAAGTGATTGTATTGCGCGATACCGATAAGGATGCCAATAACGACAAGCAATAGCTTGCCAAGTAGCGAAGCGATCCAGAGGATCAAGTTGGCTAGTATTTCGATCAATGCATCAATTGGTCCCGCGTGAGCCGGCATCGGTATGGACGTCATAACCACGATAGCCACTACACCGAATGCGAGTAAAAAAGCCCGAGCCCGAGGGTCGTTTGATTTCCAGAAGGAGAGTTTTGGTAGTATATTCCTCAGAAGCCGTACGTTAAAGTATGTCAATTGTCGAATTACGGATTAGCGCATTGCGGATTAGCTTTTTAGTAGATACCTTTGCTAACGCGAATTTTTCATAAAAACGAATACGCAATCCACAACTCGCCAATTCGTTGATTTCTAATAAATACTAATCGCCCCGTTAAACGCGTACCACCCAGGGTTGTCATCCGGACCTCCAACACAGCTTGTATCCTTCTGAGTAATAACAGGGGGGATAACTGCCGGAGCTGGCTGTATGCAGGTCCCACCACCGGCTGTGCAATCAGCGTCCTGGCACCGCCATCCGGCAAAAGTGCTGGCGGCGGAACAAATTCCCTGGATTACATTACTGCACGTTCGCCAGTGGTCGACGAGCTGAACGCGTGGGATATACGTGCCCGCCTCGGTGAAAATATGGGTAAATGTATGCGGGTTAAGCGGATCGCTCCTCGGCGCATACCCCCAGACCATACTTCCCTCACGGTCATTAGTGGTCCCATCATCGCCGTCCCAATCAATGAGGATCGCATCGAGCGGCATTTGTTCTTCATTGACATCCGCCGTGAAACTGACCTGCACCCTCGTACCCGCAGGATATGATACGTTCCATGCAGCTTTATCATTGCGATATGAATTCCCTCCGACTGAAAGCGTGAAATTACCGATATGAGGCGGGATAGCACAGAAATCGTCATCCAGGCCGTCAGTCGGCGGGCGGACTCCGTCGGCGCATAGCTGCATATCATCAAACGCAGTATTCCATGCGCTGACGCCGCTGGCCGCATTATCAGAGACGTATTTCCTAAGCGTATTATCCCATACCCATCCGTCGAATGCCTTGGCAAAAAATCTTTTTATTATATATTGAGTTGGCACGCCTTCGCCGCCCCATATAGGTTTTGGGGATGGACCACTGCACCATCCGCCGTTGCTTTCACATTTCTGCTTGCTGAGGGAGTCGGCACATGGCGTGCCGAGCAAGTTTACGTCAGTAGATCCGTAGCACACTGGCGTACCACACTGATCAAACCCCATCATACTTGATTCGCAGATTGTGGGTGAGCCTGCGCGTGTTTGGTTCAATCGTTCCGTCTGATTATTGAGAGGAAGCTGGACATAGAGCGGCGTACCGAGTTCTTTGCCATACCATATTTCAGGCGAACCAATAAGTGGTGGGATTGCTCCGAATGGGGCGAGATCCTGTGCATAGGTGTACTTGTTCATATGGGTGAGGTAACTACTTCCTTCGGCGATTCGCTTAGTCCATGGAACTACGTCATCCCCGGCTACCTGGACTACGACTTTGCATGACTCACGAAGTAAGTATTCAATCTCCAGAGTGCCAATTTCTCCTCCGCTTGAAGGTACACCGGCACGATAGTCGTACCCGAGAACAAATCCGTCGTCATCGAAGCGAACTCGCAAGCCAAAGTCGGCTGCATCATGCCCCGCTGAACACTGTGGAACAAATCCAAAATCAAATCCTTCATCGGCTGACGTACCTCCATGCCAGATTTTTTGATCACCTTTATAATAGTTAGTTGGCGAAACGTAAAACGTCCATTTTCGTGCTTCTTCAGCTTGGAAATCATCGTTCGATGTGACGTGAACTTTTACCAGTTCGATGTCGGAGCGGTTGATAGCTCGCTCAGTATCATTTGCCGGTATCATCCGGGCTGGAGCGGTATCACAGTCAAAACCAGTACCAGTAGTCAGACAATTCGACGCGTAATCGTCACCGAAGAATCTGATGCCGTACCTTTGAAGAATGCTGCCAGTTGCGTCTTTAAACCACGTGCGCGTGCTTGAAAATTGATTGTTGCAATCGTTTTGCACTTCGATTAACTCATCTTCTACGTAGCAACTATTTCGTGTAGAGGGGGCGTCACCGACGCAGGGACCATAATCAGAGAACCCGAACTTACATTCGGAATCTATGCTGCACCGCATGATCGGTCTACTCGCGCAATGACCAGTCCGCGCATACCATTCACACCAATGATCCAGTGACCCACTGAGTCGAGTCGGCGTCGAGTATGAATCAGTGTTCCAGAACGCATTGCCTTTTGCGTTCGTGCAGTAGTAGAGCGGCACGCGTCCTGTGTATCCCGCCTGCTGTTCCTGGCCGAAAACTGACGTCTCTCCGCTGATGACGTCGACCGGCCACCAGTTCAGGCAGATATTCGAATTCTTCGGATCCTTTTCCACGCAGTACCCCTTCCATCCGCGATACTGCACGCCGTCGAAGTCGGTATACTCGCACAATGCCGAGTCTTCGCGCGGGTACATGCGGCACGTGCGCACTACTTTATTCGGAGTGATCTCAGATCCCGAGCCGAGACAGACTCCGGGCGCCACGCAATCATCATTGGTGGAGCAAACCTTTGTGTTATCATTAGAACACGTTCCGCGCTCGGAATGTACTTTCAGAATAGGTTTCATAGAGACATCATCGAGGTAGAAAATGCGGCCAGAATCAATTTCTTGGGAGATGCGCAATACGGCCGTTTCTGCGGTATTGTCCACATCAAACGGTCCGAGGACGTACTCGTCCCATGAAGGTGTCAACGCGACAGTACCTATAGTAACTGTCGTTACCCCCTGGACAAGTTCGAATGTTATCGCATCACCGTCGACAGTGTTAGCGTTTTCGTATTTTGCTTTGAACGATAGGATGTAGTCTCCGCTCAAAAGGAACGCTTGTCCCAATGTATACTCGACCCCCGCTCCTGCCGCGTCACCAGGATTGACTTCCAATATATTATTCTCATTCAGGAGCGCATTCCCCGGGATCGAACCGTCATCAGCCATTTCCGTCAGCCGGGCAGTAGTATCAGTTCCGAGCGCTTTCCAGCCGCGGTAGGACTGATTTTCCGTCCAGGCCGTACTGGAATCATTCGGTTTGATATTTTGCGAATCGAGGAAACTGTTATCCCAAAAATCTCCGTCTTTGACCAAATCTTTTGACCCGGCCCCGAACGTACCCAGCTCATACATAGCCGAATACGGATAATTACCTTCGATCAGCCGCTCGATGCCGCATGGTGCGCCGCCGCAATCAGCAGGGCTCGAACAGTCCTGGGTCGGCTCATTGCTGCACTTCAGCTGACGTCCCCAGTTCACGCCTGCTCGCGCGAGCCCTGAAATATTTTCCATGAGATTTACGTTGTTACTCGCGTCAGCAGCACTGGTATAGATCAGATCGGCGCCGACGAGTGACTGGCAGATACCCTTGTCAAATGGCTGGGCAGGCGGTTTGCAGTCCGCGTCTGCCGTACACCGGACGCTCTGGTCATCCGAGCATACTTTCTCTGGCACGAGCGGATCCAGCAGTGCACAAATCCCCTGTACGCAGTCGCTGTCGCGCTGACAGGAACGGCCGTTGTCAGAGCACGCTTTTGTCCCGATGCATTCGCCGCTGACCGGATCGAGCTTATTGCACGGCGCGCGTTCGAAGCATACTTCCTCTTCCTCGCCGCGCTCGTTCCGCACGGTGGTACTTGCAGAGCATTCGAGCCATTTGTTGCACGTACGGTCGCGCTGGACCTTGATGATTTGGTTCGAATCGCAGTCAGGGCGCGCCGGCGTATTTGGATTGTTATCACAGGCTCCCGATGGAGCGCTGCCGTCAGACGTGCCTTTCGCGGTAAACGTCGGCGGAGGAGTCGTAGCATTGTAGAATAGCCGGCAACCGGCAAGATCGTCGACGACGTTGTTGCATGATGTCGTGTCGACAGTAGGTTCGACATAATAATACGCCTGGCACGCAGCCACGGATGCGCATAGCCCGGCGCCGCACTGCGTCGCATGAGGTATCTGTATCTGACAGGTAAATGGTACACCTGGCGCGGCATAGCCGCAGTCGGCACCCGGATCAGAAATACTACACGGCTGGTTAAATTTTGGTCCGGCAGAGCAAAATGCCGTCGTATCGCAGAAACTTCCGGGGGTTGTCGAAGCAGTATCGCATCTGCCGACGTTCGTTTGGTTGGCTGGAACATTGACGTCGCATCCTTCAGGATCCAACGGATCAAGGTATTCAGTACAGCCGCTCTGGTCAGCCGGGCACAGTCCGACCATCCCATCAGCTATCGATGTGTCTGTCAACGACGGTCCGCATCCTATGTCGGTGCCCCTCCGATACCATCCGGCTGTAGTGGATCCCGGAGGGATGTTGTATTCGCACGTTGCGCTTCCTGGATCTTTAAAGTACGCGAATCCGCCATCGTATGAATACTCTTGGCAACTGCTCTCATCCTGGCGGCATAAGATCTGCTCATAATCGTCGGGGTCGTTTACGATGTAGGTATCAGTGTATCCATCGACGCTGTTGTAAGCATTGATAATCGGCTCGCCCATGCGCATACACCCTGCTTGGTTACTCTGGCAGTAGACGGCGGGATCATTAATCAGTGTGACCACTTCATCAGCCGGTATCGTAATATCAGTGGGGAAAGCAACAGGTGCCGGACCGCCGCTGAAATAATTATTCAGGAAGTTGAGATCTGCCCCATTCACCGTGCTATCGCCGTTCACATCCATGATTGCCCATGGATCGGAACGGTTGACACCGGAAATACATGTGTTACCTACTCCGCAAATGGCAGCGGGATTTTCCGGATCACATTGTTGGGTGGTTCCAGCAAATGGGCCGGTAGTGCAGCGGCCATCGAAGTAACTGTTGAGCTGTACTAGGTCGTCTCGATCGAGCTGACCGTCAGCGTCATAATCGCCACGCGGGCGCACAGTTACCTCAATATTCTCGGGGAAAGGATTCTCATTGTTTTGAGTCTGGATGAGTGCTTCACACCCTACAGCATCGGCATCGCAAATTTTCGAGAACGATTTCAAATAGTGTATCCGGCTGTCACGGTCGCGGTATGCTTCGCAGTTTTCATATCCCGAACATTCAGTGTACGACCCTTGGACTACGAAGACGTCGTCAGTGACTTCTTGGAACTGGAGATTGTCCAGATAAAACGGCCGCGTACCGCCGATGAAGAGGAACGCCCCCGGGGGCACTGCCGCGTCGAAGAACAGCGGTCCGAGCGTGTATTGGTTCCAATCGCCCGCTTGAGCTACGGCCGTACCGCGGAAACGCGCAGTGCTTCCATCATCCAATGTGATAATATTCCCCGCCCCGTCATAGATTCCCGCTTCGATGCTCGCATCATTACTACCGCCTGACGCCCAGAATTTCAAGACGTATGACGTATCACTTTCAATGAGACCATCAATGGGTGTCCATGCTCCTGGTGGCGCACCAAATCCGAGATCGAAGACTACCATCGAATGCCCACCCGCTTGGGTGGAGTAGTTGCTTGGGTTGAGCGCCGCATCAGCATTTGATACCCACGGTGCTATTGATCCTGATTCAAAATTCGTTGAAATAAGCGTGCGAACATTACTACCGGCTGAACCCTGGTACTCGCGACATCCGGCGAACGTCGCAGAACACGTGACGCTCTCACCCGGCATCATATGATAAGTGATGTCATGCGAGGCCTGTGTATCAATCGTGTTCTTATAGGGGTGGCAGTCTTCCGTGACGAAAATAATTCGTGAACGTAAACGATAGGAGGTAACTCCGTTGGAATCGTAAAACTCCGCGCAGTCCGGATTTGTATACAAATCTGCGGCTGAACAGTCCTGGTTAGCAATAGGATGATTTACAGCGGGAAGAGGACCGGCACCATCTTCATCAAATGTGACATTATCAACGCACGCCGGATACTGGATAGCTGAAGCGGGATCGTCTGGCGCCAGATTCGTGCATGGCGCGCGTGTTCCGGCTGCAACGACATTGCTCCGCAAGAGATTAAAAGCTTTCAGCTGATACCCGGACTCTTCGTCGCCAATCCATGTGTAGTAGTTGGCCGCCTCGGCTCCCGCGTCAGCCGGCTTCGCACACTGCCGGATAAAGCTGTAGTACTCTAACCCCTCACCGCCGCGCGCCACTTCATCGAGATTTGTATACTCTTCGCACCCGAGCTGGGTGGCAGGACAGGTAAGACCTGTCTTCGGAACAAATGAAACCGGTTCTCGCGAAGGCCTGCGTGGAGTATGTTCGATGGGCATTTCACGAAATGCTTTGCACCCGACGAATTCAGCGGGACATTGGTCGCAAGAAAATGGATCGTTCGGATCACAGGACGACGGATCGGTGATTTTGCCAGTCACTGCCAGGTCGCCGGACAGCGGTGTATACAGTTCGCAGCCAACATCATCGACGTTACATGATGCACGTCCGCCATCCATATAAATTCTATTAACGTCGCCGTAACCCTTATATGCCGTCACCGGAGCGCCTTCTTCGAGCTGAAGAGCGTCGAAAACGACGGTACAGTTCGTCACAGCTCGCAGATTACCTTGGAGTGACGTGCGTGTTTCAGACTTACTCGCAGTGCCCGTCGTTATATATCTTTGCCAAACATCCTTTTTATACGTTACCGGCGTATCACTCAACCATACGTCAGCCGGATACGCGATGAGCTGTACTGAGGAGTCTACAGAGGTGATAGATGCATCAGTACAACTATCAAGTTTTGCATAATAAGAGAATGTGAATGTGCGCCCAGCAAGTGACCGCCCCGTATCAGTGCTGTGCGGAGCGTACCAGGTAGTTCCGGCATGGGCAGGATCCCAAATGAGCTTGACGGCATATTGTCCATCATAGGCATCGCGAGTTACATCAAGCACGTGTTCGGTATTTCCCGTATCGAATGGAGCAAGTCCGGGCCTATCGCCATGCGACGGAGACGGGTCGGCATAATCGACAACACCGTCGTCTATTCTGTCATCAGTGATGTACGAGTGGTCGAACCGTTCAAAGCTCGAATTGCGAACGAGGTTAGTGCCTAAACTTGGTTTCGTGCGGATAAACTCCGCGCATCCATCAGCCGACCCATCACACGTCGAGACGTCGCGGTCAAACGCGAGGCGGTTATGTTGGCCGTTCGCGTCGAGACCATAATCACATTGCCAGTCTCCTGACGCGTCCGCTTCCTGGCAATACCATTGGCACCCGGCATTAGACGCATTGCAGTTATTGTACTGGAGCGTGTCCTTTAAGTAGGACACTTCCGTATTATTGGGATCGACGAACGTCTGACAGCTAGCGAACTGCGCATTGCACGCATCACCGTTAAACCGCCATACGTCGCGCTCTTCCGTGCAGTACCCATAGCGTTCGCACGAGCCATCGGCACCTTCAACGATACAGGTCTGTTCGTCTACGCAGGTTTGGCGGCGAGTCAGCTGTCGCTCATTCGGGGTTACGGCAGTTTGCTCAACCAGTCCTTGCCTCAAAAGTCCCGTGTCGCCGTCATGGTCTATCCAGCTGGCTGCAATGAGTGATTCGCCAGCGCCTTCGCGTTTACAGAAAACTTCCGGCGACGTGAGAACCCAATTCGGGTCAACAAGCCCGCAGAAAGGAGAATAGTCCATATTCTCGCTGCAGGTACCGTCGCTCACGCCGTCACCGTTGTTGTCGGGGCACTGCAAGTCATTGTCGCATTCTTTGGCCCTGTCGTTCGAGCACGCTCGCTGTCCGCAGAAATTAAATTTGTCCATCACTTCTTGTATTGAAAACGTTTGTGTCGCAAAATCCCTGATATAGAGCGCCGCGAGTTCCCAGCCCACAGGAACGATGCGGTACTTTCGGAGCATAACCAGCGACCGGTATGGATATCCGTTTTGGTATTCCGGTTCTGTACCGTTCGCACCGAAGCCGAACGTCTTGTTCGGATCTATTAATCCCTGGTTAATCGCTTCCTGAAGTGTCAGGGTGTCTCTGACGGCTTGTGCGAAACGGCCGTCAACGATGCAGTTGTTAAATGCTGGCCCCGAAGGGCAACTGGACAGCTCTGAAATTATATCCACCGACCCGCCGCTGATGAAGTCAGGCTGAGCCAGTTTAGAAAAAATACTTTTTGCCGCAGCAATGCCTCCCCCTTTGGTAGATTCGAGCAAGCCTGCGAATGACGAACCCTCCAGCCCTGGATTGAAACCGCGTGCAAAAATCCTTTGGAGCAGCTTTGAAACAAGTGTATTGGTAAATGTCCCGACAGCATCTGCGATTGGGCTGCCTGTCTGCGTAGTATAACCGGCGAACGCCTGCTCTAGAGGTATTGCAGCTCCGCGTTCGACAAGTGAAGCCGGCGTTTTTACGATGCCAGTAATCGGGGATGTGACAGCCCTAAATCCGCCTAACAAGCCCTTATCTCGTTCTGCCTCTGTTGCTTTTGCTCGAGCCTGTGCAAGATCACCGCGAATTGATAAAAAAGCGCCAAACTCATTGGCTTCTGGATGAAATTCGTAAGAAAATTCTATCAATTGGCCTTGGGCAGCTTTTTCGAAACTATCGGAAAACGTTTGCCCGATCCGTGTAATTGAACATCGGGGAAGCTGTGGCTCTACAGACCTCCTTGCAAAGATATCCAATTTCACTTTTGTTTGAAGATCAATCGGCTGGCATAAGCTTCGACCGAATACATGAGTTGATAACCTGTCCAGATAATCACCTACTGCCGCATCAGCTACTTCGTTGATAAAATTCCCAGGGTTAGTCAAGAAAAGTGGCTTCTGCCCTTTGCCGCCTGAGGCAATATATACGGCAGAATCATACGCTACCTTATTCAAAAACATGCGCACCGTGTTTTTATATGCGACGTCTGCCGTCAGTTTGATAGCTTTTTTTACTGCGCTAATGAGCGCTTCCGCCGGGTTTGCTACGATAGTTACGAACGTAACGTCGCCAACGCCTAAGAGCGCCTGCGCTGGCTTTGGCATAACCGCCACGGATCCAAAGAGAACCACCCCGATCAATACACCAATGATAAGGGTTTTTGGTGTCGTGCGCCTGCCTGCTAGTAGGCGAGGCTTCGTATGCGGTTCGTGGGATGCGTTCATGCGTCACGAATAAGTTATTGGGAACCTGTCTGCTCGGCGAGTGCCTGCTGGAATATCAACCGGAGCGCCTCATCGTCCACTTGTTCGACAACCTTCGAGTCCACGCCGGAAGCGATCAGGAATGAGCGGATTTGGTCCGCCGACAATGTTTGAAGCTCATTGACGTTCACAGTTGTCGGGGACAGCAAATTTAGATTATTCGTATTTGTCGACCCGTTATTCGTTGCCTCGTTGAGAGTGACCGGTTCGCCTCCTTGTTCGACTACAATGTCATTGTAGACTTCCAGCAACTCCGCGTCGGACAGCCCTTGAATAATATTTTCAGGCGCACCTGCATTCCGGAGTGCTTCACGCAGCTGGTCAAGGGTGACAGTGTCTGTAGGGGCTACGGTAGTCCCTGTGTTCGTGTTAACGCTTGGGCGAAAGCAGTTCTGCCCTTCAGGACAGTTTGGATCTTTCCCTGCTGATACTTCATCCTTATCGCTCGTCGAATCACTGTCAGAATCGGTCAAATAGGGACTTGTTCTGTGAATATACAGTTCGTCGTAATCGTTCAAGCCGTCATTGTCGGTATCCTTGCTGCGCAGATTTGATGTATCGACAGTCGTGTTCGAGAGCGCAAAAGCATTGATATCCAGTGAGATGTTTGTCTGTTGACTATTGGAAAAAGGTGACTTGAGCACTTGCCCTATCCCGATAGCGCCGAAAACAATCGCGGCTAGTCCAACTACAAGAATGAGGCCAAAAACCACCTGGCTTTGCGGTGGGAGCTTGGGCTTCTGATACCCTTTTGAAGAATATGATGAGCTCCTTTCTTCTTCTGTTTCATTTCTGAAGAAAGCAGAGGACATTGAAAGGAAGATTATTGAGAAAATTACTCCTAATTTCCTGATTCGTACTCCGAAATTATAGCAAATGTAGGCGACAAAGTCAAATACTAGCAGCATGAGCGGATTAACGAATTGTGAATTCGCGGATTACTCCTTCCAGTATGGCCCGCGTTGTGGAAAATTCAGCCGTAGTAATACGCAATGCGTTAACCCGTAATTCGTTAATTCGTCAACTTACTCATCAACACCCTCCATTCCTCTAAACTAAGTTCCTGCGCCCTCGCATTCTCCGAAATACCGATCGAGAGAAGTAGGGCTTCCACGGCCGACGGTAAAAGTCCCGCGAATCCCGCCAGATTGTTTCTTAATTTTTTTCGGCGAGCGCTAAAGCCGGCGCGCGCGACCTTAAAAAAAACTTTTTCATCGATACCTGCATGGCGCCAATGGATATCTCTGAATGTGACAAGCGCCGCATCCACCTTTGGCATGGGCCAGAAAGCGCTTCTTTTCACCGTACGAACTATGTGAACATCGGCGTACGACTGCGCCATGAGGCTCAACATACTGGTCGAGCCGGGACTGGCTGCTGTACGTTGGGCAACTTCTTTCTACAAAAGGACTGTCATGGCACGCGGACGGGGTGTCGAGGAAAGAAAAATATCCAGTACATGCGACGCGATATTAAAAGGCAGGTTTGCAGCAATATCGAATTCCCCTTCTGTGTATGTAGCCCGACTCCGCTCCCACCATCCCAGTGCATCTCCCTGAATGATATGAACATGCGGCTTTGAATGGAAGTTACGAGCAAGATAGCGCGCGCATGCCGTATCCAACTCAACGGCGGTGAGATCAACGCCGAATCGCGCAAGAGCTTCGGTGAGTACTCCTATGCCAGGACCGATCTCAAGAATCGGCAATCGTGGCTCGAGAGACGCTGCTTCGACAATGTCAGCAAGTACCCTCTCATCAACTAGAAAATGCTGTCCCAGATCATGCTGGGGCCGGAGCGACTCCCGTCTGCAGATGTCAACTACGCGCGCTTTCAACCTTCGGCTCTGAGGCCGCTCAGGCTCGAAGAGTGCTCCTCGATGTGGGGTGTGCATAATGCGACCGTAGATAAAAAAATGTAAAGAGTGCTCCGAGGATAAAGATTGGCCACCAGGGGTCAGTAAAAATGAAGGTGAGTAGTATGACGAGGACAGCTGCAACGATTTTCCCGATCGACAATGCTTGTTCAAAAAATACCACATAGCTGACTGGTAACGTCCGACTCGCACGTTCGTAGATACCAGTTGACATGGGCACGAAAAGCATGTTTTTCGTCAGCTGGGATATGGCGTCGACGATGACCACTGCCGCAGGAATCCGTGCAAGCGAACGTAGCACCCAGATGCCAATATAGCCATAAATGCCTGTGCGAGCCAAGATCGGACGGGCCGAGCTGTCTGTCTTTTTTCCTATCACGAGCAACAGCAGCGTGGAAACAAGTGTTGCCGATGCCACTAATGATCCAATGGTGCTCAGATCTCCGATGATAACATAGATAAAAATAGGCCACGCCACCATGACGATGAGTTCTTCGCCAAAGCCAAAAAATGTTCCGAGGTCCTTCCGCCGCTCTGGTTGGCGAAGATGGTTAACGACGCTTCGGTATGACTCATGTTCAGTCGTCCGCATTTCATGCAAATGCAAAAGGGGAATAGTGGAAAGAAGAAACAATGCACTATCGATAAGAAATAGCGCCGGAAACCCGAATTGTTCGATCACAAATCCGCCGACAAACGGCCCAAGGATCATCATGACGGAGCTCACCGACATGAGGCTGCTCATTTCACGTCCGCGCTGGGATTGGTCAGAAAACGACATGAAGTCAATGTGAAACGCTGGCCAATAAAAAAGCTTTTGGAGAGCGAGAAGCAACACGGCAGGAAAAATGAGTAATGGCACGTGTGAAATACCATAGAGTGCTAGAAGATAGCCTATGAGAAAGAATTGACTGTAGAAAATTGAGTGTTCCACGCCAATCTTCGCAAGTATGCGTGAAGCAAAAGGCAGAATGAGCGCGTATACCACATATACCCCAAGATAAAACAACAATACCTGCGCGAGGGTATACCCGAGGGAAAAAAGATAGATCGGCTCAAAAATCAAAAAAGCGGCAAGCGCAAAATTCATCATGCCGACTGACCATACGAGAGACCGAAATGAATGCGAAACATGCTTAGAGAAATATCGCGGGAGATGCGGAGTAAATTTGTGAAGCATAGATTACGCGGCAATGTGAATCGGTCCCTCACGGATCACCTTGATTTTTGACCCGGTCGTATCGACCACTGTAGATACAGGAATTTCCTCCAATATTCCTGCGTCGAGATACAGATCAGGCCGTGCTTCCTGGTCGCGGAACTGTTTCAGCACGTCATCGAGTGAATAATTGTTCTGCGTCCCGGAAAGATTCGCGCTCGTGGACGTCAGCGGCTTGCCGTAAGCCCTCACGAGGTCACGAGCAACTTTCGAGTCAGGAATCTTCACGCCGACGGTGGGGAGCCCGAGTGTCAACGCAGGGGGGACGATTTCCTTTTTTAGAAAAATAATCGTCAGGGGACCAGGCCAGTATTTTTTCATCAGTTTTTCCGCCAGTGGATTTGTGACCGCGATAGTCCGGAGCATCTCAACACTCGCAACGATAACGGGTAAGGGCTTCTGAACACGCTTTTTAATAATGAAGAGCTTCCCAATAGCCTCCTCGCTTAGGGCATCCACAGCCAATCCGTAAGCAGTATCTGTCGGATAGACGACGACGCCTCCCTGTTGAAGAGTGTTTATGGCGCGTTTGAGAGCTGCCGAGGGGATTTCGTGTTGGCTGATGGGTACTATGTCGTCCATACAGGTATTCTACAGAAACATGAAAAAGAGTGAAGAGACAGCGGCGTCAATGAACGCGGGAATGAGCGATCCAGTAAGGGTAACAAGGGCTCCAATCACAAGTACACCAGCAAATTTCGCGAAATTAAGAATGATTTCTCTCATGAGCACCACCGAGACTGTTTGCGATTCATCCTTGCTGGCCTGATCATAGATCACGGACGCAAAACTGATATAGGCACCTTCTTGTGATAATTTGTAAAAGCCATCTGCGAACCCTATGTGCAAGGGAAGTCGGACGATACTTTTCACCACCCATGCGAGAGACAGGAGGCTTGCCCCAATACGTAAAATCTTCTTTTTGCCCACTTTATCGGCGAGTCGGCCGATCCAATACGCGGAAAGAAAAGCGACAACAGTCGCGGCCGAGGTGATGCCTCCGATCACTGACGTATCAAAAATCAGCAAGTACATGAAAATTGGCCAGACAAGTGTGGAAATGAGTTCCTCGTTGCCCCACGCTGCAAGCGCTATCTCTGTCCGGCGGAGCGAAGGTGTAGCTATAAATTGAAAAAAACGCTTCAGAGAAAAGTCAAACGGAGCATACACTTCCTGACTTAGGAACAGCGGAATGATGGAGGTGAAAAGTAACAACACGACGATAATGAACAGCGCGTGATACCCCCAAAACGCAATGACGAGCCCTCCTGCAAGTGGCCCCAAAATGCCAGTAGCGAGACTAATCATATTGACAATGCTGACCTGGCGCGCACGGCGGTCGCGTTGCGAAAATCTCGCAAAGTCCAGATGGAATGCTGGCCAGAAGTAAAACTTATAAAAAATTGACACTAACGGTAAGACGTAGAGCATCCAATGGTTCGTACCGAGGCTATTGAGTCCCAAAAAGTAGATGATAGCGAAAAACACCGAGATCAGAATAGAGTGCTTGATCCCCATGCGGGAGAGCATCTTACCGGCAAAGGGCACAATAAGTGCGAACCCTAAAAAGATGAGGCCGAAATAGAATAAGACAGGGAGGATGCGCTCATGAAAGTAGATGTAAAGATAGATAGGTTCAAAGATGGTAATCATGCTGAAAGCGATGTGCTTCAGCGTCACTGTCGCGTACAGCTCATTCACTTCCCTTCGGAGTGTGTATTCTATCTTATGGCGTGGATGCGAATGCATCATATCAACTTCGGCTTTCTAAATAAGACCTTGCAGTCTGTGTGCTTAAATCCCAATCAGGCACCTGGTATGACTCCCCGTACCGTTCTACGTAGAACGCATGGATGTCTTGGAGCGCATCCAGGGCGTCGATACCGAGCCGTTGTAACACAGCAGTGGTCATTTTCTGAACTGCAGCGTCACGTTGTGCGGGCTTTTTGAACCCATAAAGAATGTTCTGGTCGATCAGCTGCGTGGTGGTGTCCACGAGCATGCGGGTAGTATCATCACTCGCGACAATAGTCATCGGCTGAGAAAGCGATTCGTCACTGTCGACGATGTACACGGGAATAAACGGATCAGAGTGTTCGCCCCATTCATACCCCGTTACTGCGGGGATAACTGCTAGAACTCGGTCTCGGATGGCTTCAAAAACCTCCTCGAAGTCACTCCCGTATTTTAAAATATCTACCCACGCGTCGTCGAAGGGCTTTTCACCCGTATAGAGCCGTTTGGCGTATTGGTAATTATAACGGATGTCGGTTTGGGGAATCATGTTCAATTAACGAATTGCGAATTAGTTTTTTGGATAATAAACACGGAATCTTCACAACAACGAATGCGCAATTCGCTAATCCGTTAATTCTCTAGACCACGATGCTTAGTAACTTCCCCTTAACGTAGATAATCTTTTTCGGCTGTTTCCCGTCCAGCCACTTCTGCACCTTTTCACTGGCAACAGCGACTCTCGTAGCCTCGGCTTGATTAATGTCTATGGCGACCATTATCTGATCGCGCACCTTCCCGTTGATTTGAACAACCAATTGAACCCTGTCTTCAACGATCATTTTCGGATCAAACGTCGGCCATGGTTCCTTTGAAATACTTTCTCTGTGACCCATGAGTTCCCACAGTTCTTCCGCGATATGGGGAGCAAAGGGTGAAAGAAGTTTTACAAAAACTTCAAAATCAGCCAGTGAAAATTTCTCTGCATCTGCAGTCGCAGCGTTCACATACTCCATATATGCAGCAATTGAGGTATTGAATTTGAACGCCAAGATATCTTCTGAGATCTTTTTGACAAGTGCGTGTGTCCGTTTATTCACACTCGCCAGCGCAGGCACGGCGGCCTGGGCTGGCTTGCTGGCTTGCTGGCTTGCAGACAACTTCCATACTTTATCAATAAACCTCCGTACGCCGACGATTCCCTTCATACTCCACGGCTTCGCATCTTCGAAAGGCCCCATGAACATTTCATCCGTCTTCACCGAGGATAAGTCCTTGGTTTTTCAGCTTCACAAACGGCTCGTCACCGACTTTTTCCGGCACAGCACCGATGTCGTAAAGAAATTTGTATATAAAGCGGGCGTACAGCAGATGCAAAACGGCATGTTCTGCCCCGCCGATATAGAGATTGACCGGCAACCATTCCTCCAGCTTTTTCGGATCTGCTAACCGCTTACTATTTGTCGGATCGCAATAGCGTAAAAAATACCAATTCGAGCCCGCCCATTGCGGCATCGTATTCGTTTCCCGCTTCGCCTTGCCACCGCACTTCGGACACGTAGTGTTCACCCATGCTGCAATAGTCGCAAGCGGAGATTGTCCAGTGCCTGTTGGCTGGTATTTTTTTACCTTTGGCAATTCGACGGGCAAATCCTTCTCCGGAACAGCCACATGACCGCAGTTCTTGCAGTGGATAATCGGAATGGGCTCCCCCCAGTATCGCTGACGCGAAAAGAGCCAATCACGGAGTCTGTAGTTTACCGACCGCTTTCCAACGCCTTCTTTTTCAAGCCAGTCGATAACCTTTGTTATGCACTGTGAAGATTTCAGACCATCAAACTGACCCGAATTGACAGCAATCCCTTCGCCGGAAAACGCGCGTGAGAGTGAAATTTCTGTGAGTAGTTCAGGAAGTTCATTATTTTTCATGTCTCGGGAAATAAAATGTCCATGATTTTCAAGCCGAATCGTACGAGCACTAAGTTCTTTAGCATAGAGTTCGGCGCTTTTCAGATGACGCTCCTCGTCGTTTGAAGTAAAAATAACTGACTCGTTAATACGATTCTTGAGATCTGGATCAACATTAAATTCATAAAACTTAGCAATTATGTCAACATAGTCCTTTTTTGGATTCATGCTTTTCGATGGCGATACCAGAATAAGTTTACGGATTTTCTTCTTCGTCTCGCTGAGCCACCGTACGATGAACGCTCCACCCGCACTGTGACCAACGATAACGCTATGCTCGTCAATGTCTATTTTTTCGACTGTTTTTTTCCACTCTTGGTAATCTGGTTCCCATGATCGCGGCATACGGGGGTTATAAACAGTCGTGCCTCGTTCTTCAAGATGCTTCTTCACCCAAGGAATCCAATGACAATTCTCCTCACCAAGAAAGCCAGGCTCTCCGCTATGATCCTTACTCGGGCGCCCGTGAATGATGAGGCACGTCTTAAATCTATACTCGGCTTGTTGGACTACTTCTTTAATGGGTAGGCCGTATTTTTTCGCGAACTCCCAGTCCCGCTCATCATGCGCCGGCACGGCCATAATGGCTCCCGTGCCATAGGACCCTAAAACGTAGTCGGCAACCCAGACGGGTATTTCCTTCTTCGTGGCTGGGTTTACGACGTGAATACCGCGCATCTCGACGCCAGTCTTCTCCTTCGCCAAATCGGTTCGATCCAAATCGGATTTATGTATCGAGGTCTCAACGTATTTTTCGACCTCCTTCTTATTTTCTACAACCTTGAGTGCCTTCTTAACTATCGGGTGCTCCGGGGCAACTACCATATAGGTAGCGCCAAAGATCGTATCGGGCCTCGTGGTAAAAACTTTTAACAAGCCCATCCCCGCCTGCTCAGGATGAATGGGAAAGTCGATTTCAGCTCCCTCGCTCCTCCCGATCCAATGCCGCTGCATCTCTTTGACGTTTTCCGGCCAATTAAGCTTCTCGAGGTCATTGAGCAACCGCTCAATGTAGCGTTCGTCAGTAATTTTGACCAGCCACTGCTTGATTTTTTTCTTCGTTACCTCCGCCCCACAGCGCTCACATTTGCCGTTAATCACTTCTTCATTGGCTAACCCGGTCTTATCCTTCGGACACCAATTGATCGGTGCATCAGCCTCGTAGGCCAACCCATGCTTGAATAACTCGACGAAAATCCACTGCGTCCATTTGTAGTATTTTGGATCAGTGGTAATGACTTCCCTGTCCCAGTCATATGAGAAGCCGAGTGACATGATCTGGCGACGCATGTTCTCAATATTCTTTTGAGTGGTGGCGGACGGATGGGTTCCCGTCTTCAGGGCGTAATTCTCCGCAGGTAACCCAAACGCGTCGAAGCCCATCGGGTGGAGAACTTCATATCCTTTCATGCGCAGATAGCGAGAGTAAATGTCGGAAGCCGTATACCCCTCTGGATGGCCTACGTGTAATCCTTCAGCGGAAGGGTAGGGAAACATATCGAGAACGTATCGCTTCTCTTTTTTCGAAGCATCATCAGCGCGAAACGGCTTTTCTTTCCCCCAGCGCTCCTGCCACTTTTTCTCAATTTTCTGGTGATCAAAACGGTCCATAACGTGTAACCAGTGTATCATTTTTTCCACTCGATGAGTATTCATGGACCTCTTGACTAATTGCCCGATATACGATAAGAAGAAGCGTATTGTCAAAATCAGACAGCGTAACAAACACAACAACGTCCTTGTGAAAAACGAGGAAGAACAGGAGATGTGCAATGCAAGACCGTATTGTCATTGCGATGTTCGCATGTATCATCATGGCAGGTTGTGGGTCGGACAAAGGATCCGGACCAAAACCTGATGACGGCATCACCGGCAAGTGGGCCGACTACGCCACTGGCACCTACGCGCAGACAACCCGTGCTCACAGCTGTAGCTCCACACAATGGGGGCAACCAATCACGACGAACGTCGTGATCTGTACAGACGGGCCGGCATTCGAGGTAGAATTTTCCGGCCAGGGGATCACCTCTGAGGTTACGTCCAAAAAGGGCCAGATCGGCGACAGCGTCGATGTGACCATCCTGGGAAAGATCACCATTGCAGGCGCGTGTTCTGGAACATACGAATACCATCTTTGGGGGCGGTTACATCAAAGCGCATGGAAGTTCTTCGCTACGACCACCCTTGCGTTCCAATCTGGGTCATGTGCGGGATCCTGCGTGCTCGAGGAGATTTCGTACGTCCGGACCGGCGACCCGCCGAACCCGTGCAACGGGACATTCTCAATCGTCGAAACCGACGTCGGCCCCGCAGGGAAAATCATCCTGCGGTAACCACTTTCTCGAACAATGCTCAATCTCCCCGCCTCACGTGAGTGCGGGGAGTCTTCTTATAAATAAGAAAACGCCGGTCCAAATCAATGGGCCGGCGGTCTAAAGATGAATGTGCGTGTGTTTGAGTGAGTGATGACTACCCTTTTGCGCTGAGCTGCATCAGAGCAGGTGAAATGATTCGCAGGTAGCGATCACGATGATCAAGGATTTTCCCGTCTGTACTGGTGATAGACACACGGAAGAGGTACAGTCCCGTAGGCCGGTTTAATACTACCGACTGGAAGAGAACGACGTTGTTGTCGGTCACCTTGTACACTTGGCTGAAAACCATATCGCGACTGGTAGGTGGGTCAACGAAGAAATCCGTAGGATACACCGAGTTTCCGTATGGACGACCGTTCTCATCAGAACAGTACGAGATCGGCAGAGAACTCACATGCTCGGAGGTTCGCTCCTTCCGCGGCCCTTCCGGTATTCGGATGAGGGCGCCCTGAGCGAAAAACCGATGTTTGAACTCAGGGGGCAGAATAAACTCTAGCCGTGCACCCACTGTAATTCCAGGCACGAACTCTGTCCGCGCCACAGCATAGAAGTTCTGCCCTGCGCTGACAACGCCGGAATCATACCCAGTGCCGCTGATAGTTCGGACCAGAACGAGCTCACTCATGGTGGTATCCCCGTCAATCGTGACGTCGCACTCGGTCTCACCGTTGTTCTTCTCGTCGCCCCAGGCCTTCACAAAAAGTCGGTAGTCACCCGGTGGAAGAGGGCATGCGATGTACGTCGTAGCTCCGAGATACCTCCAGTCGGTCGAATCAATTACGGCGAGCTTAGCACGCAGCTCCTGGAGGTCGATCGCATCATGGAGGGTCGTGACTAACGGCCCGCATGATACGCTGTCCCGCTTATACACCCGCACTTCGAAGCGAAGGATTGCTTCCTCGAGTGTTCGCTGGCTCAGCTCGTTGGCTGACACTTCAAGCCCGACAGCAAAGTTCCCAGCATCACCATACAACAATGTGTATGGCAGAACGAACGGGTACAGGGTACCCATCTCTGGTGCCGCGAGATCTCGCTGCATCAGTACGCGCGTCGGGAAGGTCTTCCCAGGATCACCCTCACATACGAGGGTTTTACCATTGGGGTATACCCCGCCACGACGCCAGGTATAGACCCACGTAGGGCAGGCTCCTGGTTTAGACGAACATGTGCATTTGTCGTCTGGCCACTCTATGTCGGGAGGGCCGTACGCGAGCACCATGCGTACTCGTACATCCGAGTTCAAGAGACCGTAGCCCTTCTGACGACAGTAGGCCAGTCTTGTCTGGACCAATTCCCAGCGCTGAGGGTTAGCCTTCTGGAAGCGATCCATGAGGCGGCGTACGCTCTCCATGTCTCGACACATTTCGAGGCTTTGGAGAGACAAGGTGTCAAGTGCGGCGAAGATGTTCATCGCCTCGAGAACGGTAGTCGTGTCAGCAGATGACACGTTCATCGACAGGATTTGGTAATCCTGGAACGGTCCTGGGCGTGTAGTGACGCACGAACCAGTGATCAGGGCGATGACAACACCCGCAATAACGAGTATGACTCTGTCCATGGTATCTCCTCATCGTAAAGCAAGCGCAGTAGCGCTCACCCGTGTTGGTAATGATGCGTTTTTAGTATCGTTTCCTTACCTACCTTACGCCGAAATACCTTAAAAAGTCAATACCCCGCATGTGTACGCGAGGTATTGAGATTGATGTTTGAAATTTGGTTTGGGAAACCTTCAGTACGAGCTAATGGTAGCTCGGGCAATCAACCATCTTGGTTGCGGCACATGTACCTGAAATCATCAGAACGCATACACGAGTACACTGTTCTGGATTACCAGTCCTTTCAGCCGCTTGAGCAGTGTTGTTCACGACACCAATCACAGCAAAAACCATTGCGCCGATAATGACGGCGAGGACGAATGAGGCTATTAAGGCTTTGTTCATATCGCTATTTCTTACTTTACTAAGGTATAGCGCACTTCGACCTTTTCCTCCTGCTCTTCTCATCTAACACCCCCCTCACCGGAGTGTCAATCCAGCCAACCCGTCATTCATGAATCCGTAAACTCGCCGACCCTCTAACCTGCTTCACATTGACATAGATATATTTCAATGATATGCTCTTTTTTGACTTGACGGTGCTTTTAAAGTCATACAAAACACCCCTATAAGTCTCCGAATCAAAAAAGTATTGATCACCGCGTTACGGGCAACCCTGAAAGGGGGATGGACCTTGACGCGTGGCTTTGGCGCATTTCTGGGTCTAGGGCTTATTGGCCCTATAAGATACATAAGCAGACTGCTTTTCAGGTTTGTACTGGTACATCTCTATCGTTGGTACCTCGTTGTGAAAAATAGGCTCTCCGACTTCTTTTCACCTGCGAGAAATAAATTCGTCTTTGTACTTACGAAAAAGGGTGTCGCGCACGTCATCATTATACTCATTACGGTGACTGTCATTATTGCAAACACGCGCATTTCTGCATTGCGAGCGGAAACGCTCGGACAGAACATGATTATTTCTGATCTTGTGCCCGCAGACCTTGATGAGGAAGTTATTGAGACCATCGACCAACCGGCGCAGAAACCCATTTCCTACTTGGACGAATTTAGCAGTGTCAGTCCAAAAAGCACCGCCACGGCAATAGTGGATGACGCCGCCCAAGTCGCCATCACCGAAACCAGTGGTGCCGTGGTCAAACCGACACTCACAACAACGACAAGCCCAAATCTCGTAACAAGGAGAGTCCAATACTATATTGTCGAGGGAGGCGATACTGTCAGCACTATTGCGGAGAAATTCGATATCTCGACCAATACACTTCTCTGGGAAAATCGTCTCGGAGAACGTGATTTCATTAAGCCAGGACAGCAGTTGACTATTTTACCGTCAGACGGCGTATCACACCAGGTGGGGAAGGGCGATACAATATCAAGCGTTGCAAAAAAATATGGCGTCAGCGAAGACTCCATCCTGGAATACAACCAGCTTGTTGATGCGTCAGCGATAGATGTGAGCCAAATTTTACTCATTCCGGGAGGAAAGCCTCCTGCGCCACCACCAACGCCGGTGCCAACACGTTTAGCGGGAACGCAATTTGCGAGCGGCCCTATTCCTGCCGGCGCTCCAGCAGTTTCTGGTGCAAACCTCCTCTGGCCGACATCAGGACACAAGATAAATCAGTACTTTCGGTACCGTCATACTGGCGTCGACATCGAGGGTGATTATTCGTCACCGATATGGGCTGCCCAAAACGGCACAGTGGAATACGTAAGTTATCAGACCTATGGGTACGGGTACCATATCATTATTAATCACGGTGGCGGACTTAAAACTCTGTATGGTCATGCGAGTAAAATTTTTGTCACACCTGGCCAGCAGGTAAGCAAAGGTCAGACCATCGCCATGGTGGGTACTACTGGCAGGTCAACGGGAACCCACCTTCATTTCGAAGTCATTGTCAGTGGCAGCAAAACCAACCCTTTAAGCTACTACTAAAGGGTATAGCGTTCCGGGCACGACTCTTAGTGCTTCAGTAGCGCGCGGATTTTATCGACAATTTCGTCAATCGTGAAATTTGATTTTATCAGGTAGTCGCTCGCGCCGAGCGCCTTGCCTTTTTCAACGTCCGCCTCTTGGCCAAGGTTCGACAGCAACACAATTGGGATCCTGCTTAATTTTCCAGAACTTTTGATACGCTTCAAAATCTCAAATCCGTCGATACCGGGCAGTATGATATCAAGCAAGATGAGATCTGGCATTCCCTGCTCTATCCGTTCGAGACCCTCGGGCCCGTCGATAGCTGCTGAAACTTCGAATTGTTCCCGTTCAAGCTTCGTTTTCAGTAAATCCCGAAGAAATTGATCATCTTCGATCACTAAGACTTTTACGCCTTTCCCTCGATCATGTCCGACATCGGGTGCCGCAACCTGCGTTGCCGATAGATATTTTCTCACTTTTGCACTCACCTCATCAGGGGTAAACTCGGCCTTCACAATGAAATCGCACGCACCGAGTTTTTTTGCGCGGTCGATCTCTACCGGCTGCCCGGAATTTGAAATGATGATGATTGGCAACGTGATGCCATCACGTTTCAATTCCTCGAGTACCTCATACCCGTTTAACCGCGGCATCAAGATGTCGAGAAGTATCAGATCCGGCTTGCGAGTCCGCGCTTGACGCAATCCTTCCTCACCATTAATGGCAGTCAGTACTTCGAAGCCTTCTTTCACGAGCTTCTTAGTGAGCACGTCCAAAAGTACTTCTTCGTCTTCTATGATAAGTATTGTTTTCTTTTCCATAAGACTATAGTGACATTGTTGAACCTCTTTTGTAGTATACCCCGATAAACGTGGAGAGGAAAGCCGATAACGAGAAAAGGTCCGAGATGAAAAAAAGAGTGCTAGTCCCAGAGTTGTAATATATAGCAAGCGCTACCAATAAGAGAGCGATGCCAAGAGCGATGAGAATAGAGCGCGTACGTATCACGGTATTGCGCGTTTTAATGCCTTGGTAGAAAAAGAAGAGACTGGAAGGAACGAGAACTATCAGAAAAATGACCGTCGTAAGGGTACCGAACATCGGATCGATATTCCAGTCCGTAATTCCGGTAGTTGTATTATAATACGGCTCCTGAAAATTCATGACCCCCACTATCATGGCCCCTACGGCGAGAATGAGAAAAAGCCAAAATGCTGGAAGTTCCCAATTCGCACGGAAAAAAAACGTAGTAACACGAACGAGATACCCAGCGGCGAGAAAAAGAAATACGTGAGCGACCAGAAAACCTACACCTATTGCCTGCTGATCAAGCGGCATGAAAAACCGAGGCAGAGAAAATGCAAGATAGGCAAAGATGAGAAAGACATACAATTGGGCAAAAAGATGTAGCACCCGATGTGACGGATTCTGTCGGAGTGAACGATGCAGTTTCCAAGCCAGGAAAGCGCACAGGACACCGTTTATTAGATCAATTGTCGGGGTAATAGGAAACACCATACGGGTATTACATGCTTTTGATAAACCGTTCAAACGATCCGTCATTCTCCGCACCGCGACCTTCGACAGGAAGTGTAAAAGAGAATGTGGAACCAACCCCTTCACGACTTTCGAAATGAACTTCGCCCTTATGACCTTCAACGATGCTCTTGACGATAAAGAGCCCGAGTCCCGAACCCTCTGTTTGCATACGGATCACGTTATCAGCGCGAAAAAACTTCGAAAAAATCCGGTCTTGTTGACGCTCTGGAATCCCGGCTCCAGTATCTTTAACGGAAAATCGTATCTTATCTTCATCCTGTGAAACATCTACAGTAACATCGCCGCCCTTCGGCGTATACTTAATAGCATTGTCGATGAGATTTTGGATAACTAAATGCATCTTCTGCTCATCGATACTTGCTTTCGGCAAAGGATTCTCAGGCGGTTTGAAATGAAAATGAACACCGCGAGCTTTAATATTCGCGTGCATCTCATCGATGACCCTTTGTGCAATTTCCACTAGGTCGTGGCGCGAAAACATATATTGGAATCGTCCTTCATCGATCCGCGATACGTCTAAGAGATCGTTAATAAGCGCGATCATTCGCTCATTCGACTGATACCCTTTTGACAATAAATCCCGCTGCTCAGCGGTGAGCGGACCCATATCGCCATCGAGCATCATCTTTATCACCCATTTGATAGCGGATAGCGGCGTCCGCATCTGATGTGATGCGACTGAGATAAACTCAGTTTTCATCTGGTCGATTTCTTTCAATCGGCGGTTCGCGTAGGAAAAGGCGCGATTCGTGTGTATTAATTCCTCATTGAGTTCGAAAAGTCGACGCTCCACTAAAGAAAGTGAGCGTACCACATAGCCTGATCGGTAGGTGCTAATCCCCATGAGTGCGACCAAATTCAGTGCAAGTACAAAGACATATGTCGTATGCTGGTGTACGTTAATGCCGGCAAAATACGGCTGTGCAATATGAGAAATAAAGCCCTGATACTCACCGATAAGAAGAAGAATAAAGATACCTCCACCAAACAGAAAGTTCAGCGGTCCCGCAATCCTCGAAAAATGCACATTTGATCCCACAATTTGCAAAAAGTAAAGTGGGAGAAAAATACTTTCAACGCCGCCCGTATAATGTACGACATACGTAATAACCACCATATCGAGCATGATGCCCAGATACGGCCATACGCGCGGATAGCGGCTGCCGGAATATATAAAGCTACTTGCAATATTGAACGCCAATCCGAGTGAGACGGCGACGAGGATCCCACCCAGGTCATATGAGAACCCGAGTGTGTGGCCCAAGAGCGTCATCACGAAAAGCACGAGAATAACTAAATAGCGAACATTCACCGACCAATTTAGCCGGCCAAGTTTTTCCTTCGTGGCGAGTTTTTCCACATCACTTAACTGAACTTTTCCCGGAACTGCCATGGCTGTTTGTTGTTTGTCTTTATAATCCAGAAGTGCGTACTATATTACTGTAGCATTTTTTCACGAAAAAATCAAGTCAGCTCATTCGATCTTGGTACGGTATTGCAGCGCTTCAGCCACATGATCACATAAAATAGTTTTTGACTTTCCAAGATCCGCAATAGTTCGCGCAACCTTTAAAACACGAAAGTATGAGCGGGCGGACAGCCGAAATGCCGAGGCAGCTTGGCGTAAAAATGTTTGCACGTTCTGGTCCACTGCACACCACCTTTTCATCTCTGCCATTGTCATTTCGGCGTTAAAGAAGCGGATTGGGTTCCTGCCAAACCGTTTCCGCTGACAGATATGCGCATACTCGACGCGCGCACGCACTATCGAGGATGTCTCAGTCTGATATTCCTCGGTCAATTTATCCAGTGCAACCCGTGGTACTTCAATATGGAGATCTATGCGGTCTAAAAGCGGGCCTGATATTTTTTTTCGATACTTGAGAACTTGCGATGGGGTACAGATACATACATCATCCTCCTGGCCATATAAGCCACACGGACACGGGTTCATTGCCGCAACAAGCATGAAGCGGGCGGGATATTGAACTGACCCGGCAGCGCGCGAAACAGACACGACGCCGTCTTCCATGGGTTGGCGAAGATTTTCTAATACGCCGCGCGGAAACTCGGGAAACTCATCTAGAAAAAGTACGCCACGGTGTGCCAGTGATACTTCCCCGGGTTTCGGGACGGCGCCACCGCCAACGAGAGCCACCCCTGATGCAGTATGATGAGGCGATCGGAACGGACGCTGCTCTATCAGTGTCTGCGTATTGCTTATCAATCCTGCAACACTATATATTCGTATCACTTCCAGTGACTCCTGTATGGAAAGTCTGGGTTGGATTGAGACAAGTGCGCGGGCAAGGAGCGTCTTACCCGCACCTGGGGGTCCAGTGAGCAGGATGTTGTG
>Ga0075987_107_pt1 | contig 35087 bp, 31 predicted proteins | sample RifGroA2_FD_68035 | JGI IMG/M metagenome (GOLD analysis project Ga0075987, IMG submission 68035) | Parcubacteria bacterium GW2011_GWA2_48_9
AAAAAAGAAGTCGAAATTTTTATTCCAAGGTAAGTAGGGTGCGCACTGCGCACCATCTTTAAAATTAAATCACTTTTGAATTTTTGGCATGCTTATTGGGGGCGGTTGGATATATAGGGGTTTTAAGTTAAACCATTTAAACTCTTCTTTGTTCCCTGATTTTAAATGTTTGTATGTGTGGCGAGCCAAATTCAGGTCCAGTAAGAATCTCAGCTTGTCCGTCACCATCGATGTCTGCAGTAGTCACTTTAATACCATTACGGAAAGCCCGATCATAGGCGAAGAAATTGGCGACAATCTGCCCATTTGGCCGATGAACAGTCACTTGTGCACCGCCGCCCTTTCCGGCAGTGACAATAATCTCGTTTTTGCCGTCGCCGTTTACATCATCGCAGGCTACATACGCGCCTCCACGAAATTTTCCGTCAAGCGCAAAGAAACTCGGCAATACTTCATTACCGTCCCCATCGAAAATTCTGATGTGGGGGCCGCCCCCGGGACCCGGGGCAGTAATGATTTCTTCCTTCGCATCCCCTTTGACATCACACACTGTTACCCGCACACCTGATCGTAAAAATGCAAAGTAGGCAAAGAAGCGTTTCAACACTGTCCCTTGATCATTCGCTATAACAACCTCCGGAGCGAGTCCAACACCTGTGCCTACGACGATCTCATCCTTTGAATTCCCGCTCACGTTACCCGTATCGGTGTCAAAACCCCCGCGGACCGCCTGGTCATACGCGAAAAAACTGAAACCTGGAGCAACCTTGACTGTGTACGGATTCGTCACCGTAGCTTCACTCTTTCCTGAATACGGATAGTATGTGCCCGAGGTAGTGCCGTTTGTATTCGTCAGTGTCAATGCTCGCTCCAGGGTGATTTTCTGGCCATCACTATTAATAACCGTAATGTCATAGACTCCGGCAGCCATCGGCCCGAGCGGCAACCGTACCGATAAAGAGGTGCCGGACTGAACATATGTTTTGTCGGATTTATAATCCCCAAAGTACGTCTCGGCGCCGTAGCGGAAATTCGTACCGTTCACTTGGACATGGAGTCCGAAGCCCTGCTCCCAAGTGGGATTGACGAGAGTCGGAGAAACTCCGCCGAGGGTTGGCGCTGGTTCAGTGAAAGGTGCGTCACCGGCAATATCGACCTGACGAATCACGTCATTCCAAGAATCGGCAACATATAATTTCTCATTCTGGAGATCGACGTTGAATCCTTTTAAGTTATAAAACTCGGCAACGGAGGCAGACCCGTTCACTAAACCGGATTTGCCCGATCCGGCAACCAATTTGGTCACGCCAGCCGATACATCGTACGTTCTAATACGCCCCGACCCCGCTTCGGTAAAATACACATCCCCGTTCGACATGACTCGCACGTACTCGGGAAACGATAGTACGGCTTTCGAAGCTTGCGCGTCCAGATACCCGCCAACGCCCGTTCCCAGAATCGTTGAGACAGTGTTTGTCGATAAATCAATTTTGCGGATTCGGTGATTATTAGTGTCTGCTACATACAGATACCTTCCCGACGAATCAATTGCCAGTCCGTATGGCCGGTTAAACTTTGCTCCTGAACCGGCGCCATCAGCGAATCCCGCCGTGCCTGAACCGGCAATAAACCAGGTGTACCCGTCCGAAATGCGGACCTTCCTGATGCGATTGTTCCCCGTGTCAGAAACGTAGAGATACGCGTTACTCGAGTCAATGACGATGCCGCCGGGATTTTTAAAATACGAACAGCCGCTTGTACCGGTTGTTAACACTCCGCTACACTTAGTCCCCTCCTGGTACCCGTTGTTTTGTGATCCGTTGGTATTGATGAGACCGGCGCCGGTGACTAAGTAACTGGACACGGGGCTGGTTTCGAGATTTACCCCGCGTATGCGGTTATTCCAGCGGTCGGCGACGTACAGCCTGGTGCCCGTAGCGTTAACCGTGATAGCTTCAGGACCGCTGAAACGCATAGGTAAGGCGCCATAGTCAGTCCCTTCTCGGTAGTTATCCACGGCATCACCTATCACATGAGTCACAGCGCCAGTGGAGGTATTAAATTTCCTGATACGATTATTTTCTGAGAAAAAAACGAAGGTACCATTCGGATCGGCAACGAGATCTTTGGGCCTTGCGATCAGTGCATCGATTCCCGTCTTGTTCTGAAAACGCTCTTTGCCGGCGAATTTTGCATCAGTGTCACTATTTGTCAACAGAAACTGGTGAATTGTTCCGAGGCCATTCATGAGCGCATAGAGATATCCATTTTTGATCGCTAGCGCACCCGGGAAAATCATGGTTTGTTGTCGCTGGTCTGAAGCAAAAAGCGAGGTGGTATTGTTTGAAAGATTTATTTTTCGGATACGATCTGTTACGAAGCCGTCATGGTCGGTAACATAGAGCGTCGTACCATTCAACGCGAGACCCCAGATATTTTGAAACCTCGCCGACGTTCCCGCGCCTTCGGCGTATCCTGCGGTGCCATTTCCCGCAATGACGCTTACTGCTCCATTTGATGTCGCTACGGAAATCACCCGATGATTACCATTGTCTGCAACGTACATAGTCGTGCCGGCCGCGTTGACGACCAGCTTCCGCGGGTCATTCACGCCGGTAGTGACAGTCGACACCGATCCGCCAGACGTACTCACCTTCTTTATGGCATTGTTGCCAGAATCGGATATGTAGAGCGTCGAGCCGTAGACTGCCAACCCCTGCGGATTGTTCAAACCCGATGAAACAAGTGTCGAGACTGTTCCTCCGCTAATTTTTCTGATTACGTTGTTACCGGAATCAGCCACATAAACAGCGCCATTTGAGCCAACCGCAATACCGCGTGGGGAAAAAAACTCTGCTGACGCATTCGCTCCATTTATTAAACCAACCGAACCGGTGCCCGCAAACGTGCTGACAACGCCGTTAGTCGCAATCTTGCGGATGGAGTGATCAAATGTATCTGCGAGATAAAAGTTTCCCGTGCTATCCACCGCCATATCTTCTGGAAAATCGAAATATGCATTTAGCGCTTGACCGCCGTCGCCGGCAGATATTTGGCCGATAAATGTGCTCACATTCCCAAATGCAGCATCAGCCGTTGGCGGTGCATACGAAAAAGCCATGAGCAACATGCCCAAGCCTATAAAAATACTTCCAACGCGTTTGAGTACCATAATCAACTGTTGATGTCTATTTTTCTTTTTATTCTTGCTCTAGTATATCACAAAAATGTGAAAAAAGCAAGCGAAAAACAAACAAAAAACCCGTAGGCCGGAATCCCCATTCCGGCCATTCCAAATCGCGGGGTTAGGCCTGCCCGCCAAAGCTTCGCTTGGCGATGCGGGCGGGGAACCCCGCGCTACGCGTATTTAATGCAACGAGCTTGCCGACGAGCAGGCTTGCTGGCTTGCCAAAAGCCAATCCGCAATTCGCCAACTCGCATAACCAGCTCACCAACTTCCCTCTATCGCTGTACTCGATAAATACTCACATCCGAATTCTCAAAAACCACATTCGCTTTCAGTGTAATGAGCCCCCCTTTCCGTTCAAAAGGTCCGACAAAAATATATGAAATGTTGTTGTCTGAGAGTAGGGCATCTTGTTCGTCAAAAGTCATCCTCCCTGAAAAAAAATCTTCCGCAAGAAAATGCTTATCAACCGCATGTACTGTTTGTGCACCGTGGCCGAGAAATACGGTGTTACCGGAAACTCGTGGGATAAAATTTCCTGTCCCCCATGTTGAAAGCACGACATCTTCTCTGGCCGTATTATCCTCAAGCCACTCCATCGCTTCAACCATGCCGTCGGTGAAGTAAAATGGAAAACTGCCAGACTGGACATTACGAACATCATACAGAACATGGGTGACGGTAGTTAACCCCATAATAACGATTGAAAGTGTCATTAATCCCCACCTGAATACAGCTGTTAACCGTGTACTGCCGCCAAGTGCTATTTTCACGATAGACCAAATTCGTTCTAACCCAACTACGGTGAAAAGAACGAGGGTAACAATCGCACCTTCCACGAGCCGCCGTTGGAACGAAATGGGAAAATACAACATAACGGGCAGGACGACTGCCCATGCGATCGGGAGTAACCAGTCTGAAGCTCTGCGTACATGCCCTGTGCGCATTGCTTCAATAATTCCTAGGATCGCGAGCATGAGTACAAATCCGAACCCAACTACATAAGCGATCGGACTGGGGGAAAGCATGGAGAATGTTGCATGTTCGGCAAATACAGGGTCTTGGAGCAGCCAAACATGGTACGCCGCAGGCACGGCAATAAATGCTCCGACCACCACAAGCGGGAGAAATGCCTTTCGCCCAAGTGTAATAAAAAGATATAGAGCCGCGACAAACGCGACAATCACGGAATCGTATGGGTGGATCAGCGCTAGGATTAAGCTTAGAAATCCCGCAGTGACTAGCAAGCGCCAACGCCTGTCGTGTTGGTAGCTGATTAGTAAGAGAAATATAGCCAGCATGAGCGCAATAGAAAACGCAAACACTGCCGGCCACATCATCGAGTACCCAATTGTCGCTTCAGGGAGTTCGACGTCAACTGGTCGCCACTTAAATGCAGGCCAAATCCTAAAAGCAAACATCAGAAAACCGAACCCGCCCGCTACGCACGACAATACAAGCGCAAAAAGCCGTTTGCGTACTGCGACAAAATACCTCGAGTAAAAAACATACAGCATGAACACGAGCGTTATGACGGCGAGCGCTTGAGTACCGTACCAGACGATTTCCAGTGGAACGCCGGCGCGGACTAACAATCCCATCACGAGAAATAGCGGGTGGAAAAAGGCCTGCACATGGGGTTCATGCGTGTATTTTATTTGAAATAATATGTTTCCTTCGGCCGCCTGGCGTATCCACGTGAAGTAGGTGTTCGCATCTTGGTAAATCGGATATCCGGTCATCATGTACTGTTTCCCTTCCGGTTCGGACGCGTAGCCAACGATGTGCGGCAAAAGTGAAAATGTCACCATCACGACCGCCCAGGCAGCGACATAGAGCCACTCTTTTTTTGATATTGAAACGCCAAACATAGTAATGCTTGTATGGTAGCGGAGACACGTAAATAAAAGAAGAGGGGGCAACCAGATGGTTGCCCCCAATGAACGATCAATGCGAAGTCGAGCTAAGCTCGACGAGTCAACTACACGCCCCAGAATATCCTGAGATTGAATCCTCCCGCGTTGTCGGAGAAATTCGAATCCCGGATTCCGAGGCCGATGTCTACTGGCTCATCGCTGTTGCGATCCAGCTGGATCTCTGCGCGCCAGACTCCATGGACTCTCTGCCAGTTCAATCGGCGATATTCTGGCGGACGAAGGTCCCCGACAAGGCTGGATACCGGCGACAGTCGGATGAACACCTCCCCATGATTCATGGGTGGTATCCCTGCTGCCAGATCAGCACCCGCGGGGTGTAGTGGATTACCGCATGGAGCGACAACAGGGTGAGCTCCGACGCCCACCAATGATCCCCATCCTTCGATGGTGATCTTTGCATCACCGGGAACCTCGCCCAGGGCAATTCCGCTTGCACTCTGGCTTGAGATATATGGCTCCAATGTCTGGGGCATATATTCATCCACATGCGGAGCGGGTTTTGCGCCTGCGACGACCTCGTCGTGCGACTTGATGTCGCGCATGCGACGAGCGATGTTGGGATGGTACGGAGTAGTCCTCCGTTCCCCCCAAACGTGCTCACTACGCCCTTCATCGACGGCTGACTGTTTATCCCAGTCAGACTCGTCTGTTGAAGTGGCGGCGACCATGATGGGTTCCTTCGCGGGAACCATGTCAGGGTCAGTCACGTAGATCGGCGGATGCCCACCCATCAGTAGGTAGTTGTTGAAATCAACGGAATCTTCCAGTGTCACCCGAAAGTCACCATTGAAATCTCCAACCGGCTGCTTAAACGGTCCGATGGTCGCGCGGAGTGTCCATTCGCGCGGCCCGATCGTGATCATCGTATCGACCGTGCCATCTCCAAGCTCGGAGACGACAGTGTCCGCAGTCGATCTGAAGTACATCGGGAATGCCCGCAGGTCATCTAAGCCCGGCATCCCTCCACGTCCGTTGATGTCCATGAGAGCGAACGCGGTGTCGGCGGCAGACGGAATACCATCTCCGTCGCGGTCCTCTTTCTTGAAGGTGGCCTTGTTGTAGTTTCGGCGTACGGTCTGAACCTCAGACCAGTCGTTGACGCCGTTCGGGACAATCATCGCTACATTGTAGAAGCCCGAGCGACCCGCCCGAACGAATTCCCCGACGCCGTTGATTCCGTGGTTCTCAAAACCCACGACGATGAAATACAAGAGTCCGCAAGCGAAGTAGATGAATGTACTACCGATCATAAGCGATTCCGCCCAGTGACCGATCGTCCACTTCCCCTTCCTTCCTCGCTCGGATGAATCCTTCGTGAGCAGCGCGATGAACAAGGTCAGGTTGAATGTGAACCAGAATTTCAGCCCAAACGCATAGGGCTGGAATTCCATGATCCAGAACATGTACATACACACCCAGAGGATGCCTTTCGCAAAAGCACCGCCAAGGCGCTTCTGCTGATCACGCAATTCCTCCAGTTGCTTCTGGTAGTTCGCACTCGCCGGATCGAGTTTACTGATCTCATCCTTCTTCTTGAACACGTGCACGAGTGCACGTATGGTCAAAAGGTAGAGGAAGAAGATCGTGAGACCGACTGTGCAAGAGAGTCCTGCCACTAACACAATGAACGATGAATCGTTCTGCATTGTGGTGGTATACAGGATGAGGAATCCGGTCAGACATGCTGCCGTCACGACCGTGTATACCAAACCCGTAAACACTGCTGGCGGTAAACTGCGAACGAAGTGCCAGAATCGTGCCCACCGACCGGCTCCCCGAGGACGACGTGATCTGGGCGTGGTAGCGGACTGCGCGGTAGCCGCACACAGTTGTGCGCGTCTCAAGCGGTACCCGACATACCCCACCACCGCTGAAACCAGGGCGGTAAAGAATATCAGCGCCCCGAAGTCATGGTGGACGAGGTACCCAGTCATAATTCCGATGAAGTACAGGGTTAACCCTGCTCCCATGAAGGTCGCGGTCGAGAAGACCACGAACTTTGTGATCATGAGTGCGCGGTGGAACACATTCTCCCCAACTTTCCAGCCGAGGAGTGTTGTCTTGCGCCCCGTCTGTGTCCCCACGGCACCCAAACCAAGGAGTGCCATGATGAACAAAAAGGGCATCGAGATGTACATCGACGTCTCGTCGATACTATCGAGGAAACTTGCCGCTGGTTTGTCCAGCCAATCGGCCACTTTACGGAAGAAGCTTGACGCCTGCTTCCGCTGCTTTCCGGACTTCGACTTATCGTCGTCATCCGTCGGGGCTCCAGTTGGAGCTCCCGTCGTATTTGTTGCCTGGGTATCCGACATGGTAGTGAATCTCCTTATGATGAGAACGCATGCCGCCAGCTTCTCGGATTGAATCCGATCTTCTTGCGGCGTTCACGAATACCATCGGTATCCGTTTGGACTCTTGTGACAACCTTCTGGACTGCATCGGCGCCAGCGGTGTCTTTCTTCGAGAGGTACTGGTACAGCGTGGTAACCTTGTCGTAGATTTCTTTCTTCACGGCAAGGACACCATTCTTGGCACGATCGAGGAACAAGTGACCGTGCTTTGACATATGCGTGATCAGCGCCTCTTTCTCGATGGCTTTGAGCTCACGCAATTTCGGATCACGCTCGATGAGCTCCTCGACGCTGCTCACGGCCAACTTCGCCGTGATGAGCGCCATAAGCCAGAGAATGATCATCCTTCTTTTCCTTTTCAGGGGTATCAGCCATGACTTACCATCCTTCTTTCAGTTACGGTGTGGTGGTTGCTGGTAGCGGTGCAGCAGCTACCTGACGAGCCGCATACCAGGCATCAAAAGCGCTTTCCGCTTGATCGCACCTGGCTCTCGCGGCTTTCAACTGTCTATCGGTGACTGGTGAGGTTTCGGCTCTATCGAATAAGATCCCTGAAGCCCACCCAGCTGCCTGCTTGCCAAGGTCGATGCGTACACCGAAGAAATGCCGACGTTTCTTGATTGAACGCCTGGACACTTTTCGTAGCATGCTGACTGAACGCTTCACCCTCTCCGAGTTACCATCACCATACATGCGAGCGAGGACTCGGTAATACCGAGCCTCGTCCTCATCACTGTCAAATGCGGTATCGCACGTGACATCAATGATCCGCTCACAGGCCTGGGTATCGACCCGGGCGAGTTCTTCCAGCATCTTCGACGCAGCGTCGATAAGGTCATCATCGACGCCAGTCTTCTTAACCTTATGGACTTCCGGATCGTCCTTCAGCCCGATAAGATCGAGAAGATCGACTATTCTTCCTCCGACACTCCCCAAAAGAACGTCTTCAGCGAAATTCTGAAGAGCGGCTGGGGTATAGGAGGCGAGCTTGATGATGATGAGGTTTCGAACACTGCTTGGTTGAACTCTCAGCAGCGCAGTCTTCATTGGAAAACGGAGTGTATCGGACAGAGCTGTTATCTTCTGCCGACCCAAGACAAGCGGATTCTGTTCTTGCCTGCCCTGACTCCCATCTCGTTGTGGTGGTCTTCCTCTCTGTGGTCTCATATCTTCCTCACTGGTAACCCCGCCTCGTGGCCTGAAAAAGTCCTCGAGCAGGGGGTTAACTGCGGCTCTCCACTGACTGGGTATACGGTCTGCCCATTCGCGGACGCCCTGTTCGATTGCTTCGCCACCCGGGAGCTCGAGTATCTTTCTGAACTCCCCGATGACCTGGTCAGTACCTGGTGACTCGCTTAACTTCGCGATCACCCTCGGACCGACTCTTGCGACGATGGTTCTGATGAAGGTGCCGCCTATGAATGACTTGTGCGGCATAGTTCATCACCCCCTTCGTCATACTGCACTGTGAGGATCATGGTCTCACCCCTTCCTCATGGGTTGATAGTTTGGTCCCGCTCGAAAGCAGGCGCGGATACAAATCCACATGCGCATCGTATGCGCTCCTTTCTCCTCCCATATGGGGGGGTGAGTATTGGTTTATGAACCAGTTAATTGACTTCGCATTGTCAAAGAGCCTGTTACAAAAGCCCTTTGTTTTGTACCTTGTGATGTTTCGAAAAATCTCATCACAAAGCCACCCACCGTACCACAAAATATGCTGTTTTGTCAAGCCCTTTGATAGTACGAATGTATGAATTCTCTACGAGTATACAAATAAGAAGTTCGGAACTTTCCACGAACCTGATTCGTAGAGGTTTAATGGATTCGTACATTCGTAACAGAAAAGGGCCACACCTGTGTGATGCAGCCCTTCAGGACAGAGCAAATTGAGGTTACGCTGCTTTGTTTCGCAACGTTTCGCTCAGCGCAGTGAGCACATGCGCGGGGAGACCCTGCCGTGCGGCCGTCTCGTCGTTGTCATACCGTCGAACGAGCGCATAGGCCTCCGAAAACACGAGTGTCTCTTCTGACACCTTCGCAGCAGCCACCATCTGATTCGCGCGCTGGATGTCGCCCGCGACGTCCAAACTCTGCGCGAGCTTTTCGATCCATTGAGAGAGAATTTCATTCAGCTTCATCTGGATCTGTTCATCGAAGTCGATGCGCGCGATCGGTACGACTTTCAGAACGATGCCGTCTTGTCTCAAGACCGGTGCGATGGAGTCAAAGACTTTCTGTACGACTTGGATTCGGATCGCCGTTGCGATATCCGACTGACCCTGACGGACGCCGCCACTCAAGTCGACAAACGTTCCTTGTTCCAGAGATTTACGGAGGTTATCGAGCAATTGGTAGAGAGAGATGCCGATCAGTTCATCGTGTCGATAAGCCGACACGAGTGTTTCGACGGCCTGGGAAACCATCGACCTGATCTTGTCTTCATCCACCTGCGCCCGCAAGTTGTCGTATGCGAGCAACAGCCTGCCGTCAAACCATCTCCAGAATGTTCGCACTTCGTCTCGCGCCCGCGCGGGATAGAAGAAGCACTGGATAGCGAACTTCATCGTCATCCCGTCCGCTGACAAGTGGACAATGGGAATCAGGAAGTCGCGCTCCCGTACGTCAATCGCCTTGACCCGGCAAATGAACGGCACGTAGAATACCAACCCTTCGGGAAGTCCAATAGGTTTGCGACTGCCAAGAAAGACGAGCAATCCCCGATGCGCCTCCGGAACGACAGTCGACCCGAAGAAAAACATGACCGTAACGAAGATGATGGCATCCCACACGATGTTCGTGCGAACAGCGTATAGGAGGGCAATCCATGCCCCGAAGAGGATCACCTGCATAAAGGCTACGAGGTGGTTTCTCCTCTCCGGTGAAAAACTGGGAGTAAGACTTGTAGTAGCGTTTCGAAACGCTTTGATAATGCTGCGCTTCGGGCGGGATCCTCCGGTCGTGTCCATCGGACCCCCGTTACTCATGGCGAACCTCCTTCGCGTTGAATGTGATGAACCGTATTACTACTGTTGATTTTCGCGCTACCTTACCCCGAATCGGTTTATTTGTCAACCCCGAAAATTGCGTTAATAGAAAAGTAGTTTGATTAGTTTTGTATCCATAAGTTGATATGGCATATGGTGATATTTCTTTGGTAACCGAGCTTTAATGGGATTAAATCGGATGTATTCGACGACGGTGTAGAGATATGCGTCAGTATTGACGGTGCGGGAGTAAAATCGCGGTTGAAGGACGGAATAATTGATACCGAATTTTTGGCGTATTTCGGTGGCGAAATAGGATTTAATACCGTGTATCAATTCGGAAACATTTTTTCCCCGAGCGCACCCGTCCCTGGGTGCGATCGGATAAACTTTGCCGATCGCGGACGCAGAGGCCCGCGCTCGGGGAATATGGATGTCCCCGGCTCCGATGATGGGGGTTTGTTGACACGTCAACACGTGCACGTGGTCCGGCATGATTTGGTATGCTAAAATGTTGAACCGTTTCAACCGGCCGGCATTGAATATTATTCTCGACAACATTTCCGCATATTCTCCATCCTCAAATATCTTTAAATCAACTCGCGTTCGGAACGTGACAAAATACGGATATTGGTCAAGGTATATTCTTCGTTGGGTCATATTACTTCATCCAAACTTTATGTCCATCACTCACCAACGTAATCCTCCCAAGCTGGTCATTTCTCAATACTTCAACGTCCGCCGCGTCTAATCTCTCGAGCACTTCCTCATGCGGATGTCCAAACGAGTTGTCTTTCCCAGCCTGAATGACGCCAATATCGGGAGTAACGGCTTCAATAAACTCGCTTGAGGACGACGACCTGCTCCCGTGGTGACCGATCTTCAAAACGTCCGCTGAAACATCCACACCCCTGTGCAATAACTGCTTCTCAACCTCGCTGCTCGCATCTCCGGTAAAAAGAAACATCTCGCTACCATAGACAAGTTTGAGCTGGACTGAAGTGTCATTGACGTCTTCGAAACTTTTTCCGCTCAAATTTTCAAACGGGTATAGCACGCCAATCCGTACCTCACCGAAGTCGAGCTCAGTGCCGCCAATGGCTGTAAGAATGTTGGCGAGTTCATGTGCAACCGAATCTTCCCAAGCACGGAATCCTGCGCTTTCTCCAACGACACCTGTGTAAAGAACGTTTCGAACATCATACCGGTGAAGAACCTCAATCTGGCCAGTTACATGATCTGCGTCTCCGTGCGTCAGCACCATGAGATCAATCGTACGTTCGTAGAATGGCAATGCCCGCCCAAGTTCTGCGAGCACTGATGTATCGGGTCCGCCGTCGATGAGAATAACTTGCCCGGAAGGTGTTTCAATGAGAATACTGTCACCCTGGCCGACATTAAGAAATGTTACTTCGAGGAGGTCATTTTTTTGAAAATACGCAATTGAAAAAAGAGTTGCGAGAATAGCCGTTACTCCTAAAAGATATATGCCTATTTTCTTGCGTTTATTCTCAATCATATACTTTGACGAAAAGACATAAAAAATGGTATTCTTATCCTTAGATAAGGAGTAGATACTTTGTCCTCGTGACCAATATTTAATCTTTCAATACAACGCGTATGACCAAACGTGTGCAAGAGATCTTGAGCTGGTATGAAGCGCAGCCGAAAGCCGTCCGTACAAACCTGCAGAGAATTCTAGAGCATGGCCGTCTCGGCGGCACCGGAAGATTGGTCATCCTTCCCGTCGACCAGGGCGTGGAACACGGGCCCGATCGTTCGTTCGCCGCAAATCCCGCCGGATACGATCCTCTGTATCATTTTAAACTAGCAGTGGAAGCCGGATGCAGTGCGCATGCGGCGCCGCTTGGTGCGCTGGAAATGGGTGCGCATCTCTATGCCGATAAAATTCCGCTTATCTTGAAGGCAAACGGCAGCGAAGGGCTTTCTAAGACATCCGACGCATTTTCAACGCTATTTGCTACAGTCGATGACGCCGTCCGGCTCGGCTGCGCGGCAATCGGATACACCATCTACCCGGGGTCTGCCTTAAGCCCGCAGATGTACCAAATCTTGCGCGACCTCATCGCTGAAGCAAGAAGTAAGGGTCTCGTGTCAGTTGTCTGGGCGTATCCGAGGGGTTCGGGACTCCCGTCAAAGGAAGCTGAAACAGCTATCGATATCGTGTCGTACGCCGCGCATCTCTCCTGCCAACTAGGCGCGCATATTGTGAAAGTCAAATTGCCGTCAAGCCATGTCGCGCTCGAAGTGAATCAAAAGGTCTATGAAAAATACCAAATTCCTATTTCTACACTTACCGAACGGGTGAAGCATGTCGTGCAATGCGCTTTCAACGGCCAACGCATCGTAATCTTTTCTGGCGTAGAAGCAAAAGATGAACAAGCTGTATTGGAAGAAATAAAGGCTGTACGCGATGGTGGTGGGTTTGGATCGATCATCGGGCGTAACTCGTTTCAACGGCCGTGGGATGATGCAGTCGGCTTCCTCGGAAAAGTCATGGCTATCTATGAAAAATAGGTAGAACCTGTTTCGCTAACACCCATGGATAGAAATATTGGACTGGAATTCGTGAGGGTAACTGAGGCGGCTGCCATAGCGGCCTCCGAGCATATTGGCAGCGGCGATAAGAAAGAAGCTGACCGGGCGGCGACTGAAGCGATGCGCCGAGAGTTTAATTTTGTCGGAATCAGCGGTACCGTCGTCATCGGCGAGGGTGAGCGCGATGAGGCACCGATGCTTTACATAGGCGAAAAAGTGGGAAGCGGCGGCCTCGAACTGGACATCGCCGTCGATCCGCTCGAATGCACGAACAGTGTCGCTGACGGCGGATCAAATTCTCTCGCCGTTATAGCGGCAGGCAGGACTGGCAAGCTGCTTAAAGCGCCCGATACATACATGTGGAAGCTCGCCGTCGGGCCGCGTGCGGCTAACGCTATCGACCTTACGAAGCCTGTGGCGGATAATCTCAACAATATAGCTGCAGCACTGGGTAAGACGATCGACCGATTAGTGGTAGTCATCCTTCGCCGCGACCGGCATAAGGAACTGGTGGAAGAAGTGCGGGCAACCGGCGCGAGAATTCATTTCATCGAAGATGGTGATGTCGCAGGAGCCATCGCTACTGCGCTACCAGACAGTCCTGTCGATGTTTTATACAATATCGGGGCGGCACCTGAGGGAGTCTTAGCCGCAGCGGCATTGCGCTGCATGGGTGGTGCCATACAAGCAAAGTTTGTATGGAAAGATGAGGCGCAGATTCAGCGCGCGAAAAGTATGGGCATCACCGATCCTGATAAAATCTACACCACTGATGAGCTCGCGGGCGGTGATGTTATCTTCGCCGCCACTGGCATCACTGCCGGCGATCTTTTGCAGGGGGTACGAGCTGAGCGACAATTTACCATGACCCATTCGATTATCGGAAGGAGTAAATCGGGCACCGTGCGTCTCATGGAAACGCGGCACAACTTCGGGAAGCACAATAGTTAGACGTTTGCTGGTAACTAATGCGCATGAGCCATTCGAGGCTTTTTTCGGATTTTCCAAAGAACGATTCCCATACTTGCATAAGCAATGGCGCTCCCAATCCAGTGGAACGACTCAATTTCAAATGAGATATACGGCAGCGCTGCAACCGTCTCAACAATGAATAAAATGCCCCGCAACACTGCCCACGCTCCCCATGCGCACACCGTTCCGAGCGGGATCCATGCGACAGCCGTTACTCCTGTAATAAACCCTACTGCCATAGCAACAGGGATGAGTGGAAGTATGAGTACGTTGACCAGCGGTGCTATAAGTGAAAAGCGTCCAAACGTCGTGAGAATAAGTGGCGTAGTCAGAATAATGGCTGATAGTGTCGCGACCATGCTCGAGCGGATTTCGAATACATCAGGCAGTGGTTTGAAAACCTTTTCAAGATACGGTGAAAGGTATACGAGGCCAATAGTGGCAAGAAACGAGAGTTGAAACCCTGCGTCGAAGACAAGCACCTTTGGAGTGATAACAACCATCACGAAAGCGGCAAATACCAGCGCGTTGGTGATCCTACTCAACCGTCCGAGACGCCGTGCGACCAGCACCAGGGCTCCCATAATTCCCGCTCGCACGATGGACGCCTGTCCGCCCGTCATGAGGATAAAAAGCCCGACCGCACTGAGTGAAATCCAAAACGCTTTGTTTCGGGGAATCCACAGCGCTTTACAAAAGTTCTGAATAAACACGGCGATAATACTGATATTGAACCCTGACAACGCAATAATATGGGTTGTCCCCGTCTTTTGGAACGCTTCTAGGAGCCAGGCAGGTATCGAATGTTTTGCACCGAGGATCAGCCCACCTAAGAATGACGCCTCTGGCTCGGGTACGACTTGGTTTATTCGGCTGACAAACTTCTGTTTGAGCCTATACACTACACTTAAGACCGGATTGCCTTCGCCCGATGCTTCCTTTTCGATTCGCGGGCGATAGCAAATAGAATAAATGTCGTACCTTGCAAGATAGGCGTCATATGCGAAGTCTTCGATCGGCTCCGGCGCTTGAAGTTCACATTCAATGCGCAGAATATCCCCATAGGCATACGCGGGGTACTGTGGTGATTTCACCAACACCTTTCCTTGCACTTTTTTACCTTCAACCTCGCGTGATACTATCGTCAACTTCATGTGATCTTGCCTTACATCAGGCTCTTCGTAAACGACGCCTACGAATTGCACTTTATTCCCATTAAACGCTTGTATGATATCGAAGTCTTCTGCGGGCTGTGAAAGCCGGTATCGCACTATTCCGGCAAGAAGAAATATTACGGCGATTGCGCCAACTCTCACGGCTTTCTTTTTCCAAAAAACAACCATCGCTACTGCACCCAGCATGAGTGGTAAATACAATACGTGCGCGGGTACGGTTAAAAATGAGGCGATGCCCACCCCAGCAATAAAACTTAGTAATACTACTATAAAAGCCCTCGACTTAGTCATACGTCGAGCGATCTGGTAAATGTGAAATCTCTTTTCTATTTTAGCATATGAGCTTGAACGGTCAACCTACGAGCACCCCACTTTCTTTTCCTGTCATTCCGAACTTGTTTCGGAATATAACCCTGTTTTCATGTAACAAACGATATCCTAAAACAAGTTCAGGATGACAGATGTCGGTGGGCTGTCGTCTCTTGTGCAGCCTATTAATTCGTTAACTCGCAATTCGTTAATGCGTTAATTACTTCTTCACGCTCCAGCGCAAGTAACTTTCAATGAATCCATCCAACTTCCCATCCAACACTGCGTCAGGATTTTTTTCCTCGTATTTCGTACGATGATCTTTTACCATCTGGTAGGGTTGTAACACGTATGAGCGAATCTGACTACCCCATTCAGCCGACTGGTATTCGCCGCGCAATTTACGCTTTTCTTCCTGTTGTTTTTCAAGCTCCAGCTTGTGCAGTTTGCTTTTTAAAATCTTTAACGCTGTCTCACGATTCTGCTGCTGGGAGCGCTCGTTCTGGCACGAAACGGTAATCCCCGTAGGAATGTGGACGACACGGACTGCTGAATAGGTTGTGTTGACGCTTTGGCCGCCGGCACCGGAGGACATAAACGTATCGATACGCAAATCCTTATCGGCGATCTTCACGACTTCCTCAATATCTTCTAATTCTGGCAAGACTTCAACGAGTGCAAACGACGTATGTCGCATTTTCTCCGCATCAAATGGGGAAATGCGAACCAGCCGATGTACGCCTGCTTCCGAACGCAAATGCCCATACGCCCACCGACCCCTCACTTCAATTGTCGCACTTTTAATTCCGGCTTCCTGTCCCACTGATTTGTCCAATAGTCTCACGTGCCAGCTTTTTCGATCGGCAAACCGGAGTAGCATCCGCAAAAGCATTGCCGCCCAATCCTGCGCATCGGTGCCGCCTGCACCCGCGTGGACGGCGAGAATGGCGTTTCGCTGGTCATAGGTATCTGAAAAAAGCAGGAAAAACTCGAGCTGGCGGAATTCGTCAGTCAGTTCTTTAACTTTTTTTTCGATATCTTTTTGGACCGACACATCCTTGTCAGCTACTGCAAGCGTGGCTAAGGCAAGCGTATCAGCCGTTTCCTTCTCTATCTTTTGCCAACGCGAAACTTCGCCGCGCAGCTCATCGACTTGCTGGCTCTTAGCTTTCGCTGTGGTCTGGTCCTTCCAAAAATCTGGCTGGGATACCTCGTCTTCGAGCTCTCCTATCCTCTGGCGCGTCTGGTCCAGGTCAAAGAAACCCCCATGTCTGGGCGATTTTCTTTTTCAAGGCTTCGAGTTGCCCGATCAGCTCGTTCATAGAGTATAGTGTAGCAGAAAGCGTGAAATTTTGTCACTTATTTAGCTGGCCTAAGCGATACTATGCACTCGACCTCATGTCATCCTGAGCCCCGCTTTGCGGGGTGAAGGATCTCAGTCCCAAAAGGAACCCGCCAACTCGCTCAGCACGCCAACTCGCCAACTTTGACCTTCTGTGGATAACCCCTCTTTTGCCATTTGCCAAATGCCGCTATACTTCCTATGTCTACAATTCAAAGTAGGATAAAAAAAACTCTCCAAAAAGAGTTTTTCGTTTTTTACCAGGATAGTAAAAGGTGAAAAACGAACTCACGCCAGGAGAGTTTTCGCGTTTTTAAAGGAGGAAACAACGTACGTTGGCAATACGGGGAGTTAACCCACTAACCGAAGGGAGTACTATGGAACAGAGTTCTGTCAAACCTCAGTTCGAGTCAAGCGCTGACGTGATCGCAGCGTTGGACAAGGAAAAAGTAGGGTACATACGCTTGCTTTTCACCGATGTCCTCGGACATATGAAAGGCATGACCATGACCCGTTCCGAGATCGAGGGCGTCCTCGAGGAAGGCCAGGGATTCGATGGGTCCTCAATCCAGGGCTACGTCCGGATTGAGGAATCAGATCTTATGGCACGGCCGGACATCTCGACTTTCCGGATCGTGCCGTGGGATGTCAGCGATGAAAAGGTGGCACTCATGTTCTGCCGGATCGAAAATCCGGACGGCAGTCCATTCGAAGGCGACCCCAGGAACACGCTCGACCGAATGCTCGCACGGATCGCAAAAGATGGTTGGACCTTCAATTGCGGCCCGGAGATCGAGTTTTTCTACTTCCGCGACTCGAGTGGGACGGAACTGCTCGATCACGATGGGTACTTTGACTACTCGACAGTGGATGAGGGTGCGCGTCTTCGCAAAAAGGCAGTTGTCGCCCTGCAACAACTGGGCATCCAGGTGGAGTGCTCGCATCATGAGGTCGCACCGTCGCAGCACGAGATTGACCTTCGTTACCAGCCCGCGCTCACCATGGCTGATTTCGCCATGCTGTACCGGTTTGTGGTGAGGGAAACCGCACTCCAAGGCGGTGCATTTGCCTCGTTCATGCCGAAGCCGATATTCGGCCAGAACGGTTCTGGTATGCACACGCATATGTCACTTTTCAAAGATGGCAGGAATCTCTTCTTCGATGAGAGTGACACGGAGTTCCACCTCTCGACAATGGCTCGTCAGTTTATCGCCGGTATCCTGAAGCACATCCCCGAGATGACCCTCGTGCTAAACCAGTGGTTCAACTCGTACAAGCGGCTCGTGGATGGTTATGAAGCCCCCGTCTATGTTTCGTGGGGACGTCGCAACCGGTCTTCGTTGGTGCGAGTACCACAGTACCGGGTAGGCAAGGAGAAGGCAACAAGAATCGAGCTTCGTTCGCCCGACCCGGCATGCAATCCGTATTTGGCGTTCACGGTGATGCTGGCAGCCGGATTAAAAGGCATCGACGAGGGATACGAGCTCGCTGAGCCCGTGGAACAGAACATTTTCCACATGGATGAATCAGAACGAGCGAAACTCGGCATTAAGTCCCTTCCCTCCAGCCTGGCTGAAGCGATCAATCTGTTCGAAGCCAGCTCGCTCATGCGTGATGTGCTTGGCAAGCATATCTTTACGTCACTGATCGCCAACAAGCGTGCGGAACAAGACAAGTTCCGTACGCGTATCACTGACGTCGAGCTGGCCGAGTACTTGCCGATACTGTAGGTTATCTTCACAGGTACCTCCCCCGCCATCGAGCCCATGCTCGGTGGCGGTTTTCTTAACTTCCCCTATTCTTGACAAAACCCTCCCCTCATGGTAGTATTGCCCGTTGAATAGCAGTACGTTCTTTTTACAATCCACACAGTCGTCAACTGATAACGAAGTATAGGGAATCAACCGCATGAGGAGGGTATTGTCATGTCGACAGACACCGTCGATGTTCTGCAGCTTCCATTGAAGGAAGTTATGATATCCATTTCGGCGCCCCCGCCGAAAAACACACAACTTCCCGAGTTCGACCGGGACACAGAGGCACTCGAGTTACGCCACCGGGTGGAAGCCGCTGGAATTGGTATCAACCCCGACCGCATGAACCTTGGCTTCCCGGCCTCCGGAGAGCAAATCGCAAGCATGCGTTACGGCACCGTGGATCGTCTCATCACGGACCTTCAGTCGTTGGGCTTTCGCCTGACCAAGGCCTGGTGGTGGGATGTGTCCAAACCGGACCAGCCACGGCGCAAATACAAAACCGTCTTTCTTTTCACGCTCGAGGGAGACGAGATTCAACTGTCATCAGTGGACGCCGCATGGTTCGAGCGCCGCTGCCGCCATCCGCACGACAACGTTTTCGTCTGGGCCAACCCCAGACCGAACGGTTCGGGCCCAGAGCTCACTGTCCGCAGCGATTCAATTGAGCTCGCTGGATTGAAACCCGATGAAGCACCACGGGTGTTCACGCGAATGCCCGAAGTGGGTATCTACACCCACGACAATGAGTAACTGGCTTCAACGAAGCCAAAGGCCGGTGTGCATCTCTGATGCGCACCGGCTTCTTCTTATAATTTAACTACGAGCTTCTCTACTCCGCCGAGTATTCGTCAAGCGTCGTGCTCACCGTCTTTTCCTCGCCTTCATGCAATACCTTTATCTCAACGACATCACCCGGCAGATACTGCTGGATCGTCCTCGCCAGACTTCGATCGCTCGATATTTTTTTACCATCAATCTCGAGTATCACATCGCCCTCCACCAATCCTGCAGCTGCGGCCGGGCTATCGGCAAGCACGGCAGGTTCACTTGTGTTATCACCCGCTATGAGAAGTGCTCCGTAATCAACTGATAGATTTTTTTCTTTGGCAACCGCCTCGTTTACCAGCACATACCGCACACCCAGGTATGGGCGAACAATCTTGCCGTACTTCTCTACACTTTCAACGACCTTGGTCGCTTGCTCTACCGGGATGGCAAAACCGATCAGTTGGCCTTCCTGGCTGATAGCCGTGTTCACGCCAATCACTTGACCGGCAAGATTTAATAGTGGCCCGCCTGAATTGCCGAAGTTAATGGCCGCGTCCGTCTGAATGATATCTTCGAGTGTTTCAGATGCGCCGCTGCGGTCACCTGCAGTAATCGTGCGGGATAACCCTGACACGACGCCTTTTGTCACTGAGTTCGTGAATTCTCCGAGCGCATTGCCGATAGCGATGACCGTCTGGCCGATCTGCAGGGAATCAGAATCCCCGAGCTCGAGTGTCGGCAAGTCGGTGGCATCAATCCTCACCAGTGCAAGATCATTAAACGGATCGGAGTCTACCACCGTGGCGTCATATTGGGTACCGTCATTGAGGATCACAGTATACGCTGTTTCTCCCCCTCTGCCTGATTCTGCCACTACGTGTTTGTTCGTGACGATTAAACCGTCTTTGGAAATAATAAAACCCGTGCCTGCGCCGACCTGTTGCTCACCTTGGGGCGCGGGGAAATTGAAGAAGAAATTGTCGAGCGGCGACGTGGATTCCTGTAGCTGGCTTAAATCCTCTTTCACAACGATACTGACGACTGCGGGACGCGCTTGTTCGACGACATCCACTGTCGCAGAATCTTCCTCGACCTGGATTGTTCCCCGGCTCAGAATGCTGCTGTCATCAGGTGAGGATGGTGAAGTATGAAAAACGTTCTCCTGAATCCACGTCCCTACTGTCGGGTTGGAGATGGCGTATACACCACCTACAGCTCCGGCAAGTGCGCCTATGACGATACTGACGATAACAACGGCAGCGAGTATGTTCTGACTATACATTTTCTCGATATTTTTGTCTTCCATAAAATGATTAAAAGTAATACATATGGCACATATTTAAAAGTTGCCACGTTTCATTATATACTACTGATATTGGGTTAAGCAACTTTCATATGCTTCAGTCGGCTGCCACATGCACTCTCCACTAAAACAACCGCAACGAGTGACATTTACACAGGCATACTCATCCCTGTATTCACACGTGGTCACCTGATCTGACACCGCATCTCGCAGCCCGCAGAGGTGGTTCGAACATCCCCAGACAATGCAGTCATCATCCCGCACGCAACCCGTCGTCAGCGGGCGGTTAGTCACCCCGATATTCTGGTTGGCGACTGCTCCGGAGTCGTCAGCAGTAGTTTTTTCCTTATTGCGTACAACGAAATAAACGCTTACACCGAAAAGTAAGAAAACGCTTACAGCAATAATAACGGCCATCAGTCGTTTTTGGCGGTCGTCCAGCATATTATTTGAGAAGCGTGTCAAGTGATACGAGTGAGTAGCCTTGTCCGGTAAGTGTGGTGATGAGCTCGGGAAGAATTTCTGCGGTGATGCTGTTGCCTGCCTGCATCAGGACGATGGCGCCGTTGCCCGCTTTTGACAGAACCCGCTCGCGTGAAGACGCGGCAGTGCTCTCGCTGTCCCAGTCGAGCGCATCAACTGTCCAGGTCACCGGGCAGTACCCCTCTCCCGTCACTGTTTCAAGAACAACATCATCGATGGATCCGAACGGCGGACGGAAAAACGGTTTCGAAGTAGTGCCGGCAACAGCAGTAATTCGTTCGTCCGCTTCTGCAAGCTGCTCTTGAATGCCGCTCTCAGGCAAGTCAGTGAAGCGAATCAAGCTATTACCATAATTGTATATGGGAAACCCGGCGGAGGATATTTTCTGTACTAACTCAGCATTCTCTGAAGCAACGTCGCCAGTCGCAAAAAATGCCGCAGGTGTACCCCCAGCTTTTAAGGCTTGGATGACTGCGTCGATCTCGCCTTCACGGATTGTGCCGACGTTAAACGTCAGTGTCATCTCTTTCCTTTCTCCTGAACCGCGGGAATACACATTTGAACAGTCTTCGAAGGTGGTCGCACGCTCACCCGCTGGAGTCGAGGTTGACTGCGTATTGACGTTGGCACCGTTAGTATTCACTGCATTTACTGCGTTAACGTTGATAGCATTGATCCCACTATTCGTTTCATCTTGCAATGTTTCGTTCACGAGTTGGTTGAGATTGTTTTCTTTTCCACCGCCAAAAATAGCCCGTGCTATCAGGTAGATGAGCACGACTGCCACCACGATGAGCAACAATTTCCCAACCCGAAACCCTGACTCCCCCCGCGGCCTTCGATACCCTTGGTACCCTTGATAAGGCGTCATATGTCTTCTAGCAGCTAGTGATTTACACGTACATAGTATACCAAAAACGGTTTGACGGCTACAACACAGTAACAGCTGTCTTTCGGCACACTTCGATGGTTAGACAGTTGGATCAGGAACGCTGACCCGACGTGACCGGAGATATACTGCCGCCTCGTACAGACCAAAAAAGATGCCCGTATAGAAGAGATCACCGACCATCATGTTTCGCAAAAATGGCAGTCCAGCAATATATGAACTCATAAGACCTCCCAAGGTGTGTGGATACATCATCGAAAATTGCATCACTGCCCAATTCGTAATGAGAAAGAAGAGCAGCGAAGCGGTGAGTGAACCTCCGAAAATTGTCGCCGTTGACCGGTGATGACGGATCCATAAACCTACGAGTCCTACAAGAGCGAACGAGCCCCAGGTAAAAAGGATAAGATTGTGGAAACCGATAAAAATATCAGAAATGGCCATCGCGGCGACAGGGACAATCACCGAAAATCTTTTTGGCAGGTAGACGCCTGAAAAGAGTGCTATAGCGGCAAGTGGCGTAAAGTTCGACGGGTGCGGAATGAAGCGGATGACTGCACCGATAGCTATGAGTACCGCGGCAAGTGCGAGAAACTCTTTTCTCGAGGCGCGAAACGTGTTTGCACTATTCATAACGGAATTCGATGACGTCGCCGGGCTTCACCATATAACTATCTGCGCCGATATTCGCAGAAGCGCCATTGATGTAATACATCCAATAACGGTTTTCTTCGGCGCCAACGCCATCGATTTTGTTTATCATGATGCCAAAGTCATACTGCTGCGTTTCAACGACAAAATTCTCTCGCAGACTGGCGCGTGTCAGAAGATCAAATGCCGTCTCATCACCCGCAAGGTCAAATGACATATTCCGTGGCAAACCCGTTCCGGTGTTGACCACGACCGTCGCTTCGTGGGTAACGGTACGGACGCCAGCTACTGAACCTGTTCTGGCCTGTGGATCAGGCGGTGGCGGTCCAATAACGCGGCTGCCGAGAAGAGCTATTGCAACCACAACAATCGCAAGCACGAGGAGTCCCGACAAACTTGTCGTGTGTTTTTTTGTTTGTGTGCCGAGAGGATTATTCTCCATAGGGGTATTCATTTATACTTTTTAATCATAAAACAACCCCATTCCGTCAGGGGGTTCAAAAAGTCATGCGGTTACATGTTGAGAACCTCTCCCCGAAGGATTTGTCTTTCTCCGCCGAAGAGGCGGAGTGGCGTCGGACTCTGTCGCCTAAGGCGACAATACCGTGGCGGGACCGTTCCGGATTCTCACCGGATTACCGATAGTGCGTTGTGAATGTAGTATCAGTGTAGCATCTCTCTTGGTAGCGTCAACTCCGAACAATGGATTGAATCGTATAAAGACAGTTTGGTTAGTAATCGATCCCCCGGATTGCAAGAAATCCTTTGTAATAGGGATGCTTCACCATGGTCATGCGTGTCACGACGTCGCAGCGAGCAAGAATGCGCGGATATGCTTCATGCCCGGTGAGCACGAGGTGTACTCCAGACCCTTTCCGGGATCTTGCGCGAGCCGACAGTACTCTGAGAAGATCAGCCTGGGAAAACAGCTTTTGTTCCAGGCAGGAAATCACCTCGTCGAGAATAACGAGCCGGTATCTCCCAGAAAGAATAGCCTGTTTGGCCTTACCCAGTGCCCGCACGGCCGCCTTTCGGTGCACCTTGCGTTCCTTCCTATCACCCAAAATGCCGACGAACCCTTCACCTGACACGCGTACGTCTACGCCAAGGGACTTCAACGACTCACGCTCCCCCGATGGCCAATTGGCACTCTTATAGAACTGCAGGAATAATACGCGCCATCCATACCCGCGCGCTCGTACGGCTGCGCCAACGGCAGCGGTCGTCTTTCCTTTGCCATTTCCAATATATGCGACGGTGACGCCCCCGGAGAATGGGCGTAGTCTTCGTACAGATGTTTGACGTTTACTTTTCGACATTGTCTTCATGAACTAACGGCCAGCCCAGCCCAAAAGATACACGATGAGCCCTGCAACGACAGCCACACATAACCCAATCAGGGCTTCTCCCCACCACGTTTTGTGCCATGGATCGGGATCTGACTCTTCCGTTGTTTCCTCGGTAACTTCTTCCGTTTCTTCAATCTCCTCGTCACTCGGATGGGACGACGGATTTTTTTGTTGGTTGTCCACTATGTCGCTCATGGTTTTTCGAGTTTGCCATCCAATAATACGCTTGTGATAACATCTTGGCAACGGGCTTTCGGCAACTCTTGACAAGGTGATGTATCTTTGCTATTATCCGTTGTTATTTATAAAACCACTATGGAAAACATCAACGAAGAACTGCTCGGTATGAGGGCATCTGACGTGGATCTGGGCGTTGACGGGGTCATGGAATCCCTGGCAAAGCTCAAGAGCGAGCTCGCAAAGCTCCGTGAGATGCCTGAAAAAGAGTAGTCATCTATCCAAATAAGATTCCAAAAGCCACGGCACATACCGTGGCTTTTTGGTTATTTATCACAATGACGGATCACCGATTGACTGATTAACGTATTAACGGATTGCGCATTAACGTATTGCTTATCATGAAGTTCGTCGTTGTATTTTCACTAAAAGTAATCCGCTAATTCGTTAATACGTGAATTCGTTAATCTGTTAACTAATTTACGAACATCCGCTCGTGGCGCCGCAATTCATGCATTTGTAACATGCTGCATTTCTTACCATGATGGATCCGCAATTCGAGCACGCAGGCGCGTCCTCCTGATTACTGAAGGTGAACTGCTGTTGGATTTCATCTGGCGTGCTTGTTGGCATTTCTTCCACCTTCACCGGCTCCTCATTGCCATTGCCATTTAATGGTTTCACCGTCTGCTTGGTCGCTTCCTCGTGTTCGGTGTGGGGCAGGAATTTTCTTCCCAACCACCTAAAGATGTAGTCAAGAATGGATTTAGCGATGGGAATGTCCGGGTTTCCTGTAAAGCCGGATGGCTCGAACCGCATATGGGAGAACTTGTTCACGAGCGTCTTTAACGGAACACCATACTGCAGGCTGACTGACGTGACTGTCGCGAGGGCATCCATAAGGCCGGAAATAGTCGAGCCTTCTTTTGCCATCGTGATAAATACTTCTCCCGGCTTCCCGTCATCATACAGCCCGACGGTGATGTATCCTTCATGGCCGGCAACGGTAAATTTATGCGTAATTGACTTGCGCTCATCTGGCAGACGCCGACGAACGGAATACTGCTGTTTCACAACAGCCGCGGTACTCTTCTGATCGTGGTCATCATTCTTCATTGATAGTGGCTGAGTCCGTTTCGATCCATCTCGATAAATCGCGAGTGCTTTTAAGCCCAGTTTCCAACTCTCAATGTAGGTGTCTATGATGTCTTGTGCGACAGCTTCTTTTGGCAGGTTGACAGTCTTTGAAATGGCACCGGATATGAACGGCTGGACAGCTCCCATCATTTTGATATGCCCACGGTAATGGATAAACCGCTGGCCATTGATAGGTTTGAACGCACAGTCAAAAATCGACAGGTGCTCATCTTTCATCCCCGGCGCTCCTTCGATGGTGCCCTTTTCATTTATAAAGTCGATGATAGCATCAACCTGCGCCTGCGAATACCCGAGACGCTGGAGTGCTTTTGGTACGCTCTTGTTTACGATCTTCATGACACCACCCCCGACAAGATTCTTATATTTTACCAGTGCAATGTCCGGTTCAACTCCAGTCGTATCGCAGTCCATAAGGAAACTGATCGTCCCTGTCGGGGCAAGAACGGATACTTGCGAATTCCGGATCCCGTGCTGCTGCCCGAGCTGTAAGGCGTCAGTCCATGATTGCTCTGCAGCTTCAAAAAGTCCCTGCGGCACATATGTCCGATTGATGTCATCAAGATGAAACTTATGTTTTGCAATAACATTGAGCATCGGTTCACGATTCTTTTCATATCCGGCGAATGGTCCGACAACTTCGGAGACACGTGCAGACTCGGCATACGCCTCACCTGTCATGAGGGCAGTGATCGTCGCTGAAACAGCCCTGCCTGCATCAGAGTCATATGGGAGACCCCAGGACATGAGGAGCGCTCCGAGATTTGCATAGCCTAAGCCGAGTTCACGGTAATCTTTTGCGTTTTGCTCTATTGATGGCGTGGGGTAACTCGAAAAGCCGACTAAAATTTCTTGCGCTAGAATAGTAATATCCACAGCTTTCTTAAACGCTTGCACGTCGAAACTGTTATCTTCACGCAAAAACTTCATGAGATTGATGGACGCGAGATTGCATGCGGAATTGTCCAGATGCATGTATTCGGAACACGGGTTGGACCCGTTGATACGGCCGGTATTCGGACAGGTATGCCACGCATTAATAGTCGTATCGTACTGTAATCCCGGATCACCGCACACCCATGTAGCTTCTGCTATCTGTTTAAGCATGTCACGTGCGTTATAGGTGTTTGCTTGTTCCCCGCTGGTAACATACTTCGTGGAGAATTGGCGATTTTCTACAACAGCCCGCATGAATTCATCCGTGACGCGTACAGAATTATTTGCATTTTGAAATTGGATCGACTTCCATGCTTCTCCGTTCATTGACATGTCGTAGCCTGCTTCACCAAGTGCCCAGGCTTTTTTCTCTTCAACTTCCTTCGAGTGGATAAACTCTAAAATGTCAGGGTGATCAACATTGAGAATCACCATTTTCGCTGCACGGCGGGTCGTACCGCCTGATTTAATCGCACCTGCGCTTGCATCAGCTCCTCGCATGAATGAAACGGGTCCCGATGCTATGCCCCCTCCTCCAAGTGTCTCTTTTGATGATCGAAGCGGTGATAAGTTGACACCAGAACCTGACCCCCCTTTGAAAATCATGCCTTCAGTACGAATCCACTCCAGGATCGATTCCATATCATCTTCAACAGAGAGAATGAAGCACGCCGAACACTGTGGATGATCCTTCACGCCAACATTAAACCATACGGGACTGTTGAATGCCATTTTTTGATTTACCAAAAGATGAGTCAATTCCGTATGGAATATTTCTGCATCTTCCTGGGTTTCAAAGTAACCACCTTGGGTTCCCCACTTGGTGATAGTATCAGTAACACGAGAAATCATCTGCTTCACGCTGGTTTCCCGATTCGGAGTATTAATCTTGCCACGAAAATATTTCGACACGACCACATTTGTCGCTAGCTGGGACCAGGATTTCGGGAACTCTACATCCTTCTGTTCGAAAATAATCTTTCCTTCCTCGCCTGAAATCTTAGCTTCACGAAGTTCCCACTCGATACTGTCATACGGGTGCTCGCCCTTCTTTGTAAAATAACGGTTAAGGTGGATTCCGGTTTTTGCCGTTATTTTTTTTGGGATGGCCGACACAGAAGAAGCCTGTGTCTTCACTGTCGAAGAGGGTGAAGCGTCGTATGACATATAAAATAGTTTTAGGTTATCTTTTTGATTTCCTGCTTAAACGAGTCGATATCCTCAAATGATTTGTACACTGACGCGAAACGAATGTAGGCAACTTTATCTGTTGATTTCAGATGGTGCATGATGACTTCACCGATATCCTTGCTGGTAATTTCATCTGCTCTCGCTTTGCTCTGAACATCGCGCTCTATGTGCGCTGACAGCATGCGGAACGCTTCCTGGGTGATCGGGCGTTTCTCGAGGGCTTTCTTGATACCGCGCTCCATCTTCTCACGGGAGTACGGCTCACGCCCCCCATCCCGTTTTACCACCATCAGGTTCAAAATCTCAACCTCTTCGTAGGTAGAAAACCTAAATTCACACTTTGGGCACTCCCGTCTACGCCTAATCGCCATTCCTTCATTGACTACCCGTGAATCAGTGACTTTTGTGTCTTTGTGCGCACATGACAGGCATATCATACGTAATTCTGATTTATACTACATCTGGTACCCTACCTACCATTATACTACTAAATATAGAAAAGTCAAGAAATTGGGCTATGGTAGTACTTTTTCTGCTTACCTTCCGAAAAAATAAGCGTCGGAAAAAATATGGGCAAGGGCTTTCCGGCTTTCCAACCCCCCTTGTGGATAAAAAAGCACGCGCTACCTCCAAAAAAACAGGCTACGGAAGGACAAAAAATGAGAAAATGGGGCGCATGAAACAACTGGGACACAACATGAAGATCCCTCCAATAGTCCGCGCTGCAGACAGTAAAACTAATTCACGCATTGCTGGCGAAAGTTCTCACAAGGTGGTGTTTGGGTTTTTGTTTCCGGTTTCAGCCCTGATAGGCACCAGGACAGCGATAGAATGCTGATGGACCGACGCTTGCCGGGCCAATATTTTTCCATCTGTGGATAATCATAGTACATGAATCCGGTTTTGTAAAATTTCTCACCCTGGCAAGTCCCTTGGCAACCAAAAACGGCCCCATAGAGCATGGAGCCGTTTACAAACTGCCTGGGAAGATACCTACATCATCTTTTTCCGTATAAAGGCAGGAATCTCAAGTTCTTCTTCTTCTTTTGATTTAGTCTGCTCGACAGGTTTGGGGCGTACTATGGGCATAGAGGGTTGCGGCGTGGGTTTCCGTGGTGGTGGTGTCGGCTCAATGCGTCGTTCTGGAGTTGCGGCGACAGCCCCCACTCGTTTTGCTTTACGCTGGTCACCAAATCCCGTCGCAATCACCGTTATTTTCACTTCATCCTTCATATTCTCATCGATAACTGTACCGAAAATCACTCGGGCATTCGGATCTGCCGTCCCTGTAATGATACGAGCAGCTTCATTTACCTCATACATGCCGAGATTTGGGCCGCCGGTAACCGTAAAGAGAATACCTTTAGCGCCGTCAATCGATACTTCAAGGAGCGGGCTGTCAATCGCGGCCTTGGCTGCTTCTACTGCCCTATTTTCCCCACTACCTCGTCCGATACCCATGAGTGCCGATCCGGCGTTTTCCATGATAGATTTCACATCAGCGAAATCAACGTTGATGAGCCCGGGTACCGTGATAAGTTCAGCGATGCCCTGGACGCCCTGACGCAGTACATCATCAACAGTTTGAAACGATTCAAGTAGAGAAGTTTTTTTATCAATTATCTGGAGAATACGGTCATTCGGGATGACAATGATGGTATCAACCTTGTCTGCGAGATCAGTGTATCCCCGGTCAGCAATTGTTTTACGTTCCGCACCCTCGAATGAAAACGGCTTAGTAACTACTGCAACAGTTAATGCACCAACTTCCTTTGCAACATCGGCAATAATTGGCGAGGCACCTGTCCCGGTGCCGCCGCCGAGTCCGCAAGTAATAAATACCATGTCAGACCCTTTGAGCATTTCATGGATTTCGTCACGGTTTTCCTCAGCTGATTTCATGCCTATTTCCGGGTCCATCCCTGCTCCCAGGCCTTTGGTGGTGTTTCTGCCTATGTGTACCTTCTCGGGTGCATGAGAGTGGTGGAGTGCTTGGGCGTCCGTATTGACCGCAATAAACTCAACACCGCGTATCTTTTCACGCAGCATCCTATCAATGGCTGACCCTCCCGATCCCCCCACGCCAATGACCTTGATCTTTGCGAACGTTTCGATGTCGGGTTTTATTTCCACATTGTGTGAACCGTTGCGTTGATTAGGCATACAAACGACTTAGGGGATAAGTGATTTAAACCATTTCTTCATTTTTCCCGTAACTTCAGTGACGGATGAGAAGCGCGGCATTGAAACACCTGCGCCGCCCTTTCCGGCCATTGAAGCGCCCCACACTACTAACCCGACAGCAGTCGCCCATGCGGGGTCTTTTACTTTTTCAACGGGGGTGTGGGCAATATTTTGGGGTCCGCTGACAAACGCAGGAAGACGAAATTCTTTCTTTGCCACTTCAACAAGTCCGGGAAGCTTCGCTCCCCCGCCGCACAGTACGACGCCAGCGGGTAACAATCCAGATCGTTCTATCTTTACCAATTCTTTTTCAACCATCTTAAATATCTCTTCGCAACGAGCTTCAATGATTTCTGCCACCTGCTTGCGTTCAACCACACTTGATTCGTTTTCATCAAGCTCTGATAGGTGTATCTCTTCACGCTTCGGTATGTCTCCCGGCACTGCCGTCCCGTATTCTACTTTAATTTTCTCGGCGAGATCGATCGACGTACGTAAGCCGATCGCAATATCATTTGTAATATGTGCTGCGCCAACAGGTAGTATCGCACTGTGTAACACATCTCCTTCTTCAAAAACTAGCAAGCTCGTCGTGGCCCCGCCGATATTAACAAGTGCGACCCCCAGGTCTTTCTGGCGTTTCGTCACTACCGCCTCCGCAGCAGCGAGCATGCCAACAACGACATCACTGATATCGACGCCAGTCCGGTAAATACATTTAGTCATGTTTTTGACTTGCGCGGAGAGCCCTTGGATGATTTGCGCATCCACTTCAAGTCTAATGCCGGTCATGCCGACGGGATCTTTGATCCCCTTCTGGCTGTCCACTGTAAATGTCCGTGGTAGTACATGGAGTATTTCATAGTTTGGCGGGGTGGCTACGGCTTGTGCAGCTTCGATGACCCGTTCGATATCCTCTTCTTTGATTTCCCCGTCTGCTTTTGATACTGCCACTACGCCATGACTTTCCTGCGAGGTGATGTGCGTACCGCCGATACCGACGATAGCGCTCTCGACAGGTATACCTGTCATGCGCTCCACTGATTCAAGTGCGTGCGAAATGGAAGAGACGGCATCTTCGATACTGGTTACTGACCCCTTATTCATTCCTTCCGCAGGAGCCTCTGCCGCACCAAGGATTTGGATGCCCACACCTGATGGATCCGGCTGTCCCATAGCGACGCGGATCGATGTCGAGCCTATGTCAAGCCCTGTATATATTTCTTCTCTCGCCATAAAGCGCAAAAAAGGTTAGTTGCCTCTTGCCTTACAGTATAATTGATGCTTACAAAGTGTGCAAACAGCTCCTGACCTTATTTTGTGTTCACCTGCAAGGGAGGGAAATACGGATTAAAACCGCTCGACAAGATAGGGAATGAAGATAAGTAACCCGATAATGAGGGCCCCTACTGATGCGATAAATACAGCGGCTGCCATTATGTCTTTTATGACCTGTGCGAGGTGGTGGATACGCGGCTGCAACATGTCTACAAGGCTCTCAAAAATGGTGTTGATGAGTTCTAGGACTAACACAGAGGTGATAACCATAAATAAAATGACTGCTTCGCGAAGATTCACGCCCAAATACAGCATGAGCGCAATAACCAGCACCGTGGCAATAATGTGCAGGCGAAAGCTCTGTTCCTGGCGGGCTACATACGCCAAACCGCGAAAAGCGTATTGAAAACTCCGTCTAAATCTTCCGGAAGTGAAAAATGTCATATAGTAAATAGGCTGAACACGGATTGTAACCAGTTAAAAAATGAGAACTGACACAACTTATTGTGACGGCGTGATAGTATAATCCCCCGTACTGGGCTCTTCTGCGGTAATTACTTCTCCATCCCCTTCACTGTTTGGAGTACCAGTGGGATTCGTAGTGACGACCTTGCCAGGGCCGAGCGGGTCAAACCCTGTGTCGATCTCCGTACGGTCATCGAATCCGTCGCTGTCTGTGTCGGCTTTGTTTACATCCGTCCTATAGAGTGAAAATTCGTTGAGATCACCAAGCCCGTCGCCGTCCGTATCGAGCTTCGTCGGGTCAGAACCGTTCGCAACCTCATCACCATCGAGCCATCCGTCAGCGTCAGTATCGGGGTTATGCACATCAGTACCGTGCGGTTCCTCCTGGTCATCCGGTAGTCCATCCCTATCGGTATCAGCCGGCCTAGTGTCCGCGGTAATCTCGATGTATGAAGCAACATTCCCGGCTTCATTGTATGTATACCGAATTTCCCCCTCGATGCCTTCGGGAATTCCATACTCTCTTCGAATCTCCGCTGTGATTACTCGCGGATCTGGCAATGGAGTACGGTTGGTATTCCCATCGGATGTTCCCTCTCTGAAATAGAAATAGTATCCGGCACCTGCTCCGATGAGCACAATGAGTACGATAACTAGAGTGGTTATATTCTTTTTCATACTATATTATGGAGCGACACACGAACCCGCTGACGAACTTACTATGCAGCAACAATCTTGGCCCGCAGGACAGTGGTTATTATCAGCACGAGTACACTCATAAGTGCCGGAAAGAGGATTAAATACGCACGCAGATGGGAGCCTACAACCACTGGAAATGTAGTCCGGGCCATAATCTTGAAAACAATAGTACGTACACCAGTCTGAACCACAATCTCCCGGGCACGTCGCTGGGGTTTCCCCGGCAGAACAGATATTATCGCCGCAGGATGGTCCGCATACATTTACATTGCACATCAAACTCTTGCATTGTATACCCTGAGCGCAGCAATAGTTGAGTGGTGCACGATACGGCATGCCCATACGGGTAAGGTTCGTGCTAGAACTGCTTAAGAACACCCCGTCACCACACTGTCCTTCAGCTGTACTGCAGTTAGAGTCTTGTGTACACGGCTTGGAGGTTAAATTTGTACACGTTAGCACGGGGTCATCCTTCATCATGCGGTTGCCCGTCCAGACTGTCCACGCACCTGGCGACGCTGGGGTGTTCCATTCCAAGCGGTACGCCTGCCACCAAGGGTATGATGTGCAGACCGCAACAGGGTTCATCGTATAAAGAGTGTTATTTGCGGCGTTTTTTAGCTTAAGTGTAGGTGTAGTGTTCCACGCCGGTACGCCAGAAAAGTTCTTCACGTATATATCATAGTACGTGGGAGTATTGATAGGCGGGCGGATAATAATGGTTTCTTTTACTTCTACTCCGCCGCTGGCTTTGTTCGAGATAAATCTTGCGCTCCCGCCGACTGGCGCCAGGTTCCCTTGGTATGCAATTCCCATGTCTTTTACAAACATGTGTAAGTCGAGGTCATTCGGCGCGCCGGCGGCACTATCCCATGTTAAGTCAACGCGATAATCATAAGGAAGGCACACGTTCGTTTGGCAAACGCCCGTTACATTTCCTGGGGTGACACAATCCACTCCGTCAGGCTGTCCGGCGCATCCGGCTGAACATTGGTTAGACCATGCTGTGAGCCATTCATTCCTACACTGAAGGTTGCATGTAAATGGCTCAATGCCACCGCAAGACGCGTCAGTGCCGCCAGGGCCGCTAAATCCACAAGAACGCCAAGGATCGTCGTCACAGCTGTTCCCTAGCATGCAATTGCCTTCCCACTGCAGACCCGGCTCTGCTGGTTTTGAATCCGGAGCAGTCTGTGTTTCCATTACCCACTGGCCGCTTGCGTTGCATACTTCAGACTTTAGACCTCCACTACTATTACATCTCTCTACCCCAGGAACGCATACGGCACACGTGCCTGTCGGTTTACAAATTCCAGCTTCCGCCCCGATGGTGCATTTTTCAAGCCCTGCACAACAAGTAAGAGCCATCGGACCAGCTGGCTGATCAGAGTTATCAATATTGATCCCTGCTTTTGCGCAACATTGGTTACTTACACGACAAATGGCTCCGCTTAAGGGGGCAACACCGGCACCTGGAACGCAGTTTTCATCACAATCCGGTAACCCTGGCACAGCATCATCAGTGGCATTTGTGCAACTACCTTTAAATTGGTACGTGCCAGCTGCTGGCAGGGGCATAATCTGACCTTGGGCATCGTTGACCCACGCGCCCACGCCAGCCACGTCCTTACAGGTTTGCGTCTGTGGCCCTGAACAACGCGTGTTGTTGCCTGCGCCAATCGTACACTCACACTGGCCGGCGGCATTGCAGAACTCACCAGCGGCACAGGCGACACATGCCGCGCCATTGTTCCCACATGTCGCATCTGACCGGTTCACGCACTGGCCGGATGTATTGCGGCATTGGGCAGCCGCGCACACCGAGCAGATTCCTGTTGTCGTATCACAGGCGGAATTTGGAATCACCACACAATTCTGGCAGACATTACCGTTTCTTCCGCATGCGGAGTTACTTTGGTTTGTGCATCCTCCCGGCCCTACGCATTGGTTAGCGGCGCAATTTATGCATGCGGATGTATTGACGGTACAGTCTGCATTGCAACTGACCGTTCCAGTATCAAATCCTTGAACCTGACAGTTTTGTGCACCCATATTTGCTCCATCGCACTGTTCCCCTGGGTTGATGACGCCGTTGCCGCAAAGAGGGGCGGGAGTACATACTCCTGCCTGGCATGTTTCGGCAGGTTCATTACAATCATCGCACGGGTTGCCATTGAGGCCGCACCAGTTATTATCCGAATTATGGCAAACGTTATCTGCACCTCTGCACTGGCCGGCACCGCACGGCGCGACACAGGTACCTGTCACCCATGAACATACCTGGCCGCTCGTCGTACAGTTAGCACAGGCGTTACCATTGAATCCGCACGAATCGTTATCGGAATTTTGGCACACGGCTCCCTGGATGCATTGGTTCGCAGCGCAGTTAATGCACGCAGCTGTAACGAAGTTGCATGTCGCATTGCAGGTGAGCGTTCCGCCGTCGAACCCTTCAGTAATGCAGGTCTTACCATTCATATTCGCTCCGTCGCACTGTTCACCGGGATTGATGACGCCGTTGCCGCAGCTCGTGCACGAGGTAGTGTTGAACGTGCAGTTCGCGTTGCAGGTGAGCGTTCCGCCACCGAACCCTTCAGTAACACACGTCTTACCATTCATATTCGCTCCGTCGCACTGTTCACCGGGATTGATGACGCCGTTGCCGCAGGCTGATATACAATTACCAGTTGTTTGATCACAAATTTTGCTTTGAGCTACACAGTCAACGCACGCGATACCGTTCCTTCCGCAAGCCGTGTCGGACTGGTTCGTGCAGACGCCGGTGCCTGTATTCCTGCACTGATTTGGGGAACATGGAACGATACAGTTCCCACCCTGACAAGTACCGCTGATAGGACCCACCTTGCACATTGTCCCGTCAGAGCATCCCGTGCAGTTCCCAGTCTGGGTAGCACAGTAAGAACAGTAGTCGGCAGAGCCGGGAGCACAGGCAGCTCCTGTACAGTTTAAAGCATACACA